>Ga0326727_10024202_pt1 | contig 11511 bp, 11 predicted proteins | sample MB2enrmetagenome_FD_207643 | JGI IMG/M metagenome (GOLD analysis project Ga0326727, IMG submission 207643) | Lab enriched peat soil microbial communities from McLean, Ithaca, NY, United States - MB29MY | ecosystem: Environmental > Terrestrial > Soil > Wetlands > Peat | place: USA: New York... | reverse complement strand
GGGGAGACGGGCGGGTTTCTGGACCTGGTGCTGGCCCAGATCGCCGACTTCCAAACGCGCGAGAAAGACCTGCGCTCCAAGGTGATGGCCGCCCTGCTCTATCCGGCGATTTTGCTGTTCCTGGCCATTTGTGTGCTCATTGTTTTGATGACGTTCTTTATTCCCCGGTTTCAGGCCATTTTCGCGGGCATGGGCGGGGAATTGCCTTTGTTGACTCAGGCCATTGTCGGGGCCAGCCATTGGATCCGGGCCTACGGCCTGTTTATCGGGGCGGGTCTTGTCGTCGCCGGCTTTTTGCTGCGCGGCTGGGTGATGTCGGAAAAAGGGCGGCGCGCCTGGGAGGGGTTTGTTCTGCGGGTGCCGGTGCTGGGGCCGTTATTGAGCCAGTTTGCCATGGCCCGGTTTTGCCGCATGTTGGGGACCCTGCTCAATGCCGGCGTGCCGCTGGTCGAGGCGCTCAATGTCGCCCGCAAATCCATCGGCAACCAGATTCTGGTTGATGCCGTTTCCAATTCGATTGAGCGGGTCAAGGAAGGGGCGCCGTTGGGGGCGAGCCTGGCGGACTGCCGCCGCCTTTTCCCCGGCTCCATTCTGGAAATGATCGCCGTGGCCGAGGAAAGCGGCAAGCTGGACCAGGAACTGATCCGCATCGCCGCCGTCACGGAAAGCGACCTGGACCGCAACCTGAAGACGGGCGTGGCGGTGCTGGAGCCGGTCATGCTCTTTTTCATCGCCGGTTTCATCGGCACGATATTCATCGGCATGATCATTCCCATATTCAAGATGCAGGACCTGATCAAATAGACCAACGAAGAAGGCGCCTTATGAAACTCACTCATGCAAAAAAGAATCCGGCAAACCGCACGCGCCGCGGCGCGTTCACCCTGGTGGAATTGTTGCTGGTGCTGACCATTCTGGCCATTCTGGCCGGGATTGTCCTGCCCAAAATGACGGGCCGCACCCAGCAGGCGCGGATCACGCGCGCCCAAACGGAAATCGCCACCTTCACCACCGCTCTGGGCGCGTTTGAAGTGGACAACGGCTTTTATCCCAAGGGCAGAAACGGCCTGCAAGCCCTCGTGCAAAGGCCGTCCAACGCCCAAAACTGGCACGGCCCATACCTGGAAAACACGACCGTCGTCCCGCTGGATCCGTGGGGCAACGCTTATATTTATGAATGCCCGGGCAAACACAACCCCTCCGGCTTCGATCTGATGTCCATGGGCCCGGACGGCCGCATTGGAGGCGATGATGACATTTGCAACTGGCAAACGCAGCGATAACCGCGCCGCTTTCACCCTCATCGAATTGATTCTGGTGATGACGATGATGACAATTGCGCTCGCGGTGGTGTTCCCTTCCCTGGAGGGATTCTTCCACGGGCGCAACCTCGACAACGAGGCGCGCCAGTTTTTATCGTTGACGCGCTACGGCCAGAGCCGCGCCATTGCCGAGGGCATCCCGGTCGAGTTGTGGATCAACCCGCGCCAGGCAACCTACGGATTGCAGACGCTGTCGGGCTACACCGAGACCCAAACCAACCCCCTGGTCTTTGCCATGGACAAAACGGTGCAGATTGCCTTTTCCGCGCCGCCCACCGTTTTGACCCGCTCCAATCAGTGGACGCAGGCGTCGGGCCGCGCCGGCGTCCTGACAAAGATTCGATTTCAGCCGGACGGTTTCATCAGCGACACCAGCCCGGAGAACATTTTTTTCCGGGAGCAGGGGGCGGGGGGCGAGATTTGGATAGCGGAAACTCCGACGCATTTGAGATATGAAATTCAAGCCGGTCATCCCCAAAGCGCCCGCCGTTAAACGCGCGCTGCGCGCCTTCACGCTGGCCGAAGTTTTGGCGGCGATGCTCTTCATGGCCATCGTCATTCCGGTGGCGGTGCAAGGCCTGAGAATCGCCAGTCTGGCGGGCGAGGTCGGCCAGCGCAAAATCGTCGCCGCCCGCATCGGCAACAAAATCCTGAACGAACTCAAAGTGACCGGCCAACTGCAAAACACCAGCCAAAGCGGCGCGGCCAACGAGGGCGGTTTGCAGTACAAATGGTCGGTGCGCAGTGAAATGTGGACGGAAGACACGACCAGTCCAATGACCCTGGCCACTCTCACCGTCACCTACCAGGCGCAAGGCAAAAACTACGACGTCCGCCTGAGCACCCTTTTGCCCCGGACAACCCCATGAACTTCACTCCTAATCTTAATCGTAATCTTAATCTTAATCCTAATCCTCTTCCGGCGAAGAGATTAAGATTAGGATTAAGATTAGGAGGCAAAGCCGGATTTACGCTGGTGGAGATTCTCATTGCCACCTCCATTATGGCGATTCTGCTGGTGGCCATTCATACCGCCTTTTTCAGCGCCCTGGGCTTGCGCGAAAAAACCCTCGATTCCATCGAAGCCAGTTTGCCCGTTGAAGAAGCGTTGCAGACCCTGCAGCGGGACCTGGCCAATATTGTCATCTCGACCAACGGAACGTTTTTTGGCCCCCTGCAAACCACCAACCCGACCAACGCGCTGCCCGGCCAGGTCGGGCCGGACTTCTACACTTCCGGCGGTGAATTGGACGGGATGGTTCCATGGGGCAATGTGGAGAAGATTGATTATTTGTTGACGGCTCCGACGAATGGAAGCGGCGGACCGGGCCAGGACCTCGTTCGCGCCATCACGCGCAACCTGCTGCCCGTCACCCAGCAACCGCTGCCCGAGGAGAAACACGCCCTCTTGAGCGGCGTGCAGAGCCTGACCTTCCTCTATTATGACGGAACGCAATGGGACGCCACGTGGGACACGACGCAGCAAACCAACCTGCCGCTGGCCATCAAGGTCCAGATTCAAATGGCCGCGCGCAAGACCGGCGCCCCGGCGCTGAATCCGCCCTTGGAATTGGTCGTGCCCCTGGACACGCTTTTGAACACGAACCCCGTTATGCCGCTGCAATAATGAAGCCGCACACCTCCAACGCCAAACAGGACGCCCGCCGCGGGTCGATCTTGATCATTGTGCTTTGGGTGGCGTTTGGTTTGTGCAGCATCGCGCTCTATTTCGCTCATTCGATGTCCATGGAGTTGAAGGCGGCGGACAACAACGTGGCCGGCGTGGAGGCCGATCAGGCCATCGAAGGCGCGGCCCTTTACGTCAGCAACGTCATCGCCACGCTCGGCATCTCCAATAACATGCCCTCCCCGGCCATCTTTCGGGCCGAGGCCGTCAAAGTCGGCAATGCGACCTTCTGGCTGATCGGACGGGACACAAACGATTTGCAAAGCTCCGCGCAGGGCGATCATCCGGTCTGGGGCCTGGTCGATGAAGCTTCCAAGGTGAACCTGAACAATGCCACCGCGGCCATGCTGCAGAATTTGCCGCAAATGACGGCGAACCTCGCCGCCGCGATGTATGATTGGCAAACGGGCAGCAATTCCCCTCCCAGCATGGACGGCGCAAAATCCCAAACTTACTCGGGCCTCAATCCACCCTATCTCTGCAAAAGCGCCCCTTACGAGACGATTGATGAATTGAGCCTGGTGTACGGCATGAACATGGATTACCTCTACGGAGAGGACGCCAATCTCAACGGCATTCTTGACCCCAACGAAAATGACGGCCCCCTCACCCCGCCCAACGACAACCAGGACGGAATCCTGGACCCGGGATTGTTCGAATACGTCACCGTCTGGACCGCCGGGGAATCAACGACAACCTCAAACGGCATCCCGCGCGTCGCCATCAATAATACCGCTGCGTTGACCGCGCTTATCCAGTCGAACTTTCCGTCGCTCGCCCCATATGTGACTGCGGGTGGCGGCCGCACAAGCGGCACTGGGACAGGAACGGGCAGACGCACCCCTGCCACCGCCGCAACCTACACCAGTGTCCTGCAATTCTATGTGCAGACCGGGATGCCGGAAAGTGATTTTCAGCAAATCGAGCCGTATCTCATGAATACCAACACCAAGGGCTTGATTAACGTCAACACCGCGACCGCCACGGCCCTGGCCTGTATCCCCGGCATCGGACTGAACCTGGCGCCGCAAGTGCTCAATTACCGCCAGTCCAATCCGCCGCAAACCCCTTCGATTAGCTGGCTCAAGACGGCCTTGGGCGGAGACCCGACGCTCGCCGCCGAGGTTGGCCCGTATGTGACGGCGTATTCCTATCAGTACACCGCCGATGTCGCGGCGGTGGGGCATTATGGCCGCGGCTATCGGCGGGTGAGATTTGTTTTTGATTGCAGCAGCGGCACGCCGCTGATCGTCTATCGCCAGGATTTGACCCATTTGGGATGGGCGCTTGGCAAAAAACTGCACGACCAACTCCTGGCCCAAAACACCAAATGATTCAATGGCTCAAACGAAAACGCGCCGCATCCATCCTCGGCCTGGCCCTGGACGGCAACCGGCTTGAAGTGGTGTCCCTGCGCCGCAGCAACGGCGCTTTGCATCTGCGTCAGACCCTGGCCGTTTCGCTGGCGCTGAACCCGTTGACCGATGCCGCGGAGTTGGTGGGGCAGGAAATCCGCAATCACCTCGATCAGGCGGCAATCCGCGAACGGCGTTGCGCGGTCTGTCTCCCGCTGAGCTGGATGTTGAGCCTGCAAACCCAACTGCCGGAATTGTCCGGGGCGGATCGCGCCAGTTTTCTGCAAATCGAAGCCGAACGCGGTTTTAGTTCCGCGCCGGAGACGCTCTTCACGGCCCATTCCTTTTTCAAGACAGCGGGCGGCGGACAATACGCCACATTGCTGGCGGCGCCTCGCGACCAATTGGAAGCCTTGCAGCGGGTCCTGCGCGCCGCCCGGCTCAGGCCCGTCGCCTTTGCCCTGGGTGTCACCGCGCTGCAAGCCGCCGGCGCCGAACCCGGGCGCGTGGTGCTCCTGGCCGTTCGGCATAATGCGGTTGACTTGCAAATCACCGGCGGCGGCGGCATCGTCGCCCTCCGTTCCCTGGACGGCGCCATCGAAACCGAGGGAGCGCAGAGAAGCATTTCCGCCGAGCTCGTGGCCCGCGAAATTCGCATCACCCTGGGCCAGTTGCCCGGCGGGCTGGCCGAAACATCCGGCAAACTCAAAATCTTCGGCCAGGGCGAGCCGGCGAGGCAATTGGTCCGCGACCTTTCGCCCCGTCTCGCCGCCTTGGGACTGAAAATGGAGTTGATGGACAAGGCCTGTGCCGCGCGCTTCGACACACCGTTGCCGCCGGAAATGGCCGCTTCGACGGCCCTGGCCCTGGCCGCCAATTATGTCACTGGCATTGATGTGGAGCCGGATTTTCTTCCGCCCAAGGTGCAGCCCTGGCGGCAGTTGGTCAGCACGCGCCTTTCCCCGCGGAAGCTGGCCTGGGCGGGCGCGGCCGCCGCCGGATTGGTGGTGTGCGTGGCCGCCGCTTTCGGCTTCCAGCAGTGGCAAATCTCCGGCTTGCAAGCCAGGTGGGACGCCATGGCGCCGAAGGTCAATGAGCTGAACGCGGAGCAGGAGCAAATCAAGAAATTCCGCCCCTGGTACGACACCTCGTGCCGGGACTTGCAAATCCTGCGCAAACTCAGGGACGCCTTCCCCGATGACGGGTCGGTGACGGCCAAGAAAGTTGAGATTCACGATGTTTCCGCCGTGACTTGCTCCGGCATCGCGCGCGACAATGAGTCCTTTTCCAGGCTCCATGCCAAATTGGGCGACGACACCAACCAGATCAGCGGCCTGCACGCCGAGGTGCACGGGCAGAAACCCATGGACTTCACGCTGAGTTTTCAATGGGAAGGAGGCCAGGCCAATGGATATTAAAAACCGCGAAAAAATGCTGCTGATCGCCACGGGCGGATGCCTGGTTCTTATGATCCTGAATTGGCTGGTCATCTCGCCTTTGACCGCAAGCTGGCATCATCGCTCCGAACGCATCGCCGCGCTGCGAAAATCGCTGGGCGACGGGGCCATGCTGCTCCGGCGGGAAGCCTCCATCCGCGAGCGTTGGGAACACATGAGCACCAACGCCCTGTCCAGCACGCCCACGGTGGCGGAACGCCAGCTCTTTGACGCTTTTGACCGCTGGGTTCGCGCCAGCGGCGTCACGGAAGGCTCTTTCAAGCCGCAGTTCAAGCCAACGGACGACAACTATTCAGTGATGGAGTGCAACGCCGAGGTGACGGGCGCCTACGGGTCCATCATCCGTTTTCTCTACAATCTGGAAAAAGACCCGATGGGCCTGCAACTGCAAGGCGTCGATCTGACCGCCCGCGATGACGCCGGACAGCAAATTTCCCTCGGTCTCCAACTCAGCGGCCTGCTCCTTCCCCCGCCCAACCCATGAGCCGAAACATTCTCACCGCCGTTTTGTTGCTGTCCCTGGGAGCCGGCCCGGCGGCCTCCGCCCAGGAGACCAATGCCGGCGCGGCCCTGGACTGGAGTTCGTTCGAGTCCATCGCGCAAAAAAATATTTTTGACCCGGCGCGGTCCGGGCGCGGCGGGAGCAGAAGCAGGCTCAAGGCGGCGGCTGTCCGAGCCTTCACCTTTTGCGGCACTATCGAGGAGGTGGCGATCTTCAAGGGAGACGGGGTGCCGGCCAGGGGGGGGGATCTGAAGGTTGGAGACACGATCAACGGTTTCAAAGTGATGCAAATTCCCTTGCGCTACAGTGAATCTCCTACGGTCAAATTGACCGATCCGGGCGGGACCATTGTGGTGTTGCAAGAGGGCGAAAGCATGCGGCGGGAGGAAGACGGGCCGTGGACCAAGTCGGACCAACCGGCGCCCGCCGCCGTTGCCGCCTCGGAGACACAGGCGGATGAATCCGCCGCATCAATCAGTCCGGCGTCCGCCGGCGAAAACGATGTATTGGCAAGACTCAGAGCAAGACACAAACAGGAGGAATAATGAAAATCAAGAATCCAGCACTTATCACTCTGGCCGCCCTGGCGGCGGGAGCGCTGGCTGCGGCGGCAGCCGGGACGGAAACCAACGCGCCTTCCACCAATGCGCCGCCGGCATCCACCAACGCCCCGGCCATCGCCGGAACCAGCGAGGCCGCGGAGATGCCGCTCACCAACGCCCTGCGCATGAATTTTCACGACGCGCCTTTGAACACGGTCTTGAATTACCTGAGCAAAAGGATGGGGTTCGCCATCAGCTCGGACGTTGAGGTGCGCGGCAACGCCACCATCGTCAGCGAACAACCGGTCGGCACCAACGAGGTCCTCGAGCTGCTTAGCAGCGCGCTGGCCAAAAACAATTACGCCGTCACGCGCAACGGACGGGTCCTCACCATCACGACAGCGGACAATGCCAAAACGGGGTCGTTGACTCCGGTAAATCATCCCCAAACGCCCGAAGAAATCCCGATGACTGACGAGATGGCGACAGACGTTCTGCCCGTCCATACGCTCAATCCGACGCAGTTGACCAAGGATCTTGCGGAACTGGTTCCATCGGGGGCGAGCCTCTCCGCCAACGAATCCGGCAATGCCCTGATCATGACGGGCCGGCAAAAGGACATTCACCGTTTTGCCGAAATCCTCGCCGCGCTGGACAGTTCGAGCGTGTCGGAAGTCGAGGTTTTCATTCTTAAATTCGCCGACGCCAAATCGGTCGCCTCCGAATTGAAGGAGGTCTTTCAAAGCCCGGATTCGACCGTGGTGCGCGCCGGGCAGCGGTTTCGGGGCGGCGGTTTCGGGGGTGGCGGGTTCCCCGGCTTTGGCGGCGGCGGAGGCGGCGGCGGCAACAATGACAACTCGGAAAAAAACGCGGCCAACAAAGCCGTCTTCACCTCCGACGACCAGATGAACGCCGTCGTGGCAAGCGCGCCGCCGGACTACTTTCCCATGATTTCCAACGTCGTTGACCGGCTGGATCAACCCACCACAGACATCACCGTGATGAGGGTGTTTCATCTCAAATACGCCGATCCGCAGGAAATGGCCGACGAATTGTCCAATCTCTTCCCCGACGACAGCAATAACAACAATCAAAACAACCGCACCATGGGCACGAGGTTTCTCCCCCCCTGGATGCAGCCGCAAACCCCCGTCAACACCAAGAGCGACCGGATGACCCGGGCAGCCCTGGTCCGCGTGGTGCCGGACCCGCGCACCGCCTCCGTCATCGTCACCACTTCCAGGGATCAAATGGAGCAGATCGCCGGCGTGATCGAAACCCTGGATAAAAACGACGCCATGGTGCAACATGTGTATTCTTACGATATTAACAGCGCCGATCCGGCCACCGTCCAGGCGGCCTTGACCGCTCTGTTTTCCGGCCCGAACACCAAAACCCAAACCACGACCCAGAACGCCAGCGCCCTGGCCAATCGGGTGCAAAACAACGCCCAACAACAAACCTCCTCCTCAGCCACCGCCGGATTCGGCAACACCGCCGGGGGCGGCACGACGGGCCTTCATTAATCCCAATGTTTTGTGTCAACTATTAAAAATATGACTGTTCAAACTCCAAAATTCCCGGCCATCCTCTGGATGGTGCTCTCTCTCTGTTGTTCCATGACCCTGCCGCTTCCGGCCCAGCAGCGAACCACCGGCGGCGGCGGCGGCGGCGGCGGCGGATTTGGCGGCGGCGGATTCGGCGGCGGTGGATTCGGCGGCGGCGGCGCAGCCGGCAGGACCGCCAGCTCCACCGGCACTTCGACGACCGCGCCGGAACGCACCCCCAACGGCGAGGTGGGCAACGCCAACTTCTACGTTGATCCGGACACACACAGGGTTTTCGTCACCGCCGATGAGCAAACCGCGGCTTACATCGGCCAGGTCATGTCCAATCTGGATCGGCCCAAACCGCAGGTCCTGATCAAGGTCGTGTTCCTCCAGGTGACTTATAACAATGGTTACGATGTCGGCCTCGAAGGCGGCATCACCAAGAAAATCGAAACCACACACCCGCTGACTCTCAACGCCTCGAATCTCTTTGGGCTGGTCCAACAAGGGGTCACCCCGACCTCCGGCATCAACACATTGCCCGGCGCCGGCCTTTACACGATTGCCGGGAATGATTTCTCAGCCACCGTCCGCGCCATTCAGGAAGTCGGCAAAGTCGAGGTCCTTTCCCGTCCGACCATCATGGCCCGCAACAATCAGGAAGCGACCGTCGTGGTCGGCCAGCAGGTGCCGATCATCAGCGGCGTCACCTACGACACCTTCGGCAACGAACACAGTTCCATCACTTACCAGAATGTGGGCGTCATCCTGCAAGTCACTCCTTTCATCACGACGGACAACATGGTGGAAATGATCCTGGCGCCCCAAATCTCCAGCGTGGCCGCCCAATCCACCCAAATCTCCAGCGGCACCAATGGCAATTTCAGCACTCCCTATATCAACATCGAATCCGCCAACACCGTCGTCGTCACCCCCAACGGCCAGACCGTGGCCATCGGCGGCATGATGCAGAACAACAAAACCACCACCGACAGCAAGATTCCGCTGCTCGGCGACATCCCGGGCCTCGGCCTGCTTTTCCATCACAAGGTCAAATCCGTCTCCAAAACGGAGCTGATCATCTTTCTGACGCCTTACGTCATCCGCACGCCGGAGGACCTTGTCCAGATGACCCTGGACGAGAAGGCCCGCGCGGATTTGGCGCCCAAGGCGTTTACGGAAAAGGAATTTCACCAATACCTGGCCCCGCAACCGCCCGCGCCCGCTCCGGCGCCGGCGGGCGCCTGGCCTCATTCACGCTGACAACTATTGTTGACACATGATGACACGGCGCAGTTGGGTGGTTTACGGGATGCTGGCGGCCATGTGGGCCATGCTCATTGTCTGGCAGACCGCCGAGCACCTGCGGGCCAGGCAGTTCTTTCACAACATGGTCGTGGACCGCGGCAGGTCCATCTCGACGACCTGCGGCCGGCTGATGCGCGCCCGCAGTTTCTTCGGAGTCGTTTCCCGGGAACGGCTCGAAGCGGCCCTGAACGCGCTGGTCGATACCAATGAGCTTCGCTCGGTCCAGCTTCTCAATGCCAACGGCGAGGCGGTAGCCTCGGCCGGCGTCCCCTTTGAACTGCCGCGCAGAAATGAACTCAAAGGGGGCGTCCTGTGGAGCGGCGGCGCCGTGGTCGTGGAGAATCCGGTGGATTTGGGGACCAATGTGCCGCAACTGATCCTGCCCAGGGAGATCAGGGAGGAATTGCGGTCGCAGGAAACAAACCGGGCCCCTGCCGCCGCCACGAATGTTGCCGCGCCCGGGACCAACGCTCCCCGCTCCCGCTTCGATTGGCGCGGGCAGGGCCACCCCTATTGGATGAAGGATGACGAGTACAAAACGCTGATCGAAAAAAAGGGCGCCCACACTTTTGTCGTCGTCATGTCCACCGAAATGATCCGCCAGGCCGGTTTCTACGATCTTTGGATGAGGACGATCATCGCTTTGTTGGGGACCTTTGCCGTGGCGGGCTATGGCCTGGCCTGGCGAAGCCTGGAGAAGACTTCGGAATTGCAGCTCCGCCTGGTCCGCGCCAGCGAATTGAATCTGCATCTCAAGGAATTGAACCTGGCCGCCGCCGGCCTGGCCCACGAAACCCGCAATCCCTTGAACATTATCCGCGGCCTGGCCCAGCTCATCTCCAAGCAGCAAAACGCCTCGCCCGAAACTCAAGCCAAGTCCCGCGAGATCATCAACGAAACCGACCGCGTCACCGCCCAGTTGAATGAGTTCATCAATTACTCCCGTCCCCGCGAAGTCCGCCGCGCCCCGACGGACCTCAGCGCCATGGCCGGCGAGGTGGTGCGGACGCTGAACTTCGACATCGAGGAAAAAAGCATCCAGTTGCAACTTCAGATCGATCCCCTCATCATCGAGGCGGACGAACAGCTTCTGCGCCAGGCCCTTTTTAATCTGGTGCTCAACGCCATCCAGGCGGTCCCCGCCCGCGGGGTCATCCTCATCCGCGCCAGCCGGCGCAACAATGAAGAAGCCTTCATCGAGATTTCTGACAACGGCCCCGGCGTGCCCGCCGAGAACCGCGCGGAGATTTTCAAGCCCTACTTCACCACCAACGAGGAGGGCACCGGCCTGGGCCTGGCCGTCGTGCAGCAAATCGTCCTGGCCCACGGGTGGGAGATCCAATGCCTGCCCAATGAACCGGCCGGGGCGCTCTTTCGCATCGCCCACATCAAGGTCAAAAACAAGGATTGAATACCGTGCCGCCCGAATCTTCCAATTCAACCGCGCCCCGCCTGCTCATTGTCGATGACGACGCGGCCCAACGCAGCCTGCTGGATTCCTTCCTGGCCAGCCAGGGTTTCGACACCGTGCCCGTCTCCTCCGGCGAACGCGCCCTGCAAGTCCTGCGCGAGCAAAAAATCAGCATGATGATCTCCGACGTCCGCATGCCGGGTTTGTCCGGCCTGGAAACCCTGCGCCTGGCCCGCCAGGAGCACGGCTCCTTGCCCATTTTGCTCGTCACCGCCTTTGCCGACGTCCGCGACGCCGTCGGCGCCATGCGCGATGGCGCGGTCAATTATCTCTCCAAACCGATTGATCTGGACGAATTGCTGGCCTCCGTCCGCCAG
>Ga0326727_10024201_pt1 | contig 11511 bp, 7 predicted proteins | sample MB2enrmetagenome_FD_207643 | JGI IMG/M metagenome (GOLD analysis project Ga0326727, IMG submission 207643) | Lab enriched peat soil microbial communities from McLean, Ithaca, NY, United States - MB29MY | ecosystem: Environmental > Terrestrial > Soil > Wetlands > Peat | place: USA: New York... | reverse complement strand
GACGACATCTGGAAGTAACTCATTCACATATTCAGGCACGTTCGGGGGAGCGTCCCAGCCTACCGATATTTATTTCCAGGCAGACCAGCCATAGCAGCCTCCTTCGCAGTTCGCCAATTTGCTGACCTGCCGCACTGACCTTACCTGCGTTGCGGTTGTGCCGTGTTCTACGTGGCTGATGCCCGCGATGCCAATGTCAACTTCTTTTCGTAAACCCATTGATCCAGAACCTTGGAGGTGAACTCGGTGCCATGATCGATTACGATCCGTACCGGCCGGCCAGGTTCCGCCGAAGCTTCTCCAGCACCCGAACCACGCGCGGCCCCGGCGACCAGTTTTGGGATCATTCCGAATCCGCGGTTCGTTTCACCCACGAATTACCACTTGCGGAAAGGAAGTACCGTGATCAGCGCCGGTACTCCTTTTGAGGATCTACGGAGAGATTTTGATGCGGTGTCCCGGCTCAATCCTCCCTCGATCGGCGCTTTTGAATGGTCTAAAATCAGCATGTGCAGCACGCTGTCGATAGTTGCGGAACAACCCCTGGAGCAATAGACCCTTGCCCGGCAGCTCGACAAGAATGATCACAAATGCATGGATGAAGCGTGAGGTAGATGTATGTTCTCCTGGATCAAGTGGCGTGTCCTGTATGCCCTAAAAGGCAATATATATGCGTCGCGCTCTCTCGGTGTGAAAATTGGCGAAGGATGCCGGATCTATACATCATCCTTCGGCTTTGAGCCATGGCTGATTTCCATTGGAGATCGTGTGACAGTAACAAGCGGCGTGCAGTTCATCACGCACGACGGCGCGACCTGGCTCCTTCGAGACCAGAAGGGAAGGCGCTACCGCTATGCGCCCATTGAGATCGGAAGCGACGTCTTCATTGGAGTCAACTCAATCATTCTGCCTGGAGTAAGAATTGGAAACCGCGTGATCGTAGCAGCGGGCAGTGTCATCAACCGGTCGATACCGGATAATTGTGTTGTTGCAGGCGTACCGGCAAAGTTCATCAAAACCTTCGACGAGTATGAGCGACGCGGATTGGAGGAATTCCGCTCTCATACGGAAAGGAGGGGAAAGAGCCTACGACAGCAAATTGATAGCATCGTCGACGAGACGATGGTACCTGACATCCCAGTCCCCGCGAACACGAATTCTAAAACCAAAGCCCCCTTTTGACCTAACGGGGTAGCCACGCATGGTTTGAGAAGTCTTACCGCCCCAGGCATGAAAGAGAATTCACTTTCGAACTCACCGCTTCATCCTGCTTTGGAGCGAAACCGGAGGAAAAACTCCCAATTCATCGAAAGGAACTTCCATGTCGCTGGAAAGTGTTTCCATTGGGATATGCAGAATGGGGCTCTCTGGCGGGTGGGCCTGCAGGTTTTCATAAAGCAGCAACGTGTAATTCTTCCATTCGGGAGCATTTCCTTCCACAGGAAAGCTTCCCAATAACCGGAATTGGCTCGATTGCAGGAAACTGCGGAGTGCGATGTTGATGGGGAAATTCTCCGGCGGACGATTGGAGACCACAACAAACCGGATACCATCAAGGCGAAAGATGCTCTCCAAGTCGTTCGGTGTGCTCAGATAAACTTCGCAGCCGAGACTTGCTTTTATCCGGCAGGAATAAAGCGCTTTACGCAAGACAACGAATCTACCTTCCGGGTCCTCGTTGCGCATGAAGAAAATAAAGTTGGCCGGGATTTCTGTATCCACAAGAATGATGCCGGAATTGGAATTCTGGCGAATCTCCCTGGCCACTGGGGAGTAACCGACGACGTAAGGCCGATCCATCTGCCAGGCAGACCACCCAAGATACGCGATCAGCATACCTGACGCGATGCCTGCAACCCACCTCGGCACTGCTTTCCAAAGAAGTGGCCAAAGCGCGAAGTAGATGACAGGGGGAATTAGACAGATGGCGTACCGCGCCTCCTTGTGGCCGATCATGGTCATCGTCGCGTAAACAGCTATAAACCAGCTTGCGAAAATCAGAGCATTTGTCCGCGTCGCCCAGAGAAAGCACGTCGCCAGTCCCGCCAGAGCCAGTATCAACACCGGCCATCCCAGCAATTCCGGTAGTGCCGCCAGGTAAAAAGTGAGGGTACCGAAGATTGACGTTTGTTTTTCCAGAACGTCGCCCGCAATTGCAGACCAGTGAATCTTGTAAAGCAGCAGATAATATGGCCCGGCCGTCATCACTCCAATTGCCAATGCAATCGGGGCAGCCCGGCGATAGAGTAGCCGCCAGGAGTTCAGCACCGCCAGGCTTAGCAGGCAAAATAGCGGTAAATAGACGTCATTCTGCTTCGTCAGCATAGCCACGGCGGCGGAAAAGCTGGCCCAATACAGGAACACGTCTCGCCGTTCCAGAAGAAAGCGAATCCAGAAGTAGCTCGCGACAATGGCGAGAGTCAGAGACGGGATTTCAAGCATGACAAGTTTTTCAAAAAGAGCGACCACCGGCACAAGTCCAAGCAGGAGTGTCGCCGTCATTGCAACCTCAACGGAATGCAGTCGCTCAATCAGGCGGAACCAGAAGGCCAGGCCGAGCAAGGCAAAAGCCAAAATAACGAGGCGCGCCGTAACAACGGATGCGCCAAATACTAAGAAGGCTAGTCCTTCAAATAGATAAAAGAATGGCGGCCAGTGAATGACACCGGAAAGCGCCGGATAATGTGCATAGTACAGATACGTGTATTCAACCGGATGCTGGAACGGATGATCGTGGATCAGGGATGCAACAAACTGCCCCGTAGCGGCGTGCTGTGACTCGTCAACATTAAAGTTGAACTCACCCCTTCCAAGATGGCGCGAGGCTGCGATTGCGACAATCAGCAGCGCAAAGGCCATTGCTAGGTTGCTCTTGAGACGACGCGACAGCCCCGCGAACACAGATGGCCGTGTTTTCAAAAGCTCGATCATGCGTATGATTAGGTTCCTGCAGCGTACATCATGTGAGGTTAGTTTACTCTGGTTTCGCTCTGGGCGAGGCGGAGGCGTCGCTGGGCTTTGGTGCTCCTGCGGGCAGCTTGGTCCAGAAGCCGTAAACCCTGCCACCATCCGTGTTCCAGTTCGATCCCCAGGTGATTTGCGTAAAGTCCCGGTTCACTGCCGTGTGCGGCTCGGCCATATAGTCAACATCCCGGATGGACATGGCTCTGCCTATGCGGTAGAAAATCGCGTTGGAACTGTCAGGGGCCTTCGTATCGATCTTCACCGCAATGTTTTCCATCGCGCCAAAGCCGGTGTCGCCACAGCTGACACAACTCACCGCAGCCGTTGCCGCGTGTGTCTTCCTGAAGGTTGCCGTTGCGGTCGTCGAGTCAACTGATGTCCACTTCACTGACTCGGAATTCGGCGTATTCCAGTCAATCACTGACACCACTCCCACTCCAATGCTTCGCATCGAGACTGGATTCACCGTATGCACGCCGGGAGTGGTTATTTCAGTTCCAAGGGTGGTTGCCGCCGGCCGATCGGCTCTATAAACGTCCCACGCGCCGGCCAGCGTCATCGTGGAATATAGTGCGTATCCGGGAAATGCCCCCCAGCTCCCCGTCATCGAGATGTGTGAGGCCTCCACCTTGGCCCCCAGATATGTGCCCGAATCGCACCCCGTTCGGCTAAAGCTGCACGGCAGCAGAACTCGCTTTGACGTAATCTTTGTCGGGTTCAGCGTGGTCAGATCGGTAATTTCAATGGCTCGCTCACCCGTCACATCGTTGCGAAAGGTACCAACGCCGACCCATACGGGTACACCATTTACGTCGAACCCATTGTCCTGATGCTGGATGGCCGAAGATGCCGGACCAAGGAAGGTATAGGTCGGGCTAAATACTTCAGTACCACAGCCGCGCGTCCATTTTCTTTCATCTTCAATGACGCATTGCCAAATGATGGTGATGTAATTCGCATCGGGGTGCTGATTCATGCGGTAGATGTTGGTATCACATTTGCCGCTGCCGGCCGGGCATTCATTGAAAACCTTGCAACCCTTAGGCTCGCCCCCGGGGCACAGGGTATACCACTTGACTTGCGTAGTCACTTTGTCCAATGTACGGTCGTAGCGGATAAGATCGATTACTGTCCTGCCGCCCCCGTTTACGTTGTCGCAGGAAAAACTGAAATACCTGTCGGTCAAGTCGAACATGCCCCCTTGAGCGCCGCTTCCGGTCTCAATCTTGTTTCCAGGGACTCCATTGCCAAAAGGAGATTTAGCATCGGTCTTGCATGAAAAACTGTGCACGATAACCGGCTTCAGTTCACAATTAGACTTTGTGCATTTGCTCACGTCGACGTAGCGCAGTTGCAATCCATTCGTCGCGTTGGCGGCCCACGGAACATAATAGATTCGATTCGGGTCGGTGTTAGCCCAAAGAGCGTCGCCATTCATCGAGTCGATGAATGTGTTGTCTGTTGTTGTAATGCGATTGATTGGCGTCGGCGGCGTGGTGGTCGCATCGTACAGGTCAATATAAGCCATACCGGGCGCTTCCGATAAGAACATCTTCGTATTATTCGAGTTCCATGCCTGCACCCGATTATATGTGCTGTATGCCGTTCCTGGATTTTCACGGGGGACCGCCAGACGATAGCTGGTCGTGCCCCAGGTCGGGTCGGTATAGCTGCCTCCGGGGGGCGGAAGCTCAGGCATCGGCCAGGTAGGGCACGGCACGACCCCTGCGCAGGTGTAATCGGTTGTCGTCGTAAGCAGTCCTTTGAACTGGGATGGAACCTGCGCCCCGGATATCGCACTCGAGAGAACTAGAGCTGCGAGAAACACAGCATTGGCCGGATGTCTCATCGTTATCAATTGAACACCTCCAAAGTATGGTTTGTGGTTAGCACATAACCGTGGATTCCCATTTTGGCGGCCCCGTCGCAGCCAGTGTACACCGCGCTGCATCCCGACGGAGCAATGCAGCTCCTGAAGGCAGCCAGAGACCGGAACGGCGCTCCTTCATCGAGCCGCCCGCACATAACGGCGCGGTCTTCGAGCGTTTTGGTAGACAGCCTTCCATGCTGACGTTTCAGAGTGATGAATCACAAAGAAATTGCGGTTTGAGATCTTGCAGCTATTGCCTGTAAAGCCAGGATGTTCGCATCGCATGTGACAACCTACTTTGCTTCCGCATGAAAAAACGACTGGATCTGGGGAAGTATCCTGCGCTTGATATTGTTTCGGAATATCCAGCCGACTGAGACAGCAAAGATGGGCAAGAGCGCGATCGTCTGAAGAATGAACATGATCATATTACGCGCTGGGAAGAATGCTCCCACCGCATAAGAGGCACCGGCAAATGGTACCGCACAGAGAAAGACTGGCCCCCACACTTTCAGGAAGACCTCGCGATAGTTAATACCTACGAGATGGGAGACATACCTCGGCCACAGAAGGAGATTCACTGCCAAACTCGGCACCAGCGTTCCAATCGCCACGCCATAGATGCCGATCTTGCGGGCCAGGACAATGCTTAGTGTCAGGTTTGCGATTGCCTCAGCGATTGCCCACATTGCAACTGTCTTATGTTTTTCAATGCCAAAGGCAATCGACGTGGCCGGCGTATTCTGGAGTGAAAACAAGAGCGCTGTCGCCAATATCGCCAGCACGGTTCCCGATGTTCGCGAATATTGAGGTCCCATCCATACGCCGATAAAGTTATCACCTCGAAGAATTAGTGTAATCAGTATCGGCAGCGAAACAGCCATTGTTGCCCGCGTGCCGTTATAGTAAAGAGCGCGCAGGCTCGATGTATCTCCGGCTGCGTCGTATGTGCTTGCCGCAGGAGTAAAGGTAGCCGTCATCACGCCAACAAGCCCCCGCGTATAACCGCATAATGAGTTTCCAATAGAGTAAAATGTTACCGCGGAAGCCGATACAAAGGCGCCGACTACGAGGTTGTCCGTCTGATAAACCAACTGAACCGCAATCATGAGAAGAAAGACATATGCGCTATAGCTCCATATTCTCTGAAGAACTTCCCAATCCGGTTTTTTCAAACGGATTCTCAATTCGGGGTAGATCCGGCGCGCAACATACACAAAGAGCACGTTGCCCACGGCGCCCGCGAAAAGCTCACACCAGGCAATCGCAACAATACCGTACCCGGCGCGCAATACCGTGACAATCCCTATGACTCGCAATGTTAACTGCGTCAGGACCACAAGCGTATAAAGGTCGTATCTATTCAGAGCAGACAGAATCCCGCCGAAGACTCCAATCGACATGTAAACTGCGAAGTTCAGACCCATGAGAAGAACGGCCACGCGAGCGTCAGCAGCCATTGCCGGAGTGACTTTGAAGATGATCGGGAATACAACAACGAGAACTCCACAAAGCACAATCACAAGCGCGGCGATTTGTATGCGCACCCAAAGTGCCGCCGAAAGCACTTTGGAGGCCCCTTCGTGATCCCCGATGGTGTGCCCTTTGGCAACGAACATGGTCACGGAATTCCGCAAGCCAAGATCCAGGAGTCCAAAATAATTGACAGTAGAAACGGCCAGGACCCAGACCCCATAAGCGACGTTTCCCAATCGATGGACAAGAAAAGGAGACAGAAAGAATCCGACTGCCATGCCGGCAGCCATCGCGAACCAGTTGGATAGAACGCTCCGAGCAATGTGCCTGGCACGCAGTTGCAAACGAGGCTCCTTGACGCCGATTCTGGGCTGTGACAACAACATTCTACGCTTTAGGCTTCCAAGTACAACTCGCTTAAGAATCGCTCCCAAACTCTTGCGTGATAGAGTGATGGTGGCACCGTTCTGGCCCAATTCTGAGTGACGCCATTCGATATCGGAACTATTGTGCCAGATGAGTCGAACGGAAGTGGGATCGTCTGGAATGGCGCCGAATGGCTTACCATGGGATGAGTTTAGGCTTTTTTTGACGCGAGGCAGTCAGTAGAATTAAGCGTTGTTTCAGGACTGACCTCCTGGTTCACCGGCGTAGTCGCTATGAACGGAGCATGTCCTTCACGTTCGTACTGACGTCATGGAGGTTTCAATTTGGGCACGGGAATTGGGCACTACATACCGTTGGTATCATACCTGGGCTTTTGGGTGATGTGTCTCGTCTCGTTGGCCTGGCGACCTCTTTGGGGTCTCTACTTTCTGATTCCATTTCTCCCATACCGCTCGATGCGGGATCACTTTCTCGATTGGCCCCTGGGCGAGCACCTGCCGCTGATCCTCGTCCTTGCCGTGATCGTCGGAGCCATCCTCCACGGAAAGCGCCTCCCAAAATCGAAGCTTTACATCATCTGGCTCGTCATAGGTGTCTACCTGTATTTATCTATGTGGCTGGGCGCTGCGCTTGGAAACGCTCCGGCCCCGCTCTCGCTTTCCGACTTGAACTTCGTAACCTGGAAAGACTATGTGGTCATTCCGCTTGTCTTCGTGGCGACAAGTTTAGTAGTCGAAGACCGGAAGGCCGTCAGGACGGTCATCCTCATTACTGCCATTACCCTTCTAATCATCGATAGAGGTTGCATATTGGAGTTCAGGAATCATTCCTTGGCAACCTTCGATGAGAGTAAGCGCGATGTCGGACCCCTTGGATATGGCTCAAACCTGACCGCCGCGTATCTGGCCATGTTCGTTATGTTTTTTTGGGGCTTCCTGCAATTTATCAAAGCAAAGAAATATAAACTGCTTGGCTACGGGTTGGTAGCTATCACACTGTACGCAACTATGTACATGTTCTCCCGCGGCGGATACGTCGCTGTTCTCGTCACCGTCCTCGTTCTCGGTATCCTTAAAGACCGGAAGCTTTTGGTAGTTTTCGGTGTATTCCTACTAACCTGGCAACTTATCCTCCCAAAATCCGTGCAACAGCGGGTCACTATGACCGAGAACCCCTATGGACAACTCGATCCCTCCGCCCAGGGCCGTATCGAACTGTGGAAAGAGTCATGGAACTCGTTCGTTCATAGCCCACTCTTCGGAAATGGCTTTGCTACCTTTCAGTATGGTCAGCACATTGCCAACCTTCGCGATACGCACGACTGGTTTATCAAAGTGATGGTAGAAACTGGCGCTATTGGATTGATTATGTATTTCTTTCTATTGCAGCAAATATTTGCATTGGGATATCGCCTTTTCCGGCAGGGTAAAGACCCGATGTACTGCGGTCTTGGTCTTGGTCTTCTCCTTGCATTATGCTCTTCCATGGTGTCCAACTGTTTTGGCGACCGGTGGACTTATCTTGAAATTACCGGGCCTCTGTTTGTTCTGGTTGCGGCGGCGGTTCGCGCCTCCTCCCATGCCGTGGGGCCCAAAGAGACGTCAGAGCTTGCCCCGTTGCATGCAGATGCCATGGTAGCTTCGTAAGCCGTCAGATAATTGGATCGCATGTTTTCATTTTGATCCGCATTGCGGAAACTTGAGGTCGGAGTCAACATCAACACTCGAGAATGGTACAATTCGGGCGATCCTGTACCAAATGAGCGACTTCGATTTAGAACGAGGATTGCGTGGGCTTATCTCGTACCTACAGGGGGCCCTTGCCCCGAGATAAATTCGGTAAGGCGGAGCATTTGCCGTCGCTCGATGGGCTTAGGGCCATATCGATTGCCCTTGTCCTTTTGGGTCATCTTAGCGGAACACATGGATTTGCGGCCCTGGATCTGGGGATCGGAGACTACGCTCATCTGGGAGTGGTGGTTTTCTTTGTCATCTCAGGCTATCTAATCACGCGCCTGATGCTGTTAGAACGTGCGAAGACTGGCCGCGTGTCAATCAAGTTATTTTATGAACGCAGGATCGTGCGCCTTTTCCCGGCTTCTTACACATATATTGCCTGCGTATGCCTTTTGTGCCTTGCCGGGATTGTGCATCTGAGCTCTACGGACATTTGGCACGCCGTCACCTATACGGTGAATTTTCTGCCCAATAGGGGGAAACAGATTGGACATTTATGGTCTCTTTCTGTTGAAGAGCAGTTCTACCTGATCTGGCCTTGCACATTCGTTCTATTGGGACGGCGGTGGGCGGGCTGGATCGCCGCCGCACAAATTCTATTTGGCCCCGTTGCGCGCTTTGGCGACTGGCTTTTCCTGAGGGGAACCCCATATCACGATCTGGAAATGTTTCCGATGGTCGCAGACAGCCTTGCAATGGGTTGTCTGTTGGCAACGATCGGGAACTGGCTCGAAGTAAAGAAGTGGTATCTGCAGTTGTTCCGGCCGATCTATTCGGTCGGATTGGTTGCACTAGTCCTCTTGATCAATCGCTATATGGGCTACACGGTAGTCTATGTCTTCGGCATGTCGATCATCAACGTGAGTCTAGCGATTCTTATTCACCGCTGCATTCATTGCTCGCACGACTGGGTCGGACAAATGCTTAACTGGAAGCCAATTGCGTTTGTGGGTGTCCTCAGTTATTCGCTTTATTTGTGGCAACAGCTCTTTCTCAACCGGGACTCGTCCGCTTGGGCGTGCTCGTTTCCGCAAAACCTTGTTTTTGCGATTGCCGCTGCGCTGGGATCTTATTTTCTCCTCGAGAAGCCCTTGCTCGCGTTGCGCCGCCGCCTGCGAGCTCCGGGAACTGCCGAACAAGTCCCATCTTCGCACCCTGCTTGAAGGAAGCAGTGTGCGGAGAGCGGGTGCAACGCAGCAGCGGTTCCTGGAACGACAGGCAAGCTTCGAGGCGTTTTGGCAAGAAGAGCATGCGGCAAGCGTTGCGCTGTCCCGGCGAGGCGCATAAAAGAGTCAACTGTCCGACACGCGTCGTATCCTTGAAGCAGCTTGCCGGTTGTTTAGCTGCCAAAAGGTAGATCGATGATTGAGACCGTTGCTTCAGCCCCGGAACCACCCATCGAAGCGAACTCGGCCCAGAGCGAATTGCCGCACGTCCTGCTCGTGGTCGATCAGTTTGCGAAGGTGCTGGGAGGGGGAGAGCGCATCGCTCTGAAGCTCGCGGCGCTTCTGCCGCACTACGGATACCGGGCATCCATCCTGACTTTTTTCGCGCATCCCGAGAGCGCTGCATTGAAGTCGCCTCCCTGCCCCATCTACCTGCTGCCCCTACCGCGCACCTACGACCTGGCGGCGCTTCGAGCTGCGCTCGAGTTCAAACGATTCCTCAAGCGGCAAAGGATCCAGATCGTCCATACGTTTTTTGAAAGTTCCGACATCTGGGCGGGATTGGTTACCAAGACGATGTCCAGGGCAAAGCTGGTATGGGCCCGCCGCGACATGGGAATTCTCAGATCTCGCAAGCATCACATTGCCTATCGGCTGCTGGCTGGAGTGCCCGATGCGGTCTTTGCCGTCTCGGAACAGGTCCGGCGGCATGCAATCGAGGTGGATCGAATCGACGCCGCTCGTGTCCACACCATCTACAACGGCTTGAATCTTGCCGATTGGGATACGGCTTCCAAGCCCGCCAAAAACCCCGGCGAGTTTCTGGTGACGACCGTGGGCAATATCAGGCGGGTGAAGGGTCACGATGTGTTCATCAGGGCCGCCGCGGCGATCGTGCGCCAGTTTCCCAAGGTTTCCTTTAGCATCGCCGGCGATGTGCTGGAGACGGCTTACTTCGCAGAACTGCAAACCCTCGTTCGGGATTTGCATCTCGCCCATCATGTCCGTTTCGACGGCGGAGTTACGAGTCTGCGCCAACATCTTGCAGCGGCCGACATTTTTGTTCTTCCCTCGCGCAGCGAAGGTTTCTCCAATGCCATTATCGAGGCTATGGCGTCGTCTCTTCCGGTTGTTGCTACCGATGTGGGCGGGAACGCAGAGGCTGTGGAAGATGGGATCACTGGATTCCTTGTTCCCCCGGAAGATCCTGACGCCCTTTCGGCGGCTATCCTTCGGCTGCTCTCCGATCCGTCCCAGGCAAAGGCGATGGGCGCGGCGGGAAGGAGCCTGGCAACAGAAAGATTTACGACCGAAACCATGATGAATCAGATCGCCGGAGCCTACAGGAAGCTGCTCTCCGGCGGGTGAGTCGCGAGCCCAGACCCCGAGCAATGCGCACGCCCCATCGACGTCTCTCAGCCGGGTTGCCTGCGGTGCACCTCGAAAACCCGCCTCAAAACGAATTACTTCGGGCCCCCACCGAAGCGTTCACCGGCATTCCCCTCCCCTCAATGACAGCAACTTCCCGATAACAAAAGAGAGCTTTATTGGCGCGCCGGTGCGCAAAAAGTTGCACACCTATTGATGGCTTGGAGCGTAACTGACTGCATCTAAAGGCGCGGTCTTTGGCCCTCCATGTGCACACAGCAAGACAAGAATTAGTGAGAGTGTCAGTTGGAGGGTTTGCGCGCCGTCTTCAAGTGGGCGCGTCTGATGTGATGCTGCGTGGACCAATGCGCTCTCAGAAACCGATAGGAAATGCTGGCTTTATTGTGGACCCACTTTATTGAAAGTTGCGCGGCATTGCTCAGCAAACGATGGAAAACAGACTCTTGGTTTTTCGAAGGCAATCTGCGAACGAGGATGTAGACGCTGCAAGAAACCCGCGAGGGTATTCACGGAGGAACATGAG
>Ga0326727_10024200_pt1 | contig 11512 bp, 5 predicted proteins | sample MB2enrmetagenome_FD_207643 | JGI IMG/M metagenome (GOLD analysis project Ga0326727, IMG submission 207643) | Lab enriched peat soil microbial communities from McLean, Ithaca, NY, United States - MB29MY | ecosystem: Environmental > Terrestrial > Soil > Wetlands > Peat | place: USA: New York... | reverse complement strand
ACTTCGTGGGTATTTTGAAACCCGCGACAGCGTTTCAGGAACGGTTTACTTGCTTAACCTCGGGGCATTTACGGTAATTCCAATTTTCGTCGGGCGACCGCGCGCTTGAGGGCCCGCCCTGACCAGTCTGCGCAAAATGTCAGTATAATGCTGATCCCCCTTGTAAAGGCGTTGGCTTAACGGACCGGTTTAATGACCCTGCGGGAAATGCGGACAAGCTTTGTTCCCTAATTGAACCAGGAGATTTCGAATGAAAGCTTCATTGAGAAAACGAGTTCTTAGGGCCGGTATGCAGGTTTTGAATCTCAGCGTGGTGGCGATGGCACTGTCAGTCCCTGTCATTGGCATGTTCAACGCCGTGACGGCAAACGCGCAGACTGCGGCGCAGGCGGCGGAAATCGTCAAGTTTCTCAGTGGCCACTCCCAGGCGGTTGTCGAACGGTTGTCAGGACTCACCCGGCTTTCCGCCGAGGAATGGCGGTTTCATGTTGGGGACCTGGCTCATGGAGAATCGCCGGACCTGGACGACTCCGCGTGGCCCTTGGTGAAGCCACGTATGGAAGCGCCGGAGGACGCCGTGTGGTTCCGCCGGTGGATCGAAGTTCCGCAATACTTGCACGGATACGACCTGACGGGCGCTTGGGTGTGGTTCGGCTTTAACACCGACGCCAATGGCCCCATGCCGGAGATTTTCTATTTCAACGGGCGGCGCGTTGCGCTCGGTGATGACCTGGAACCGATTGTGCTCTTCGACAAGGCCAAGCCGGGCGAAAAGGTGCTGGTGGCCGTCAAGCTGTTGCATACGGTAGACAAGAAAACATTCCTCGGGGCGGATCTGAAGGTCGATTTCGCTCAGAATCGGCCGAATCCCGAGGATCTCAGGCTGGAAATCCTCTCCGCCGCGTTGCTGATTCCTGGGCTGTCGAAGGATGTAGCAACGGACACGGCGACTCTGGAGAACGCCATTGGCGCAGTCGATGTGGGCGCGCTGGACGCGAAGGATCAGGGGAAGTTTGATGCCTCACTCGTGCAGGCTCAGGCGACGATCGAAGCCCTGAAGCCGATGCTTCAGCAAGCCACCCTGCACTTAACCGGAAACTCGCACATCGACGCGGCCTGGCTGTGGCCATGGACCGAGACGGTGGACACCGTCAAAAGAACCTTCAGCACCGCATTGCAGTTAATGAATGAATACCCTGATTACACCTTCACCCAATCGGCGGCGCAGTATAACGCCTGGCTTGCTGAGAAGTACCCACAGATCAACGAGGAGATCAAGCAGCGCATCAAGGAAGGGCGATGGGAAATTGTGGGCGGCATGTGGGTGGAACCGGATCTGAATATGCCCGATGGCGAGTCGCAGGTCCGGTCGCTGCTGGTGGGCAAGCGGTGGTTCAAGAAAGCATATGGCGTGGATGTCCGCATCGGCTGGAATCCGGATTCATTTGGCTACAACTGGCAACTCCCGCAGATCTACAAGCGATCCGGTATGGATTATTTCGTAACTCAGAAAATGATGTGGAACGACACGGATCAACTTCCCTTCAAGCTATTCTGGTGGGAGTCGCCGGATGGCAGTAAGGTGCTGACGTATTTCCCGCATGATTATGACAATGACAACCTGAACCCCGTGCGTCTCGCGGCCGATTTGGCCACGGCGCAAAAACTTGCTCCGGGCATGCTGGAGATGATGGACCTTTATGGCATTGGGGATCACGGCGGCGGGCCGACGCGGGCGATTCTGGATGAAGGCGTACACTGGATGCAACCGAACGAGGTCGTGCCGAAGATGCAGTTCGGGACCGCACAGAGCTACTTCACGGGGATCGAGAGCAAGCTGGCGACGGAATCCCCCGAGTGGGACTACGCCTCGATTGCCAAAGGATACAAGCCTCCGGCGGCTCCCGCCAACGGCCAGGTGGCGATTCCCACGTGGAAGAGTGAAATGTATTTCGAATACCACCGCGGGGTGATGACCACGCAAGCCAATCACAAGCGCAATATGCGGGAGAGCGAAGAATGGACGCTGAACGCCGAGAAATACGCAGCGCTGGCGTGGCTGGAAGGCAAGCCCTACCCGGCCGATGAACTGACCGAGGCGTGGAAGAAAATTACCTTCAATAACTTCCATGATCTGGCGGCAGGGTCGGGAATCGGAATCATCTATAAAGAAGCACAGCAGGATTTTGACCAGGTTCGTTGGGCGACGAATGAGATTTCGCAAAAGGCGCTAAAGACGCTGGCGGCCGACGTCAATACGCGGGTTTCCGGCGGCGTGCCCCTTTTGGTCTTCAATCCTCTGGCCTGGGAGCGCTCGGGAACGGTAACGGTGGATGTGCAGATGCCCGCGCCGGCCGCAGGCGGCGTGGCTGTGCTGGACGCAACGAATCGCGTGGCGCCCTCCCAGGTTGTCGAGAGCGACGCCAAGACCAACATCTACCGCCTGCTAATTGCGGTCAGTAATGTGCCATCATTGGGGTATAAAGTGCTGCATGTTGCCCCGGGCACGAAGCCATTCGCGAGCGATCTGAAGGCGGAGGGGCTGACGCTTGAGAATTCTGCGCTTAAGGTAACGGTGGATGGGCAAACCGGGTGCATTACCAGCCTTTACGACAAGAGGACGAAATTCGAGACGCTCGAGCCCGGCGCGTGCAGCAATCAGTTGCAGGCTTTCCATGATTTGCCGAAACAGTACGACGCGTGGAATATTGATCCCGGCACGCTCGACCACTCCATTCCGATTACGAATGTGGATGAGGTTGAACTGATCGAAAAAGGGCCGCTGCGCGCCGTGATTCGCGTGACCCGCACGTGGCAGAACTCGAAGTTCGTGCAGGACATTACTCTCGATGCGGGCGCGGACCAGGTGGACGTGGTTAATGACATCGATTGGCATGAAACGCACGTGCTGCTGAAAGCCGCGTTTCCCCTCGCCGTGAGCAGCGACAAGGCGACCTACGAGATTCCTTATGGCAGCATTCAGCGGCCGACCACGCGCAACAATAGTTGGGAGCAAGCGCAGTTTGAAGTGCCGGCGTTGCGCTGGGCCGACCTGGGCGATGGACAACATGGCTTAAGCCTGTTGAATGAATCGAAGTATGGGTACGACGACAAGGACAATGTGTTGCGCCTCTCATTGCTGCGCTCGCCAACCTGGCCGGATCCGGAGGCTGACCGCGGGCGCCATCGGTTTAGCTACGCTTTGTATCCGCATGGCGGTGACTGGAAGCAGGCGTTGACTGTGCGGCGCGGCTACGAATACAACTACAAACTCCAGGCGATGCAGGTGGAAGCGCACACAGGCAGCTTGCCTCCCGAACATGCCTATATAACCGTGAAGCCGGAAAATGTGGTGTTGACCGCCCTCAAGAAAGCAGAGGACAGTAACGGCCTGATCTTCCGGGCATACGAATGGGCTGGGAAGTCGGGCGACGTTCGAATCCATGTGCCGAAAGGCGCGACAGGGGCCACCCTTACGAACCTTATGGAAAAGCCGGAGGGCGCGGCCTTGAGGATTGATAACGACACGGTCACCGCGCCGATTCATCCGTACGAAATCCTGACGGTGCAGGTAAATTACCTCGCGAAGCAGTAATGGAAAGGAACGAATGGTGCGGAATCAGAAGGTGATCCGCCTTACTTTGTTCTGTCTTCTCTGGCTTCTTCCGGTTGCGTGCCTCATGGGTTCGGAGCCGAAGAACCTGGCGCTCGCCGCGCAATCCACGGCTTCACCCGGCGCCGAGGGTCACGGCGAATATGACGAAAATCCCGTAGATGCGAGCCGCTTCGTTAACGACGGAAACCTGAACACCTCCTTCGGCTTTCCGAATGACCATGCACCCGAGGCTTGGATCGGCCTGACGTGGCCACGACCTATAACGTTCCGGGAGATCCTGATCCGTCAGGTTATGGATCAGAATTTGGATCAAGTGTCGCTTCAGGTAAGAAGCGACGGGCAGTGGCGAACCGTAAAAACCGTCGGTGGCGGCGCCAACCCGTTGCCGAAGTTGATTCTGATTAAAGTCGAGGCGCAGACCACGGACGCCATCAGGTTGACCAATTTCAAGGGCGCGCCCGGCTTTAACGAGGTTGAGGTCTATGAGGGCCCCACGTCCCCGGTCATGAACTTCGCTGGAGACGATGCCGGGCACATCATTGGCATCCTGTCGGACGCGTTCGGAGCTGCTCCGCTGATTCAGATCCCGATCGTACTCTCCGGAAGCGCGGGCGAAAGGCCATGGAAGGCCATGACGGCAACCGACGAGCACGGAATGTTCAGCGTATCGGCGCCGGTGGGACTCCAGGGCAAGATCCAGGCGACGGCCCGCGTGGGGACGACAAGCGTCGAGCAGGAATTGGATGCGGGCGACCTGCCGCTTCGTCTGACGCCTTCCAGCGCTCTGGAAGCCGCAGCGAGCCTGAGCGGAACATGGAAATTCGCTCCCGATCCTCCCCAGGATTTTGTGCGGTCCGACTTCGACGACTCCGCCTGGTCTTCCATCACTGTGCCTTCGCATTGGAGCCTCCAGGGTTTCAGGTGCTGGAGGGGCGCAGGGGGTTACCGACGGCACGTGCAGATCCCCGCAGCCTGGAGAGGCCGCCGGATCAAAATTCACTTTGACGGCGTTTATAGCGGAGCCGAGGTTTGGTTTAACGGCCGACGGGTGGGCGGACACGAGGGAGGGTTCACTCCCTTTGAAGTTGATGTGAGCAGCGAAATCGCCCCGCAGGACAACGTGCTCGCCCTCCGCGTCAGCGAGCAGACCCGGTCGAGTTCCCTTGATGCGATGAGCTTTTACGCTGACTTCGAACTGGCCGGCATCATGCGGGATGTATCTATCTTCGCGGTCCCGGCAACCCATGTCGAGCGGATGCAGGTAAGCACTCAGTTCGATTCCGATTACCGCAATGCCATGCTCAAAGTTGACCTGACGCTGGTGAATGAGAGCAATCGGTGCGTGTCGCGCGGGGAGATGAGTTGGGATTTACGGTCGCCGGAGGGTGGGGCGGCGCCCACATCAATCTCTCCCCTGCGCTTCTCGCTGCCGCCCTGGGGACGTTGGCAAACGACGGTCGAGGTCCCCGTGCAGAGTCCGCAGCACTGGGAGGCGGAACATCCCCACCTCTATCGTCTGGTTTCGCACCTCAAGGAAAACGGGCAAGAAACCGAACAGGTCACGCGCCGGGTGGGTTTTCGCCAGGTGGAGGTGCATGGCACTCAGTTGCTGATAAACGGAGTGCCAGTGAAACTGCGTGGCACGTGCCACCACGACTCGGATCCGGTCCGTGGCCGCGCCGTCACCCCGGAACTGACTCGGCTGGATCTCGGGTTGATCAAAGAAGCAAATCTCGACGCCCTGCGCACTTCCCACTATCCCGCCATCGAGGCGCTTTACGACGATGCCGATGAAATGGGCGTTTACGTCGAAGCGGAGGCGCCCTTTTGCTGGGTGAACCAGGCGCATGATCTCCGCCTTGCGCCGCTGCTCATCCAGCACACCGCAGAACTGCTGGAGCGCGATCGGAGCCATCCTTCGGTCATCATCTGGTCGCTCGTTAATGAGAGCTCATGGGGTCCGGATTTTGATCGTTCTTACGAGTACGTCAAGGGTGCGGACCCGAGCCGTCCGGTCAGCGCCGCCGAGAGCAAAGATCTGATTCTTGCCACCCGGCATAACCCGGTCACCATCGCCCGGATCCATCAGCGGAGCTATCTCAAGACGCCGCTGATCTGGGATGAGAGCTTTTGCGTTTTCCAGGGCATTTCAGGCGAAGGGCAGGAACTGTGGATGGATCCCGGTGACCGTGACTACTGGGTTGCCCCCCTGATTCCGATCTGGCACGAGATCCTGCGCAGCCCGTTCGTGCAAGGGAGCATGATATGGGCTTGGGCTGACGACGTATTCCAGGCGCCGGGCCGTGGCTCGGAGTACGGGCGCAGCGTGACCATGATGCACGGCTCCGATCCTCTTTATCGGGCGCCCGGAAGGGGACTGGTGGGAGACGCACCGTGGGGTATTGTGGACGGATGGCGCCGCAAGAAGCCGGAATTCTGGAATACCAAGAAACTGTTCTCACCAGTCAGAGTCCTTACCTTGCAGGTGCCGGTTCCAGAGGCCGGATCGCCATTACACCTCCAGGTCCAGAACCGCTGCGAGTTCACCAACCTCGCTGAGCTGACTGTGGCTTGGCAAATTGACCAGGAGTCGGGAGAACTTCATGGCGATGTCACTCCTGGCCATACGGGTATGATCACGATCCCCGTCCAGCGTCCAGTTTCCTCCGGGAAGCATTTACTGGTTCGTTTTCTCGATGCCACAGGCGGATTGGTGGACGAAGAACAGATCCTGATCGGCGAAAAAATCAAGGAGGCGCCGCCTGGCCTTGGTGCGGAGCCACTCGCGCTGCACGAGGAGAGGGTTCTATCAGGATCGGCCCTCTGTGTTGTGGGCCAATCAGTCTTATATGAAACACCCAGCTTGCACATCCTGCCTGCCGACCCCAGCCTTTCCGAGTTGCCCTCGCCGTGGACTTGGAAGCCAAACGGGCCGGCTGAGGTCGCCCCTGACGGCAACGACATCGTATTGACGGCCGCCGGCGGCTACCGCGATGCGGAGGGCAAATTCGAGTATCGAGTCACCCCCGCCGGGGAATTGGATGTGACCTATGGCTTCACCTACCTGGGGCAGGAAATCCACGCCCGTGAGATCGGTCTGCGCTTTGGCGTCCCCCCCTGGATGGACACGCTCACTTGGCAGCGCCGCGGCGAGTGGACCACTTACCCGCCCGATCACATCGGCCGCAACCAGGGAAGCGCCCGGGCACACTCCGGGTTGATTCCCACCACGCCACCGGCGAATGCCTACTCCGAGGATGACAGTCCCATGGGAACCAACGACTTTCGCAGCACCAAACGCAACATCGAGCATGCCTCGATCAGAAGTTCCGAGGGGAGCGGGCTCTACATCGAGTCGACGGGCGAACAGCATTTGCGGGCCTCTGTAGAGTCGGACCGGATTGCGGTATTTCTGAACGACTGGTTTGGCGGGACCGCCTCGCATGCTGACGAGTGGACTCAGAATTACGGCACAGGCCGCGAAGTGAAACCGCGCGATCGGCTGGAGGGTGTGCTGCGGCTCCACCTGCTGAACCGCAGCCAAATGCCCAAATAACTGTTACCATACATGAAAGGGTAGAATCCCTGGGGCTTGAATTCCGTGCAACAAATCTACAAGGAGGGATGACGATGCCGGGTCCAGGTATGGATTTAATCGGGGAAGAGGAAAAAAAGGAACTGCTGGAGGTTCTGGAAGCGGGGTATCTCTACCGCTACGGGGGCGCTGAGGATCGCGGGTTCAAGGCCAAGGTCGTCAAATTTGAGGAGGAAGTGGCCAAGCTGGTCGGCCTTCCCTACGCCGTGGCGATGAACTCCGGTACCTCCGCACTTTGGGTGGCACTCGTCGGGCTGGGGGTGGGTCCGGGCGACGAGGTCATCGTGCCCGGGTACACCTTCATTGCCAGCATCTCATCGATCATCTACGCGCGGGCGGTTCCGATTCTGGCCGAGGTCGACCGAACCCTAAATCTGGACCCTGCCGATGTGAAACGCAAGATCACACCGCGCACCAAGGCCCTCATGGCCGTGCACATGCTTGGCAATCCGGCGCGGCTTGACGAGTTGAAGGCGATTGCGGATGAGCACAAGCTCCTGCTGATCGAGGACTGTGCGCAGGCGTTTGGGGCCCGTTACAAGGGGCGCGGCGTGGGCTCGATTGGGGATGTCGGGACCTATAGCTTCAACGTTTACAAGACGATCACGGCGGGCGAGGGAGGCATGCTGGTGACGCGTGACGAGGCCGCCTACCGCCGTTACTTCGGCCTGCACGACCAGGGGCACTCACCCTTGCGGACGGGCGTGGAGATTGGCCGCCGGCCTTTTGTGGGTTTGGATTTCCGCATGACCGAACTGGCCGCGGCCGTGCTGCTGGCCCAGTTGCGAAAGTTGGGAACCATCCGTGAGCACCTGCACGCGAACAAGCGGCGCTTCAAGCAGGCCATTGCCGATCTGCCCGGACTCGAGTTCCGCGAGATCACCGACCCGCAGGGGGAGTGCGCGATGTTGCTGACCGTGTTTCTCCCCTCGGAAGCGATTGCCCGGCAGGTGGCGAAGGAGTTGGGCACGCGCGTGGTGGCCGATTCCGGCTGGCACGTCTATTCGAACATGGAGCAGGTCCTGGAGAAGCGCATGCCCGTCCCGGAAGGTTGCCCCTTCCGTTGCCCGCTGTATACGGGGCCGGAGCCAAAGTACTGGAAGGGGATGCTGCCGCAAACTGACGCCCTGGTGGCGCGCGCCATCAATATCGGTATAGGCGTATCCGACCCGGGGTTAGGCTCGGCGTTTGGGGTAACGGTGCGGGATGGGTTTGACGCCGTTGACGCCCGCGCGGCCCAGTTCCGCCAGGTTGCCCGGAAGTATCTCTAGTCCCGCGCGCGGTCTTCGAACCGGCCCATGAGGCAAGTTGCGGCCGCTAAAACCTGGCGCCGCGGCTGCCTTATACCGTGAGCTTGTGTAGATAATCGTAGCTCATCTTGGCGCTTTCGAGTGAGTCGCGATCACATTCGTCCTGCTCGACGTAGTAATGCTGGAGGCCGCCCTTGGGCGCGGCTTTGAAGATCCGGCGCCAGTCGATGACTCCCTGGCCGACCTCGGTGAACGCCCCCGGGCGGTCGTCGCCTCCGGTGCTGGGCGGATAGCCGGGTTTCAGATCCTTGATGTGAAGCTGCAAAAAGCGCCCCGGAAAACGATGGAAGTAATCCACCGGGTCTTTGCCGGCGCGCACGCACCAGAAGCAGTCGAGCTCGAAATTGGCAAGCTTGGGATCGGTGCGCCGAATCAGTTCGTCGTACTCGATCACTCCACCCACGTTGGCATAATCGAAGTTGTGGCCGTGGTAGAAGAAGTGGGCGCCGGCTTGGTTGGCGGCTTCACCCACCTGGTTAAACCAATCGGCATCGCGCTTGATGGCGTCAAGCGATTTCCGGTCCTGCTCATCGAGGCTGGCGAGGCCGATGTAGGTGAGGCCGCATTCGCGGGAGTCGGCAATGCACTTCTCGAGCTGGGTTTTGAGTTGCTCTTCCCTGAAATGCGTGCTGAGCGCGCGCAGGCCGCAGTCATTCAGCATCCGTTTGAGTTCCGCCGGTTTCTTGTCGTAAAAAGTGAAGCTCCCACCCAGTTCCACGTCCCTGTATCCAATCGCGGCAACCCGCTTGAGCGTGCCCACCAGGTCCTTATCGAGATGGTCGCTTACCGTGAAGAGTTGCAGTCCGATCGGTATTCCACAAGGGTCGGCGGCAAGTTCGGATATACCGCAGACCGCCAGCGCCCCTAATCCCAGGGCAGTATGAGCCACAAATTCTCTACGATTCAATTCCATGACGTGGTCATTCTCCTCGCTGCTGAATTGGTTGAATATCGCCCCTGAACAGACTTCGATTTCACAAGCTGCCGCACCCGCGGTCCGAAACTCGGAAGGCGGGAGCGCTGGGCAGAAGTTTGTCCACAGTCAAGGGGAATCCCGCACGACCCGGGCCGCAACCCCTCGGGGAGCAGGCAGGCCAACTTAATGCGCATCGGCACTGGAAATGAGGTGGGAACCAGGCCTAAGTCCTTATTTATCATATATTAATCCGGAAAACTCGATAACCACTTTGTTTTCATCAACTCATCCAGACCACTTTTTTCGCTCCTTTGTTTTCAACAACTCATCCAGAGCACTCTGCATTTTTAATATTTTTGTGTGTGTGGGTAATTTTGAGAGTGAATTGGTGACTGGGGGGAGTTTTCGGGGGCATCACCGCGCGGGGCACCGTCTTCATGGCAGATATAGGCTATATATATGGGCTCGTTTTGTCAAGAGACAAATCGGCCCACGGCGCCCACGCAGGCAGTATCCTGATTTGACAGGTCTTGACAAAATATCATATTAGATTTAGTCTAATCCCCCTAATGGAAGCTGAGGCGATTAAACGGTCCCTGGAAGCCAGCGGATTGCGGTGCACTCCGCAGCGCTACGCGGTGATGGCATTCCTGCTGGAACACAACCGGCATTCCACCGCTGCGGAAATCTTCGAAGCCGTGAATCGCGTGGATCCGCGCTCTTCCCGGGCCACGACTTATAACAACTTGCGAGACTTGGTGCAGGCGGGGCTGGTGCGGGAAGTGGCCGTGGAGGGCCGTGGCGCGCGGTTCGAGGCCAAAGGCATGCGGCATCACCACTTCATCTGCGACCGCTGCGGCAATGTTGAGGACATGGAGTGGTACGACGTGCCTGGGCCTGCCTCGGGCTCCCTCGGGAAGCGGATGGTTCGCGATTGCGAACTCATTTTCCGGGGGCTGTGCGCGAACTGTGCGCCACAGCATGCTTCCGGTTAAGTGTCGTCGGCGTGCGGATACCGGATGAGCGGCGCGCGCGGCCGGGGGGAGTCTCTACATTTCCACAGCGGCGGGGTTGCCCGGGGCTTCGCTCGCCGGTAACCACCCCGGCGCTAACGCGCCACCCCTCCTGAATCAGGAGGGGAGCATTGCCGGGCTGCCCTCCTCAGATGAGGAGGGCCGGCGCCTATGCGCCGGGGTGGTGCTGGACCAGAGTGGTGCTGGACCAGGGTGGTGCTGGACCAGAAATGAAGGAACTCGAGGGGCGCGCGCGGCGATGGCGCGAAGGGAAAAGCCAGAACGGGTTCGTAGTTCGTCACAGTTTTCTTGACTAATTCGAGGGAAGACAAACATTTTTACTAATTCGGAGGAGGACAAATATATGGATAAGACAATCGCGAACGCAGCGGGGGCGCCGGTTCCCGCTCCTCAGGAGCAAGTTTCGTCAACCGAGAGCAAGTGTCCGGTAGCGGGCGGCGCTCGCCGACCCACGGTTGGGGCCCCGGCGAATGCGGGCTGGTGGCCGAATCAGTTGAACCTGAAGATCCTGCACCAACACTGCCCCCTTTCCGATCCTTTGGAGCAGGGGTTCAATTATGCGAAAGAATTCAAGAGCCTCGACCTGAATGCCGTAATCAAGGACCTCCATGCCTTGATGACGGCCTCGCAGGACTGGTGGCCCGCGGACTACGGCCACTATGGGCCGCTCTTCATCCGCATGGCGTGGCATAGCGCCGGCACGTACCGTATTTCCGATGGCCGGGGCGGCGCGGGTTCCGGAGCGCAGCGATTTGCGCCCCTCAACAGTTGGCCGGACAACGTGAGCCTCGACAAGGCGCGCCGGTTGCTCCTGCCGATCAAGCAGAAGTACGGCCGGAAAATATCCTGGGCCGACCTGATGATCCTCGCCGGTAACGTGGCTCTGGAGTCGATGGGATTCAAGACCTACGGTTTCGGCGGTGGGCGCGAGGACATCTGGGAGCCGGAAGAAGACACTTACTGGGGGCCGGAGGGTAAGTGGCTGGCCGACGAGCGGTACAGTGGCGATCGCGAGCTTGAGAATCCTCTCGCCGCGGTGCA
>Ga0326727_10024198_pt1 | contig 11513 bp, 8 predicted proteins | sample MB2enrmetagenome_FD_207643 | JGI IMG/M metagenome (GOLD analysis project Ga0326727, IMG submission 207643) | Lab enriched peat soil microbial communities from McLean, Ithaca, NY, United States - MB29MY | ecosystem: Environmental > Terrestrial > Soil > Wetlands > Peat | place: USA: New York... | reverse complement strand
CAAGGAGAGCACGAGCGCCCAGGGCTGGTCGGCCGGCTGGAGTGGAGTACCCAGCGCGCGCCGCACGGATGCCATGGCCGCGCGCCGCATCTTATCCGCGTCGCCCGCGAAGCGCTGGGCCATTCTGCGTTGGACGGCCAGGCCCAGGTTGCGCACCTGGAAGCGATCCCAGCATCCCTGGTCGTCGTAGACCATGGGGCCGGCGGCGAACTTGTGCAGGGTCGCGGCGGGAGTCCGGTAGCGGCTATCGTTGGCGATGCGGCTCTCCTCGACGGCCAAGAGGCGCGCCGCCTTGGCTCCCACGGGGCGGAAGCCCAGCTTGCGGTAGAACCAGAAGGCGCCGGAGGCGATGGCCTCCTCATTGTGGAACCCGATCTGGTAGGGGTCCACCGCAAAACAGCGCACACCCATCAACTGGCGGAACAGGCGCAGCAGCCGGGTATAGAGCCAGGCGGACTCTCCTTCGCGGAAGGTGTAATAGATGTTGAAGCCGACCTCCATGCGCTCGAACAGGCTGAGGGTCTCGACGTAGCCGACGGGCACGCCGTTCTTGGAGATCACGGCGCAGCGATAGGCGCGCAAGGGCAGGCGACGCTCCGGGCGCAGGCCCCACAGAGTGAAGCGCACTCCGCGCCCCGCCTCGGCGAGCAGCACGCCGGCCGGATCGCCGTAGGTGAATCCGTACAGCTCCCGGTAGCGCGCCGCGGAGCGATCCACCGTCTGCCGAATGATCCGCGCTCCTTCGGCCCGGCTGAGGCGCGTCAGTTGGAGTTCGGGCGTCTCCTGGGCCAGCGAGCAGCGCCGCTCAAGCGGCCCTTGCTGGAAGAACAGGGGGCCGGCGGGCAGGCGCGCGCGGGTGCGGGTGGCTTCCGTGTCGCCAAGTTCCCAGCGCAGGGGCAGTTCGAGCGAATCGAACTGGTCGGGCGGCAAGCGGTTGAGGAGCCAGTCCAGATCGGAGCGGGCAGGGCCTCGGGCGGCGCGCAGCCAGTTCCGGTAGGGCACGTTGGCCTCGACGGTCCAATCCTCTTCAACGAGGGGCAGGCTGGGGCGCAACCAGCGTCCGAGGCGGTCGGTCGGGTAGCCGTCCCAATCGACCTCGACCTGCCCGGGAAAGGCCGCCGCCAGGCGCCGGGCCACGTCGAAAGAGAAGACGGCCGAAACGGAGGTTCCGGCGATCCCGGACACCTCCGGCTCGTCCAACCCAGGAATTCCGGCCACGCGGGCGGCGAACCCGGCCAGCACCCGCTCGGCTTCGTGAGCCACCTCCGGGCCGGCGGGATAGGCGCGCAGGAACAGGAGGGCCTCGTGAAAGCGGACCAGCGGGGCGGCGTCCGGGAACCGCTCCTGGGCGGCCGCGGCAATCAACTCCGCCGTGCGCAGGCCCTCCCCAGGGCCAAATCGGCGCTTGGCTTGTTCCAGCCGCTCCAGGATCTCGACGGACATGCGGGCTAGTTTACACTAATCCCGTCCCGGACGGCATGCATTCCTTAATTCTCTCGGCCAGTTGGCGCGCCGTGTAAGGTTTGGGGAGGAAGCCGGCGATTCTCTTGCCGCTCAAGCGCCGTTCGGCGCGTTGGTCCTGCAATCCGCCGCTGAGGACCAGGGGCGTATCGGGCCGTGAGGCAAGGATACGATCGAGGGTCTGGGGGCCCTCCATTCCCGGCATGGCCAAGTCGATAAGCACCAGCCCGATTTCGAGGGGCCGCTCCTGGAACAGGCGCACCGCCTCCGGCACATCCCGGGCCAGCAGCACGCGGTAGCCGTGTTTTTCCAGGGCCGCCCGGCTGAAACTGCGAATCACCTCGTCGTCGTCCACCACCAGGAGAGTTCCGGAGCCGCGCAGGTCCCGCCAGCTCTCGCCGCCGGCGGTCTGGTTCGCAACCTCCTCGCCGGCGGGCAGAAGCACCCGGAACGTACTCCCCCGGCCAGGCTCGCTATGAACCTGGACCACTCCCTGGTGCTGCCGCACGATACCCAGAACCGCGGCCAGCCCCAGGCCACGCCCCATGAACCTGGTGGTGTAGAAGGGATCGAAGATGCGGCTCCTGGTCTGCTCGTCCATTCCGGAGCCGGTGTCCCGCACTTCCAGGTAGACGTACTCGCCGGGCTCCGCCTTTTGGTTGGCAAGAAGATCGGGCAGTTGCTCCCGGGTCACGGTCAGCCGGCCGGTCCCGACCAGCACACGGCCGCCGGCCTCGCCAATCGCCTCGAAGCCATTGATTACCAGATTCATCACCACCTGCTGCATCTGAGCGGGGTCCGCCAGCAAGGGCGGCAGATGCTTGTCCAGCTCCAAGTCGAGCTTCACCTGGGCGGGGATGGAGGGCTGGATCAGCCGCCTGGTCTCGGCGACCACTTCCGAGAGATCCACGCGTTTCAGGAAGGCCCGGCCTTTTCCCGCGTAGGCCAGAAGCTGCCGGGTCAAGTCGGCCGCCTTCTGGCCGTCCCGGATGACTTGTTCGAGGGCGGATCGCCGGCGGTCCCGCCTGGGCAGTCCGTCGAGGGCCAGGCTGGCGCGCCCGACGATGCCGGTGAGGAGATTGTTGAAGTCGTGAGCCACGCCGGCCGCCAAGTGGCCGATAGCCTCCATCTTCTGCGATTGGCGCAGTTCGTCCTCGAAGCGCCGGATGGCGGTGATGTCTTCGACGGCCAGGAGAATGCGCTCCGCCCGCTCGAAGCGCCGGGCATTCAAGAGCAGAATCCTGCGGCCGGTGACGGGGTCGAAGTAGACCCACTCGAAATCCTCCATGGCGCTGTTCTTGGGAAGAACCTCTTCGAGCAGGTGGCGCAGGCGCGGAGCGCTCCATTGCCCTTCCGCCAAGTCGTACAGGAAGCGGCGGTCGACCGCCTCGGGAGGGGCTCCGAGCAGACGGTAGAAGGACTTGTTGGCGTTGATGACGCGGAGATCGGGCCCCAGCACCACGAGCGAGCCCCGCGCGGTGTCCAGAGTGGCCTGGGCGAACTCGCGGGCATCGTTGAGCTCGGCGTTGCGGGCCTGGAGTTGCTGGTTCAGGCAAGTCAACTCCTCGTTGCCGGCCTGGAGTTCCTCTTTGGAGCTTTGCAGCTCTTCGTTGAGGCTCTGCAACTCCTCGTTGGCGGCTACCGCCTCCTCGTCCGCGGCTTCCTGGGCGAGCATCATGGATTCGCGCTCGGCCCGCCGGGCGGCCAGTTCCTTCTGGAGGCGGCTGACGCGGCGCTCGAGGCGCCACAGGTCCTGTTGGACGGGAGCGCCACCCTGTTCGGGGTGGGACGGGTGCGGCCGGGGATGCTCCTCGAAGACTACCAGGAAGTGGCGCCCTTCGGGGCCAATGGGAGAGACTTCCAGGCCGACCTCGCGCGGCCCGTCGCCCTCCCGAACTTCCACGCGCTCGATTCTCACCGACTCGCGCTTTTCCGCCACCGCCTGGAGGGCCTTGGCCAAGGCCTCCGCCAGGCCCTCTCGGGCAACCTCCAGAATGCTCCGATTGCGCAGGCCGTGAGCGGGCGCCAGGTAGGGAGCGGTCTCGCCGCCGCAGGCCAGGACTTCCAAGTTCTCGTTGAGGATGGCTCGCGGGGGCCCATAGCGCTCCACGACGATGCGGTCGGCCTCGTTGCGGAGTTCCATTCTGCCCTGCGACCGTTGATGCGCCGCGGCGGACTCCCAGCGCGGATGGTGGGCCGGCGCGGCGCTTGGAACGGCGTGGGGGCGCGCCGGGGCTTCGGCCTTCCTCACGTACAGGCCGGCAGTCTGGTCCAGCCGGGCGAATAGCTCCGGGGATGAGGATGCGGTCTGGGAGTTTCCCATCAGCAGGAAGCCGCCGCGATTCAGAGCGAAATGGAATAGCGACAACCATCCGGCATGCGGCAAGTCCAGGTAAGTCAGGACATTGCGGCAACTCACCAGGTCCATCTTCGAAAACGGAGGGTCCCTGAGCAAGTCGTGCCTGGAGAAGGTGCAGAGCTCCCGCAGAGGCTTGGCTACCTGGAACTCCGTCCCGGTCCGCACGAAGAACCGCGCCAGGCGTTCCACGGAGACATCCGCCGCAATATTCTCGATGTAGACGCCCCGGCGGGCCCGCTCGATGGCGGCTTCGTTCATATCGGTCGCGAAAACCTGCAAGGGGACGCGGCATTCCATCCGTTCGGCCACTTCGGCGAAGCAGATGGCCAGCGAGTAGGCCTCCTCGCCGGTGGAGCAGCCCGGCACCCAGACCCTAACGCCCTGGCCCGGCGGCGCCCTGCGAATCAGGCAGGGGAACACTCGCCGGCTCAAAACGTCGAAGACCGCGGGGTCGCGGAAGAAACGCGCGACCCGCCGGAGGACGTCCTGGGCCAGGGCGTGCAGCTCCTCCGGGTGCCCCTTGAGGCGGCGCACATAGTCGGCGGGACTCTGCAGACCCAGCAGAACCAGCCGCCGCAGCGTGCGACGCCTGACGGTGGATTGCCGGTGGAGATCGAAGTCCACGCGAATGCTGGCGCGCAGGAGATCCAGAATATCCGCAAAATCCTTTTCGGAGCCGGTGAATTCCGTGTCTTCTTCCGCCGGGCTATGGTTAATCAGGCGCGGCTCGCGGGCGATTCGGGCCAGTTCACCCGCCACACGATCGGGCGGCAGAACGAAATCCACGCAGCCGGTGGAGATGGCGCCGCGGGGCATTCCGTCGAACTTCGCCGATTGGGGGTCCTGGGCCAGCGCGAGCCCGCCTTCTTCCCGAATGGCCTGGACACCCAGGGCGCCGTCCGAGCCGGGGCCGGAGAGAATCACCGCGACTGCCTGGTTGCGGCGGCTGCTGGCGAGGGAGCGCAGGAAGGTGTCGATGGGTTGCGGGCCGGGGCGGTCTCTGGGAGTGAGCCGGAGCACCCGGCCGGAGACGGTCATGTCGAAATGGGGCGGGATGACGTAGACGCGGTTGGGCGCTAGCGGGGCGCCGTCGGCGGCCTCGCTGACGGGCATGGTGGTGGCCCGGGAGAGCAGATGGCTGGGCACGGCCTCGTGGCGGGGGTCCGGATGCTGCACCAGGACGAAGGCCATGCCGGTGTCCGTGGGCAGGTGCTCCAGCAAGGCCGTGAAGGCCTCCAGCCCGCCCGCGGAGGCCCCCACTCCAACCACCGGGAACCGCTCCTCCCGGCCCTCGTTTTCGCCGAAATCAGACTCGATTTCCGGGAGTGTATCCGACGCCCTTTCCGGAAAATCAGACAGCGGCATGGCAGGCTCTGTCCAGAATCTTACAGATTATCACATCGCCGTCCGTTTTTCATCCCCGAAATGCGTCTTCAGCTAAAGAAGATCTTCCAGGCGGTATTCACGAGCGCGTGGGCGACCATGGCCGCGCGCACGCTCCGTCCCGACAAATAGGCGCGCCCGTAGAACAGGCCGGCCAGCGCCGCTAAGATCGCGAAGCGCCAGTTCGGGAACCCGCGGAACGGCAGGTGCACCAGGCCGAAGACCACCGAGACCGCCAGGAGGCCCACCTTAGAATCGAACCACTCCTGCAACACGCCGCGAAAGAAGAACTCCTCGCGCAGCGCGAGTACCCAGAGCATCCCCAGAAAGGTCAGGGCGGCCGAGGCGGCGGTCTGCCACCAGGCCGCCGGATGCACGTGAAACTGGGCGAACTTCAGCGTCCACCCCAGCCAGGCGGCCAGGGGGAGAAAGAGGGCGAAGTTGACGCCGCCGTCCACCCAGTCCCGGCGCGCCGGCAGAAACCCGAATCCCCGCACTTCGATGCGCGCCATGGAGAGCACGGCCAGGATCGCCAGCCGGGTCCACATCAGTTCGCCCAGGATGCCCAGTTTCAGCCCGGGCATGGGAGTCCCGTAGATGGGAGGAAAGACGCCGGCCAGCAGGACCCCGGCCACCAGCGCCACGAAAGCCAGGGTGGATGCCGGGCGGCGTGGCAGCGCCAGGTACCAGAAGGAGACCAGCGCCGCCAGCACAGCCACGGAGAAGAGCGCCGGCCAGCGGAACATCCCAGTGGGCGCGGCATAGATCAGGTAGGGGAGCACGCCGCTCAGAGTCATGCCCGCGGCCAAGGCCGGCCCCCTCAGCCGTTGCTCGACCAGCCGGCGGGCCGGCTCCCAGCCCGCGACTACATAGAAGACGGCTTCGAGGGCGAAGGCGGCGACCAGGGGCGCGGCCAGCCGGGCGGGTATACTCTGGAGATGGGCGTACAGCGCTCCGAGCGCGGAAACGGCCAGCAGAATCGCCATGAGTTTTACCGCTACCTCGCGCCGCAAGACCTTCACGGGCATGCTCCTAGTATCTCTGCTTTGGCCGCTCGGCGTCCCCGCCCAGAGCCCGCCGCCGGACCTGGCGAGGCGCGTCGCGGAGCGCGCCACCGAGGCCCGGCGCGCCCGCGACCAGTTCACCTATCGCCAAACCGTGGTCGTCGAAGAACTCAGCCCCTCCGGGGCCCGGGCGGGCCAGTACCGGGAGGTCCGCGACATCGTCTTCTCGCCGCTGGCCGAACGTAGCGAGCAGCTCGTCGGCAAGCCTCAACAGACGCTGCAGCGCCTGCAACTCACGGAGGAGGATTACCGGGACATCCGCGAAGTCCAGCCCTTCCTGTTCGACTCCGACCAGCTTTGGATCTACGAAACGCGCTACAAGGGAGAGGAAACCATGGACGGCGTCGAATGCTACGTCATGCAGGTCCGCCCGCGCCAGATCCTGGCCGGCCAGCGCCTCTTCGACGGGCTGGTGTGGGCCGCCAAGAAGGACTTTTCGATAGTTCGGACGGAAGGCAAGGCGGTCCCCGAGATGCGCAGCCTGAAGAGCGAGAATCTGTTCCCGCAGTTCACCACTCTCTGGAGCCCGGTGGAAGGGGATCTGCGCTTTCCGGTCTACACGTACGCGGACGACACGCTGGACTTCCGGGTAGGCCCCTTGCGCGTCCGCCTCAGCATCCGATACAGCAATTACCGGCGCTTTGCGGCGGAATCCACCGTGAGGTTCGGGGAACCGGCCGCCTCCACGCCGGCTAAGGCCGGGGAGCAAATCCCTTAGGCGGCTCGGGAATAGACCTCAAGAGGCTCTTCTCTTCGTCCCGCGCCTCCGATGATTCCAGTGTTCGCACCACCTTGGAGACAAATCGTGTATCGGAACCTTGTCAAAGTGTTCGCTGTTATGACGCTCGCCGGAAGCCTGGCGTGCGCGTGGGCTGCCACTCCGGCTATAGGAGTGGTGTCGGCCGGGGGCAGCTTCCAAGTCGACGGGGCCCGGGTCTCCGGAAACGCTACCTTATTCGAAGGCACGGTCATTGAAACCGACCGCGCGCCGTCGGAGCTCCAATGGCTGCACGGCGGGCGGATGATCCTGGGCTCCGATTCGCGGGGCAAAGTGTGCCGCGACCGCCTGTTGCTGGAGCGCGGGCAGGCACAGATCGCCGGTTCGACCACGTATCCCATCGAGGCCGCCTCGCTGCGGGTCCTCGCCGCTCAACCCGATTCCACCGCCCTGGTAGCACTGGACGGGCCGCGCCAGATCCACGTTTCCGCGCTGGCCGGACCCGTTCGCGTAATCAACTCCGACGGAATCCTGGTGGCCAACATCCCCCCAGGCCGGACCCTGGCGATGGAGACGCAGGTGGCCGGGGCGGCCGCTCCTTTCACGCTCACGGGAACGGTCTTGCAGCGCGACGGCCACTATCTGCTCACCGATGAAACCACGGGCGTGACGGTGGAACTCCAGGGCGAGGACCTAGCGCCCGCCCTCGGTATGCGGGTCCGGGTTACAGGAACCCTCGACACCTTGACCCAGCCCGTTGCGGGGGTGAGCGAGGTCGTCAAGGTGCTCACCTTAAAGATCCTGGGCAAGTCCACCCTGGCCGGCGCTGCCGCTGGCGGAGCCGCCAAAGGCGCGACGGCCGCAGCCGGCGCCACCACGGCGGGCGGCGTAGCGAGCGCCGCAACCGTAGCCGGGATCTCCGCCGCCGTCGCAGTTCCCGCCGCTGCCGGCCTCGCCATCACCCAAGAAGACAAAACACCCATCAGTCGCTGACGAATCACTTGGGGGCGGAGCCCGAATCCGCCCCCATGCCCACCCCGCGTCCCCCCAACCGCTCCAGCCCCTACCCGTGCGACCCTTCCGTCCAGCCCTGTTGCGCCCTTCGTGGGGCGCTGCTTCCAGGCCGCCGTCGGGCTTCGGGACTGCGCGATGGACCCGCGCGGTGCGCCGCCCTGTTTGCTTCCGCGGGAGATCGGCTACTGCGGCAGGAACCACAGAATACAGCCGCACTGCGTGCAAATATAGTTGTACGCCTCCTTGTTCGCCCAACCGAGACCACAGAGCTTCGCTCCGGCGGTATTCAGGAGCGACGTTCGCTGGCTGAAACGGTCGCGACCGCACATTGGGCAAGCCACATTCCTCCCCATCACGGTCAGCACGTTTCCCTTTTGTTGGGTCAGTTCATGTTGGTGGTCCACAGTCGCCTCGCTGGGTAGAGTATACCGGGTTGGCCGGGCAGCCGGACGCCGGGCCGAAGCCCATCGAGACAGGCCGAAAGGCCCGACCCCACCACCTTCCCTTCCGGATCCTCCTCTTGAGCCGTGCTATACTGGCGTAATCAAATCGTGGCGTCCAGTTAGGGACGCTCGTCTGGGACACCTGCGTAAACCATTGCTGCGGAGGCACTTCCATCGGGAGGGATTCGGGATTGAGAAGACTGATCATCTGGGCGGGCATGGCGGCGGCAACTGGCATGCCCATTTGCGCCCAGGGGGTCCCTCACTCGGAGCGGTGGAAGGATCCCAGGTTGGCCCGGCTGGTGGAGTTCTTCGATTCCCTGGGCAGCCCTGTCCGCGACCTTGCGCCGGAGTTTCTGGCCGCGGCGGATCGTCACGGCCTGGATTGGCGGCTGTTGCCCAGCATCTGCGTGGTGGAGTCGGGCGGGGGCAAGAACTACAGCAAGAACAACATTTTCGGATGGGGCTCGGCGACGCGGGGCTTCGCCACAATCCGTGGCAGCATCGATTGGGTAGCGGAGCGCCTTGCCCAGTCCAAACTCTATCGGGGCAAGGACTTAGATGGAATACTCGCAACCTATAACCCGCGCCCCGGCTACCGCGCGCGCGTGAAGTCGGTCATGAGACTGGTGGCACCGGACCAATCCCCCGCGCCCCGGAACGCGCTCAGCGCCGGGCTCAGCCCAGCGAGCGAACCCCAAAAACAAGCCCTCCCAGCACCAGCACCGTAACTGCCAGCGCCAGGACCCAGCGCAGGACGCGCTGGACTCGCGTCGTTTCCAGGTTAGCGTCGCGCCTGATTTGGTCGTCTAATGTTTCAAACATCTGCCCTTACCTCCCGATGGTGGAGCACTCCGTCCGCGACCCTTGATACCGCCTCCATTCTAGACCTTAACTTCATAGAAAGAAAGAGGAATATCGCCTTGCGGCGCGGGTCTCGTACTGGCACGTTGGTAAGGGTACTACCCTCCCTTTGAGGTGCCTGAGGCGGGCTAAAGGCCCATGCGTTCCAGCTTCCGGTAGAGCGTTTTGCGCTCGATCCCCAGGATCTTGGCCGCCCGGCTCTTGTTCCCGCCGGCGGCCGAGAGGACGCGGCGGATCTGGTCGGTCTCGGTATCGGCCAGCGACTCGCTGCCCTGCTCGCGCGGTTCGCTGGAGGCGAGCGCCTCCTTGACTCCCGCCTCGTCGATCCATCCCCCCGGGGCCAAGATGCTCAGCCGTTCCACCAAGTGCTGCAACTGGCGCACGTTGCCTGGCCAGATGTGGTCCTGCATGGCCTTCAGGCCGGAAGTGGTGAGCCTGGTCTGCTGCCCGTAGCGGTCGTTGTATTTCTGGAGGAAGTGCTGCACCAGGAGGGGCACGTCGCCCTTGCGCTCCCTTAGCGGCGGCACCACGATGCGGACCACGTTCAGCCGGAACCACAAATCCTCGCGGAACTTGCCCTCGTCCACCTTCTGGCGAAGGTCCTGGTTGGTGGCCGCGATCACCCGCACGTCCACCACTTTGGAGCGCGGCGCTCCCACCGGGCGGATCTCCCGATCCTGGAGAAACCGCAGGAGCTTCAACTGGAAGTTCAACTCGACGTCGCCGATTTCATCCAGGAACACGGTCCCCCGGCTGGCGGCTTCGAAGACTCCGATGCGGTCCCGCTCGGCTCCCGTGAAGGCTCCGCGCATGGCCCCGAAGAGCTCGCTTTCGAGGAGGCTGGGAGCGATGGAGCCGCAATCCACGGCCACGAAGGGCTGGTTGGCGCGCGGGCTGTTGCGGTGGATCATGCGCGCGATCAGCTCTTTGCCGGTTCCGGTTTCCCCTTCCATGAGCACGGTGGCGTCGGTGGGGGCGACGCGGGAGACCACTTTGTAGATCTCAACCATGCCGGCCGAACTGCCGATCATTTCGGATTCCGGCAGATCTTCGGTCTCCACCTCGTCCTCTCGGGCCGCGCCGGATACCGCAGCTTCGGCGCGTTTCACCGTTTCGACCATGCGGTCCAGCTCGAAAGGCTTGGCGATATAGTCGAAGGCCCCACCGCGGGTGGCCGCCATCACGGTTTCCATGGTGCCGCGCGCGGTCATCAGGATCACCGCGCAGTCCGGGTTCCGCGACCGCGCGGCATCCAGAACGTCCAGGCCGGTGCGCTCGTCGAGATAGATGTCGGAGATCACCACGGGATAGTCGCGGGCGCCCAGTTGCCGGATGGCCTCGTGGGTGGAGGAGACCGCATCCACTTGGTAGCCTTCGCACTCGAGCAGCGTCACGATGGTCGTGCGCACCGCCGCGTCGTCTTCCACCACCAGGACTCGCATCAAATGTGACCTCTGTTATCCTTGACCGGTAACACCAGGGTAAAACAAGAACCCTTGCCTGGGGCGCTGGTCACCTCAATCCTACCGCCGTGGTGGAGCACGATCTGCTCGACGATGGAGAGCCCGATCCCCGTGCCCGCCTCGCCGGAGGCCACCGCCCGGCCGGTCCGGTAGAACTTCTGGAAAATCTTGCGCAACTCGTGTTGCTCCATTCCGATTCCCTGGTCGCGGACCGCCAACCGCAAGCGCTGGCCGTCGGCCCGGCCCTCCACGGTCACGACGGTCTGCGCCGGTGAGTACTTTACCGCATTCGTGAGCAGGTTGTATATGGCGTACTCCATCAGCTCGCGGTCGCCGGTGAGCGCCGCGTCCGCCACTTCGCCCACCTCGAAGCGGATTTGCTTGCGCTCGGCGAGCGGGCGCGCCCGCCCCAGGCAGGCGTCCAACACCTGGCGCACCGCGAAGGTCTCCTGCTTCAACTCCAATTCGCCCGCAGAGAGCCGTTCCACGTTCAGGAAGGTCTCGATCATGCGCGCCAGCCGCTTGGACTCGGAATTGATCAGGTCGGCGATCTGCTTGCGCTTTTCTTCGCCCAGATTGTAGCGGGTCATCAACTCGCTGGAGCCCTGGATGGCGGTCAGCGGGGTTCGCATCTCGTGCGTCACGAAGTGCACGGCTTGCTGGTAGCGGGCCGTTTGCGCCTCCGACCGGCGCAGTTGCCGGCGCACGATCAGTCCTTGGAACAGGCCCGCGCCCACCGTGGAC
>Ga0326727_10024197_pt1 | contig 11513 bp, 11 predicted proteins | sample MB2enrmetagenome_FD_207643 | JGI IMG/M metagenome (GOLD analysis project Ga0326727, IMG submission 207643) | Lab enriched peat soil microbial communities from McLean, Ithaca, NY, United States - MB29MY | ecosystem: Environmental > Terrestrial > Soil > Wetlands > Peat | place: USA: New York... | reverse complement strand
ATGCAGGAGACCTCGAATCTTGCGAAGCGGAAATTTCTCTATCGCCTGTCGCGCTCCGGTTACGAGAAGGAGTGGGGAAAAGACTATGTGAAGCCCGGCGTTGGCACGCGAATCGTTGCCACGCTGCTTCGATTCATCCCGAAGGTCGGCCCATTCAAAGGCCTTGCCTTCAAGAATCCCACGCCACAGACAGAGGACCTGTATATCAAGAGCATTGATGCCACGGTGGACCAGTATCGCGCGCTGCTCCGGGCAGAGAAGAACGGTTCTCTCGTGCTGCCCAATCGAGACCTTGATACCGGCAACGCGACGGTAGCGGCTGAGTACTCTCTGGCCGACGATACCTACGCTGAACTGCTCGCCCAGCTCTCCCACGCGAAGCTCAAAGAAACATCGCCGCAGCTCCGCGACGATATCCTGCGCTTCTATTCCAACCTCGAGCTACCGATCAACACCAAGAAGGACGAACCGCGGTGGCGGTCGACCCTGAGTTCGCTGGCGCTGTTGAAGACTGCTGAATTGAGTCCAGTCTCCGAGGGTAGCCCTCCCCGGTAGCCGAAGTGCGGTAGGCCCATGCTGGTTGGTGAATGGCTCTACACAGCGTCCTGCGGACGAATTCGGGCAAGGAGAACCTTGTGACCATTATCGATGCGTGCGCACGTTTGTTACTCGCGGCGATTGTATTCTCGTTCATTTGCCTGTCTTGGCGCCGGCCGCCGCAGAAGTTGCCGATCTGTGACGCGCAGAGAATGTGCCCGCACTGCGGAGCGATAACATCGCGTACCCAAGCTGCCTGTTTGGAATGTGGCAAAGAACCAATGCTTTGAGCGGCCAAGAATCGAGGGCTGCGTGAGCTGGAGTGACCAGCTTCTCAGTGATGCACAGGGCACGATGGACTTGCACCGTTATCACTTGCCCCGGCCACCGAGCCGGGAACATCAGAACAGTTCGACCGGAGGAATCACATGTCGCAAACGTTTGTTGAGAAAGCTGGAGATCAGATTACTGAGTCGATTCATGAGGCATCTCGCGTGACGGCGGAGGCAGCAGAGGTCGTTGCAGAGGGCGTAAAAGCAGCCAGGTATGCCGCCCGACATGGTTGTGAAGCCGCAGAGGACTTTGTGCATATTTCCACAAAGCGCATTCAGCGCAACCCGCTGACCGCCGCGGCTGCAGCGCTGGTGGCCGGCCTTGCGTTGGGCACATTGGCAGGATTGTCGCTGCGGCGAAAGTAAAGAGCCGAATCTCCCCACGTTGACTGCTGCAACTTTTCCAGCGATATGTGTTTGTACAAGCAGAGGCATACGGAGATGTTGCAGAATCACACGGAGGATGGTGTCTGGTTTGTGAAGTTGAATGCGGCTGCCTACGGATTGAGCGCGATCGGGAAAGCAGTCCGCAAGTTTCAGAATCGTCTCTTTGTTCACGTCGAGAGGCGCGGCGACATCAACGAACTGCGACTGGTTCAGGTGGCACCTTGTGAAAGCAAGGGCAGCTTAGCCGGCGAATTCTTCACGGAAGTCCTTACCCAGGAGTTGCGGGAGCGGGTTGCACGCGAGATGGCTGGTCTTCGTCGAATGCTGACGGCGCAGTCCACTCTGGCGAAGTGCGCCTGACCATCGGAGGAAGAGTCTCTCGGCATCCTCTGCACCAAGTTCTCCAAACTCTCATCATCGTTTGCTTTCCCGCCCATTGTGCCATTCCATTTGCTCGTGAGCAGTATTGAACAGACGTCGTCCTTCCTCTCTTCTAAGGTTCAGTTTCGGAGCTAAAGCAGCGAACCAACAGACTGAGGATCACGTGCAAATATCCGGCGAACGCGCGGCGCGGCCGCAACTGCATCACAATCAAGCAAACACCACGCAAAGCTACGTTCCCGTGCTCGCGAGCTCGATAAAGCTCGAGGCGGAGGCGATAAAGCTGGCCCAGCAGGGAGACGCGCAGGCCTTTGAGACGCTATACGGCCTACACAACCGTCGCGTTTTTGCCATGTGCCGGCGCATGAGCGACAGTCAAGAAGAGGCAGACGATCTTACCCAGGAGGTATTCTTGCTGGTGTTTCGCAAAATCGCCGGCTTCCGCGGCCAGTCCACGTTTTCAACCTGGCTCTACCGGGTGACATCGAACACCGTCATGATGCGTCTCCGCAAGAAAAAAGTCTCCGCTGTTTCTCTGCAGCAGCTCCTGGAACCGCAGGATGCACAGATGGCTCCAGCTGACTTCGGACGTCGAGACGTTCAGCTGGCAGGGGTGATTGACCGGGTCCACCTCCAGCGCGCGATGGAATCTCTCCCCGCCAAGTGCCGGAACGTGTTCGAACTCTTCGACATTGCAGGCTATGGCCATCATGAGATTGCCGCGATGAATGGCTGCTCGGTCGGTGCCAGCAAAAGTCAGCTCCACCAAGCGCGACTCAAACTGCGTTCCGCACTACGCATCGGTACGGGGGCTCCCACCCAGGCTGGGGAGGCCGGGCGCTCGGCCAGGGTATTGTCGGTAGCCTGATCTCGCTTCACGTAAGTACCGGCTCTTAAATTACCCTTTCTGTGCAATCTTGATCAGCCTAACCATTTGCGATGCTGCGAAAGTTGGCTTGGAGCCTAACTCCGGGTCACGCCGTTCCCTTCTGCAATGGGCGGTTTGTTCCGGGACTATCCCGAGGAGCCGCACATGTCAAAGGTAATTAAGGTCGAAGAGGTAGTAGCACTCATCAAGGACGGAGCCACGATTGGCGCCAGCGCTCTTGCCATGGCTGGCTGGCCGGAGACCATCGCCGTCGCCTTGGAAAAGAGATTTCTTGCCACCAGCCACCCTGCGGGACTGACGATCGTTCATGCTTCGGGCGTTGGAGACTGGGGAGATAAGGGCACGTCGCACTTTGCCCATCCGGGGATGGTTAAGCGCTGGATCGGCGGACACACAGGCCTTGCTCCGGCGATGGCCAAGATGATTATTGACGGTGGCTGTGAAGGCTATAACCTGCCGCAGGGAACCATTGCACAGCTATGGCGCGAAATTGCCGGGCACCGGCCTGGCGTCATCACCAAGATTGGATTGAGTACGTTCGTCGATCCGAGGGTGGAAGGCGGAAAGGTGAACAAGGTCACCACTGAAGAGATCGTCAAGGTCATTCAACTAGAAGGAGAGGAGTGGCTGCTCTATCCCAGCTTCAAGGTGGATGTTGCAATGATCCGCGGCACCACAGCCGACGAGTTTGGCAACCTTACGGTAAGCGATGAGGGCGCGCTGCTGGAGTGCCTGCCTTTGGCGCAGGCGGCGAAGAACAGCGGAGGCATTGTCATCGCCGAAGTTGAGTATGTGGCCCAGACCGGCACACTTCATCCCAAGCGCATCCGCGTTCCAGGCGTGCTGATTGACTACATTGTCGTGGCATTGCCGCAAGATCACTGGCAATCTGCAGGCACTCAGTTCAATCCTGCCTTCTCGGGCGAGATTCGTGTCCCGGTCAATGACCTTCCTGAGATGAAGTTGGATGAACGCTTGATTATTGCCCGTCGCGCAGCCATGGAATTGATCCCAGGCTCCTGCGTCAATCTTGGTATTGGTATGCCGGAGGGCGTTGCCGCCGTGGCTGGATTGGAAGGCGTCGGCGACATGCTGACGCTGACGACCGAGATCGGCGCGATCGGCGGTATCCCGGCGAGCGGCCATGACTTTGGCATGTCATACAACGCCCAAGCCTATGTGGAGCAGCAGGTGCAGTTCGACTGGTACGACGGCGGCGGGCTGGATCTTGCTTTCCTGGGCGCGGCTGAAGTCGATCCTCAGGGCAACGTCAATGTCAGTAAGTTCCACGGGCGCTGCGTCGGTTGTGGCGGCTTCATCAACATCACGCAAAATGCCAAGAAGGTGGTGTACTGCGGCACGTTCACCGCTGGAGGTCTCAAGATCGCGGTGCAAGACGGCGAACTGGTCATCAAGCAGGAAGGCAAGAGCCAGAAGTACGTGAAGGCGGTCGAGCAGGTGAGTTTCAGTGGAGCGTACGCGACCTCGACCAGGCAGCCCGTATTGTTCGTCACCGAGCGCGCCGTATTCGAACTGCAGGATGGCGTTGTTACGTTGACCGAGATCGCGCCGGGCATCCGGATGAAAGAAGACATTCTTGCCCACATGGGCTTCGCCCCAAGGATCTCGGCCCAGCTTAAGACCATGGATGCCGCAATCTTCCAACCCAAGTGGGGTGGCCTGCGCAAGATTCTCGAGTCAAAGATCACCAAAGCAGCGGTCGCTGCCCCTGAACTAACCACCGCATAAATCCTAAGAAAGGGTAAAGATCATGAGCATTTTGAGTCCGGAACAAAAATCAATTCAACAGGCGGCAAAAGAGTTCGTTGCCAAAGTCATCATCCCCAACGCTGCGAAGTTCGATAAGTCCGGAGAGTTTCCCATGCTTCTGCTGGAAGCCTCGAAGCCCAGCAACATCTTCGCCATGGCTGTGCCGAAGGAATTTGGCGGCCTCAACTATGACGCTCTCACCCAGGCGCTGGTGCTGGAGGAGTGGGGTTACGGCTGCGCGGGTATGGGTACAACCCTTGCGGCCAGCGTATTGAGCATGGATTCAGTGCTCATCGCGGGCACAGATGAGCAGAAGCGCCGTTACTTCAAGCCGATGCTCAATGCCGAGATTGGATCGTTCGGCCTCACCGAACCCGGCGCAGGCTCCGATGCCGCTGCCGGCACGGCCACTGCAGTGAAGAAGGGCGATGAGTACATCCTGAACGGCACCAAGTGCTGGATCACGAATGGCGGCTTCGCCACTGTGTACGTCATCTTCGCCAATACTGATCCCGCGGCGGGAGTAAAAGGAATCAGCGCATTCATCGTCGAGCGCGGCCTTCCCGGCTTCACCATCGGGACCACGGACCACAAACTCGGAATTCGCGCCTCCAACACCGTCGAGTTGCTCTTGAAAGATGTTCATGTTCCCGCCACGAACCTGCTTGGTAAGGAAGGCGAGGGGATGAAGATCGCGATGAAGACCCTCGACATGGCGCGTCCTGCAATCGCCGCTCTCAGCGTTGGTATTGCACAGCGCGCCCTGGATACCTGCGTCGCACACGTGCATGCACGCTTCCCGGGCAAGCCATTCCCCGGGCAAACCCTGCAGTTCAAACTGGCCGACATGCAGATTCTTGTGGAAGCAGCCCGAGAGACCCTGCACCAGGCAATGCAGTTACGCGATGCAGGCGTGCCGTACTCCAAGGAGTCGGCAATCTGCAAGACGTTCTGCTCCGACGTTGCCATGCAGGTATCCGCTACCGCGGTCAGCCTGATGGGCTCCTACGGATACACCTCTGAGCTGGGCAAGTATATGCGTGACTCGAAGATCATGCAGATCTACGAGGGAACCAACCAGATCCAGCGGCTTGTGATTTCACGCGCCGTATTGGCGCATGCTCCGGCAGCCGGCGCTGCCCAGAAAGCAGGGAAGTAATGAACTTCGAATTGACTGAAGAACAACAGCTGATCGGACAGAGCGCTCGCGATTTCGGCAAGCAGTATATCGAACCCATCGCCGTCGAACTGGATCACACCGGCGAATATCCCAAGGCACTCGTCCAGGCGCTGGCGAAGCATGATTTCATGGGCCTGCTGCTTCCTGACGACGTTGGCGGAGCGGCGGCCGGTTTTGTGAGCTATGTGGAAGTGATCGAAGACCTGTCGCGCTACTGCGCGGCGGTGGCCTCCATCGTGAACAACCACACGATAGCGGCCTACGTCATCCAGCAGTGGGGCACGGCAGATCAGAAGAAGGAATACCTGCCCAGCTTGGCGAAGGGTGAGCTTCTCGGCGGCGTCGCCATCTATGAGCATGGCCCGACACCCGGAGTGGGAGCCGAGGCGCTTGTCGCCACGAAGCAGGATGTTGGCTATGTTCTCAACGGCAAGAAGGCTTTTGTGCGCAACGCCGGTGAAGCGGGCGTGTACGTGGTCTTTGCCATCACCGATCCTGCACTCGGCGCGAAATCCCTCACCGCATTTCTCGTGAAGGCGGCGGCCATCGGAGTAACCGTAGGCGAGAAGCTGGAGACGATGGGCTTGAAGGGCTGCCCCGTCGCAGATCTCACCTTTGAAAACGTTGTTCTTGCGGAGACAGCTCTGCTCGGCACGGTTAACGGAGGGGCGGCCATCGCGTCCCAGGCGCTGGCAGTTGCTTCGGTGGCAGAAGCTGCGCAGACGGTTGGCATTGGTCAGGCTGCGGTGGAACATGCTGCCGCCTACGCCAAGCAGCGCGTTCAGTTCGGCAAACCCGTCGCAACGCTGCAGGCGATTCAGACTCTGCTGGCGGAAGTTGCCACGGACTGTCATTTGGCGCGCCTTGGCCTGAGGAACGCGGCGCTGCTGATTGAGGAAGGCAAGCCTTTCGAAGTAGAAGCAGCCATGGTCAAGTCCTTCTTGGCGCGACTCGGTTCCAAGATGCTGATCGATACCTGCCAGGTTGAAGGCGGCTTCGGCTACAGCGAGTCCATGCCGCTTCCGCGCATGTTCCGCGACATCGCCGGCACAAACCTGCTGGACGCTCCGGGAGATTTCCCCGAAAAACTCATCGCAGCAAGTATCGCCTAACCGCTCCAGGAGGAATTCCAGTGCCAAAGTGTCTGGTTTGCTACAAGTGGACGCTCGACGAACAGGACATCAAGATCAAGCCGGAGGATCTGAGCCTGGACGCCAGCCGGGCCAAGGGCAAGATCAGCGATTTTGATCGCAATGCGATTGAAGAAGCCGCCCTGCTCGTCGAGAAGAACGGCGGTGCCGTAGATGCTCTCACCTACGGCACTGCTACCGTTAAACAATCACTCAAGGATGCGCTCTCGCGCGGCCCGGCCAAGGTCTATTGGATCGCCGACGCCTCCGCCGAGAGTGCCGATGCCGCCGTAACGGCAAATGTGCTCGCGGCGGCCATCCGCAAGATCGGTCCGTACGACCTGATTCTGTGCGGTGAAGGAAGCTCGGATATGTTCAACCAGCAGACCGCAGCGCGCCTGGCGGCGCTGCTCGGCATTCCGTGCCTGACCTTCTTGCAAAAGTTGAGCGGAGAGGGAGCTGTCGTCAGCGCCACGCGCAAACTCGAAGATGGCACCGAGGAAGTGAGCGTGACTGGCCCGGTTGTCGTCAGCGTCCTGAGCGAGATTAACAAGCCGCGGATTCCGACGATGAAGCAGGTGCTCGGAGCCTCCAAGAAGCCGAATGAGGAGATAAAGATCGCCGATCTTGGCCTCAAGCCGGAAGACCTTGTACCCAAGGCCACTCGCAGCACAGTAAAGGGCTTCGTGATGCAACGCAAGAACGTCATGTTCAAGGAATCCAGTGCGGCGGACAACGTGGCGAAACTGAAAGCCGGTCTGGCCTCTGAGGGCCTCATTTAAGGGAGCGAAAAGTATGCCAGGAATCATTATTTTCTCTGAAGACAGTATGCTGGCCTCGCAGTTGATGACTCCGGCGCTGGAGTTGAAGAAATCACTCAATCAGCCGATCACGGCTCTTGCGCTCAGCGAAGCCGATGCAAAAGCGCTGGCAGCACTTGGCGCCGATCATGCGGTGTTCCTTCAGTCGGCGGGCAAGTGGGTGGACGGCTTCGCGGAAGCCATCTTCACGCAGGTCAGCAAAGCAGCCGCCAGCATTGTGCTCATCGGCGGAACGCTTCGCGGCAAAACGATTGCGGCCTATGTGGCTGCAAAGATGAATGCTGGAATGACCACGGATGCGATGACGCTGAAGGTTGCGAACGGCAAACTGCAGGCCACGCGTGTGCTCTATGCTGGGCTTGCAATGTGCGAAGAGGATGTTGTCCTTCCAGCGGTCGCTACCATCCGGCCCCGTACCTTTCTGGCGCCGCCCGCGGCTGCCATTCCGGGAACGGTTGAAACCGTTGCGGTGGAGACAGACGCACGGGTTACGCTCGGCGCGGTCAGCCCGAATGGCGATACGGGAGTGGACATCACAACGGCAGGCAAACTGATTGCCGTTGGCCGCGGCTTCCGCAAGAAAGAAGACCTGAAGCTGGCAGAAGACTTGGCGGCCGTGTTGAAAGCCGAGTTGGCTTGCAGTCGAGGTGTTGCCGAGGACGAGCACTGGCTGCCCATCGCACGCTATGTCGGAATCAGTGGACAAACTGTAAAACCCGACCTGTACCTTGCGGTTGGCTTGTCCGGCCAGGTGCAGCACATGGTTGGCTGCCGCGAGTCCAAAGTCATCGTCGCGGTGAACACCGACGAGCGCGCGCCGATCTTCGAGGCCGCAGACTACGGCGTTGTCGGTGATCTGTATGAAGTGCTGCCGCTTTTGACGGCCGCACTGAGAAAGTAGCGAGAGCAATGGCAGATGACAAGTATGACGCGATCGTAGTGGGTGCGGGGCCGGCAGGCTCCGCCTGTGCCTACACGCTGGCGAAGCAAGGGAAGAACGTCCTGCTGCTGGAGCGCGGCAATGCCCCCGGTAGCAAAAACGTCTCCGGCGGGCGCCTATATACCTACGCGCTCGAACTGCTTGAACCGGACATGTATAAGCGGGCGCCGTTGCAGCGGAAGATCGTCCGCGAGCAGGTCATGCTGCTGAACGAGCGCGGCTCGACCACCATTGACTATTTCAATCCTGCGTTTGGCGAACAGGTTCCGCAGTCTTACTCGATCGTCCGGGCGGAGCTGGACGAGTGGTTTGCCGGTGAAGCTGAGTCGCACGGGGCAACCGTTGCAAGCGGAGTCCTTGTGGATGGCCTGATCGAGGAGGGCGGGAAGATCGTCGGTATTCGCTCCGGCGCGGACGAGATGCGCGCAGATATTGTGATCGCCGCGGACGGCGTCAACTCACTGCTGGGGCAGAAGGCCGGGCTCTTTCCGGATGCCGCCCCGAACTCTGTCGGACTGGGCGTGAAGGAGACGATTGAGTTGCCGGACAACCTCATCAGCGCCCGCTTTGGAGTGAAAGACACTGAAGGCGCAGCGCGCGTGGCGATTGGTTGCACCGACGGCATCTCCGGCGGAGCTTTCCTCTACACCAACAAGGGAAGCATTTCGATCGGCATCGTCTTCAACCTGGTTGAGGCGGCGAAGCAGAAGCGGCAGGTTCAGGATATTTTCCAGGACTTCAAGATGCATCCAGCGATTCAGCCGCTGATCGAGGGAGGCACCAGCGTGGAGTACGGCGCCCACCTCGTTCCCGAGCTCGGTTACAGCGGCATTCCGAAGCGCTTGCACCGCGAAGGTTTCCTGGTGATTGGCGATGCGGCAAAGTTCGGAATCAACACGGGCTTGATCATTCGCGGAATGGACCTGGCGATCGTGAGTGGATTGGCGGCGGCAAAGGCCATCATCGCATCCACCAGCCCGTCGCAGGCCGGCGAACTCTACATACAGCAGCTTCAGACTCTGCTGCTGACCGCAAACCAGCGAGCCTACCAGAACTTCCACAACATCTTCGAGATCTCCCGAATCTTCAGCGCCTATCCCAACCTCGCCAATGACGCCATGCAGTTCCTCTTCACCGTGGATGGCAAGACGCCAAAGCCGATGCTGAGTGGGCTCTACGGCGTGGTCAGAAAGAACGCGACCCTCGGGCAGCTGGCATCCGACGGCTGGAAGGCATTCAGAAGCTTATGAGCATGAAGAAGCTGGGACCGGAAGAACTGCTTGCGCTCGACAAGTTCAGCGTGGATGAGGGGCAGCCTCACATCCTCGTGGATAAGGCGATCTGCGCAACCTGCATGCCGCAAGTGTGTCTCGTGGTGTGCCCCGCCCGCTGCTATCGGTTGAAGGATGGTGCGGTCAACTTTGAATACGCCGGCTGCCTCGAGTGTGGGACCTGCCGGGTGATGTGCACGGAAAAAGGCGTGACCCAATGGAACTATCCGCGGGCGACCTTTGGCGTTACCTTCCGTTGCAGCTAACCAACAGTTCACCGTCGCGATGATTCCTCGCCGCGACCTTAACAAGGAGAAAGCAATGTCTACCACGATCGCAGCAACACCCGCCGCAACATTTACCGTCGGACAATCGTTCACTTACACGCAGCTGATTGACGACAAGCTGGTGCATGGATTTGCGGAGCTTACCGGCGACCGCAACCCGATCCATCTGGATGACGACTTCGCCAAGAAGACGAAGTTCGGCCAGCGCATCGCCCACGGCGGTATCCTGTTCGGCATCATCTCCAAAGTCTTGGGCATGGATATGCCGGGCGTCGGCACGGTTTACCTCACCCAGCTCGTCAACTTCCGCGCCCCGGTCTTTATTGGCGACACGGTCACCCTGGTGGCCACCATCACGGAGCTTCAGCCGAAGTCCGTGGCAAAGATCAATGTCGTGATCAAGAAGCAGACTGGCGACGTGGTGATGGACGGCTACGCGGACGTCAAGCTGCCCGGTTGGCTGACCCACATCAAGTAACGCACATTATGCCGCGCTCCTCCTCCGATTGTCGAGGGGCGCGGTGCAACTGCTAGCTGGCCGCCCGGCCGCTGAAACACTTGTGTTCCGCTGCTGCTCCATTTGGAGAGAATCGTTATGAGTTTCATCGTATGTCTCGCAGCTCTTTGCTTCCTGATGTTCGTCGCGTACAAAGGTTTCAGCGTCATCCTATTTGCTCCGATCGCGGCTTTGCTGGCGGTCCTGTGCACTCATCCTCACCTCGTCCTTCCGGTATACAGCAACCTGTTCATGGAGAACATGGTTGTCTTCATCAAGAACTACTTCCCGGTCTTCATGCTGGGAGCAATCTTCGGAAAGCTCATTGAGATCTCCGGCTTTGCAAAGTCGATTGTGCATTCGGTCGTCAAGCTGCTTGGGCCCTCACGTGCCATGTTGTCCATCGTGGTTGTTTGCGCGCTGCTCACCTACGGCGGCGTCTCACTGTTCGTGGTTGTGTTCGCGGTGTATCCCTTTGCGGTTGAGCTCTTCCGTGAGGTGAATATACCGAAGCATCTGATTCCGGCGACGATTGCGATGGGCGCATTCACCTTCACCATGGACTCGCTGCCCGGCACGCCGCAGATTCAGAACATCATCCCCACCACGTTCTTTAAGACCAATGCGTATGCTGCCCCCTGGCTGGGCATCATCGGCTCGGTCTTCATTCTCGCAGTTGGCATGACGTTTCTTGATTGGCGGCGGCGGAGTTGTGCGAAGGCAGGCGAAGGTTACGGCACGGGGCACCTCAATGAGCCTGAGCCTATCGCACTGACTGAGCTGACCAACCCGTGGATCGCAATTCTGCCACTGGTAGTCGTCGGAGTCATGAACCTGGTGATTACGCGGCTCATCCCGAGGTTCTACGGCGATACCATGTACATCCAGCTTACTGACGCGGCAAAGCCCCTGGCGGTTCCGGTCGCGAAAATGGTCGGCATCTGGGCCGTTGAAATCGCGCTGGTCCTCGGTATCCTCACCGTGGTCATCTTCGGTTGGAAGAAAGTTCACTCCAAGTTTGCTGAAGGGACCAAGGTCGCCATCGGCGGGGCGCTGCTGGCCTCGCTGAACACGGCATCGGAGTACGGCTTC
>Ga0326727_10024195_pt1 | contig 11514 bp, 7 predicted proteins | sample MB2enrmetagenome_FD_207643 | JGI IMG/M metagenome (GOLD analysis project Ga0326727, IMG submission 207643) | Lab enriched peat soil microbial communities from McLean, Ithaca, NY, United States - MB29MY | ecosystem: Environmental > Terrestrial > Soil > Wetlands > Peat | place: USA: New York... | reverse complement strand
TGCCGTGCGCCGCATCGTCACCACCTTTCAACCGAGCGCTCAGGGCAACCGGGTCAAGGGCGTCGGCTTCGCGGCCGAGGGCGCGTTCGAGATCTTCAACGGCATCACGTGGCGTGCGTTCCTGCAATCGTGCGTCGACGAAAGCGACCGCTATCTTTCGGTGATGGATCCGCGCCTGCTCCGCCCGCGCGTGCTGCCCACGTTGGCCCGGCTCGCCCTGAAGCTGCCCTCGTTCGGACGCCGTAACGCGTCGGGCACCTCGGGACTGGCGACGAACTAAGCGGAGCGTCGCGCCGCCAGCGCGACGACGAGCGTCTCGTCCGGCAAACCGCGCAACTCCTCGCCGGCCAGCGCCAGCACGTGCGCCGGTTCGGCGAGCGTCCCGAGGTCCGCGACCCGGCCGGCATAGACGAGCGTCACTTCGGGAAGCGCGCGCCCGACGTCGCCGAACGTGCTGGCCTCCTCGAGCAGCCGCTCGAGGGCCCGCGGCGAGCCGGCGGCCGTCGTGCGAACGAGCGCGGCGTCGCGTACGGTCGTTCGGACGACGCCGCGCACGTCGACCGCGCACGCATCGCTGCGCCCGCGCCGCGCGGCCGCGGTGACGACCGTGAGTTCGCCGGTGTCGGCGAACGTCGCCACGGCCCCCGGCCCGACGTGGAGCGCCCGCGCCGCGGCCTCACGCCGTTCGGCCGGACTCGCCACGCCGCGCGCCGCGCCCGGCGCCGCGGCGGCGGTCGCGCCGGACGCCGTGGCTCGCACGAGGTTGCGCCGCACGTCGATGTCGACCACGGTCTCGACGAGTTCCGGCGCCGCACCCGCGGCCACGACCCGCTCGATCGCTTCCCGGCGCACGCGCACCACGTCCTCGGGCGTCGGATTGACCAGCGTGCGTTCGACCACGTCGCGAACGAGCGCGAGCGCGACGCCGAGCGGAGAGATCACCTCCGCATCGCGCGCGAGCCGGTGCCGCAAGCCCAACGCCTCCCCGGCGAACGGCACGAGTGACGCAGCCCCGCCGCCGCCGCCGACGAGTTCGAGCGTGCCGCGTTCGAGCCCGTAATCGTCGACCAGTTCGTCGACGGCGGCGCGCAGTTTCGCCGTCGCCCGTTCGAGCACGGCGCGGGCCAGCGCCTCCGCGCTGCAACCGGCGCGCGCGCCGGCGAGCGAGAACGCCGCCAGCGCGCTCTCGCGATTCCCGGCCGCGAACGCGGTGGGTGGAACGTAGCCGAGCAGGTTGGCCGCACAGGTCGGCGTCGGCGCGCAGCGGCTTCCGTCGCGCAGTTCGATCGCGACGTAGTCGTCGGGATCGCCGGGTCGCGGCCGGAGCGCGACGAGTTTTGCGCCCTCGAACGCGTCGAGCGGCGTGAACGCCGCATAGGCGAGGCCGGCGATGTGGGCCGAGCGCGGTCCGACGTCGCGCAGCGCGGCCGTGCCCCGAGCACCGGCGTCGAGCCGGACCAGCGACCCGCCCGCAATGGCCAGCGTGCGCACGTCGAGCGTGCGCAGCATCGTGCGGTGGCCGCCCACGCGCGCCGGGCGCATCTGCGGCAAGCCGCGGCGCACGACCGAACAGTCGGCGCTCGTGCCGCCGACTTCGATGAAGATGCCGTCGCTGACGTTCTCGTGCAGCAGCGCGCCGGCGACGCCGGCCGCCGGTCCCGAAAGCATCGTCAAGATCGGCCGGCGCGCGACCTCGCGCACGTCCATCACGCCGCCGTCGCTGCGCATGATCATCAGCGGTACGCCGATGCCCGCGCTCTCGACCGCCCGCGAGGTCGACTCCGCGGTGCGCACCATCGTCGGCAGAATCGCCGCATTGAGCGCGGCCGTGCGCGTGCGCGCGCGCAGTCCGTACATCTGCGAGACCTCGTGGCCCGCGGTCGCGAACAGTCCGTTCGCGCGAACGCGTTCGGTCGCACGGCGCTCGGCGCGCGGATCGTCGACCGCAAACGCCTCGCTGACCGCCACCGATTCGACGCCGCTCGCTTTCAGGGCCGCCAGCGCCGCGTCGAACGATGCGTCGTCGCCGAGCCTCGCGTGCACGCACGCGGGCGCGAACGTCGCCTGCGGACCGAGCGCGATCGGCGGGACCCTCACGTGCCGCCTGCCGATCGGGTCGAAGCGTCCGTGTAAACCGATGATGCCGACCCGTGCGACGTCGCCTTCCAACAGCGCGTTGGTCGCCTGCGTCGTCGAGTGCGCGATGAACGCGATCTCCTCGGGCCTCACGCGTCCGGCTTCGAGCAACTGCTTCAGACCGTTGACGATGCCTTGGGCCACGCCTTCTTCCGCGTCGTGGGTCGTCGGCGTCTTGACGCCGGCTACGATCTCGCGCGTCGTTGCGTCGACGGCTACCACGTCGGTGAACGTTCCACCGACGTCGATGCCTATTCTAATCTTGCGTGGCTGGGGTTCGTGAGGCTGCGGCTTCATGGGCCGGCGGAACCGCTGTCGATTTTCCCATCCATGGGAAAATCAACGCTCCCGCGCTCGCCGCTCTCGGCCCTCCGGGCCTTCGCGGCTCGTCGCGACGTTCCGCCGGCCCATGAAGCCGCAGCCTCGCGAACATTCACGCGTTTATTGGGGCGCATACGGTTGCCGGAGCGTGATCGTTTGCTTTTCTTTGCCCCTGGTTACTTCGAAGGTGTGGGGCTTGCCGTCGTAGGCTTTGGCTTGGGTTTGATAGGTACCGTATTGCCACCATTCTTTGCCGTCGACTTTTTCGACGACGTCGTTCGTTCTCAGGCCGGCTGCGTAGGCGGGGCCGCCCGGGCGGACGTAGGCGCGCATTTGGCCGTCGATCGTTTTGAAGAGGGTGTAGAAATAGGTCGGCTCGTCGTCTCGCGTGTGGGCTAGGCCGGTCGTGAAGAGCGCTTCGGCTTCGGCTGGGTGGTATTGCATCCAAGTCTTTACGCGGAAGAGCGCGGCTAGGGCTTCGGTTTGGACGGCCGTGCCGGCGTTGGGGCGTTTGTCGTCGGCTTGTTCGTGCCACTGGTCGACTGGCCAGCCGGCGCAGTCGCGCAATTCTATGCCGACGTCCATCCCGTTGGGCGTGCCGGGTTGGGCGTAGAATTGGACCGTCACCACGGCGAGCGCCGCGTAGGGCGTTTCGGTGCAGCCGGTCGATTCGGGAATCGTTTGGAGACGCATCGCGTGGAACGTCTTCCAACTGCTCGCTATTTGGCGGGCGAGCGTGTCCGCGGCTAGCTTGGAGGCGTCGTCGTCGGGTGCGGCCACTGCGATGGTGTGGGCGGACGAGGCCGGCGCGAAGAGGCCGGGTGGCGGCGTTGGGTCGAGCGTGGCGGCTGCGGCTTTGGGCTCGGCGAAAGGCGGCGTGCCGAGGAGCGGGGTGCCGAAGAGCGCGACGAGCGTGACGGCGACGGTGGCGACCGCGACTTGGAAGGGCAACGTCAGCTTCGTGATGTCGGTGACGCCGACGCCGGTGAAGTTGGCGACCCAAACGTTTTGCGTGTTCGTGGGATCGCAGACGTTTTGGACTTGCACCACGGCCATCACCGCGGCGACGAGGATTGCGGCGGGCATGATGCCCAGGCCCGCGAGGACCGTGTAGACCGCGATGCCGACGCCGAACGGGTTGAGCGGGCCGCGATAGAGCGCGAGCGGGCTGAGCAGTCCGAAGAGCACGACGTAGGCCACTGGGCTGCGCGGCGCGATCGCCGAGACCAGCGGTGCGAGCGCCGCCCGCACCGCCGGTTGTGCGGTCGCGACCAAGAGCATGCCGATGCCCATGAACAGCAGCACCGCGGGCGCGACGTCCTCCACGCCGCGGATTGCGGCGGCCACGAGCGTCTCGACCGCGGCGCGCGGACGCGTGGCCAGCACGCCGAAGAGCGCCGCCAACGCAAAGGCGACCAGCGGATCGAGGTGCGCGAAGAAGTAGAGCGCGATCGGCAAGACGGGCGTGAGCAACGCCCACGGCGCGACGCGTCTGCGCGTAATCGGTTCTTCGGCCTCGATCGCCCAGGTCGCGTACCCGCGCTCGGCGCGGAAGCGGATCGCGGCGTAGACGAGCAGCGCCACGAGATCGATGCCCGCCAGGGCGAAGGCGTACGGCTGCAGTTGCGCGCGGTCGACGCCGAAGGTCGTCGTGTAAAACTTCCACTGGCTGATGTTGAAGATGAAGCCGAGCGCGAAGGCCAGCATGAACAGCGTCGCGGCCGTGCGCCGCGGCACGCCGATGGTCAGCATGATCGGCAGCACGATCGAACCGACCATGATGATCGCGCCCAGTCCCGTCAGCGAGGTGAAGAGCAGCGCGACCGCCGCGCACAGCGCCAGCGCGAGCAGCAGGGGACGGTCGCCGCCGAACTCGGCCGCGTAGTCGACGATCGTCTCGGCGATGCCCGTGGACAGCGTGACGCGCGAGAGCAGCGCGCCGAAGATCGTGGTGACGATGACCGGCGCGAGCTTCACGGTGCCGTCGACGACGACGTTGACCGCCCCGCCCACGCCGGCGCCCGCGATGAGGGTCAGCGCCAGCGCCATCAGCGGCACCGCGAGGAGCGCGGGCAGCAGCCGCGCGTACATGAGCGCGGCACAGACGACGAAGACGGCCAGCAGGCCGAGTCCGACGATCAACCGGGGCCGCCATTGAGCAGCTGATCGAACGTCGGCAGCGTCTTGCGTTCGGTGTAGCCGTAGGTTGCCGACTGGATGCGGTCGGCGCGGTCGATCGCGCGGCCGGCGGCGAGGTGATAGCGCTCGAGGACGCTCAGCTCGTGGCCGGGCCGGCTCTCGTAGTCCCAGGCGGCGCGGACGAGCGGGACCAGTTCGAGCAGCGCGTCGCGTTCTTCCCAGAAGAGATACTTGCCGACGAAGAGGCCGCGATAGACGAGGTTGTCGTGCTTGCCGTCGGCGTTGGCCCGCGCGTCGTCGTAGTAGCCGCGCGCTTCGCTCGCGATTTGAAAGCGGCGCGCGAGCAGATCGTAGCGGCGGGCGGCGAGGTGCATGACGGCCGCCGCATTGGCGTGGAGCGGCGGCGGCGGCGCGAGCCGGAGGTGCTCGATCACCGCTTCGGCCGCGAGCCGGATCGCGGGCAGATCGAGTTTCCGCTCGATGCCGGCGAGCGCCGGGTCGAGCGGGTCCGACCAAAACAGATAATCGCCGTACTCTCGCGGGCTCTCGCGCAATAGCGTGCGGATTCGTCCGAGCGCGGCGAGGTCCGCGGCATACCGTGCGTCGTCGCTGCCGAAGAACGCCGCGGGGAAGTCGCTCGCGAAGCGCGCCGCCTCGACGTGGCCGCTCTCCCACGCGCTCGCCGCCGCGTAGAGCACGGGATACCACGTCGCCTCGTAGAGCGTCTCGCCGTCGTCGTGCCAAACCGTTTGGAAGAGGCCGAGCACGTGCGCGCTCTTGCCCTCGTCGACGAACTTCCCGATGTTGGCCACCGCCTGGTCGAGGTCGGGATAGATCTCGTTCCAGTTCAGCGCGCCCGGCGCGACCATCTGCTCGAAGCCGCCTTTGGCGATGCGTTGGATGTAGGGCGAATACGACGCTTCGGCGCCGTAATGCCAGTTGACGAAGACCAACTGCTTCGGCAACGCGCCGAAGAGTTCGGGGTGGCGCGCCAGCGCGTCGTCCCAGATCATCGGCCGCCCGCCGCCGTGCGCGATCACGAAGTTCGCCGCGTCGACGACGTGCCGCGCGTACACCGGTCCCTCGCCGCGCGCCGCGACCAACTCCTTCGAAAGACCGCGACCCAGGTCCGACGGCTCGTCGGAACCGATGTGAAAGAACGGCGGATGCGGAACGGCGCGCAACTCGTCGAGGATCAGGTCGCGCACGTAGGCTTCGCTTCCCGGCGCCGCGGGCGAGAGCAGATAGCCGTGCGGCAACTCCGCAAGCGGCGCGTATTTCTCCCAACGCAGGGTGTCGTGCATGTGCGCGAAGGTCTGCTGCTCCGGAATGAAGGCGACGTGGAAGCGCGCCGCGTACGCGTCGAGTTCGCGCAACTGCTGCGGCGTGATGCCGTCGAGCGGAGCGGGTAGCGGATGCTTGGGGTCGACGAACACGTGCTCCATGTACGGCGAGTAGCCGTTCATCTTGAAGGCCGCGATCGTCCGAATCCGCTCTTTGAAATAGCGCATCGTGGGCAGCGGCCCGCGCGAGACGTCGTCGGAGAGAGCGCGCCACTGCAGCGTGGGCCAGTCCGCGATGTCGACGCACGGTATTTCCCAGCCGGAGGCGCCGCGACGGGCAAGTTGCGCGAGCGTCGTCGCCGCGTAGAACGCGCCCGTCGGGGAGCGGTCTGCGACCCGCACGCCCGCGCGGTCGACGCGCAGCTCGTACGATTGATCGAGAATCTCCCATCCCTCGGGCCTCCCGCCGGGTCGCATCGTCGACTGCGCCCCGCGAATCTGCAGAAACGGAACGGGACTTCCGGCCGGCGCGATGCCGAGCGCCTTCCAGCGTTCCGCGGCGAGTTCGCGCCCTTCAGGGGAGAAACCGGGGGTGGCGGCCCAGCCGCGGAGCACGCCGGCCGCCGGAAGGCTGCAGCCGGCGATCACCCGCACCGTTTCCGGCCGGGGGATCAGGTGGAGCGCGGGGTCGGCCCCCGCCGGAGGGGCGGCAAGGCAAGCGGCGAGAGCCAAAAAGGCGCCCCCGCCGAAGCGGAGGCGCTCACACTCACTCACTCACTCACCAACCCGAATGAACATTCCCACGTTGGGACCGCCGTGCTCGCCGAGCGATGTACCCGTGATGTACCTCACCCCGCGCCGACCTCCTTCTTTTGTCTGAACGCTTTTTTCGAGTCCGGGGGAAGTCGCGACCGCCGCCGCCGAACGAGGCGCGATGGCGCTGACCGGGTTCGATTGGGCCGTCGTCGCGGCGTTCTTCGCGCTGAACCTGGCCATCGGGCTCGCCTTCGCGCGGCGCGGCGGCTCCAGTTTCAGCGAATTCTTCCTGAGCGGGCGCAACGTGCCGTGGTGGCTGGCCGGCATTTCGATGGTGGCCACCACCTTCGCGGTCGACACGCCGCTGGCCGTCACCGGCTTCGTCGCCCAGCACGGCATAGCGGGCAACTGGGTGTGGTGGAGTTCGGTGATGTCGGGCATCCTCACCGTCTTCTTCTTCGCCAAACTCTGGCGCCGTTCGGGCGTGCTCACCGACGTCGAATTCATCGAGTTGCGCTATTCGGGAAAATCGGCCGCGGCGCTGCGCCTCGTTCGCGCGATCTTCCAAGGCGTCATCGTCAACACGATCATCATGGGCTGGGTCAACCTCGCGATGGCCAAAATCCTGGCCCTGACCCTGCACGTCGACAAACTGTCGGCGCTCGCCGTGTGTCTGGTCTTCACCGGCATCTACGTCACCATCGGCGGCCTCTGGGGCGTGCTGGTCACCGACGTGCTGCAATTTGCGGTGAAGCTCTCGATGGCGATCGTGCTCGCGGTCGCCGCGGTGGCGGCGGTCGGCGGCATCGGCGCGCTCGAAACCAAGCTCGCCGCGCTCGACGCGGCGCACGCGATCGGCCCGAGCGGTTCGATCTTGGCCTTCTTCCCCACCGGCAACGCGGCGTGGCTGCCCGCGCTAACGCTGGTCACCTATCTCGCCGTGCAGTGGTGGGCCTCCTCGTATCCGGGCGCCGAACCCGGCGGCGGCGGCTACATCGCGCAGCGCATCTTCAGCGCGCGCAGCGAGAACGACTCGTTGGCCGCAACGCTCTTCTTCAACGTCGCGCACTACGCGTTGCGCCCCTGGCCGTGGATTCTGGTCGCGCTCGCGGCGCTCGTGCTCTATCCGCACGGCGTCGTGGGCGCCGACGGGAAGGTCGACCCCGAACTCGGCTACGTGCAGGCGATGATCGACCATCTGCCGGTCGCGCTGCGCGGCTTGATGATGGCGGGCTTCCTGGCCGCGTACATGTCGACGATCGGCACGCACCTCAACCTGGGCGCGTCGTACCTGACCAACGACCTCTATCGCCGCTTCGTGAACCGCGACGCGAGCGACGCGCACTACGTCGCGATCTCGCGCGTGGCCACCGTCGTCGTCATGCTGCTCGCCGCGGTCGGAGCGTTCACCATGACGTCGGTCGGCGACGCGTGGAAGTATTTGTTCAACCTGACCGCGGGCGTCGGCTTGGTGATGATCCTGCGCTGGTATTGGTGGCGGGTCAACGCCTGGAGCGAGATCTCGGCGCTCGTCGCCTCGGCGGTCGTCTCCAACGCGCTGCTGATCTTCAACGTCTTCACCGGTCCCAACGCGACCGCGGAAATTCTGCTCGTCACGGTGCCGGTCACGACGCTCGTGTGGCTCGCGGTCACCTTTGCGACGAAGCCCGACGACGAAGCGACGCTCGTGCGCTTCTTCGAACGCGTGCGGCCGAGCCCGCTCGGCTGGAGGCCCATCGCGCGCGTGGCCACGACGGGCGCGGGCGAAGAATCGCTGGGGCTCAACGCGCTCGACTGGGTCGCGGGCTGCGGACTCGTTTACGGGACGCTCTTCGGCATCGGCAAACTCGTCCTGGCCGACCTCACGCAAGGCCTCGTCTACCTTGCGATCGCCGCGATCTGCGGCGGCACGATCGCCTACAACGTCGCGCGAACGAGCAAACCCGATCTCGAAAGCGACGTTCCGCCGGCGCTCGACTCGGCGCCGTCTCGCTGAGCGCAGCCCGGCAATCGCGCCTGGCCGCTTGCCGCTTCGCCCGCCCGCTTAGGCGATCCGCCGATACGAGAGGCGACGCGCGAGCCAACAGCCGACGGTCAATTCGACCACCTCGCGACGGTCGTTCCGGCGAACGAGCAACGTCCAGTCCCCCGGAGGCGAATGGTCCAGCGCGCGCGGACAGGGCAGCGTCAACACGTCCGCCGCGATGGGCTCGAGCAATTCCATCCGGCCGTTACCGAGAAAGCCCGAAAAGCCGCCATAGTAAGCGACCTCGTCTCCGCTGACGGTTATCTCGGCGTCCAACTCGTCGCAGCGATAGCGGCCGGCGAGGCCCGGCGTCGGCCCGGCGACGCGAGGCTCGAGCGCAGACGATTGGTTGTCCGCGACCCGGTCCATCCACAGGCGTTCGCCGTCGACGCGCAGACGCACGTCGTCGTCGTAGCCGGCGCCGGATTCCCGGTAATCCAATACCTCCGACGCTCCGCCGTAAAGCAGGCGCACTCCGTTCGCCGCGAGTTCGACGCGGGCGGCCAACTCGGTCTCCGGCTCGACGTAGACGCCGAGCCACGCCGGCGCCGCGCCCACCGGCGGCCGGAGCGGTTGCTCCGCGTCGATCGCGGCCGCGAACAACTCCAACGCCGCTCCGCGAGCGTCGGAGAGGTGGTTGAAAGCAACGATCACCGACACCCGGTCCGCGCGCGAGTGGAGCCGGTAGCAGGTCCAACCGCGCAGCGCGCCGCCGTGGGCGGTAATGTGCCTGCCCAAGACCGATCGCCGGCCGAGTCCGAAGCCGTACGCCGCGGGACGGCCGTCGGCGAAGGTCACGGGCGCCGACAGTCGTGAATAGAGCGCGTCCGGATCGTCGCGCGTTGCGTCGATGTAGCGCTCCCAGGCGATCATGTCGTCGAGACTCGCGCCGAGTCCGGCGTCGCCGGTCCACTGGATTCTATTTTTCGCGGCGCGGAAGCCGAGGGCTTGCGAGCCTTCGTAGCCGTCCGTTCCATCCGGCAGCGCGCGCGTATCGGCCGCCAGGAACGCGCTCTCCATGCCCGCCCGCTCGAAGATGCGCGTTCGCAACAACTCGGCGAAACTCGAACCGGTGCGCCGTTGCAGGACGTCCGACAGCAGGACGAAGTTTTGATTGGCGTACGAAAAGCGCGTACCGGGCGCGAACTGCAGCGAGCGCGTAGCGCCGACGACCCGCGCGGCTTCTTCGTTGCCGAACGACTGCTCGGGGTGCGCTCCGTGGAGCATCGCGACCGCCCAGTAATCGCGCAATCCCGACTGGTTGTGGCAGAGGTGCAGCGTGCTCGGCGGCGCGCCTTCGAGATTCGGCAGGCACGAGCGCACGTCGTCATCGAGGCGCGACGGATCGGGAAATGCATCCAAAACCAGGCCGCACGTAAACTGCTTGGTGATCGAGCACATCCGCAGCAGCGTCTTGCGCGTGAAAGCGATGCGCCGCTCCGCGTTGGCATAGCCCCAAACGCGCCAATCCAAGAGGTCGCCGTCGCGTACCACGGCGGCCGCGCCGCCCGGGCCCGGGTAGCGGTGCGCCAGCGCGTCCAGCGTGCGGTCGAGGCGCGAACTCACGTCGCCGGCATCAGCCGCGGTAACACGCCGGCGGCGCCGCCGCGCAGGGTGACCTGCGCGTAGGCCGAGAGCGGCGTCGTTTCGGGATTGATCTCGACGACCAGCGCACCCTCGGGTGCGAGCGTGGCCAGCGAAGCCGCGGGCTGCACCTGACCGGAGGTGCCGACGATCAGCAGCACGTCGGCCCGGGATGCGGCTGCCGCCGCGCGTTCCAACACGTCGCGCGGCAACGGCTCGCCGAACCACACGATGTCGGGCCGGAAGCGTCCGCCGCACGCGTGCTCGATGCCCGCGAACGAAACGCCCGGCTCGAGCGGCCGCCGCCGGCCGCACCGGTCGCAGCGCGCTTCGCGCAAGTTGCCGTGCAACTCGAGCACGTTGCGCGAGCCCGCGCGGAAATGTAACGAATCGACGTTCTGGGTGACCAGGGTGAAGTCGGCGATCCGCGGCTCCAGCGCCGCGAGCGCCCGGTGGCCGGCGTTGGGCTCGACCGTCGCGTGTTTGGCGCGTCGCTCGTCATACCACGTCCAGACGAGTTCCGGGTCGCGCGCGAAGCCCTGGGGCGAGGCCAGTTGCTCGACGCGATGCGTGCGCCAAAGGCCGCCCGCGCCTCGGAACGTGGGCAACCCGCTTTCCGCCGAGATGCCCGACCCGGTCAAGACGCAGACCGAGCGAGCGCGGCCCAAGCGTTCGCGGACGCGCTCTTCGTCCGGCGAGGGATCGCCCGCGGTCACGCCGCGCGGCGTTCGGCTTCGGGCTTGGCGGCCGCCGTGCGTCGCGCGTCGAGCGCGTGGACGCTGGCCAGGCGCTGACCGCCGCCGCGCGGCTTGGGCGGCGGCGACCCGCTCTGCAAGTAGGTGGCGATGTTGGCGGCGGCGCCGAAGAGCGCCATGATTCCCCAGAGGCTGAAGAACACGAAGGTCGGTTCGACGGGCCGGCCGTGCGCGATCGCCCACAGCGGGAAGCCGACCGAGGTAACGATGCAGGTAAGCCCTCCGACGCCCGCCAGTGCGGCGGCGAAGAGGAAACGAGGGTCACGCTTTAGCGGCGCCTTCATGTGCGTCTCAATCTAAGCCTACGGCCGCCGCGTTTCAAGAGCGAGGGCTGATTTTCCGATGAGACGAAGCGACAAAAGGTGGACGATGCCGGCGGGCTCATGGCGCGGATCCGAAACCGCGACCAAGCCGCCTTTGAGAGCTTGTACGACGGCTTTCATCGGCTCGTCTATGGCATTGCCCAGCGCATGCTCGCGGATCCCATGGCTGCCGAGGACCTCACCCAGGCGGT
>Ga0326727_10024194_pt1 | contig 11514 bp, 9 predicted proteins | sample MB2enrmetagenome_FD_207643 | JGI IMG/M metagenome (GOLD analysis project Ga0326727, IMG submission 207643) | Lab enriched peat soil microbial communities from McLean, Ithaca, NY, United States - MB29MY | ecosystem: Environmental > Terrestrial > Soil > Wetlands > Peat | place: USA: New York... | reverse complement strand
GATTCGAAATCAAAGTCAGCCGACGTTCACGGTCCACTCGCAGCGCATCACTTACGACGGCAGCTACCCCGCCCCCGCCGACGGGACCGGTGCGTCCCTTGACAACCGGAGGCCTCATAAGGGTTAGGCGGCGAGCCCGCACAGCAACCTAACCCGCGGCTCCTTTTCCCCATGCAACATACGTCGCACCAAGTAGGAAGGAGTCGACTTGGAGGTCCGGCACATGCTCCGCGAGGAGGGTCCATGGTCGACCGAAGCCCTCGAACGTCGTGACATAGTTCCGAGCGATGTACCAAGTATAGGCGTTTGCCGGAAACGCCCACCAAGCTGCCCATTTCGACCCCGTGGCGGCTACGCGAACACCAGGGTTCGAATGGCGGAACACGTTCTCCAGCGCACTGCGCGAGCGGAGCACATCGTGGGTAAAGCTGAAGAGAATCGCATCGACGTCCTCTGGAATCTGGGCTTTCTCAGCAGAGGATTCTAGGAGGAGCACATTCTTCCAGCGGTTCGTCTGAACCCGCTCGCGCGCTTGTACAGCCATGTCTGGACTAATCTCGATTCCGATGAGTCTACCATCCTCGCCAACCCCAGCCTCGATTTCTTCGAAGTTTATCCCGGTGCCGCACGCGACATCCAGGACCACGTCACCGCGCCGAAGCTGAAGCCGGCCTATGGCGCGCTGACGGAGGGATGCCGCTAGTGAAGTCCGTCGATCGTAGGTTGAAGCATACCGCCTATACTTTTCAACTACGTCCTCGCGTGTCGCTGTCATGATTGGTTGCTCGCCGTCTAACGCTAAAGGGTTTTTCCGTCATCCGGCCCGACGGACGCACCGCGCGTGCATCGTACACTCCGCGGCCGCATGGCGGAAAGGCCCCGTTGGACTGAACCGCTGACCATCACAGTTGGTGTTCAAAACCTATGGGACTTGTATCGCGTTTTGGGGTTGTCGGGCAAGCGGGCTGTGGGTGGCTTGGCCGGTGGAGGATGTCAGGAGCGGGCGGAAATCGTGGTGGCGGGAGCGTGTGGAGAGGCGGCGGCGGCCTGCGCAGGCCGGCCGCTGGGCGGCGCGGCGTGCCCGCAGATACACTGCGGCCTGACGGTGTGAGGGCGACCCTGAACCGGGCAGCTGGCTATGGGAGAAGCGGGCGGACGGGGTCATGACGTATCGTACGGCGCAGCGAGTCGAAGCGCGTGGCGGCGGATGGGCGGGAGGATGGCGACGACGCGCAGGTGCCCCCCACAGTGCGGACAGAGCTTGGGCGCGGACTCGGCCGTCGAGGTTGCAGGGTCGGTCGGGGTGTGTGCTGCTTGGCCGAGGCCGAGCAGCTCGCGGCAGCGCTGTAAGCGCGGGGCGCGCTGACAGTTGGCGGTCAGGCCGTAGTGGCGGATGCGCATGAAGCCGCAGGGCACGACGTGCAGCAAGAAGCGGCGCAGGAACTCGGGGGCGGACAGCACCAGCTCCTTGTCCTGGGCGTGATCGGCATAGTCGCGGTAGGTGAAGCGCACCGTGCCGGCGCCAACGAAACGCAGACGGCGATTACTGATGGCGACGCGGTGGGTGTAGCGGCTGAGGTATTTCAGCACCTGCGCGGGGCCGCCGAAGGGAGGTTTGCAGTACACCACCCAGTCGGTCTGCGCGAGGGCGTCGAGCAGCTCTTGCCACCGTAGGGGATCGGCCAGCCCTGCACTGTGTCCCGCAAAGCGTAGCTCGCTGTTGCGCCGAGCGCGTTTGAGGGCCGCGATGTACTTGCCACGAAACACAACGGAGAGCGCTTCGACGGGGAACAGAAATGGGCGGCGGCGCCGGGGCTTCTTCGGTCTGTGTTTTGGCAGGCGCACCCAAGTGCAACCGTCGCGCGACAGGCCGCCGCCCGAGACCACGCAATGGACGTGGAAGTGCTCGATCAGCGTTTGCCCCCAGGTGTGCAGCACCATGGTGATGGCGGGCTCGGCCCCGAGGTAACGGGGATCGTGCGCGAAGGTGCGCAGCGTAGCGGCGGCCACGCGGAAGAGCAGGGTGTAGAGGCCGCGGCGGTTGGCGGGCACCAGCGCGTTGAGCCGGTGCGGCAGGGTGAACACGAGGTGGAAGTAGGGGACCGGCAGGAGGAGCGCCTGCTCCGCTGCCAGCCAGCGCGCGCGCTCCTTGCCCTGGCATTTGGGACAGTGGCGGTTGCGGCAGGAGTTGTAGGCCAGGCGCTGCTGTCCGCAGCTCTCACACTGCTCGCGGTGGCCGCCCAGCACGGCGGTACGACAGTGCGCGATCGCCCGCAAGACCCGGCGCTGCGCGCCCGTGGTCAGGTGCGTGCGCACGTACTCGTCGCCGTAGCGGCGCACCACATCGGCCACCTCGTAGCGCGGCCGCGCGGTGTTGCCCTCATCTCCCGCCGTCGCCGCCACGGGCGACGGCAACGCCATGCCTTAGGTCGACAGCGGTTCGACGCTGACCAGTAAGCGGTCCAGCGGCGAGGTCTGCGCCGCCACCCGCCGGTTGGTCGTGTGCAAGTACCGCATAGTGGTGGTCACGCTGGTGTGCCCGAGCATGCGTGCCAGGGTGGGCAAATCGAGACCCGCTTCCAAGCTGTGGGTCGCGAACGCGTGGCGCAACGAATGGATGCCGCCGACCTTCTCAATCCCCGCGCGCCGCTTGGCGGTGGTGTAGATCTTTTGCGCCGACGCCACGTCCATGTGCCGCGTCGCATCGCTGCGCTGCGGAAACACCCAGTGCTCGGGACGGCCATACACAGTGTAGTACTGTCCCACCTCGCGGACTAACCGCTCGGCTAACACCGTGTAGCGGTCCTTCTTGCCCTTGCCTTGCTCGACGCGGATGACGGCTCGCTCCACATCGAGGTCGCCGGGGCGTAAGGCCACTGCCTCACTCACCCGCAGCCCGCCCCCGTAGGTGGCCATCAGCAGCACCCGCTCGCGCAGGGTGCGGGTGGCCGCCACGATCCGTTGCACCTCTGCCCGACTGAGGATCTGCGGCAGCTTCTGCGGCTGGCGCATCGGCGGCACCGCCAGCGACGCCTGCGGCCGGCGCACCGTGATCTCGTAGAAGAACTTCAGGGCACAGCGGATCTGGTTGCGGGTACTGCTCGACAGGTGGCGCTCGTCGCGCAGGTAGAGCAGGTAACGCTGCACCTCCTCATCACTGAGCTGATCCGGCGGCCGCCGGTAGTACTTCGCCAGGCCCGTGACCCCGGCGACATAGGCCTCGACCGTGCGCCCCGAGAAGTTGCGCACATCCATGTCCCGCACCATCCGATCTCGTAGCTCGCCCATGCTGACCTCCTTTGGCGACCATGACCGGGCCGGTCACAACCGCAGTGTAGTGGAGGCCATTGTCCACCGCCGGCGGGGCGAACTCACGTCACTCTCCGATAGCGAGATTCACCCGAGATCAGTAGAGCGCTGCGCGAGACACACCCACCGCGCAGCGGTTTAGTTCAACTTTGAATTCGGCGTATCAATGAAACCGCCAACCCGCGCCGGCCCTGGCGGGTTAACACCGCCGTTGTCATGCGCCGCTCATACACCAGACTCCATCATAAGTTCAAGCAGTTGGACAACCATTCGTGATGTGGGTCCGTGCTGTGTTGACCCGCCAGTTCCGGCGGGTTAACGCCATAACTGCAACCCCGCCATCACAATCTGTCCGCCGGACTGACCACACCGCGGCCCGCCACGGTTGAGGACGTGCGTGTAGATCTCATGGTGGTCCGCACGTCGGCCTGGCGGAGAAGTTCCTGCACCGTCCGGATACTGAGAGTTCCGTACCCATAGTATCAGCATGGGAATCGCGCCGTTCGGACAGATCACAGTTTCTCGAAACGTGAAAGCGGTTCACTGCCAAGCACCCCGGCTGCACGAAACGACGAGCAAAGCGTTCGCTGTCACAAAATCGAGCGCAAACGAGCGCCGCGGCACGAAATTGTGCGCGAAAATCTCACCTTGGACGACGGATCGTTACGCTTCCAGAGCGGAATTGCTTGTCATTCCGAGCACTTACAACCCCCCTCCGCATCTCCTCAACGACTAGAGAAATTCGCTACTCGACCAATCAATTTCTTGGGTCGAGGAGTCTTTTTCTTGTCTCGACGGCTCTTTTTCTTGCCTCGACGAGGAAAATCTCTTGGTCGAGCACGAAATTTTCTCCGACGAGGCAAAGAATCCGCCGGTCGACTTGCCAATTTTCATCGACGACCGGAGACTCCGACTCCAGGAGAAGGGAAGATGAATCCAGCTCACCGCCGCGGCGGCGCGTTGATCCAGGTTGCGCAGCTATGCGCGGAGGATTTGGTCCGGCCGCAGCTTGCTGCCGAAGGGGGAACGCCGACGTCGCTGGTGCAGACGTACTTCCGGCTCGGCGGCACGCAGGTGCAGTTCAACATGATCGACACCGAGGTCCTGCGCGCGGCGCAGCGCAATCCCGATGCCTATCGCGATCTCGTCGTCCGGATCAGCGGCTACTCGGCCCTGTTCACCGAGCTGATCCCGCGCGCCCAGGAAGAGATCATCAGCCGCGCGGAGTATTGCACCTGAGGCAACCGGACTTGGGTAAGCAGCCGCCGGAGGACATCCTCCGGCAATAAGGCATGGGCGCCCCGGATGATAGGCCTGCACGCCCCCCCTTGCGCTGGCGTCGTTCGGACTTACAGTCTCAAGCCCATTCCAGTGACTACACAAGGAGCAAGTCATGCGGACAAGTCTACGTTTGGTTTGGGACAGCGAACCTCGACGCGAGAGCGCGCGGGGCGTAGAGCCCGCAGCGGACGATCACGACCTCTTGGACGCCTACTCGCGTGCAGTGGTCGCCGCTGCGGAAGTGGTGAGCCCGACCGTCGTCAACGTGGAGGTGCAGCAACGCGTCGGGGCGCGGCGCCGAGCGCGCGGCGCCGGATCCGGGTTCGTCTTTACGCCCGATGGGTTCATCCTCACGAGCAGCCACGTCGTGGCTGGCTCAGCAACCGCACCCACGGTCACCTTCTCAGACGGGTGTCGTTTCGAGGCGGAGTTGGTCGGTGATGACCCGGATACGGACCTGGCGGTCATCCGGATTGCCGCCGCCGGTTTGCCGGCGGCGCGCCTGGGAGATTCCCGGCGGCTCCGGGTCGGGCAGTTAGTGATCGCGATCGGCAACGCGTACGGCTTCCGGTGCACCGTAACCGCAGGCGTGGTCAGCGCCTTGGGGCGGTCGTTGCGCGCGAGCACTGGCCGCGTGCTCGACAACGTCATCCAGACCGACGCGGCGCTCAATCCGGGCAACTCGGGTGGCCCACTGGTGACCTCGCACGGCGAGGTCATCGGCGTGAACACGGCGATCATACAACCCGCACAGGGGATCTGTTTCGCCATCAGCGCGAGCACCGCCGAGTTCGTAGCGGCCCGGCTCATTCGCGACGGGAAGGTTCGGCGCAGCTACATCGGCGTCGGCCTGGAAGATGTTCGGCTCGACCGGCGAACCATTCAGCGTTTCCGCCTACCCGTAGAAACGGGAACCCTGGTGGTCAGCATTGAGCCCGGCAGCCCCGCCGCCCGGGCAAGGTTGCGTGAAGGCGACCTCATTGTCGCCTACGGCGATGCCCCGGTAAGCAGCGTTGACGATTTGCACCGGCTACTCACCGAAGAGCAAGTCGGGGTGCGATCATCGCTGACGATCCTGCGGGACGGTGTCTCGACAACGGTCAGCATCGTCCCGCGCGAACGGGTCTAACCGGCACCGGTGGCGTGTTTAGACAGAATCACCAAGCGTGAGCGGTGCCGAATATCTCCCGGCCTTGTGTTCCACCACCACGATGCCGGCATTCGGCGTGACCGTGATGCCATCCCAGGAGCCGGTGACGTACGCGCATAGGGCCAGCATGACGCCGCCGTGACTGACGGCGACGATGTCCCGTCCACTGCCCTCGGCCGTGATTTGCTCGAATACCGGCACCACGCGTTGGTAGACGTCGGTTAGTGATTCGCCGCCCTGCGGCCGCCAATTCCAGCGCGGGCCCTCATGGTACGCCGCATCGCTCAGCAGGGCATCGTACGGCTGCCCGGCGAAGACGCCGAAGCTTTGCTCGCGCAAGTCGGGCTGGGCCTCAACGCGAAGCCCCAGGACTTCGGCAATAACTTCCGCGGTCTGCCACGCACGCAGGTAGGGGCTGGCCACGATGCGCGTCGGTTTGTACCGCACCGCGATCCGCAGCCCGGCGGCGCGGGCTTGCTCGTGGCCATGCGCCGTGAGCGGCACTTGCGGATTTTGCGTGAACGTGCGATCGTGGTTCCCTTCACTCTCACCGTGGCGCACCAAGATCACTTGCCCCACGCAGCGCTTCGTAAAGTTCATTTCTTCTTTACACCCCAAACATCCGGGGCGGGTGAATGCAAAAGTCAAGGACTGGCAGGCCGACAGATCAGCCGCAGGCGATCGTAATCGACGCGGCCGTCGGCGGCGCGCGCGAAAAAGCGAATCCACTCCACACCCGGCCGCGCCCCAACGGGGACCACGACGTCAATCGATGAGGTACAGGCGTGCTCATCGGACAGGGGGAGCGGCGGCATGGCGGCGCGGATGGCCGCCGCATTGGAAATATCCGCAGCGCCGCCGCTCGCCGCCGGTGAAAGCACACCATAATCCACGATCGCCGCATCGGTGCTGCAACTCGGCAAGCGCCGGTCCGGAACGTTGAAGCACGCGGACAGCGCGAAGGTACATTGGCCGGGGGTTTGATCGTGATCACACGGATCGCCGTCGCGGCAGACCAGGGTTGCGTGCGGCAATGCCGTTGCGATCTCGGGCGGATCCACGTTCCACTCCACCAGGCAGTCGCTCACCCGCGAGCCCCCGCCGCTCAGCGGGCGCATGACGTTCACCACGGCGTTCATCGCTGCCAGCGCATTGATGCGCGGGAAGGTCAGCCCGTTGCGCTGGTCGAGCGTCGCCATGCCGGTGCTCTTCAGGAATCCCTCCAACGCATCGGCGTCGAGCGTGGGATCCAGCGAGAGCAGCAGCGCCGCCGTGCCGGTGGCGTGCGGGGCGGCCATCGAGGTCCCGTCGAGAATCGCCGCCGAATGTCCGAGGCCGGTGGATTTGATCCCTTCAGGGTAGGGGTCCGCCGCAGGCCAAAAGGACGCCCCGCCGGGAGCGAGCAGATCCAAAGCGAAATCCGCGTCGCTATACGCTGCTACGGTGTCATGCTTGGTTACGGCCCCGACGGCGACTGCCGAGCTGACGCAGGCGGGAGCAGCCATGCCATCGGGCAGCCCGAAGTTTCCGGAGGCGACAAAGGTCAGCGTGCCGCGGGCGCGCAGCACCGCTAACACCTGCGCGAATGCCCTAGTATAACCGTCGGTGTCGTCACAGTAGCCGGTATATTGGGCATCGCTTTCCATACTCATGTTGATTGCCTGCACGTCTGGCCGGTTGGCGGCGATCCAATCGAGCGCCGCAATCCAGTCCGACAGCAGCCCCCGGGCGGAGTCGTCGAGCACCTTGACTGCCAGCACCTTCGCACCCGGCGCCACTCCCGTCGGGGCCACGATGCCTTTGGACACGATGATGCCGGTGACATGAATACCGTGGACGGCAGCGGTGATTGCACTCCCGGGGCCGGATTGCTCCGCCGCGCCGTTGGGGCAGCAGTTGTCGCTGCAGAAACAATGTTGATCGATGATGCTGCCGGCAAGATCGGGGTGGGTCGGGTCCGTGCCGGTATCGAGCACCGCTACCGTCACCCCCTCTCCCTGATCGTCACGCCGATGGACAGCGTCGACGCGGATCTGCGGCACGCTCTGCGCCAGGGCGGCGGAGCCGAACCGTGGCGGATCGACACCCACCACCGCCGGGTTGGCGAGCAATTGCTCCAACCCTTGGGCCGTGACCGTTGCAGTGAAACCGCTGACGTACGTGAATCGCCGGTGCACACGCACATGTTGCGGCGACAGTGCGGCCAGGACCGTATCACCCGCGTCCGCGACGGCGCGGCGGCGTGCAGCCAGGCCCCCTTCCGCCGCCACCGGGCGCGTGGCCAGCGTCACGAATACCTCGGCCTCGCCCGCGGCCTCGATGCGTTGGCGGATCTCGGGTCCGAGCTTCGACGCGCTCTGCCCCGGCGCCCCTCGGGCGAGCATGAGGCACAGGAAACCTGCGGCCGCCAGGCAGCGAAGGAGGGGCATGCGTCAGATTAGACCGATCGGCCGCCGGCACGTCAAGGCCATTGGCCCCTGTGTTGACACGTTTGCATTCCCACGGCTATGCGGCTGAGGATGCCACAGAAGACCGTCGGGGTCCTCGGAGCCACCGGCTACACAGGTGCACTGATCGTTCGTGAGCTGAAGCGGCGGCAGATTCCGCTGCTGGCCGCTGGACGCAATCATGACAAGTTGCAGCGGTTGGCTGCTGAGGTTGGAGATATCGAGGTCATCGAAGCAGACGTCCGGGATCAGGCCTCGCTGGAACGCCTGGCCCAACGCAGTCACGTGATCATCAACACGGCGGGACCGTTCATCGAGTACGGCGAACCGGTCGTGCGGGCCGCGATCGCCAGCGGCGTGCATTACTTGGACACAACGGGCGAGCAGCCGTTCCTGAAGGCGATGCTGGCGCACGATCACTGGGCGCGCGAGCGGAATGTGGCGGTAGTGTCGGCGCACGCGTTCGAGGTTGCGGTGTCGGACGGCGCCGCGGCCATCGCCGCCGAAGGTTTTGGGGAGATAAGCACCGTGCACGTTACCTACGCCACCCGCTTCCATCCCAGCCAGGGGACACAGCGGACCGTGCTGCGCATGCTCCAGAGCGCCGGCTATGCGTACGCGGGCGGTGAGTGGCTGGAGGAGACTCCGGCTCGGTTGGTGCGTTATACCGATTTTCCCGCGCCGCTCGGCCGCGTGGCCGCCGTGAGCTTTCCGAGCGCCGAGGTCATCACCATCCCGCGCCACTTGAAGGTGCGGGAAGTTCGGGTGTTCATGAGCGTCCCGGCTCTGGCTGCGCGTCTACTCTCCGCCACCGCGCCGTGCCTGCGTCTACTGCTGCGCACGCCTCTGCTGCGCCTGGCCACGGCGGCCATCGGCAGCGGCACCGGCGGGCCGGACGAGGAGACGCGCAGGCGCGACGAGTTTGACATCGCGGTGGATGTGCGTGGCGTGCGTGGCGGCGCCGCCAACCACCGGCGGCTGCTGGCGCACGGCCGTGACCCCTACGGGCTGACGGCCGTGATCGCAGCCTACGGCGCGGAACAGATGTGCCGCGACGATTACGCTGCGGCCGGCGTCCTGCCGCCCGCCGCCGCCTTCGCACCGCGGCCGCTCCTCGATTATCTGAAGGAATTCGGCCTCACGTACGAGATCGGCGAAGGATTGAGAAGATCACGCGCTCGCGGCTCGCAAGAGCAGGGAGCGGAGGTCTGAGCCGATCGTTTATGTTTCGCACGCGTCGTAATCAACCGGGCGGCTTCCGCAGCCAGCGCTCGATGGTGCTTGGGCGCGGCGGTATGGTGTGCAGCAGCCAGCCGCTGGCTTCCGCGGCGGCGTTGGAGGTGTTGCGCGGCGGCGGCAACGCCATCGATGCGGCCGTGTGCGCCGCGGCAGTGCTCGGTGTCGTTGAACCCTTCAGCACCGGGATCGGCGGCGATTGCTTCATGCTCATCTGGCAGGCCGAGGAGCGCCGGCTGTACGGTCTCAACGGCAGCGGGCGCGCCCCGGCCGCGGTCTCGCTCGACACGCTGCGGGCGCAGGGACTCACGGAGATGCCGCTGCAGGGCATGCTGCCGGTCACCGTTCCGGGAGCGGTGGATGCCTGGTGTGAAGCGCTGCGCCGCTTCGGTTCGCGCCCCCTCGGCGCGATCTTGGAACCGGCGATCAGGTACGCGCACGATGGCTTCGCGGTGAGCGAGATCATCGCGCATCAATGGGATCTGATCGTGCGCGGCGGCGTGCTGCAGCACCCGGATGCGCTGCGGACCTTTACCCTCCGCGGCCGAGCCCCGCGCCTAGGCGAGGTGCTTTGCATTCCCTCCTTGGCGCAGACGCTCGAATACCTCGCGGCCGGAGGTGCCGACGCCTTCTACCGCGGACCCATCGCCGAACGGATTGTGGCCTTCTCGCGAGCCAATGGCGGCCTGCACAGCCTCGATGATTTCGCCGCGCACCGCTCGACGTGGGTCGAGCCGATCGCCACCGATTACCGTGGCTACCGGCTCTACGAGATCCCGCCCAACGGGCAGGGGCTGACGGCGCTGATCGCGCTCAACATTCTGGAGCACTTCGACCTGACGCACGTTCCACTGGAGTCGCCCGAGTGCGTGCACCGGCGCATCGAGGCGGTAAAGCTGGCGTTCGCCGATCGCAATCGCTACATCGCTGACCCCGAGCACGCCGCAGTTCCGACCACGGCGCTGCTGTCGAAGGATTACGCGGCCCAACGCGCTGCCCTGATCGCCATGAACCGCGCGCTGACGTCTGTGTCACCCGGTGTGATGAAGCACGGCACGGACACCGTGTACCTGACCGTCGCCGACGGCGCTGGGAACCTAGTGTCGTTGATCAACAGCCTCTACTTCCCGTTCGGCTCCGGCATGGTGGCCAGCGACACGGGCATCGCGCTGCACAACCGCGGCTATGGGTTCGTGCTGGACCCGGCGCATCCGAATTGCGTGGCGCCGCGCAAGCGCCCGTTCCACACCATCCTGCCCGCCATGCTGTTCCGCGACGGCAAGCCGGTGGTGTCGTTCGGCGTGATGGGCGGCGACGTGCAGGCGCAGGCGCACGTGCAAGTGGTCTCGAACCTGGTCGATTACGACCTCAACATCCAGGAGGCGCTCGATTTTCCCCGCTTCCACTATGTCGACGGCGCCTGCGTGGCGCTGGAACCGGAGTACTCTTCCGCAGTGCGCGAGCAACTCGGGCGCATGGGGCACGAGGTGTGCGGTGAAGAGGCAGTGATGCTCCGCGGCGGCTTCGGCGGCGGCCAAGGGATCATGATCGATCCGGCCACCCGCTGCTTCTGGGGTGGCTCGGACCGCCGCAAAGACGGCTGCGCCATTGGGTTCTGACAACGCCAATGTCGGCGGGTGCCATCAAGGCGCACGCAGCCCACCTTCGTCGCCGCGGAGCAAAAGCGGGCGGTTTTCTGGCGCCTGCTGATGACCCCAGGTGCACAGGAACGCCATCGCGCTGCAGTAGACGAAGCACCCGGATGGGAAATGCACGACCAGAGCTTGCCGGTCCGCGGCCTCCGACCTCAGCCCCATGCCCCGGCCCGCTCAGCCAGGTCCTCCGCGAATACGTCTCCAGGCATGCCAGCCGACGGGTAGTGGGCAGTTTTAGCTGAGACGACATTCTACCGGGAGCAGGTCCACGACTTCCTCGATCTCCCATACGTGATTCGCAACGCCCGCTTCCATCGCCGGGGTTACCCGCAACGTCTGATGAACACGCCCGAAGTTGTACCACATGTAGTAGAGCGCGATCATGTAGGCGTGATTCGCCAGCTTCTTGCTGAAGGCATTGGTCAGTCGGGTGAAG
>Ga0326727_10024189_pt1 | contig 11514 bp, 7 predicted proteins | sample MB2enrmetagenome_FD_207643 | JGI IMG/M metagenome (GOLD analysis project Ga0326727, IMG submission 207643) | Lab enriched peat soil microbial communities from McLean, Ithaca, NY, United States - MB29MY | ecosystem: Environmental > Terrestrial > Soil > Wetlands > Peat | place: USA: New York... | reverse complement strand
GTCCAGCAGAAATTCGCCGATCAGAATTGGTTCATTGTGTTTGTCCTCAATGTTGTTGCTTCGCATGGCAACTCGGAGCCGAGCAGCTAATTCTCCAAATCGAAACGGCTTGATGATGTAGTCGTCCGCTCCAGCATCCAGCGCTTCAATGATCGTATCTTCATTTTCCACGGCAGACAGCATGATAATTGAAAGTCGCGGAGCCAGACCGCGCATAATCCGGCAAACTTCGATACCGCCCATTCCAGGAAGAGAGACTTCAAGGAAAACTGCATCAACCAGCTCAGTTCGAACCAGACTCAGGGCTTCTTCTCCTCGCACCGCTTCCACAATGGAATAGCCTGCACTCGCGAGGAACGTACCCAGTGACTTTCTAATTGGTTTGCTGGTGTCCACAATAAGGACATTGGGCGGATCAGACCTCAAGGCAGTTTCCTCTCGATTGACGATTACGCATTGAAAATGAGGCCCCTCCTACTACTGGAGACAACCAATATTACGAAGGCTATCGGGACCGTAACGATTGGCATGCCAACCTACCGTATCGTAGGAAGTGAGCAAATAGCCCTCCTGAAGTTAAGTCAATGAAACGGGACAAAGCTTCGGCCTCGAAGAGGACACTCAGACGTCTATGATCGTTGTTTCTTGCACTTAATCATCAAAGCCAGTCTGCTGACCCGGTATCTCTTGCCTAAACGGGTGTACGACCATTCTTAACAAAAGAGAGAAACCGCCGTGCGAGCTCATGAATGCGATCATCCTGATGTTTTTCGACCGCATCGCGAGGGATCAATTCCGTCCCGACTCCGAGAGCAGATGCACCGGCAACGATGAAACCTGTTGCTGTCTGCTGATCTACTCCACCTGCAGCGATCAATTTGACTTTTGGCAATGGCAACTTCAAGGAGCGGATGTATAGACCGCCTCCTACCGGGCCGACGGGAAATATCTTCACAAAGTCCGCGCCCGTCTTCATCGCGGCGATCACTTCCGTGGGTGTAAGAGCCCCCGGAATCGCAACCACGTCTCTCTTCAGTGCGCACTCAACTACTTCTGGAACGAGACCTGTGCTGGTGAGAAAACGGGCTCCTGCGTCGAGACAGCGCTCTGCGGTCTCCTGATCGAGGACTGTTCCGGCGCCCACCACCATCTCCGGGTACTTCTGCGCCAGTTCGCGAATTGCTTCGATTCCGCCGGGAACGGTCATGGTGATTTCCGCTACAGGGATCCCGGCGTGATACAGGGTCTCAGCGGCGTAAAGGGCCTGGTCGCCCGATTTCACGCGAATTCCGGGAAAGATCCCGATTTCCTCAATGAGAGCGATAACTTCTTCCCGTTTCATACAGTTTTCCTGACCTTACTTGGAGTCTAAATGGCTGACTTCAACAACAGAGTGGAGCGAACACGGAATCTCTGCCGAACATTTCTACGGAAGTTTCTCAGCGCCGACGGCGAGAGACAGTTGGCCCTCTGCCGTTAGATAGGAGCCGAGTAACTGCGCATAGGCGAGTTGCACCTGGCGATAGTCGCTTTGCGCATTGAGGAAGTCCATCAAGGACGCGCCACCGTGTTCATAGGCGAAAGTTACGGTATCGCGCACGCGCAACGCCTGATCGTTGTACTTCTCCTTGTAAGGCTTGAGCAACGCAATGTTGCTGCGCACCAGTTCATAGGCCGTGTCCACGTCGCTGAAGACCTGGGCGCGCGTGGCGTCGCTGGCCTGCTGGCTGCGGTCGATGTCGATCTGCGTGCGTTTCTTTTCCCCCTGATTGCGGTCGAAGATGCGCAGTGGGATGTTCACGCTGACGCCGAGAGTTTGAGGGCCGTTCGGGTTATTGGTCGAGGCGTTGTGAGTGTACCATGCGCTGTACGTTGGATCGGTCGAGCCGTTGGAGATGGCCAGCTTGTGATTGGTCTGAGACTGCTGAATGGTTTGTAGCGCCGCCTGCAAGTCGGGCCGGGCCGCTAGAGCCGCGTCACGGTACCTATCCAAAGGCTCCAAAGATTCATTGAAGTCAAATGGGCCGGTCACATCGAATTGGTCGACCGGCGTGCGATCGTTGAGCATCTGCAACAGCTGTATCTTGGCGGTACGCAGGTTGACGATTGCATTCTCGATTTCGGACTCGTACTGCACGCGAAGCAACTCGATACGATCCAAGTCGATCTGCGCCAGGTCTCCAGCCTTGAAGCGGGCGCGGCTGATATCGATGATCTTGTCATAGTAGTCGAGGTCGGCCTTAGCCAGATCGAGAATATACTTCGCCTGGAGCGTTCCAACAAATGCCGTGCGCAGCGCAAAGATCATGTTCCGTTGCAAATCCTCGTGCTGCGATTGCGTGATGCGCGTTCCCTCCTGAGCGCTTTCCAGGCGCAACTCGCGCTTGTGATCGCGTTCGTGCAGATAACTGAAACTCGGTTGTTCAGTGGTGCCCTTGAAGGGAGTCCATACTCCATTGTGCGGCGCGGCCTGCGTGCCATCCGCCGATAGAGTGAACTGCGGATTAGGCCGGAGGAAAGCTGTAATTTCTTCGGCCCTCATTTCGTCTACGTTGTCGGCATCTGCCTTCAGCGCCGGATTGCTGACAATGAACTGGGTCTTGACCTGATCCCAGTCGAGCGGCTGCTGGGCAAACACGACCGGCGTAATCGCCGGCGCGACGATCAATCCGCAAACCACTGCGAGAACTCTGCCTATGTTCCGAAGTTGCATGTGTGAAGAAATCCGATCAATGTTCAAAGGATGCCCCCGCTTCCGGTTCCGGCAGTGTGTCTCCTTCTCTTGCGAACCAGACATACAAAGTTGGCAGCAGGAAGATGCTCATCGCGAGAGCTGCAACGAGTCCCCCCACAATGACAATGGCAAATGGCCGCTGCGAGTCCGAACCAATGGCGTGAGACATGGCCGCCGGAAGAAGTCCCAGGGTAGCTACCAGCATCGTCATCATGATCGGCCGCAACCGCAAGACCGCGCCCTCAACAGCAGCATCTGCGACGGTATATCCTCGCACCCTTAATTGGTTGATGTATTCAAGCATGATTACTCCGGTTTGCACGGATACGCCGAACAGCGCCAGAAAGCCGACACCGGAAGATACGCTGAAGTATGTGCCAGTCACGAGAAGAGCGAGCAAGCCTCCAACGGGAGCCATGGCCACGTTGGCGAGAATCAGCAGCGCCCATTTGAAGGAACGAAACATGGCGTAGAGAATGATGAAGATCAAAAAGATGGTCAGGGGCACGATGAGGGCCAGCCTGGCCTCGGCGCGCTTTTCGCTGTCGTATTCTCCCGTCCATTCGAGGTGATAGCCACGAGGTAGCTGCACATTCCTGGCGATCTTGTCGATGGCTTCCTTGACCGTGGTGCCCAGATCGCGCCCGCGAACCTCAAAGCGGATGGCCACGTACCGGGAACCGTCTTCCCGATAAATGTCGTAGGCGTCATCGCGAACCTGGACTTTGGTCACCTGAGCCAGTGAGACGCGCTCCCCTGAGGGAGAGAGCAGTCGAATATCCTGGATAGCCTCCTTGGTATCGCGATACGGTTTCTGATAGCGCACGACCACGTTGTAGACCGCTTCTCCCTGCAGCACCTGGCTGACAGCATTACCGCCGACCGCGGTTTGAATTGCATCCTGGATATCGGCGACATTGATGCCGAAGCGCGCAGCCGCCTGACGGTCAACGGTGAGATCGATATTCGGCTGGCCCGTATCGCGTTGAATTCCCAAATCCTTGACCCCGTCAATATTGGCCATAACCTCTTTGATCTGCTCGCCCTTTGCCTCGAGAACGTCCAAGTCCGGCCCGTAAAGCTTGGCAGCCAGTCCGCCCTTCGTGCCGGTCATCGTTTCATCCACGTTGTCCTCAATGGGCTGGGAGAAATTCCAAAAAGCTCCCGGGTGTTTCTCCAGTTCGCGATCCATCGCGGCGATCAGCTCCTCTTTATTCTGATGAAAGATGGGTCGCCATTGCTCCTTGGGCTTCAAGTCGACGAAATATTCCGTGTTGCCGAATCCTCCGGTGTCGGTTCCGTCGTCGGGTGCGCCAGCTTGCGAGACGACTTTGGTGACCTCGGGGAACGAGGCGAAGATATAGCGGGATTGCTGAGTGAAGCGCGTGCCTTCCGTCTCGCCTACGCTGTTGGCCATCGCACCGCGCGCCCAAATAGCGCCTTCGTCCAAATGCGGCAGGAACTCCGAGCCAATAACACCGCTGAACGCTAGGAAAAGCGCGAGGGCCAATGAAACCAGGGCGCCGGTGACTACAACCGCGCGGTGTTCCACAGCCCAGCGCACACCGCTCCGATAGCGTTTGGTGAGAAAGACCATGACCGGATTTTGCCACTCTGTCACTTGACCGCGGAGCAGGAGGCTGGCCAGGACCGGTGCGATCAGGATGGAGAACGTCATGGCGCCGAGCAATGCGAAGGCAACGGTCCAGGCCATGGGCCGGAACAAACGCCCTTCGACTCGTTGCAGCGTAAAGATCGGCATGTAGGCGGTGATGATGATGGCGATGGCATAGAAAACCGGCCGTTGAACCTCATGACACGCCTCTCGGATTACAGCGGAGACGGACTTGGGAAGCGTCACTCCCGTTTTCTGTTCGCCGGCTTGAGTTCCGAATTGGGTATGGGAGCCAAATTCGCGGCTCATATGGCGAACGATATTTTCCACCATCACAACAGCGCCATCCACAACCATCCCGAAATCGAGCGCGCCAAGTGAAATCAGATTTGCGGGGATATTGCTCAAATTCAGAAAGATTGAGGCGAACAACAGGGAAAAAGGAATCGTCACCGCAACAATCAAGGCCGCGCGAACATTGCCGAGGAAAAGCAGCAGGATGATCGTAACCAGGATCATGCCCTCGCCGAGGTTGTGCAGCACCGTGTGCAACGTGAAATGAATCAGATCGCTGCGGTCGAGCATGGGAATGACCTTCACACCCTCGGGCAGGAGGTGATTGTTGAGCTCGTCCACCTTCTTGTGGATCCCTTCGAGCGTAGGGCCTTCTTCGGCCCCCTTGCGCATCAGCACGCCGCCCTGGATAACGTCGGGCTCATCTACAATAACGCCGTCCGGACGATGATCGGCTCTGGCCATGTGCCCCAGCCGGATTCTGGGACCCCAGTCGACGACCGCGATGTCTTTTACGCGAACGGGAGCCCCATTCGAAGTCGTCAGCACGGTATTCTCGATATCCTGAACATTGCGGAAAAGCCCGAGTGCGCGGACGTTCAGTTGCTGCAAGCCCTCTTCGACGAAGCTGCCGCCGGCGTTCACGTTGTTGATGGCCAACTGGTTCTCTACCTGGCTGATGCTCAAGCCGTAAGTGATGAGTTTGTTCGGGTCGACGCGCACCTGATATTCGCGCGCTGTGCCGCCGAAGTCGCTCACGTCCACGACGTTCGGAACTTTCCTGAATTCCTTGTACAGAGTCCAGTCTTCGATGCTCCGCAAATTCATCAGGTCATACGCCGGATTCGTGCTCCGGATTGTGTACCAGTAGATCTGACCCGTCATGCTCCAGTCCGTGCCGATTTGAGGCTGCACTCCTGCCGGCACACTGACCTGCGTGAGCCTTTCGAGCACCTTCTGGCGGTTCCAGTCGTTGACGGATGAATCGTCGAAGATCAGCGTAACCAAGGAAAGACCAAAAATCGATTCCGACCGCACCGTCGTGAGATGCGGAATGCCAAACACCTGAATCTCGACGGGAACCGATACTTGCTGTTCCATCTCTTCGGCGGAATGCCCGGGCCACTGGCTGATGATATTCACGTAATTATCGGCAATGTCCGGATAGGCCTCTACGGGCATGTTATGAAACGACACCGCCCCCCAGCCGAGCAATAGCAGCCCAACCGCCAGCACCACGTACCGATTACTGAGAGCAAAATCTACGAGATTGCGAATCATCGTTTCTTCCTCGGGCCTCAGAGTCGAGCGTTATTCGTTGTCGATCGCATTTTGGAGGTTGATCGCGTTTGTTACGACCTGCTGGCCAGGCTGCAACCCGGATACAATCTGCTGCATGTTGTTCGGCAACTGTTCACCACTAACGACTTCAATCCGCTTAAACTTCCCTTGCACTGGGATAAAGACCCAATCGCGGTCGTGCAAATGCACGACTGCGGACGCCGGGACAGCCGCGTAGTTCTGCTTTCCCTTGCCGAACAATGTGGCCGTGGCGAACATGCCCGGCCGCATCATCTCGCCCGGATTGGCAACTTCAATGCGGACCTTCGCGGTTCGGATATTGGGGTCGAGAATCGAGCCGACGTTGCTGATCGTGCCCTTGAGAACCTTGTCCGGATAGGCGTTCAACTTGATTTCGGCGGGTTCTCCGAGGCGCACGTTGGCCATGTCGTTTTCGTAGACGTCACAGACAATCCACACGGTGGTCAAGTCCGAAATCGTGAATGGGTTCGGCGTAGAGTAGGCTTGCACAGCCGCTCCGATCGCCACTTCCTGATCGGTGATCACGCCGGATACAGGCGCGGTGATGTCGACAAGCCCCTTTGGGTTATCGGGATCGCTGCCCAGCAGGCGAAGATGCTCCGTCGCGGTATCGAGGGTGGTCTTGGCGTCGTCCTCGGTGTCTTGCGCGACCTCCAGGTCTTGCTGCGCAATCGCCCCGTGCTCGTACAGCAGTTTGGCTCGATCCAATTGCTTGCGCGCCAGCAGCTCATCGGAGACGGCCTTGCGGTAAGCGTCGAAGCCTCCCGAAATGTCGTCGCTGCGAACACGCAGCAAGAGCTGGCCCTTCCGTACCGTGTCGCCGAGGCGAACGCGAATGTCCACAATGCGGCCGGAGGCAAGCGAAATCACCGGAACGGTTCGCGAGATGTCCGGAAATACAGTGCCGGTCACGGACAATTGCGACGGAGCCTGGTATTCGGTCGCTGATGCGATCGGATAGTACTCCGGATGCTCGACCGCGAAAAAGGTGGGGTCCACTCCGGGAACCACCTTGGCCGGCGGCGGCGCCTCCGCGTCCGCATTGACCTTATCGCTCTTGCAACCGCTGATGACGATAGTTGCGATCAGCACCATCGGCAGCAGTGCAAATCCCATAACTTTGCTTTTCATGACGATTCCCGCCCCCTTGTGCCTTTCGGCCTTCTCGACATCCGGATACCTTCAAATCGCGGTAGCCGTTGTTGAGATGGCCGGATTGTGGAACAAGTCTCTTTCTGAAGCGGCCTTCGCGCATTGCTTCGCGCAGCAGCTGCAGAAAGTAAACCAGCCTGGAGTTTGATCGAATGAGAGGAGGAGTGGATCAGGCCGCGGGAGGGGGACGATTCTGAATGGAGGAGAGAACGGGAATCTTCACAGTCGGGACAAGGAGGCTGCCCGGCACAGTAAAGCGAAACGTATTGAAAGGGAGTTCCGCGGCAAGCGGGGGAATTGATGCCACGGCCGGATGAAATGGGGCGTGCGCATGCGCGCCTAAATCATCCTCGCGCTGGAAACAGCGTGTCTCGGCGGGATTCTGCGCCATCGCCATGTCGTCATACATCGTGATGACAACGAACATCATGACGAGAACTAACGCCAGGGCAATGAACTGCACTTGGCGCCCTGGGCCCTCACGCCGTGCATGGCGCACCCACAGCCAGCACATCGCTGTGGCCAGCACCACCCATTCGAGATTGAGGGCCCAAACCATTCGTGATTACCTTTGCATTCCACTTACATTCTGGTGAATGTTTTTCACCACTTATGCACTGGTAAGTAGCCGCTGCGCGGAAGTTACTGTTACACCTGAGCAGCACCGGAAGTACATGAAATCCCGGTGCTGCGTGCCAGGGTAAGAGTTAGTACGTCCAGCCGCCTTCACGAGCGTGCGATCGGGCGGGCTATGTCGCGGCTAAAAGCGGACCATGATCGCGATGGTGCTGACTGTCTGGTTGGTACGCAGGTCGGGCCACCAGATCGAATTGAGACCTGCGGGTGTACCTGCGTTGGCTGCGCTTGCGCCGCAGGCAAGCTCGGCGTTGTAAAGGTTCTGGGTACCATAGCCGTAACCCGACGGGCTGCCGCTGGCGCATGCGTATTGCGCGGGTGCGCCGTTATTCCCTCCTGGCGGGGTGATGCCGCCGCGTCCAGTCCAGTAGGGTGTATCCGAGTAGCGATAACCCTCTTCCAGGCGGAAGGTGATGAACTGGCTGGGCATGTAGTCGAAGGTGATGGTACCGTCGTGCATCTGGGCGCGATCGCCGGCATTCTCTGTATAGTACGGAGTGCCGGTGATAGCCGTGGCACCGTTGATTGGCGGCAGCAGGGTAAGGTAGCGGCCGGGATTGTTCATCTGACCGCCGCCAAGAGTAACCGCGTAAAGGTCCTTGTGGAACCAGTAGCGGTTGTACATCATCCAGCCGATGAAGGCCTGCTTCGGCCGGCCATTTTTCGAGTTGCCGTGGCAGTTTACGCCGCCGTTGTAAGAACTGGTCGTGCCTTTTTCCGGCGAGAACCCGTGGGGGTCCAGCTTGCCATCGGGCGTGGCGAACGAGGCTGGACCGCCGCCGTATTCGCACCCCGCATCGCCGGTGATCGTAAACGCGATCTTGTCCAGAACTTTCGTGGGCTGGTCATACACCTTGACTTGAGCGCTATAGTCGGCGTGGATGCGCGAGCGGCCGAGATTTGTCGAGTCGTCTTCACCCAGACCGTAGTTATTCCATACGAAGTCCAGGTACGGCTTGGGACGCCAGAGAATCTGTCCGCCAAGGCCAGGCTTGCTGCCATAGCGTGCGTACGATTGCCAACCATTGATAATCCATGGCTCGATCTTCAGCTTGGATGTAGGGAAATACTGTATGCGCAAGCCGTTGAAGAACCACGGCGTATTCGAGGAAACGAAGGAAGGCTGATACGTCCAATTGTCGAAGTTGTAATAGCTGAAGAGACCGATATAGGAAACGAAGATACCGGCATCGACGTTCAGCCCGTGAGCCACATCCCAGTGATAGCCGCCCCACGCTTCGGAGACATATTTGTATGCGCCCCCCAGATCCCACTGACCGCGGTTGGGACTGCCGTCGTTCCTCACGGTCGTCGTGGCGAACAAACCGTCCATCGTTAGAATACGTCCGCGCACATTGTCAATATGAATGTCGCCGCCAATGCTGATCTGTTCCAGTTGCCACTCATCCGAGCGGAATGTTTCTGTAGATCCGCCCAGGCTGTCGTCATCTGGATGGTTGTAATCGAGCGTGTAATTTGCGTCAGCTCTGAACTCCGGCGTGAAGTACTTGGTGGCCATGGGGCTGTCTGTCTGGTGTCCATTGCTGTTCAGCCAGGTCCAGTCTCCCGGGAACGGTTCGCCCTTGGTGGTCCTTTGAGCGCTAATCTCCGGCGCCGCCGGCGCGGTGGGGGCAGCCGGTGTCGCGGCCTGTAAAGATGACGACGTGCCGGCCGCGGGCGTCACCGAACTCAGTACCGCGCTACCGTTTCCAGCGATCAGCTCTTTTTCGGCCGCAGTCAGCCGGGCAGCATCGCTGCTGCCTTCAGTAATGGCCGCGCGCTGATCTTTGACTTCTTTTTCCAATTGGTCAATGCGGGCTTTCAGGACTTCGATCTCCTGTTCGAGAGGCGATGGGGCCGCAGGTGTGGCCGCGGTTGAGTGGCTGGTGGTATCAGGAGCGGCGGCGCCTGGCGGATTTGATGCCGCCAGCAAAGCCGGCTGAGGCGCGCTTGCCGGGTTGGCCTGTGCCGATCCGATACAAGCGGTTGCGGCGGCGATTGCCGCCAGCGTCATGGCTTTCCAAAGAACCCTTCTCATTTTCACCTCTCGCTTTGTGCGGAAAATTAAGAAATCGTTTTGTGATTTGTCAGGCGGCCGGATTCGCTCCGGTGTCGACGATCCCTGTTTACGGGATACTCGCGCGGCTCGCAATTGGATCAGAAAGAAGGAGGGACAGACAGCATAAAGTTGCCGCGAGAAAAAGTGACGCGATCGAGATCATTTGAAGTCGTCTTCACTTTCCTATTGCATGACAGCTGTCATAAGCGAGACATAAAGCAGTCGTAGTTTGTTTATTAAGAGTCGAGCGCTCTTGAGAAGTCGGCCCGCTAAAAAGTTGAAATTCGGACACAACTCCGCGCGCGCCGCGCGTGCCTCCAATCGCGCATGCTTCGGAAATCAAGAGGATTGAGGCTGCTACCAACGGTTAAGTTCGCGCCGGACGCAATTCACCCTCGAGCACCCGGCGGATTGCCACAGGTACGCTCCAAGCGTGGATTCACAATAGAGCTAGGTTTAACGCTTCCGCATAAGGAAGGCATGAATGACTTCTAAAGGTTGTCTAGTGATCTAGGGATTCCATTTGACACGTCGAAAGAATCCGATTCAGTATTTACCGAACCTTCTAAGGTGAATCCAGCGGCGTTGAGCATTTCAAAAAAGTGGTTCAACAAAAGAAGTGTGTCCTTTCGGCAATTCTGCATGACCGGGAGCCGAACTAGTGGAAGTGGGTCTCGCCAATTATCCTCGTTCGCGGGAATCATCGTCTCTGTTAACGTGTCCATGCAGGCCAACTTCTAGGCGAACCTTTGGCTGCCAATCGGATTGCCGTTGGGAGCATAGAAGTTGACCACCCGAAAGTGCTGGACCAGCACTTCGACAACCCGGAGCCCACTTCCTTGACCTGCATGGCCGCGGTCCAACCCCGTCTCGCGGCAAAGACCTTCATGGCCCCGTATTGCATCGGGATGAGTCTTCTGATCGTCGGCAGACACCCGAGCATCATGGCCAGCGCGACACATTTTAGACCGCTTTTGCCGCTGGCCAAAAACCCAACGAATTTTGCCTTTTGGGAGGCCCGTTTACCGGCCATCTTCGAGTGCGCTCCCTACTGGGCGAAGACGATCCTTTCCGGCCATCAGGGATTCATCATAACTCGGCCGAATCGGGGAGAGACGCACTTCGCGCCGGAGTCTCGCGATAGTTCCACGGCATCCATTCGGTGGGGCAGGCGGCCTGCTCCTTGGCATGGCGCTGCAGTTCGACCCGGTAGTCGAAGGAGTCGACGCCGCACAACTGGCATGTGTGGATCAGACTCATGAACAGATCGCCGACCTGAGCTCCGTTCAGAGTGCGATAAAAAAGAGCATTCTTTCGATGAAGAGCCGCGCGCTTTAACGACCTTTCGACGATGTTTTTATCAAGTGGTGCTCCGGCTTTTCGAAGGAACAACGTTACACGGTTTTTAACTTATCGGGTTGACCCTTTCAGAAAAAACAACTAAAGGGTGGGACGGATAAGGTGAGAATCGTGTAGTTTCTGTAGCAGCCGTAGCAGGCGAAAAATGGCTTACAAAAATGACCCCTTGGCGAGACAATTCCAGAACGGGGTGAATGTTTGTAAGTATCTGATTCTGACCGACCTGAGACATAGGTAACACATCGTACCGGACACATAGGTGACACTTCCTCTCAAGGGGGAGGAAGGAATGCCTTGGAAGGAGTGTTCGGTGATGGATGAGAGACTGCAGTTTGTGGCTCG
>Ga0326727_10024188_pt1 | contig 11515 bp, 8 predicted proteins | sample MB2enrmetagenome_FD_207643 | JGI IMG/M metagenome (GOLD analysis project Ga0326727, IMG submission 207643) | Lab enriched peat soil microbial communities from McLean, Ithaca, NY, United States - MB29MY | ecosystem: Environmental > Terrestrial > Soil > Wetlands > Peat | place: USA: New York... | reverse complement strand
GCTGATTCCGGAAACCATGCCATCCGTAAAATCACCCCCGCCAGCGTCGTCACCACCCTGGCCGGTCTGCCCGGAGTCTCCGGTGTTGCCGATGGCACCGGCAGCGCGGCCCGCTTCTTCGATCCCATCGGCCTGACCGTCGACGGCTCCGGCAATGTCTACGTCGCCGATTCCGGAAACGATATCATCCGCAAGATCAGTCCCGATGGATACACCATCACCATCGCCGGCACTCCCGGCCACCCCGGTCACGGCGATGGCGCCTCCTCCGCCGCACAGTTCTATTTCCCCACAGGAGTCGTCACCGATACCAACGGCAACGTCTATGTCGCGGATTACGGCAACAACACCGTCCGTCTCGTTTCCGCGGGCTCTGTCTCCACTCTGGCCGGCACACCCGGTGTGTCCGGTTCGACCGGCAACTTCTTCAACCGCCCCTCCGGCATCGCTCTCAGCAATACTTCCCTCTTCATCGCCGATTCCTCCAACCAGACCATCCGCGAGATGGGCATTGACGGTTCCAACCTCATCACCTTCGCGGGCAACGCTCCCGCCGGGGGCTTCACGGATGGCCCCTCCGGCATCGCCAAATTCAATCGCCCCAACGGCGTCACCCTCGACGGCACCGGCGACGTCATCGTCGCGGATACCCTTAACGACACCATCCGCGAGGTGCTCGTCTCCGGTTCGGTCATCACCATCGCCGGCGTCCCCGGCGTCTCCGGCACCACGGATGGCGATGGCAATACCGTAACCGGAGCCACCGTCGTCACCGGGACCACCATTGTCAGCGGCACGATCGTGAGCACCAGCACCACGGCCCTCTTCAATCAGCCCAGCGGCGTCGTCGCCACCGGCAGCACCACCTTCTTCGTCACCGATACCGGCAATAATACCATCCGGATGCTCACCCTTTCCGGCTCGATCTGGACCGTCACTACCGTGGCGGGCTCCGCGGGCGTTACCGGCACTAACGACGCCATCGGCACCTCGGCGCAGTTCGACGCTCCTACCGGCATCGCCACCGATGGCCAGGGCACACTCTATGTCGCGGATACCGGCAATCAAACGATCCGCTATCTCGACACCACTATTTTCTCCGTCACCACCGTTCCTGATGTCTTCATTAACCAGCCCGTTGGCATCACCATCGATGCCTTTGGAACCATCTACGTTACCGATGCCGCGACTGGCGATATCGACGAGACGGATATAAACGGCGGTTTCGACTTCTTCGACACCTTTGCCAGCGGCTTCAACAGTCCCCAGGGAATCGCCGTGGATGTGAATGATAATCTCTACGTCGCCGATACCCTCGATACCGTCATTACCCAGATTGACCAGGCGGGCGATCAGACTGTCATCGGCGGCACCACCGGCGTCTTCGCAAATGTCGATGGCATCGGCTCCGCCGCGCGCTTCTACGCCCCGACCGGCATCGCCGTCGATTCCAGTTCAACCGCCTCCATCTACGTCGCCGATACCGGCAACAACCGGATCGTCAAGGGCACTCCCCTTCCGTTGGTTAACCTGGTCCTCAATTCGACCGGCGTCACCCTCACCAGCACCAGCCAGGTCGGCTTCGGCGTGCTACCCGTCCGTACTGCCAGCCAGCAGAGCTTCACCATCACGAATTACGGCATCACCAATCTCTCCGGCCTCAGCCTTGCCATCACTGGCAGCCAGTCCTCCAACTTCGTTGTCACTCCGCTCGCCGCAACCACACTCGGTTCCGGCTCGTCCACCAGCTTCACCGTCACCCTTACCCCCACCTTGGCCGGCACCCGGAGCGCCACCCTCTCCGTTGGCAGCAATGATCCCATCATGCCCTTGATTTCCGTCCTGCTGACCGGCACCGGTGTCGATAACGCCCAACCCGTCATTTCCGTCCAGGATCAGTCCGGCAACGTCCTTAATACCCCGGCCAATCTCAGTTTGGAAAACGCCATCGTCGGCGGCTTCAACCAGTCAAAAGTTAATGTTTCCAACCTCGGCCTCGGACCGTTGCAATTCCTCAGCTTTAACATCACCGGCGCGGATGCCTCCGATTTCACCGTGTCCGAGCCTGCAAACCTCACCGTCCCGGCCGGCCAGTCCACCGCCTTCGAGCTTTTCTTCGCTCCGAAAGCCGCCGGTCCTCGCTCCGCCATCCTCCACGTCACAAGCACCGATCCCGTCACCCCATCCTTTAATTTCCTCCTCAGCGGCACCGGCTTGAGCCTCACCGGCCAGACCGGCAACTTCGTCGGCCTCCTCGATAACAACGCCGGCATGATCTCCATCACGCTTGCCTCCAACGGCGTCTTCACTGGAAAGATCATTCTCAACGGCACCTCCTCGCCCATCATCGGCCAGATGGTTCCGAATACCGGCAATGGTCCCAGCGTGGGCTTCGGCCAGGCCCAGGTCGGCTTCCCGGGTTATACCGTCAACTTGCAGATGGATCTCACCGGTTCCTCGGGCAATCCCAACGGCACCTCCATCCAGGGCACTGCTGGAAGCAATGGACAGTTCTCCTTTACGGCCTATCGCGCTGCTGCCGCCAAGAGCATGCCCGCCACCGCCTATAATGTTCTCATGAACTCCACCGATGGCGCCGCCGGCGTACCCGCCGGCACCAGCTACGGCGTCGCGAGAGTCGCCACTTCCGGCAAGACCAGCTTCGTCGGCAAGCTCGCCGACGGCACGCCCTTCACCTTCTCCGCGCCTCTCCTTGGAACCCCGGGTAACTTCCAGTTGATTGTGTTCAATTCCAGCAGCCGCTATCAGCTTTCCGGGCCGCTCACCTTCGGCACCATGACCAGCGGTACCGCCGTCATCCCGGTTTGCACCGGCCCCCTCTTCTGGAACCGCGATCCCGTCACCTCGAAGCCCTTCGTTGCCTATCCGGCCGGCTTCAATACCAGCCTCGATGCCGAGGGCGCCGCATACTCCGCCAAGCTGAAGCTCAAGCTCAACCCGACCTCCGTCGTCCTCACCGACGGCACTGGTGGCACGATCGTTCCTCCGCATGTCAGCCTCAAGTTCACTTCCGCTTCCGGCCTGTTTAACGGCTCATTCACACTCCCGGTCCCCGGCCGTCCGAAGTCGGTCACCTTCTCCGGCCTCCTGAATCCCTTCGACGCGGAGACCCTCGCCCCGCGCGCGGAAGGCTTCTTCATCGCCCCCTACGTGAGTGGCACCGCCATCACCACCAGCACCTACAGCGGCGAAGTATCCGTCACCCCGACCCACTAAATCGGCACCACCAGGTTCTTCCCCGTCATCTCCGCCGGCTGCTTCAGCCCCAGCAGATGTAACAGCGTCGGCGCCACGTCCGCCAGGATCCCCGGCTTCACCGTGTACTTCGCTGCATCGTCCGCCACGTAGATGAAGTGCACCAGGTTCGTCGTATGCGCCGTATTCGGCGTCCCGTCCGGATTCCGCATCAACTCGCAATTTCCGTGGTCCGCCGTGATTAGCAGTTTTCCGCCGAGGCTCAATACCCGCTCCACCACCTGCCGTACCGCGTCGTCGATCACCTCCACTGCCTTGATCCCAGCCTCCACCACCCCCGTGTGTCCCACCATGTCCGGGTTCGCAAAGTTCAGGATCACCAGGTCATAATTCGGCAGCAGCTCCACCACCTTCCGCGTCACCTCCGGCGCGCTCATCTGCGGCTTGAAATCATAGGTCGGCACATCTTTTGGCGACGGAATGATCTCCCGGTCCTCCCCCGGGTATTGCTTCTCCACCCCGCCGTTGAAAAAGTAAGTCACGTGCGGGTACTTCTCCGTCTCCGCGATCCGCAGTTGTTTCAGCCCCGCCTCGCTCACCACCTCGCCCAGGATGTGTGCGAGCGTCTGCTGCTCGAACACGATCGGGCAATGGTACGTCGCGTCATACTCCGTCAGCGTCACGTAATGGATCTTCGGCGTCACCTTCCGGTCGAACCCGTTGAAGTCCGCCCGCAAAAACGCCAGCGATAACTGCCGCGCACGATCCGCGCGGAAATTGAAAAACAGCACCACGTCCCCATCTCGTATCCGCTGCTCGTTCACGTGCCCGAACACCAGCGGCTTCAAAAACTCGTCCGTCTCCCCCGCCGCGTACCGCGCCTTCACCGCCTCCGCCGGCGTCGTCCCCGGCGCCGCGCCGCGTCCCAGCACGATCGCGTCCCATGCCAGCTTGTTCCGCTCCCAGCGCTTGTCCCTGTCCATCGCGTAATACCGTCCGATCACCGTCGCGATATCTGCCCCGCTCGCCGCCAGTCCCTTCGCCGCCGTCTCCAGGTAACCCACCCCGCCCGTCGGCGAGGTATCCCGCCCGTCCGTGATCGCGTGCACCATGATGTCCTTCACTCCCGCGTGACTTGCCGCGTTCGCCAGCGCGATCATGTGAACGATGTGGCTGTGCACTCCGCCGTCCGAGAGCAGCCCCAGAAGGTGCAACCGATGCCCCTTCGCCTGGGAGAATGCCTCCGCCAGCACCGGATTCTTCTCCAGCTCCCCGTCCTCGATCGCCTTGTTGATCCGCGTCAGGTCCTGGTAGACGATCCGCCCCGCCCCCAGGTTCAGGTGCCCCACCTCGCTGTTCCCCATCTGACCCACCGGCAATCCCACATCCAGCCCGCTCGCGCTCAGCGTCGCCCGCGGATACTTCGCGTACATCTCGTCGTGAAACGGCGTCTTCGCCAGCATCGTCGCATCCCCGTTTTCCACCGCGCGCGCGCGTCCGTCCGGGTTGATTCCCCATCCGTCGCGAATGATCAGCACTACAGGTTTGTGGTCAGTGGGCATAATTTTTTAGCGTCTTAGATTTCCAGCTTTGATTGCAAGTTACTCAAAATCTTCTCAAAACCCGCGCAACGTCACGAACCACTTCTTACCTTTCACTGTTCACTTTTTACTTCGCCCGGTTTCGCGTGGTTCAATGCTTCCTCCGCTTCCTCTGCCGATCCCGGCTCCTCCTCCAGGATCTCCTCTTCGATTTCCCGCTTCATCCTCAGCGACAGGAACGGCCGGAGAAAGCCATACAGCAAGTAAGACAGGAAAATAACCGCCGGCATCCATTGGTAATTCAGCAGCGTGAATCCGAGGAGGAAAACGATTGCGATAAACCGCGGAATCGACCGCGTTGTCCGCCAGTTCAGCCCCTTGAAGCTCGGATACTGGAACCGGCTGAACATCATGAACGACAGAAAGATCAGCAGCGGCGGCAGCACCCATTTCCACCGCCCCAGCGCATGCTCCCCCTCAGCAAGCCATAGCATGAACAGCGTCAGCGACGCCGTCAGCCCGGCCGCAGCCGGAATCGGGAATCCGCGAAATTCCTTCGACGCCGCACTCGGGTTCACCGCCGCGATGCAATTGAACCGCGCCAGCCTCAGCGCTCCGCACAGCAGATACAGCGACGCCACGATCCAGCCCAGCGTCGGAAACTCGATCAGCACCACCTTGTACACCATTAGCGCCGGCGCCACCCCGAACGACACGATGTCCGCCAGCGAATCGAACTCCCTCCCGAACGCGCTCTCGTGCCCGCCCAGCCGCGCCAGCCGCCCATCCAGCGCGTCAAAGATGCACGCCGCGAGGATCAGCAGGATCGCAAACTCGAACCGCTCCGCCGCCATCTTTCCGTCTACATCTTGCAGCAGCGCCCCCTCCACGATCTTCAGCACCGCCACAAATCCACACAACAGATTCCCCGCCGTCATCAGATTCGGCAGCAAATAAATCTTCGGCGTCTGATCGTCCTTCATACCGCCGCCTCCTTCCCCACGCTTGAACTGGAACCCGAGTTCTCCACCGCCACCCTCAAACGCGCCACCACCGTCTCCCCGCCCTTCACCTTGTCCCCGATCCTCACCGTCACCTCGCTATCCAGCGGCAGGTAAATCTCCGTTCGCGACCCGAACCGGATCATCCCGAACCGCTCTCCCTTCGCCACCCGGTCCCCCACCTTCGACCACCCCACAATCCGCCGCGCAATCGCCCCCGTGATCTGCCGCACCACCAGCGTCGTCTCCCCGTTCCGAAATCCCCATGTCTGGCTTTCATTCTGCACCGAGCACTCCGGATTCCGCGCATCGAGGAACTTCCCCGGGCAATGCTTGATATACGTGACCTCGCTGTCGATCGGCGCCCGGTTCGTATGCACATCGAACACCGAGAGAAAAATCGCCACCCGCCGCATCGTCGCATTCGCCACCTCAGTCTCCTCTTTTTCGACGATCTCCACCACCACCCCGTCCGCCGGTGCCACCACCGCTTCCCCATCCGCCGGCGCCACCCGATCCGGATCCCGGAAAAAATAGAATGTGTACAAAATCAGCGCGATCCCTCCCAGCGCCGCCGCCGGAACCAGCCACCCGAGCAAAATCGTAATCGCGATCAGCACCGCAAATATCCAGCGGGCCTCCCGCAGCGTCTGAGCGCGCATAAGAGCCCAGCACCATACGCGCTGTGCCGGAACACCGTAAAGCGTCTCCTTCACGAATTTCTCCGCGCCTCCCAATCTCCGAATCGGCAATCCACTCTCTTTTTCGGATTTCGAATTTTCCCCCTTTCCCGCCCCCTCCACACCCCTTATCTTGCCTTCATGCAAACAACCGCCGCTGTATCCGGCGATACCACAATGCGCGAGTTGCTGGAAATCTCCCCCGGCGCTCAGCGTGCCCTCTTCCGCAAATACCACATTGGCGGCTGCGCCTCCTGCGGCTTCCGCCCTGACGAAACCATCGCCCAGGTCTGCGCCCGCAACGAGAACCTCCCCGTCGCCGAGGTCATCGATTACCTCCATGCCAGTGAAGAGGAAGACCGCCGCATGCAAATCACCCCTGCCGAGCTCGTCAACGCCATGCGCGACCCCGCCACACGCGTCATCGACGTCCGCACTCGTGAGGAATTCGAGGCCGCCCGCATCCAGGGTGCCATACTCCTCAGCCAGGACCTCATGCAGGAAATCCTCGGCAGATGGGACCGTGCCGCCACCACCGTCTTCGTCGATCACCAGGGCGCCCGTTCCATGGATGCCGCCGCCTATTTTGCCGGCCACGGATTCACTCAGGCCCGGGCTCTCCGGGGCGGCATCGACGCCTGGAGCCAGGAGATCGACCCTTCCATCCCCCGTTACCATCTCGAGTAATCTCATGAGCGACACCCTGCAGGACCGCATCCAGCAAGCCATCGCCGATCCCAAGAACGTCGGCGAACTCCCCGATGCCGATGCCGTCGGCACCGTCGGCAGCCCCGATTGCGGCGACATGCTCCGCATGTGGATCAAATTCAAGGACCAGGACGGCCGCCGCGTCATCGACCGAGCAACCTTCCAGACCTTCGGTTGCGAGACCGCCATCGCCGTCGCCAGCGTCGCCACAGAGCTCATCTCCGGCAAGACCGCCGACGAAGCCCTGAATCTTTCCAGTGCCGACCTTAGCGCCCCGCTCGGCTCCCTCCCCCCCATGAAGATCCACTGCGCCCAATTGGTCGAAGGCGCCCTCCGTTCCGCTTTGGCTCCCGAAAGCACCCTCACACCTGCCACATCTACCCCCACCTCCCCCACCCTCTTTGACAACCTGGGCATAACCTCCGAAAAACAAGTAAAAGTAGTCCTGCACAAGAAGGAAGAGTAAGCCATCGAATTACCTTCCAGTTAATCCTTCGGCAATTCCGAACCATTTTCACCCTCCTTACTTTTAACTCCTTACTTTTAACTTTCCGCCATGTCTTCCAACACTGAACACACCCTCACCCGCGATTGCCCCGCCATCCAGATCCCCGCCGGCAACCCGATTCTGCTCAAGGCCGGCAGCACCGTCTTCATCACCCAATCCTTGGGTGGCAGTTACACCGTCGCCACCGAGATGGGCCTCGCCCGCGTCAACGCGCAAAACGCCGACGCCCTCGGCCTCGAAGCCCCAGCCGCCGCAGCCACCACCGAGCCCTCTCATCCCGATTCCCCCGTCGATGAAAAGCGCATCTGGGACCAGTTAAAAACCTGCTACGATCCCGAAATCCCCGTCAACATCGTCGACCTCGGCCTCATCTACGATTGCCAGATCACTCCGCGAGAGACCGACGGCGCCCTCGTCACCGTCAAGATGACCCTCACCGCCCCAGGTTGCGGCATGGGCCCCGTCCTCGCACAGGAAGCCAAATCGAAAATCGAGGCCCTCCCCGGCATCGGCGAAGCCGAAGTCGAGCTGGTCTGGGACCCCCCGTGGAATCAAGCCATGATCTCCGAAGCCGGCAAAATGCAGCTCGGTATCATGTAAGGCACCCCCCTGCGAATTTCAGATTTCGAATTTTTCCGCCTCCACCCACAGTGCCGCTTCCCTCTCCTCTGGCCGCCCCACCAGTAACTCATGCGGTCGGAACCCCGACTTATACACAAGGCTCTTGCACCCGCTAACCCGATAACCAAAGTACACATACTCCTTCCCCCGCTGCAGCGCCCACGATATCTCGCACAGCGCGCTAAATACCCCCAGCGATAAGTGCCCTTGATCCGGGTCGAAGAAAAAGTAAGTCGACGAAATCGATCCCGGCATCTCATCCACCAGTCCCAGCCCCGCCAGCCGCCCCTCCACCCAGTAACTCATCTCCCTCCCGCACGCATGCGGGAAGCAAAACTGCCGCCGGTACCCGTCCTCATCCAGCGGATTCTCCTGCCACCCGCACGACGCCTCTCGCGAGGCGTGCCATTTCCGGTACAGCGCCACCCGCTCCTCATCCGCGCGCGGCGTCCCTATCTCCACTTCCACGCTTCGGCACTTTCTTACCACACGCCGCTGGCTCTTGCTGAATCGAAACTCCCTCACCGGCACCCGCAGCGACACGCATTCCCCACACGCCCGGCAGATCGGCCGAAAATACTCCGGCCCGAATCGCCGCCAGCCCCGTTCTACCATCGCCTCCGTCTCCTCCGGCGACACGTCCGTCAACAGCCGCACCTCCAGCGTGGCGGGATTTCCCGCCAGGTAGGCGCAAGGATGCTCCGGTGTCGGAAAACGCGCGTGCTCGACGGCCATGATCCTGTTTCGTGTTCGCCAAAAATTATCGCTCCTTTTCCCGCCAACAGCCACCCAAAGTTCTCCCTCACCCTATCTTGACTATGCCTCGGGACGCGGATACCACCGCCCTATGCAACATGAGGTCGTCGGCTCCACCATGCCTGTTCTCGAGATTCATCTCGATCCCAATGAAAGCGTCGTCGCCGTCTCCGGAGAGCTCTCCTGGATGACTGCTTCCATCGATATGCACACCGCCACCCAGCACGCCGGCGGTGGCGGCCTATTCGGCGCCTTCAAGCGCGCCGTCAGCGGCGGCTCCCTCTTCATGACCGCCTACACCGCGCAGGGCGCCCCCGGCACCGTCGCATTCGCCGCAAAAATCCCCGGCCACATCGTTCCCGTCACCGTCGCTCCCGGCCAGGAATACATGATCCACCGGCACGGCTTCCTCTGCGGCACCCCCGACGCCATCCTCACCGTCGGTTTCCAGCAGAGCCTCGGCGCCGGCATCTTCGGCGGCGACGGCTTCATCCTCCAGCACCTCAGCGGCAACGCCCAGGCATGGGTCGAACTCGGTGGCGAAGTCGTTTCCTACCAGCTCGCCGCCGGCGAAACGCTTCGCGTTCATCCCGGCCACGTCGGAATGTTCGAGGCCAACGTCAACTTCGAGATCACCCGCATCAAAGGCATCCGCAACATGCTCTTCGGCGGCGACGGCATCTTCCTCGCCCAGCTTACCGGCCCCGGCCGCATCTGGCTCCAGACCTTGACCGTCAGCAACCTCGCCCACGCCCTTGCACCCTATCTCCCCTCCACGCAAGGCGAGCGCACCGCCAGCGCCGGCGCAGGCGCCGTGGTAGGCTCCGTAATCGGCAACCTGCTTAGCGGCAGCAACGACTAAGTGCTCCGCACCTAGCCCCCCCTTCGAGCCTATAGACCCCACCAGGTCCCGTCCGCACCCACGCCTCGAACCCATTCCCCTCTTGTCGACCGGCCGGTTATCAGCCCTATTCAACAGAAATAAATATCTTTTTACATTCCGACTCGCGAGCCGCCTCAAACGCCTCCTCGAAACATTCGAGCGGGTAAGTCTCCCCCATGATATGCGCGATCCGATCTGTGCTCCTCGCGAGTAACTGCAACGCCTCATCGAATGATCCATATCGCACGCATTCGAGCCGCAATTCCCTTTCCAGCATCAGACCGACCGGGAATTGCACGGCCTTGTGATTCCGGCTCTTGATGACCAGCAGCCCGCCAGGCCTGAGTGCGCGGACAATCGCCGGCAACGCTTCATCGCTGATCAATGTTTCAATAACGAAATCGTACTCGTTTTCCGCATCCGCCCGCATCGTCTCGATCCCGGTCAGCGCACACTTATCCAGCGAGCCTTCCCGAACGCGCATATCTGGTCCACTTACAGCTCCATAGAGCTCGGCGTTATCTCTTTCCAATGTCTCCACGAGCCCGGGTTTCATCATATCCTCTCCGACACGTTCGGCGTCGAGATTCTCGATGATAACCAGCTCCCCGTCCCGTTCGGCCACGTTGGCCAGCTCATCCTCACCGATTACGTCAACTGCCAGATGCCCTTCATTCGCTATGCCATAGGCGACCTCGCAGCCTTTGGCCGGTGCCCTTGCGGAAAAATCCCGTTGCCCGCCTTCAGCCAGATCCTTGGGAAGATCCGCGGCTCCCTGCTCCATCTCGATGGCCGCCGCGTCCCGTTTATCGGCTTCTCCATCGTTTTCCGCGATATGCCGGACATCCTCCAATTCCAGGTCATCCAGGAAGAACTGCGCCGCTTCACCGTCAAAGTCGTTACCTCCCGCAATCTTGACGCGGAAATTCACGCCGCCTTCCTTAAGGAGTTCGGTTACCCCAACCACCTCGACATACAATACGTAAACGACATTCCGCGCGATCCCAGCGGTAAGTTCTTCATCTCAATTTGCAAAGTGTAAGCATACCCGCGCACTTATTCTTCGCCCAGCTAAGTCACGCATAAGTGCCCAGCACTTGATGCACTCCCTCCACAGCCATGCCGCCCTCCCCTACCGCCGCCGTGCACTGCTTCACGGAGCCCGACCGCACGTCGCCAGCCGCAAAAATTCCAGGCTGGCTCGTCTCCAGTGGTCCCGGCCGGCGTTTCACGCCTTTCCATGCAGGAGCATCCGCGACCGCGGCGCCTGTCTTTACAAAGCCTCTTTCATCGCGCTCGATCTCCTCCGGAAGCCAGCTCGTGCATGGTTTCGCTCCGATCATCGAAAAAACAGCCGGCGTCCGCACCGTGCGTAGCTCGTGAGTCTCCATGTTTTCCAACTCCACATATTCCAGGTGCGCCTCGCCCGTCATTTTCCGGATCTCCGTCCGGCAGAGGATCTCAATATTCTCCTTCGTCTCGACCCGGCGCGACAGGTAACTCGACATACTCTTGTTTAGATCGCTCCCGCGTATCACCAGCAGCACCTTTTCCGCCCATTCCGAGAGGAACATCGCTGCCTGTCCCGCCGAGTTCCCGCC
>Ga0326727_10024186_pt1 | contig 11516 bp, 10 predicted proteins | sample MB2enrmetagenome_FD_207643 | JGI IMG/M metagenome (GOLD analysis project Ga0326727, IMG submission 207643) | Lab enriched peat soil microbial communities from McLean, Ithaca, NY, United States - MB29MY | ecosystem: Environmental > Terrestrial > Soil > Wetlands > Peat | place: USA: New York... | reverse complement strand
TCATCGAGTGCTTTTTCTCCGGCGTGGCCGAAGGGCGGATGGCCGATGTCGTGCGCCAGCGCCAGCGCCTCGGCCAGTTCCTCGTTCAGCCCCAGCGCGCGGGCCACGGTGCGGGCAATCTGGGTCACTTCCAGGGTGTGCGTGAGGCGGCTGCGGAAGTGGTCCGAGGGGGAATCTTCAGGCAATCGGCCGAAGACCTGCGTCTTGCCGGCCAGGCGGCGAAAAGCGCGCGCATGAAGAACGCGAGCGCCATCGCGTGCAAACGGCGTGCGGTATGGGTGCAACGGCTCCAGGTGCGCGCGCAGGGTCAATTCGCCCTCCGCGAGAACGGCAATCCCCGCAGGCAATGCGTAGCTCGGTTTGTCTTTAGGAATCTTCATTGAAAAAAACGAAAGGGTTAACTTTTGTCGGTTAAGATTCGTTGTCTCATAGGTCCGAAAAGCCGGACCTGTAGCACCCGCTCAAGGGAGGGTAGAGGCATTTTTCATAACATAATCGAATGCAGGGTCGACTTTGCTCGACTTCAGTAGTACATCCACACAGTCTTTATTGCAGTTCGCGGAGTACAGAGTCTCTCCCGAAAGCAAGTCTCGTACACTTAAAGATTCGTATGCAGTTCGCTGGTTAAAGTAGACCGTTTCCAGTTCAGCGACACAACTATTTCGGGCAGGGCTGTAATCTACCTTGTCCAGTGTCACAGTTACCCCGCTCTGAGCGGTAGGGTCCACCTTGAAATCGGTACTGCTCTCCTTGATATAGGCGTCAGCAATAGTCTTGCAGTGCTCTCGTTGTTGGAAAATCTGGCTTTTCAGGGACTGGCGATAGACGTTTAATCCCTCTATAGCCGCAGTACCAAGAATGATACCGGCTATGAGTGCCATTATCGTGATTTTGCGCGTCATCATCTGAATTCTTTCCGCGATTGCAACTCTAATCCAGAGCAACTACGCAGTCAACATACTGCAATGAATCCTTTCAGCACGCCAGCTTCGCCCGCCTCAGCTTGACCCCATCCAAGCGGCCCAGTAGGGTGACGGCGATACGGGCGGGATCAAAAAGCTGCTGCGCCATGGCCTGCACCTGGGCCGCGTCCACTTCGCTGATGCGCGCGATGATCTCCTCCACGGTGATGAACTCATGAAAGTACATCTCCTGGCGCGCCAGGTTGGCCATGCGCGCGTTGGAGCTCTCCAGCGCCAACAAGATGTTGCCCTTGACCTGGTCCTTGGAGCGGGTCAGCTCCTCCTCGCCCAGCAGCTCCTGCTTCAGCTTTCTGAACTCCTCCAGAACCAGTTCCACCACCTCCAGCCCCTTGCCCACCGAGGCGCCGGCAAAGACGCACAAAGTTCCGGTGTCGCGGTAGGGGCTCAGGTCGGAGTAGATCGAATAGGCCATGCCCCGCTCCTCGCGAATAGTCTGGAAGAGGCGCGAACTCATGCCGCCGCCCAAAACCGTATTCAAAATCAGCGTGGCGTACCGATTCTCGTCGGTGATGCGCGGCGCCGGAACGCCCAGGCAGATCTGCACCTGCTCCAGGGACTTTTTGTTGCGCAGCACGATGCGCGCGCTGGCCTCGGGCGCCGGCAGCTCGTGGAGCGTCTCCCCGCCCGCCAGCGAGGAGAACTTCCCCGCCACGGTCTCGGCAAACTCATCGTGGTCCAGGTTGCCGGCCGCCGAAAAGATCATGTTGCCGCCGTGAAAGCGGTCGCCGTGGTAAGCGACCAGGCTCTCACGATTCAGCCGGGCAACCGTCTTCGAGGTTCCCAGAATCGGCCAGCCCAGCGGATGATCCTTCCAGAAGGCCTGCGTGAACAGCTCGTGGACCAGCACCTCCGGGTTGTCCTCGTCGAGCTTGATCTCTTCCAGAATCACGCCGCGCTCGCGCTCGATGTCGGGCAAATCGAAGACCGGGTTAAGCACCAGGTCGGCCAGCACGTCCAGCGCAATGGGCACATGCTCGGCCAGCGACTTGACGTTAAAGCAGATGGTCTCCTTGCCGGTGAAGGCGTCCAGGTTGCCGCCGATGGAGTCCATCTCCCGCGCAATCTGTTGCGCGCTGCGGGAGCGGGTGCCCTTGAAGAGCATGTGCTCCACAAAATGGGTGATGCCGTTCATCTCCGCCGGCTCGCAGCGGGAGCCGGATTTGATCCATACCCCCATGGCCACCGAACGCATATACTCCATGCGCTCGGTCAGCACGATCAGGCCGTTGGGCAGTACGGTGCGGCGAAGATTGCGCTCGGTGCTCATCGGCCTCCAGTCAATACGATTGTAGGACAATGAGGCTGGCGCGACTGCTCCACGGCTTTTTCGCGGGCGAATGTTGCGCGAAGGTCAAATGCTCTATGCTGACTCCAGCCGTGAGCGAAGATTTGACCCAACTCGTGCGTTTGGAAGCCTCTGACTCGGCGTGCGGAAGCCAAGCCTCCTCGGACAGCCGGAGGCTCTTCGGTCTGGACGCCGAGGCGCTGGCGGCTCGCATGGTGGCGGCGGGCGAACCGGCCTGGCGCGGCCGCCAGTTGGCCGAAGCCCTGTATCGTCAAAGAATTGCGGAACTAAGCGAAATCACCACTTTGCCCAAATCGCTACGCCAACGGCTCACCGCCGAAGGCTGGCAGGTAGGCCGGCCAGCAATCGCCCAGGTCTTCCAATCCGTGGACGGCACAGAGCGTTACCTGGTGGAGTGCCCGGGCGGCGATGGCCTGACTGTGGAGACAGTCTGGATGCCCGAGGGAGACGACGGCGAAACCGGCGACGGTAGCAACGCGGAATCCCCGCAATCTCTGGGTGCCCCAGGTCCCTCGCATTTGGGGACCTGGGATAGTAAAGAATCCAATCGGGAGTCTGACCCGGAAGAAGTGAGAGGGGTAGGGAAGACCGGCCAGCGCGCCACCCTCTGCATCTCCAGCCAGGTGGGCTGCGCGGTCAACTGCCAGTTCTGCCTCACGGCCAAACTCGGTTTCCAGCGCAACCTCACCGCGGGTGAAATAGCCGGCCAGGTGATTGCGGTTTTCTCGCGTCATGCCGTCGAAGTAGGCCGTGATCGCGTGAACCTGGTCTTCATGGGTATGGGCGAGCCGTTCCTCAACTACGACAACTTCATGGCCGCAGTCCGCCTGCTCGTCCGTGAGGTCGGCCTCAGCCCGCAGCGCATGACGGTCTCCACCTCCGGCATCGTCCCCGGCATCGAGCGCATAGCCCACGAGCCGCCGGAGTTTCGCCCCAAACTGGCCATCAGCCTGAATGCGCCCAACGACCAGATCCGCAGCGAGATCATGCCCATCAACCGCAAGTGGCCGATTCAATCCGTGATCGACGCGGTGCGCCAGATAAAACTCCGCCCCCGCGAGCGCATCACCTTCGAATATGTCCTACTGGACAGCGTCACAAGCCGTCCCGAGCACGCCGCCGAAGTCGCCCGCCTACTTCGCCGCACGGGCCTACCCGCCAAGGTGAATTTGATTGCCTGGAATCCCGGTCCCGGCATCAATTACTCGACGCCGCAACCCGAAGCCGTCGAAGCCTTCCGCAAAGTGTTGATCGACGCGGGTATTCCCGCCTATCTGCGCAAGCCGCGCGGTCGCGACATCTACGCCGCCTGCGGACAGTTGAAGCGAACGGTGGAAGGCTGAAGAGCGCTGTCGATTGTGACATAGGCTAAAGGTAGAACAGCCATCTTCCGGTTCAGCAACCAGCGTTCGTCGTGATATATCGGCTTGTGATTAGGCCCCCTCAGCGCGGCGTGCTATGCACGCCCAGCGCGGTCAGCTTGGATCTCGCCAGAGCGGCCTCGTTGGTGCTCGGATGGCGATTGATGAGCTGCTTCAGATCAGCGATGGCCTCGCTCTTCTTGCCCATTTTCAGCAGCAACAGCCCCTTGTGCAGTTGCGCTGCCGGAGCCTTCGCGCAGCCGGGAAAACCATCCAGCACAGCACTGTAATCTTTCACGGCTTCGGAGAGCTTATTCTGCTTGGAAGCGATTTCTCCCAGGTAAAACTGAGCAGTGCCGGCCAGGTCGTCCGTTGGATAGTTGGTAATTACATCCTGAAACTCATCGCTGGCCACATCGTATTTGGCGGCGTTGAAGTCGCGCATGCCGGCCTCGAATGTGTCCTTGAGCGGCGGTTTTTGCGCAACGGGCGGAACGCCAGGGGCGGCTACCGTTCCCGCGGGGGCAGGAGGCGGATTCTGGATGTTCTGCAACTGCGCCTGCATATCCTGGATGGTTTTATCCAGCTTGGCGATGCGCGACTTCAGCTCGTCCACCGAGTCGTTGAGCGCCTGCGTCTGGCCGGAGGCGGTGTCCAGCTTGCCGTTGGTCGCTTCGCTCTGGGCGGCAATCTTCTGCTGCAGGGCGTTTACGGACGCGCTCATTTGGTTGGCGTTGTCCGCGGTCTGCTCGGCCAGGTGCTGCAACACGGCGAAACGCGTATCCATGGTGGTCTGGAGCCGTTGCACCATGTCTAGCAGTTGCTGCACCTGCGTTTGCAGCTCGATGATCTCCTTCGACGCGCGCGCCGGCGCGGGCTGCAAGACGAGTACCATGGCGGTCATGGCCGCCGCCAGAAAACGATTGCGAAGTGTTCTTGTATGCATGTTTCACCTGTGAAGCAGTTGTCAGTTGTCAGTTCTCAGTTGTCAGGGATGAGGGATTAGCATCTTTTTCAATTCTGTCGTCGTTTGAAGAATCCTATGGTCTAACGATCAAGACCTGGAGCAGCCTACTGACAACTGAGAACTGAGAACTGAGAACTGAGAACTGACAACTGACAACTGACAACTGTATTTTACCTTTCCGGCGTGAATCCGGCGCGGCGGTTCTGTTGCCAGCACTCCTCTGTCGACTCGGAGCAGAAGGGCTTCTCCTTGCCGTAGCTGACGGTGCGAATGCGGTTGGCCGCCACTCCGGCCGTAATCAGGGCATTTTTGGCCGCATCGGCCCGGTTCTGTCCCAGCGCCAGGTTGTACTCGTTGGAGCCGCGCTCATCGCAGTATCCGCCGATGAGGATCTTCACCTCCGGATGGCTCACCAGGTAGGAGGCATCGCGCGAGAGCGTGGCCTGCGCATCGCCGCGGATATCGTACGTGTCGTAGTCGAAGAAGATGTCCTGAACATTGCTCTTGAACTGCTCTTCCGCGCTCATGGAGCTGTTGGGCACCTGTATGGCGGGAGGCCCATTTACGGTCACCCGCGCCGTGGCTTCTGCCGTGCCGCCGTCGCCTCTCGCCACCAGGCGGTAGGTGGTCGATGTTGTGGGAGTCACGGTCTTCACGCCTACAGTCTGCACGTCGCCGATGCCATCGATGGAGACCGTATCGGCATTCGTCGTGCGCCAGCTTAGCTGCACCTGGTCGCCGGACGAAACCAGCGCCGGAGTAGCGGTGATCTGCGCGGTGGGTGCCAGCCCGGTCCCCGGAGCCGTCTCCTCACGGGAAATCGGTTTTGTCTTGGTGCTGCCGCAACCTGCAATTACAACCAGGGCAACAAGCAGAACAACAGGCGCCACAATGCGATGAAGTCGGTTCATTGGATTACTCCTTCCACAGATTGATGGGCAACATAAACATGATAGTGCAGAATACCAGGTTGTTCCATGCGGCCAGCCTCGCGGTCAGCGCGGCATCCGCTGCTCACTTCCAGCTCCAGTTGGGCATGTAATTGTTGCCCGTCTGCGTCAGTTGATGCTGCTCGGTGCCGTCGGCCAGCATGGTCCAGATCTGGTTGTGTCCGCCAATCGAACGCTCAAAGACGATGTGCCGGGTGTCGGGCGACCAAGAGGGAAAGTCGTTGCTGCCCGCCTCGTGGGTCAGTTGCAGCCAGCGTTTGCTGGCAATGTCCATCACGTAGATGTCCTGCCCGCCGGGCGCGCCCGGACCGTATTTGCGGTTCCAACTGAAGGTCAGAAACTGCCCGTTCGGCGACCACGAGGGCGAGATTGCATAGCCTCCGTCTGTCAGCCGCTGCACGTTCGCCCCGTCCTGGTCCATGGTGTAGATCTGCGGCAACCCGGTGCTGTGGGCGCTGACCCATGCCAGTTGCGCGTTGGTGCGTGGATTCCAGGTGGGCGCCAGGTCAGGGCCGAGGTAGTTGGTCAACTGGTGCAGATTGGCCCCGTTAGCGTCCGCGGCCCATATCTCGGAATCGCCGGTGCGCGACGATGAAAAAGCAATCTTGGTTCCGTCGCCCGACCAGGCTGGAGACTGGTTGATGCCCTTGGCCATGCCCGCCGGGAAGTTCACCAACCGGTTCAGTTCCAGTGAGTACATGCGGATGGCCCATCCCTCGCGGCCCAAAGATGCGAAGGCGATGCGCGTATTGTCCGGGGAGATGCGCGGCGAAAGCGAAATCGCGCCCAGATGCGTGATCTGATGCTGGTTCTGCCCGTCGTAGTCCATCTCCCAAATCTCTTTGCTCCCGCTGCGCGAGCTGACAAAGAAAATCTTTGTCTCAGCGATGCCGTTGATCCCTCCGCCCAGCCGCAGAATGATCTCATCGGCAAACCTGTGCGCAATGGTACGTGCCATATCCAGGCTGGACGCTTCGTTGTACTGCTTGCCCAGTACCTGCGGATTGACGGTGTTGCGGGTGTCATCCAGCCAGCCGGAGACGGTCAGCCGTCCATTGGAAGCCGAGAGCGCGCCGAAGGCCACCATGACCGCGTTGGCCGGCGCCGCCGACCACTGCTCCAGGTTGATCTCCTGCGGCGATCCCGGCGTGGCCTGCGGCGACAAGCTCTTCGACACCACGTCGAAGATGCCTGCATTGGCCAGGTCGCGGTAGAGCGTGAAATCAAAGGCGGTCTTCAAGGCCGGTGTCTGGGGATCGTTGCCGACTGGTTTAAAATCCGCGGAGGCCAGGCGGATGCGCTCGTTGCCCAGACTGGAACCCGTGCGAATCCAATCCTGGGCCGCCACGGGGATGGCTGTCAAAACTGCCAGAGCAATCAGCAAACGTGGGAAAATCCGGGAATGTGCCTTCATCGGACGTGCAATCCTTCCTCGGTAAAAGTGTGGACTCGCCTTGCAGGCTCAAGAATGCGGCCAGCATTGTTGGCCAGCTCCCTAGTTTTCCCTTGCGGGAAAAAGCCGCTCTCGTTCACAGCTCCATTCTACGTCCGCGCCGCGGCCTGTTCTTCACAATCTAGTACTCACAATAGAAAGACGTCATAACCACGCTTTTGTTATATTGCGCGGGCAGCGCGCCGAACGTGTCCACGCGCTTGGCTGCCCGCAGGCAGGAGCGATCCAGAGTCTGGCTTCCGCTGTTCTGGCTCATCTCCACGTTGCTCACGCTGCCGTCGCGGTGAATGGCAAACTGGATATACGCCTTGGACCCCTTCGGCGTTTGCGGGTCTACCTCCTGTTTGTACCAGTTGGAGGACATCTTGGCGTTGACGGCGCGCACGTAGTAGCTGAACAGAGAACCGAAGTCGCTGTCGCTGACCGTTGTCTGGCCGCTGGTATAGCCCTGCGGTTGAATCGACCGCGCCATCGAAGATCCCGCCTGCTCGCCGTATTGCGCCAGATTATCCTCCTCCGGCTCAGGCTGCTTCGCCTTGCGCGTGTTCTGCTTGAGCTTCTTCTGTTTGTCGGCAATCTCCAGCGCCTTCTCCTCAGCCGCCTGCTTCGACTTGGCGGCGGACTCCGCTGGCGCCCAGCTGGGCCTGTCGGTAGCCAACACGTTCTCGTTGAGCGGCTGATCGGATGGTAAAGGGAGGGCGCTGGTCAGGCTCACCTGGATAGCCCCGCTTCCCGCGCCGCCCCACATATTGTGGTGAAACAATCCGGCAACAAGTCCATAAGTCAACAAGACCGCGGCCAGCCCGCCGTGCAGCAACAGCGATCCCGCCGCCGGGGCAGCCATCGGCTCCGCCGAGGAGGCTATCTCCCGCTCCAGTTGCTCGCCACTTCCCAGCAGAGTGTTCATTTGCCTTTCCAAAAAATCATGGGTGCCCCACCCTCGCCGCGTTTTTGTTTCTGCGGCTTCGGGGTCCCCAACGACCGGTCTTCGTCGTTGGGGTGACCTAGGGTGGGATACCATGAACCTCGGTCAGTTGCTAATTCCCGCCCACACCTTTTGTGTCCAGCGGCTGCGTCACAATCGAAATGTTGGTAATCCCCGCCTGCTTCACCGCGTCCATCACCGTGGCAAAAGCGCCAAACGGAACCCGCTCATCGGCCCGGAGATAAATCACCTGATGGGCCGGATCGCTTCCCGGCTGATGCAGCCTCCCGCCCAGCTCGTGAATGTTGACCGGCTGGTCGCCCAAAAACACCCGCTGGTCGCGGTCGATGGTCACCACCAGCCGCTGCTCGGTAATCTCCCGCACCGTCCGCGTCTTGGGCACCGCTACTTCAATCCCTGACTGCAACACTGGCGCGGTGATCATGAAGATGATCAGCAACACCAGCACCACGTCCACCAGCGGCGTGATGTTGATCTCAGCAAGAGAGCTCCGCGTCTGCCCGGTGCTGCTAGTAAAGGCCACGGTCCACCTCCCAGGCAGCATCCTTGGCCGGTCCTTCAACGTTCGCCGCCCGCGCAGTACCCGCCACTCGCACCGGAATCTCCTCCAGCGAGTTCAGCAGCTCGCGGCAAAAGTCGTCGATGGCCGCGGCAAAGACCCTGATTCGCGCCGAGAACTGGTTGTAAGCAATATTGGCGGGCACGGCAACGAACAACCCCGCCGCCGTGGTAATCAACGCCTCGCTGATGCCCGGCGCCACCGCTCTCAGCGTCGCCGCTCCCGCCGTGCCCAGCCCGTGAAAGGCGTCCACAATGCCCATCACCGTGCCGAAGAGGCCTACATACACGCTGACCGACGCTATGGTCGCCATCCAGGTCATCCGCCGCTCAAGGCTGGTGACAGCCTCGCTCGCCGCCGTCTGCGCCGAGCGCTCCAGCGGCGCCAGGTTGCGAGGCGGTCCCGAGCCGCCCGTCTGCCGCTTGTAGGTCTCGTACACCTCTTCAAAGACCTGCGCCAGCGGGCTTGCCTTGCACAACGTGGCCAGCGCCGCCATCTCCTGCAAGCGGCTGGCCGTGCGGAAGGCGCGGATAAACCGCTGGCTCTCCCGGGTCGCCTTGCGGAAGGTGGACATCTTGCCCAGAATCACGGTCCATGAATAAATGCTGGCAATCAGCAACAGCACCAGCACGGCCATCGCCACCGGGCCGCTATTCTGGATCATCTCCACCAGCGCGCTCGAACCCAGAGCCAGCGGCGTTCCCTGGCTCACGCCGCTCTCAGGCGGCACTTGTAAGACCATCGCAGCTATCAAAATCAGCGTTCACCTCATCATTAACGGTAGCAGACGCGGTGCCTCGTTCCAAGTTATCGATCTGGTGCGCGCGCGCGCTTTCCCCTCTATCCCCATGCCAGAGGTACCGTCCATCATGCTATGCTGCGCTCGGATTCCCGTTGCGGCTTTTGTGCGCTGATCCGCATTGGGATGAAGAAACCTGGGTGCCCCACCTTCGGCGATGCGTGTACTTTGCGCATCGGCTAAGGTGGGATGCCCACAAATGCTGGGTGCCCCATCCATTTCGCGTTCTTTGCGAAAAGCGTGGGATACCACGAACCTCGAACCGCCTTTTTCAGGAGGATTTCTCTTCATGCTCGTCGAACTGCGCGCTGAAAACTACGCCGTCATCGATCACGCCATCGCCAACTTCGGCCCCGGCCTCAATCTGCTCACCGGCGAAACCGGCGCGGGCAAATCCATCCTGGTCGACGCGCTGGCCCTCCTGATGGGCGGCAAATCCTCCGCCGAGCTCGTCCGCCACGGCGCCGACAAGGCCGTCGTGGCCTGCGTCTTCGAGTCCACGCCGAACGCCGAGACCATCCTGGAAGAAAACGGCATCGACTCCGCCGGCAGCGACGTCATCCTCCGCCGCGAAATCCTCTCCACCGGCAAGGGCCGCGTCTTCGTCAACAACCAGCCAGCCACCGTCGCCGTCCTCCGCCAGCTTGCTCCCGAACTCGCCCTGGTCCACGCCCAGAGCGAGAGCCTCAGCTCCTTCGATCAGGCCCAGCAGCGCATTCTCCTCGACCGCTTCGGCGGCCTCGACACCACCGCCGTAGCCGAAGCCCACGCCCGCTGGCGCGAAGCGGCAACCCGCCTCGACGATCTCCTCCAGGGCGAGCAGGACCGCCTGCGCATGGTCGATCTGTGGAGCTATCAGAGCAAGGAGATCAAGGACGCCCATCTCCAGTCCGGCGAAGACGAGGCATTGGAGACCGAAAAGCGTGTCCTGGCCAACGCGGAAAAGCTCTACGCCGCCGCCATGGGAGCCTTCGAGGAGCTTTACGAAGGCGGAGCATCGGCCGAGGTCGCCCTGCGCGCCGCCCTGCGCAACGTCGAGGAGCTGGCCCGCTACGACGCCCGCTTCACCGAGGCCGTCCAGCAACTAGCCGCCGCCCGCGCTACGACTAGCGAAATCGCCACCAGCCTGCGCGACTACGCCGAAAGCATCAACGCCTCGCCCGAGCGCCTCGCCGAAATCGAAGACCGCCTTGCCCTCCTCGACCGCCTCAAGCGCAAGTACGGCAAGACCATCACCGAGGTCATCGCGTTTGGCGAAGAGGTCAGCCGCAAGCTGGCCGAAGTCGAAGACCGCGACGAAATCCTCAAAACTTTGCGCGCCGAGTTGAACACCGCCGCCGCGGCCTATCGCGTCGCCGCCCAGGCCCTCACCGCCGAGCGCAAGGCCGCCGCTACAAGGCTGGCAAAGCTGGCCGAAGCCCAGATCAACTCCCTGGCCATGAAGGTCAAATTCGAGGTCGCCGTCACCGCCACCGAACAGGAGACTCACTGGACCTCCAGCGGCTGGGACGTCGTCGAATACCGCATCGCCACCAACCCCGGCGAGCCCCTCAAGCCCCTCGACCAGATCGCCTCCGGCGGCGAGATGTCCCGCGTCATGCTGGCCCTCAAAGTCAGCGTCGAGGAAGGTGCTGCCAAGCCCAAAACCAAGACCCCCACTCCCCGGACACTAGTTTTTGACGAGATCGACATCGGCATCGGCGGACGCGCCGCCGAGGCCGTCGGCCAAAAGCTCAAAGCCCTCAGCCGCGGCCAGCAGATTTTGTGCGTAACCCACCTGCCCCAGATCGCCGCCTTCGCCGACCAGCACTTCCTCATCGACAAGCGCGAATCCGACGGCCGCACCAAGACCAAAATCAGCCTCCTCGACGACCGCGCCCGCACCCACGAAATCGCCCGCATGGTCTCCGGCGCAAAGGTCACAGAAACCAGCCTCCAGCACGCCGCCCAGATGATCGCCGCCAGCCGGTAACATCCCAAAGGAGGGGGACAAATTGTCCCCCTCCCCTTTGGAATCGAAGAAGGTTAGTCCTCAGCGTCGTTTGGAAATTGCTCAAAAGGCAGCAAAGTCTCGGTGGAATCGTCCATAGGGGGTTTTCCGAGTGCAACAGAGCGTGGCGTTACAGTGGCGATAGGAGGAGTAGGTACCCGAAAACTCCTGAGAATCTCATTCAACGCATCTTCAATTGGTT
>Ga0326727_10024184_pt1 | contig 11517 bp, 7 predicted proteins | sample MB2enrmetagenome_FD_207643 | JGI IMG/M metagenome (GOLD analysis project Ga0326727, IMG submission 207643) | Lab enriched peat soil microbial communities from McLean, Ithaca, NY, United States - MB29MY | ecosystem: Environmental > Terrestrial > Soil > Wetlands > Peat | place: USA: New York... | reverse complement strand
CGATGAGCCGCACCCTGCCGCTGGTCTTCGCCTACTGGGTGGTGGTGGCGCTTTCGCTCAAAAAACTCTACCTGTGGGCGGCGGTGGGCGACGTGAGGGCGGCGCTGCAATCGGGCTGGATCAACGAGGCCCAGGCCCACGCCATCGCATTCAAGCGGCCGATGCTGAACCCGGCGGCCTTCACCTGGGTCAGCCTGCTCTGCTTCGCCATCTGGGGCTTCTACACCTGGAGGTTGAATGCGCTGGGGTTGAAGCGCGACGCGGATTCGGCCGCCAGCACGCCCTTCTGGATCAAGAAATTCGAGAATATCAGCGGCCCCGGCCTGGTGGTCTACGCCCTTACCATGACGGCCGCGGTGATTTACTGGGTGATGTCGCTCGATCCCACCTGGTCTTCGTCGGTCTACGGGCTGCTCTTCCTTGTGGGGCAGGGCTACCAGGTGCTGGCGATGGCCATCATCGTTACTGTTTCGCTCTCGGAGGAGGAGCCGTTCAAGACTCTTCTGCGACGGACCGAACAACACGACCTGGGCAAGCTGACCTTCGCCTTCGTGATGCTGAACATCTACCTGGCCTTCGCGCAGTTTCTCATCATCTGGTCGGGGAATCTGCCGGAGGAGATTCCTTGGTACCTGGATCGCATCCTCGGTCACTGGGGCGTCATCGTCACGCTGGACTTCATCTTCTACTGGCTGATTCCGTTTACGCTCTTGCTCTCGCGCGACCTGAAGCGCAACAAGAAGCGGCTGGTGCGGGTCTGCCAGTTGATGATCTTCGCCAAGGCCTTCGATCTCTTCTGGCTGATCGAGCCGAACTTCAAGGACGCAGCGCGGAATCTTCACTTCAGTTGGGGAATTCTGGAGTACGCGGCCGTTCCGGCGGCGATGACGGCCTTCTGGGTGGCCTATTTCTGCGTACAGTTGAAGACAAGGCCGCTGGTGCAGACAAACGATCCGCACGTGGCGGAGATTCTGGAGGCGGAAGATGTGTCCGCATAGCCCCAACGAGCCGGAAGAGCGCCGCGCGGAGTTCCCGCAGCCGGAGCCGGAGCCGGGACAGAATCTGGAGCCGGGACAGCAGCCGGGACCGGAGCAGAATCTGGAGCCGGAAGATAAACCGGAAGCGGGACAGGGCGGGGAACGGTCAAAGAAAGGGCACGGCGCCTCCGCCGGCTACGAGCGCTCCGACGTGCGCGCCTCGGGCGTGGTGGTTTTTCTGACCGCGATGGTCATTTTTGTCGCGGTGATCGGGCTTTTCACCTACGGGTTGGGCAAGCTGCTCAACGCCTATCTGGCTAGGGAAAACGGGCCGCCGAACAAATGGGCGCAGCGGACGCCCGACCTGAGCGCGCTGGGCAACATGCCCTCCAGCCCTGCGCTGCAGAACAAAGTGGCCGAGCTGACCCAGAGCTTTCCCACGCCCCGCCTGCAGACCGACGACGGCAGCCAGGATGTGGCCGACCTGCACGCGCGCGAGGATCTGCTGCTGGACAATTACAGTTGGGCAGGACAGACGCAGGAGCAGGCGCGGGGCAAGGTGAGGATTCCGATTGAGCGCGCGATGGAGTTGATCGCCCAGCGTGGATTGCTGGTGGCGCCGGCGGAGAAACAGACGCAGTTGATGACCGGAGACCAGCAGCCGGTGGTGGCCGCGCCGCTGACCAACGGCTTTGCGCGCACCGGCTACGAACAGGATCAGGAGGCGGCGCGGGAGGCCGAGAGGCCGAATCAGTAGACGGCGTGGAAGGGTGAAAGAGGGGTTGGAATTTGCAGTTTCCCAGGTCTCAAAAGCGAGACCTGGGGCACCCGGCAAGAAGCAGGTCCTTCGACTCCGCTTCGCTCCGCTCAGGACGACAAGCGGCGAGAGCCTGCCCTGAGCGAAGCCGAAGGGGTGGGGCGCCCAGCAGTTGGAGGAGTGGGGCGCGGGGCACTCGGGATTTGGATCCGGATCGGGCCGAAGTGGAAACGGGAGGGGGAAAGATGCAGGGTACGGGCACAGTGCGGAAGAGTTGGCGGGAAGCGGTCCAGGCTGCGGCGGCCGCGATGGCGTTGTGCGTGGCCGCGTGGGCTACGGTCGCGCTTTGCGCGGTTGGCCTGAGCCTCTTTGGGCTTTGTTCCGTGGCGCTGGCGCAGGTCTCCGGCTATGGCGACAAGCAGGTGGGCCCGGCCAACGATAAACCGCCGTCGATTCTGAATGGCGTGGGCATTGCGCAGCACCTGAACCAGCAACTGCCGCTGAATCTCACCTTCACTGACGACCAGGGCCGGCAGATTCAGTTGGCCAGCTACTTCGGCCAGCGGCCGGCGATCCTGGCGCTGGTCTACTACCAGTGCCCCATGCTCTGCTCGGAGGAGCTGAACGGGCTGGCGAGCGCCCTCCAGATGGTCAGATTCGTGCCCGGCAAGGACTTCAGCGTGATCGTGGTGAGCATCGACCCGACCGAGGGCCCGGAGCTGGCCGCGGCTAAAAAGCGCACCTACCTGAAGCGCTATGGTCACCCGGAGACGGCCTCGGGCTGGCATTTTTTGACCGGCACGCAGCCCAATATCGACGCGTTGACCAAGGCGGTGGGCTTCAGCTACGTGCGGATTCCGGGTCCCGACGGCCGCCTGACGCAGTTCGCCCACGCCAGCGGCATTCAAATCGTGACCCCGGAGGGCAAGCTGGCGCAGTACTACATGGGCGTCGAATACTCGCCCAGGGATTTGATGCTGGGGCTGAACGAGGCCTCGGCCAACCGCATCGGCTCGCCGGTGGACAACATTCTGACCTATTGCTACCACTACGATCCGCAGACCAACACGCATTCGCTGGTCGTGGCCAGGGTGGTCCAGTTGGGCGGAGCCGTGACGCTAGTTCTGCTGGGCGGATTCATGGCGCTGATGTTCCGCCGCGATTACCGGCAGGCGCACCAGCCAGAGAAGAAAGCGCCGGGGGAAGAACCCAAGGCGAACGGATAATGGCATGAACCACATTAGCCCGGTAATCTACCAGTTTCTCGTCAAATGGCTGACGAACTTCAGGCTCTTTCCGCCCGAGGCCTCGAAGATTGCGCCGCAGATGGACGCGCTCTTCTTTTTCATCCTGCTGGTGAGCCTGGTCGGGCTGACGGCGGTGGTCCTGCTGGTGGTGAGCTTCTCGATTCTCTACAACCGGCGGCGCCATCCGGTCGCGGTGCAGGTCGAGGGATCAACCTTGCTGGAGGCTACCTGGACGATCATCCCTCTGGGGCTGTTTCTGATGATGTTCGTCTGGGGGGCGCTGATTTATTTTCGCGTTTACACGCCGCCACCCAACGCCATGAACATTTACGTGGTGGGCAAGCAGTGGATGTGGAAGGTGGAGCACTCCGGCGGGCAGCACGAGATCAACGCGCTGCACGTGCCCGCGGGCCGCGCCGTGCAGTTGACGCTGATTTCCGAGGACGTTTTTCACAGCCTCTCGATTCCCGCCTTCCGCGTGAAGCGCGAGGCGATTCCCGGCCGTTACACCACCGTCTGGTTTGAAGCCACTACGCCGGGGACCTATCACCTTTTCTGTTCGCAGTACTGCGGCACGAACCACTCGCAGATGACCGGCGACGTGGTGGTGATGACGCCGGAAGACTACCGCAAGTGGCTGGCCGGCTCGACCTCCGGGGCCTCGCTGGCGCAGAACGGCGAACGGCTCTTCGCCAGCCTCAGTTGCAACGCCTGCCACAATGCCCGGCCGGATGCGCGCGGGCCCTCGCTGGCCGGGGTGTACGGCTCCCGGCTGACGCTGGCCAACGGGCAGGCCATCACCGTGGACGAGGCCTACCTGCGCCAGGCGATTCTGAACCCTTCGCAGCACGTAATCCAGGGCTATGCGCCCATCATGCCCACCTACCAAGGTGAGATCAGCGAGGAGGGCGTGATCGCGCTGGTCGAGTTCATCAAGCAGCTCGACTCGAACTACCGCATTCAGCAGACGCTGAACACCACTGAGCTGCCGCCGGAAAACGAGGGCAATGCGGCGCCGGCCGCGCCGGCCGCAAAAGGGCGCGCCACGCACGCGCCCGCGCCACGACCGCCAGCCTCGCAAGGAACCACCCCACCAGGGAACGCCTCACAAGGGAAGGTGAAACCATGAGCAGTCACACCATCGTCAGTCTTCCCGACCAGTCGACGGCCAGGATTCCGAAGCGGAACTATCTGACCGAGGAGAACGGCCTGCTCAGTTGGCTGCTGACCAGCGACCACAAGCGGATCGCCATTCTTTACCTGATCTCGATCACCTTTTTCTTCTTCATCGGCGGCGCGCTGGCGGGGCTGATCCGCCTGGAACTGTTGACGCCGCAGAGCGATCTGATGGCTGCCGACACCTATAACAAGGTCTTCACCATGCACGGCATCATCATGATCTTCCTCTTCCTGGTGCCGTCGGTGCCGGCCACCCTGGGCAACTTCTTTCTGCCCATGATGATCGGGGCCAGGGATTTGGCGCTGCCCCGGATCAATCTCTTCAGCTGGTACCTCTACATGGCAGGCGGCATCCTGGCCCTCTATGCGATGATCACCGGCGGCGTGGACACGGGCTGGACCTTCACCACGCCGCTCTCCACGCATTACGTGAACACCAACGTGATCACCACCGGCATGGCCATCTTCATCGCCGGCTTCAGCTCCATCTTCACCGGGTTGAACTTCATCGTCACCATTCACAAGCTGCGCGCGCCGGGCATGACCTGGTTCCGGCTGCCGCTGTTCGTGTGGGCGCATTATGCGGCCAGCATTCTGATGGTGCTGGGGACGCCGGTGCTGGCCATTGCGCTGGTGCTGGTGGCGCTCGAGCGCATTGCCGGCATCGGCGTCTTCGACCCGGCCAAGGGCGGCGACCCGCTGCTCTTTCAGCATCTGTTCTGGTTCTACTCGCACCCGGCGGTTTACATCATGATCTTGCCGGGGATGGGCGTGATCTCGGAGGTGATTTCAACCTTCAGCCGCAAGCGGGTCTTCGGCTACACGGCGGTGGCCTTTTCTTCCGTGGCCATTGCCGTCTTCGGCTTCTTCGTCTGGGCCCACCATATGTTCATCATGGGCATTTCGAACTACACGGTGCTGGTTTTTTCGCTGCTGACGATGCTGGTGGCCGTGCCCTCGGCGATCAAGATCTTCAACTGGACCTTCACGCTGTACAAGGGCTCCATAACATTCGAGACGCCGATGCTCTACGCCTTCGGCTTCATGGGACTGTTCACCATCGGCGGCATGACGGGCGTCTTCCTGGGCACGGCGGGCACCGACATTCACCTGACGGAGACTTACTTCATCGTGGCCCATTTTCATTTTGTGATGGTGGGCGGAATGCTGATGGCCTTCCTTTCAGGGATTCACTTCTGGTGGCCCAAGATCACCGGCCGCATGTACCCGGAGAGGCTCTCGCAACTGGCGGCCGTGATCACCTTTGTCGGCTTCAACTTCACCTTCTTTCCGCAGTTCATCCTGGGCACGCTGGGCATGCCGCGGCGCTACGCCTCCTATCCGCCGGAGTTTCAGATCCTGAATGTCTTCTCGACCGCCGGGGCGACCATTCTGGGTGTGGGCTATCTTCTGCCGGTGCTCTATCTGACCTGGTCGCTGAAGTACGGCGCCATTGCGGGCAATAATCCCTGGCAGGCGACGGGCCTGGAATGGCAGACGCAATCGCCGCCCCTGACGGAGAACTTCACCGTCATGCCCGTCATGGACCACGAGGCCTACGACTACGAATGGCTGGAAAGGCAGACTCTGGCCAGCCAGAGTGAGGCCAATCTGAGTCAGGCCAAGCAGGAGCAGGCTTTGGGGAAAGAAAAAGAGGTGCCCCGTGCCGGATAGCCCTGCGACAACCCACGGCGCCCAGCAGGCGGCCAACTCCGCTGACCCCGCTAACTTCGCCAACTTCGCTGACCCCGCCAACGCCGCTAACTCCGCTGGCGCGGAGCAGCCTCCCTACCTGCTCCATCACTTCAAGAGCGCCAGCCAGCAGGCCGACGCGGCCGGCTTCGCCATGTGGCTCTTCCTGCTGACTGAACTCATGTTCTTCAGCGGCCTGTTTACCGCTTACCTGATCTACCGCAACTGGTACTACACGGCCTTCGTCGCCGGTTCTCACCAGTTGAGCGTGGTTTTGGGCGCCACCAACACCGTGGTGCTGATTTTTTCCAGCTTCACCATGGCCATGGCCGTCTGGTGCTCGAAGACGGGGCGCAGGCGCGAGCTCGCGCTCAGCCTGACGCTGACCTTCCTGCTGGGTTTGGGGTTTTTGGGTGTAAAAAGCGTAGAATACCGCGAGAAATTCGAAAATCACCACGTCCCCGGCCGCCACTACAGCTTGCAATCGTTCCTTTATCCCCAATCGGACCCTCAGATTTTTGCCGAGTATCACGACCGGCCGCTGCCTCTGGACGAGGCGCGCCACACCGAGGTCTACTTCTCGCTTTACTTCCTGATGACCGGCATGCACGCCGCGCACATGATCATCGGCCTCGGCATTCTGGGCTTCATGATTCTGCGTGCCCGCGCCGGGGCCTACACCTCCGGCCACGCAACCTTTGTCGAGAACTTCGGCCTTTACTGGCACTTCATCGACATTGTCTGGATTTATCTCTTTGCGCTGCTCTACCTGATTAGCCGGCATTGACGGGCGGGAGCTGGGGCTAGGGACTAAGGGAGTAGTACGGTGGCCGTTTGAATTGTTACTTTCCCAGGTCTCAAAATCGAGACCTGGGGCACCCAATGTTCGTGGTTATGATTACTAATCACGCGGTCAGAATACTAGGAAGCAGGGATCAGGGAACGGCGGTTCGGCGGCAGAGGACAAACGGCATGAGCGGAGAAAACGAAGAGGTACAGCTTCCCGGCGAAGACGCGCACACCGAGGTCGAGCGCGCGGCGCACATCATCGGCCCCAGGGTCTACGTGGTGATTCTTCTGGCGCTGCTGGCGGGCACGGCGCTGACCGTCGCGGCGTCGTTTGTGGACCTGGGGGCGTGGCGCTTGACCCCCACGCTGACCATCTCGTGGAATCCGGTGGTGGCGCTGGCCATCGCCAGCACCAATGCCGTGCTGGTGGTGCTCTACTTCATGCACGTCCGGTACAGTTCGAAGCTGACCCGGTTGGCCATCGTCGCCGGCATCTTCATGTTCCTGACCCTGATTCTGATGACGCTCTCGGATTACGTCAGCCGGGCCTGGGGAAACTGGTAGGGCAGGGGCCAGTTTAAAGCATTTTTACTGTGCGAGGCGAGCCGTTGCCATTGCGCCGCCTCCGGCCATGCAACTGTTCCATTTCTGGACTATAATTCAGAAAATTCCAATCCCGGAAACTGCGCGTTTCACACGTTCTATTCCCTTTGAATTTCGGCCAAGTCCCCCTGGATGATGAGAGGGAGGGACGCCGGAACCTGAATCTGGAGCCGCACCCTGATCGAAAGCCGCACCCAGGAGCTGTCCTTCCGGGCGGCCTCCCAGGGCTGGCTGTTCAGAGTTCCTCCCAGGACGCGTGTGAACATTTGGACTCTTCAACGGTTTTGCGGTGAACCTGCCCCTTGGGGCGGGCCGGGGAAGTGCGCATGGGCGCGCCGGGGAACGAGGCGAGGCGATTGCTGGGGCAGAACAGGCGGGCTGGCCGGAAAATGGCTCGTTGTGCTGGCCATGGCGTTGATCGCGCTGTCCTGCGCCAAAGCGCAAGAGGCAACTGCGGCGCAAACGGCAGCAGCGGCCAGAGCGGCGGCGCGGCGGCGCACTCTGCCTCCGCAGGTGGCCGCGGCGGAGCGGTTTCTGGCGCAGCGCGGCTGGCGGCAAAGCCCATCAGGTGGCGAAACCGGCGGCAGAACGCAATCCTGGACGCGAGCATCGCGCCCGAGCCGGCGTGCGGCGGCGGGTGCGGACCGGACACAGGCTCTGGCTCATTCCCTGGCGCAGAGCAGTGCAACCTGGCAGCCGCTGGGGCCCACGGCCATTCAGTCGCAGAGCTTTGGCCTGGTCACCGGACGCATCTCGTCGCTGGCGCTGGACTCGTCGGACGCGAGCGGCAACACGCTTTATGTGGGAACTACCGGCGGCGGCGTTTGGAAGTCGCAGAATGCGGCTACCTCCGCCTCCGCCAGCGTCAGCTTTGTGCCCCTGACGGACGATCTGTCGGCGATGAGCGACGTCGAGGACGCCTCGATCAGCATTGGCGCCGTGAGCGTGCAGCCGGGCGGAACGGGAGTGATCTTGGCCGGCACGGGCGATCCCAACGACGCGCGGGATTCCTACTATGGCGCCGGAATTCTGCGCTCGGCCGACGGCGGAACGACCTGGAGCTTGATCCCCTCCACGCCCGCTGCTTCGACGCCGGTTTACAGCTTTGACGGGGAGGGTTTTGCCGGCTTTGCCTGGAGCACGGTGAATACGGACCTGGTGGTAGCCGCGGTTTCGCAGGCCTACGACGCCACGCTGGTCAACGCGGTCTGGCCCGGCGTGAGCTATCAGGGCCTCTACTACTCGACCGACGGCGGGGCCACCTGGTCGCTGGCCACTATCACGGACGGCTCCGGGGAGGACGTGCAGGGGCCGGAGGACGCCTTTGTCTATCCGGACGGGAACGCGGCTACCTCGGTGGTGTGGAATCCGGTGCGCAATTTATTCATTGCGGCGGTGCGCTATCACGGCTACTACCAGTCCTCGGACGGCAAGACCTTTACGCGCACGACCAATCAACCGGGGACGAATCTGGCGGCCAGCGCCGGTTACTGCCCCACCAATGCGGGCGGCAGCACGGGCTCGACCGGCTGCCCCATCTTCCGCGGCACGCTGGCGGTGAATCCCACGACCGGCGACACCTTCGCCTGGACAGTGGACGCCGACAACCAGGACCAGGGAATCTGGCAGGATGTGTGCGCGGCGAGCGCTGGCGCCTGCACGAGCACGACGATCACCTTCGCCCAGCAATGGGGCACGACGGCGCTGGAGACCAGTTCATCGCTGGGCACGGCCACCATCGAAAACGGCGATTACAATTTGACGCTGGCCGCGGTTCCCTCGGTGGTGGATGGGGTGGTGGGGCAGGAAACGCTGCTGCTCGCCGGGGACAACGACCTGTGGCAGACCAATTGCCCTTACTCGCAGGGCTGCCGGTGGCGCAACACCACCAATTCGACCACCTGCATGAGCGCCGGGGTGGGCGAATACCAGCACGCGCTGGCCTGGAATGCGAGCAATCCGCTGGAGATTTTTGTGGGCAACGACAGTGGGCTGTGGCGCTCCGAGGACGGCATCAGCGAGAGTACGCTGGCCACGCCGGAGCCCGAGTGCTCGGCGACCGACGCCTCTCATTTCCAAAATTTGAATGGAAGCCTGGGTTCGCTGGCCGAGGTGGCCAGTATGTCGCAGGCCGGAGCGACGCCCTACACGATGATGGCCGGCCTGGGGGCGAATGGCACGGCGGGCGTAGCGAGCACCACGGGGCCGACGACCGATTGGCCGGAGATTCTGGGCGGCGAGGGTGGTCCGGTGGCGATTGACCCGGTGACCACTACAAATTGGTACGTCAACAATGCGGCGGGAGTCTCGATCAATCTGGGCACGCCGCCGCAGGGGAGCACGCCGGGGGCCTTCAGCCCCGTGCTGAATGTGTCGACCGATCCGGGTGCGCTGACGACTACCGGCGCGGATGTGGTCCGCGATGGGCTGAGCATGGCCGTCGAGCCGCCCTACGCGCCGGCGGCCTTCCTGGTGGACCCGCTGGACAGCACCAAGCTGCTGATTGGAACCTGCCGCATGTGGCGCGGACCGGCCAGCGGCGTGGGCTGGAGCGCGTCTAACGCCATCAGCGGCATCTTCGACGGCATTGCGGGCAATGATGATTGTTCGGTCAACGCTCTCATTCGTTCGATGGCCGCGCTGGCTCTGCCCGCCTCGACCGCGCTGCCCGCGGGCGGCGAGGTGGTCTACGTGGGAATGTACGGCGCGGAGAATGGCGGCGCGACCCTGCCCGGCCACGTGCTGCGCGCGACCTACAACACGGCCACCGCCAGCTGGTCGGCGTGGACGGACGTGACGGCGCTGAACGCGGTCACGAACGACACGCACACGATGAATTACTACGGGCTGGACATCTCCAGCATCTTCATCGACCCGCTCGACACCACCGGGAATACTGTCTACGTGACCGTGGCGGGGATTCCGACCCCGTTGAAAGAGGTGCAGGCGGTTTACGGCTCGACCGACGGCGGGGCGCATTGGACGGCTTTGACCGCCAATCTGCCCTCGGCTCCAGCCAACAGCCTGGTGGTGGACCCTGCGAGTTCCAGCACGGTCTACGTCGCCACCGACGCCGGGGTCTACGTCACGCAGACGATTAGCTCCTGCACGGATGCCGCTGCCGGCTGCTGGGCGCCACTGGGAAGCGGGCTGCCGGATGCGCCGGTGGTCGAGCTCAGCGCCGCGCCGGCCTCCGCCAGCGTGCACAATCTGATTGCCGCCACCTATGGCCGCGGCATCTGGACGACCGCCCTGCTGGGAGCAGGCGGCGCGGGGACAGGTCCAGCCACCGACACGCTCTCGACCACCGTGCTGAGCTTCCCGAATACGAATGACGGGCAGATTTCGGCGGCCGAGTACGTGACGCTGACCAACAGCGGCGGCGCGGCGCTGACCTCGATTGCCGTTTCCGCCAGCGGCGCCTTCACGGAGACAAGCCCCTGCACCGCCAATCTGGCGGCGAACTCCAGTTGCACGATCAGCGTGCAATTTGCTCCCGCGGCGGCCGGATACCAGACCGGCACACTGACCATCGCGGATGAGTTGCGGACGCAGACGGTGGAGTTGAGCGGCACCGGCATTGCCGCGCCGGCCCTGGCTGTCAGCCCTACGAGCCTGAGTTTCAGCGCAACCGTGGGCGACGCCAGTTCGCCGCAGACGCTGACGGTGACCAACACCGGCGGCGCTCCGCTGGCCAATGTGGGCTTTCAGATTACGGGGCAGTCGGCGTCCAGTTTCTCAACTGGCACGACCACCTGCGGCGCGACGCTGAGCAACGTGAGCGGCCAGAACAGTTGCACGGTCGCGGTCACTTTCACACCCACCGCGTCGGGCGGGGCTACGGCCTCGCTGGCGGTCTCCTCTTCAACCTCCGGCGTCGCGGCGGTCGCCGTGCCGCTCACCGGCACGGGCCAGACTCTGGCCGGACTCGACGTAAGCCCGGCGCAGTTGGTCTTTCCCATTGTGGCGCCAGGGAAGACGAGCGCGACCCAGACGGTGACCGTCACCAACAATGGCACAGCAACGGCCACTTCGCTCACTTTCACGGTCACATCTCCGTTCAGCCAGGTGCCGGTCACAAATTCCTGCGGTACGAGCTTGGCCGCCGGAGCAAGCTGCTCGGTCGGGGTGGCGTTTGTGCCCGCTCTCGACGGGAGTTTCACCGGTGCGCTGACCATCGCATCGCCCTCGCTGGTTTCCTCGGCCGTAGTGCAGCTCAGCGGTACGGGCGGCGTGCCGGGCTCGGTTCAGTTCCAGCCCAATCCGTTGACCT
>Ga0326727_10024183_pt1 | contig 11517 bp, 5 predicted proteins | sample MB2enrmetagenome_FD_207643 | JGI IMG/M metagenome (GOLD analysis project Ga0326727, IMG submission 207643) | Lab enriched peat soil microbial communities from McLean, Ithaca, NY, United States - MB29MY | ecosystem: Environmental > Terrestrial > Soil > Wetlands > Peat | place: USA: New York... | reverse complement strand
GCATCATCAACGTGGATGGCACGGGCTTCCACCAGTTGACCGACGCCACGGTTGCGCACTTCAACCCGACCTGGACGCGGGACGGACTCAACACGCCGGTCTGGAACCGCAGAAACCCCAAGACGGGCGGTTTCATTATCATGCAGGGCCACATCGGCGGTAAGCCCGGCGAGGAGGTAGCCCTCACGGATGAGAGGTATCACCACTGGGCTTACTCGACCCTCATAGACGGCAGGATTCTTGTGCGATCCGCGCACCCCTCGGTGGGCTGGGGCTATTACCTGATGACTCGAGGGGATGGACAAAAGCCGCATTATGAACGTATTGACGTCGGGCCGCTGGAGAAGACGGGCCTGCTGGACCGGATCAGCGTATCTCCCAGCGAGAAGAAGATCGCCATCGAGTACCAAACGGGGTTCGTCGAAAAGTACCCGGGGCGGATGCTCTACATCGCGGATTTCGATGCCAAGGAGCACACGGTCAGGAACCTCAAGGCGATTGCCAACGAAGAAGGTAAGCCGTTCTGGTATGGTTATCCGCGCTGGATCGAGGGCGAGTCGGCGATCGTTTATCACGCGTTTAACCAAACCGGGAAGGGCCAGCTTTACGTCTACCGCCTGGAAGACGGTTCGACCCGGCGAGTGTCGGCAGACCCCGCGGTGGACTACCGGTATCCGCACGGCGAAGCGGCTCCGTGCTGAGCGCCGCGCCAATCCAATGGTCAATATGCTTTCACGCAGAGGGTGTCTGGCCGGAACCGCGGCTATGGCTGCCGCGCCGGTTGGCCGCCCGCGATTCCTCGCTGCCGCGGTGCCGGGCAGCGTTGAGAGAAACACATCCCGCACCATTGGCCATATTTGACGTATCTAGAGGCCGATGCACTGATCAACCGGAAATTCAGAGAGTTTGAAGTTAATTCATCCGCCGGATGTCGACCTCGCACGTTGGCCCGAAACGCTAGTTATAGGAAGTTGACTTCGCGTTGGTCCCGATAGTCTCACCTTCAATAGGCGCCTTGAGTTCGAACTGTGAAAAGACCTTGATGTCTCCCGCCACCAGAGCTAATGTCCAATTTGGCTACCGATAATGCCAAATAACAGGTGTGAAAGGACTTAGTAGATGAACGAACTGGTGGTGGCCGACAAGGCCACAGAATGGCTCAGATTGAAGGCGCTGGTGCTCGACAGCATTTCGTCGCCGATTACCCGGCGCGTCTACAACCTCGGGCTCGACGAATTCATTGCCTGGTACACCCAGGAACTGCGGCGCGGCTTCACCAAGGCGACCGTGAGCGCATGGCGGGTAGCCATGGAAGCCCGCAAGTTGGGCCCGATATCCATAAACGTCCGGCTGACCGCCGTTCGGAAACTCGCGGTGGAAGCGGCGGACAACGGACTCCTGGCGCCGGCGCTGGCCGCCGGTATCGCGCGCATCAAAGGCGTGCGGGCGCAGGGAGTCCGGACGGGTAACTGGCTGTCGCTCAAACAGGCGCAGGCGCTGTTAAGCGCGCCGGACATCGAGACGGCAAAGGGTTTGCGGGACCGCGCAATACTCGCGGTGCTTCTCGGGTGCGGACTGCGGCGGTCCGAAGTGGCGGCGCTTACGTTCGAACACGTCCAGCAGCGCGATGGTCGCTGGTGCATCACCGATCTCGTCGGCAAACACCACCGCGTTCGCACTACCGACTCCATGTACGACCTCGACGTCGGGCCCAAGCCGATGGACGTCACGCCGTCACCACTGCCGGCGCTCTGCACGCAGATCCCGATTGGACCCATGTGGGCCCCGCACTAGGTGCAAGCACCATCGTGGGACGCGCTGTTTCCGTCGGAGTGGAATTTTGACAGCAACCAGCAGTACGCGGGACCTCGCAGATGGTTCTGTTTCGACCAGCCTGATCATCACCGGCGTGCTGCCGCTCACCGCAGTTTCCGCGACAGGGGCGGGAGGTCCGACAATCGGAACGATCACCCAGAGCACAACCGGAGGGTCGCTTCCAGCGCTGACGACGTTGTATGTATCGCTCTGCGCGATCGACAGCGCTGGGCGACACCAGTACTTTCGTGTTTCCCCCCCGATCCAGATTAATATCCATATTGCGTTTATTGCTCTTCCAGGCGCTGGCCGTAAAATCCGGCACGTCAATTGAATTCGACCGATTCAGCACGGACCATTGGCTCAAAGGCACAATGCAACTCCAGGCTGCGGCATCGTAGACGTCCATATCGAGTGGCAGGCCATTGCGCAGGCAGTCGATCAGGCGCCAACTCTCCAGCAAATCGACGCCGCCGTGGCCGGACTTGATCTGTAGGGCTAAGGGAAAGAGCTTGCGGGTGATTTCCGCGGTATGTTTATCCTCCAGCTCTTTGAATTTTTCCGGTGCCGGGCCTGGCACATGGAATCAAAATCACTTTCGAACCCACCTTGTTTCATTGCCCAAGCCGTCGAAGCGCTTGAGAGGCAAGTTGCGCGACCTGGGGATCGGACCCCTCGGCCGCTTTTTGCAGTTGCTCGATAGCCCCCGAGAGATTGCCCTCGGCGGCTAGGACCCTGGCCAAATCCAGCCGCGCGCGGGCGAAGTCGGGCTTTAACCGGAGAGCCTCCGCATACTCTCGCTCAGCCTCCGGCAACTGGCGCTTTGCCGCGAGGAGTCCGCCCAACAATTCGTGACCTTCAGCCATATCAGGGTCGGCGCGCAGCGCAGCTTGAACTCGTGTCTGCGCGTCATCGATTCTGTTGGCCGAGGAAAGTTCCAAGGCATAATCGTACAGGTATGGAGCGTACTCGGGGCGTAACCGCGTCGCCTTTTCGAAATCGAAGAGCGATTCCGCGGCGTGGCCCTTGCCGGCCAGCACGCGGCCAATCAGGTCGTACGCCCCTGGGTCGTAAGGATTCATGCGCAACGCTTCCCGGAGATCGTCTTCGGCATCATCGATGTTGCCCGCTCTCCAAAGGATTTCGGCAAGTCCGGTGCATCCGCCGGCGAAATCCGGATCGAGGGCGACGGCCTTGCGCATCTTATCGATCGCCTCTGAAATGTGTCCCATGGAAAAATCGAGGGCGCCGGATTGATACCACGCGGCGGAATTGTCCGGGGAGATTTGAATCGCGCGCTGCAGATTTTCCGCGGCCCGGGAGAATTGTCCGCCGGCCTTCAGAGCGCCCGCGAGAGCGATGAGTATCCGAGGGGAATCGGGCTTGAAGCGAAGTGCGTGTTCGAAATCATCTATGGAATTCCGGGCCTGACCGAGCACCATGTAGAACTCGGATTCGCGAGGCTGGAGCCGGGCGAGTTGGCGGGACAGCTCCGCCGCGCCTTCGACCGTGTTGTTTTGAAGAGCAACCTGGGCCACCGCGAGATAGAGCGGCGGCGACGGATAGTAGGCGACCACTTCGCCTCGGTATGGTTGAGTTTTTGTCAGCTCCCTGGGAGCGGGGCGGCGCTGTATCCAGTGGTCGGTCATGACGACATTGACCACGTCATCCGTTTGGCGCTTGGGCATGTGGCAACTGATGCACTCTGTCGCAGCGGTAGGGTGACCCGCGGACATGCTGGCGTGGCATTTGCGGCACGCGTCGGAGTAGTTTGCAGCGGCGGTGTGCGGGTCATGGCACGTGGTGCAGGTCATGGCACCTTTGCTCTTCACGAAGCATAGCGATTTGCGGAGCCGGTAGGCAGAGCTGTTCACGATCTCAAACTTATCGTCGTGGCCGGCGCCGGGCGCGTGGTCGAAGACCAGTTCGAAATTCGCGAGCGGTTCGCCGGGTGTAAAAGAAAATGGCGCTCGATCGAAGCGGCGGATCAAGGAGGGCAAGTCTCCGCTGGTGGGCTCGAGATGGCACTGCATGCAAACGTCCATCTGCAGTGCAGGCGTCAGGCGGCTGGGATTCAGAATGCTCGCCCGGATCTCGGCTGGCGTGGCCGACGCGCTCTGCGCGATGCGCATGTGTTTCGTTCCGTCGCCATGACATCGTTGACAATCGATGCCCTCGGGTAAATCGCCGGCGAACACGGGATCGCTGCCGGGTGCGTCATGGCCCGCGGGAATCTTAGGATAGGCATCGTGACAGAAGATGCACCCGTAGGAGGCAAAACGCCGGGTGGCCGGATGGGGATTGTCGAACCCTGGACTCATGCTCCAGTACCCACTTTTCTCTGCAGAAACTGCGGGCAAAACTCCGCCCGCGGGTCCAGTCTTGCAGTTTCCGATACATGGTACCGCGGCCTGCCCCGCGGTTAGCGGCTGCGAGTACCATCCGAGTGGCAACTCAATGAACCCGCCGCGAACCGTGCGATGCAAATAAGCTCGAGCGTGATTGCCGGAGCCGATCACGTAGTCGATCTTCAGTTCTTCGACATTGGTTTCAGTGCCGTCGAAACCAATTTGCCAGCGGCGCTGATAGTAGTCAGTTCCGCGGACGATCATTGCATAATGAGTGTCCGATGCCGAATGCCAAAATTCGTGGCGCTTGGCGTAGTCTTCGATGGTGTTGGCCGGCGCGGGCTTGAAAAGGGAGCGGCCCATACCCGTCTGACGGTATGACTCGGCGATCTTCTGGTGGCAAGTCGCGCAGGTGACAGCTTCGGCCGAAGGGGCCAGTGCCGCCAGCAGCGCCAGGACTAAAATCGGAGTCCGAGCACGGTAGCGAGCCGGCCCGCGATTTCCTTGATCGAAAACTCCGGCAGAACCTGATGCACGATGCCGCTTCCCCATAGAACATATATTGACCGATAGCGCATCGGCCAGTGGCCATGATTGCCAATCTCCACCGGCTTGGCCGTCAGCTCGCCGGGTTTGGTGTTGCCGAACATCACACCTTCTGCGGACTCGAAAACAGCGCCCGGATTCTGGGTCAAGCTGGAGGGAAATCGCGCAAACTCCTCTTTTGAGATTTCGCGGCCAATGCCGTACTGCGGGTCTTTCCGCAACTCGCGGACGGCGGCAGCGGTCTTTTCATCGGGCGCGATGAGCAGCGAACCCATCTGCGTCACCTGCGGAATCATCGACCTTACGTTGACAATCCGGTCGACGCGTTCAAAGCCGTGGTCGGAGACGATGGAGACGGCGGATCCGGACGGCAGCGCGGCTAAAATCTCTCCGATCAGTTCATCCGTGCGTTCGAGGATGGCAAAGGCTTCGCGCGAGAACGGCGCGTCATCATGCTCTTCGGAATCCAGATCGACGAAATGAAGGAGCATCAGCTTGGGCCGCTCGTGCTTGAGCAGCCAAAGCGCGGCCAAAGCACGAGTGCGGTCATCCATCCATTCTTGGGCAAAGGATGGACAGTCGGCTGAGATCCTTGTAACCAGATCGGCCGGTTTGGACTTGCTTTCCACGGAGCGGGTATCCATCGAGCCGCCGCGACGCCGTTCAAAGTACTCGGGAAGGTTCCAGTCCACGGGCGCATTGACCGTAACAGGCCAGGTGATGGTGGCGATGGTCAATCCCGCATTGTGAGCCGCGCCGATCAATGTCGGCACTTTGATCTGTGAGTAATCGAGGAACCTGTCGCCTGGCGGACGCCAGTTGCTCAGGATTCCGTGCGCAACCGGATCGGCGCCCGTGATGATCGTCGTGTGCGAGGGCCAGGTGATCGTCGGCACCACACCGACCACTCCCTGCGAGTACTGGCCGTCCCGCATGAGCTTGCGAAGAGTGGGGATCTTCAGGCCGAACTTGTCGGCCCGTGCGAGATACCGGTTATCGAGCCCGTCGACGGAGATGACCACGAGCGGTTGCGCCGCACGCAGGAAACCAGCCAGCAATGCGGCAAGGACAATGAGCCTTTTCATCTCGGCCTAGAATGAGACGCGCAGCCCGAAGCGGAAATATCGGGGGTCGATCAGACGGCCCAGCGGGTTGACGCTGGTGATCGTGTCATATCCGTTCAGATTCTTGACCGAGCCATTCGAATTCAACTGAAGGTTCGAGACGTTGGCTGCCGGATTGCTGAAGTGCGGCGTGTTCGAGATGTTGAATGAATCGGCCCGGATCTGCGTGGTGATGCGCTCCGTGACTTTGAAATCGCGGAAGACGTTCAGGTCGAGGTTGGTGCTGCCGGGTCCGCGGAGGGTGTCAAAACCGGCAGTGCCGAAGCCCACGGCAGTGACTGGGGCGAAGGCGAGCGGGTTGAAATAGGGTTGGCCATTGAGGCCGCTGCCGACGACGGAAGCATTCGGCAGAATCTGGTTGGCGGTCTGCGTGTTGCCGGGGCAGTTACACGACGCGGACGAGGAAGTAATACTGAACGGGATGCCCGAATAGTGGGTAAAGAGACCGTTGATCCTCCAACCGCCGGCGATTTGAGCCGCGATGCCGTTCTGGACGTACTTCTTTCCCTTTCCGAAGGGAAGCTCATAACTTGCCGACCAAACGAAGGAGTTGGGGCGATCGAGCGTGGTGGTGTACCGGTCGTAATTCCGGTACTGCGGAATCAGGATGGAGGGAGTGTAAGCGATATCGTGCGAGTAGGTGTAAGCGATCTGGCTTTGGAAACCATTGGAGAAGCGCTTGCCCAGCCGGACCTGGAGCGCTTGATAAACGTCGGAGCCGATGGGGTCCACGAAAGTGACGGTCCCGGTGATCCCATACTTGGCTTGGGGTTCGCTGGCCGTGCCACCGCCAAGTTGGCCGTAGTTCTCGTTGTACATGGTGATGCCGTGCACCAGATGGGTTCCGACATAGCCGGCTTGCGCAGTCCATCCATCCTTGAATTCTTTCTGCAGAGTAACATTATAGGACTCCACATAGCCGCGAACGAAGTTCTGGGGCTCGATGAAGAGGTTCCCGGTGCCGGCGGGCGGAGCAAGTTGACCGTTGGTGACGGGCGGTATCGTCAGAACCGGAATGCCGTTGGAGATGGAGCCTACCGGGGTGTAGGAGTTGGCTCCTGAAAAGGTGGCGTTAAGTTGATCCGGGAAGCTGAAGACGCCGCTTTGAGCGACAGCGTTGTTCTGCTGAGGCGACAGCGAGAAGCCGGCGCGGACAACGAAGGTGTCCGTGAGGCGATAAGCGAATCCGATGGACGGAGCAAAAAGCCGGCTCGAGTTGCTGATTCCGCAGTTCTCAGGCGTACCTCCGGTGCCGCACTGAGTGACCAGGTTCGTGGCAGAGTTGTAGTCGTTGATGCCTTTGGACAGTTCGACGGGGATGGGATATTTTTCCCAACGCAGGCCGTAGTTGATGGTGAGTTTGTGGTTCACCTGCCACTGATCGCGGGCATAAAGGGCAACATTCCAGGTGCGGAGGGTGTAGAAAGGCTGCTCGATCTGCTGACTGGCGGTTTCGCTGGCGGGCAAGCCAAGGATAAAGTCGGCGACCTGGTTGTACTGGTTCGCGCCAGGACCGCCGTTGAGAGTGGTCGCTGATCCGGTGAAGCTGAAGACGCTGTCGTTGGTCTCGATGTGGTTGATGTGCTGACGGCTGATATCCGTGCCGAAGCGTATCGTGTGGTTGCCTTTGGTCTTGGTGGCGTTGGCCAGATACTCGAAGATGGGGTCGCTGTACTCGAGAGGAGGATAGGATTCACCCATGGTTGTAAAGTTCGACATCTGGAACTGCGGAATGCCGCCCGCCCAGGGCAGGTTGCCGAGGTTGGTGCCAGGAATGCCGAGCACGTCGAGCGCATATTTATTGTCGGCTTCGGTGGGCAGGAGGTACTGCTTGGCCCAAGTGACGCCGAAGGTACCGTCGATGACGAAGGTGGGAGAGATGATGTAGGTGGCGGAGCCGGAAACAGCTAGAGTGGCGCCATGCTGAAGATAGTTGCACGCTCCGCACGCGGTAAAGGCGTGGGAGCCACCGAGGACAGGTCCGTACACGGGGGCGAAATTGGCTTTATAAGGCTGGTCGCCGTAGCGGCCGGAGATGTGGAGCTTGTCGTTGGGTGTGTAGTCGAATTTAGTATCGATCTTGTGCAGATTGTAGGAGGTGGGCTCGTTTTCGTATTCGTTGTTGATGCTGCCGGGGAGGTTGGTCGGCGGGATCAGGGCGATGATCTTGGCCATGATGGGATTGATCCGGCTGGCCGGGATGATATTTCCAGCGAACGGGGTTCGACCGGTGCCGTTCGCATTGCCGGTGTTGGGATCGTAGATCGGGTTGGCTGAAGCGCTGAAGTTGCCGGCCAACTGCGCGGGCGCGGGAAAAGAGAGCAGGCCAGAGTTAGCCTGGCGAAGATAATCGCCCTCGTAGCTTCCGAAGTAGAAGAGCTTGTTCCTGACGATGTGGCCGCCCACGAAGCCGCCGTCATTGTTGTCGACCAGGTGGGCGGCCTTGGGGATGCCGCTGGCATTCGAGAAGAAGTTGTTGGCCTGGAAATAGCTGTCGGTGTTATACGCGTAGCCGGTTCCGTGCGTCTGATTGGAACCGCTCTTCAGCATCACGTTGACGGAAGCGCCGCCGGCGAGGCCCTGCTCGGCATCCGTCGCGTTGGTGGCGATGTTGACATTTTGAATCGCTTCGATGGAAGGCTGGAGTGTCGTTTGGTACTGCTGCCAGAGATTCGTAGCGCTGATGCCTTCAATTCGGACCTGAGCGCCACTTGTGGTGGTGCCGTTAAACGCGAACTGCAACCCTTTTGAGGGATTATTGGTGCCGCCCTGCAACTGGCCGGCAGCCAGGGCAGCGCCGGGAACCAACTGGACGAGGCCTTCGTAGGCGCGCGTTGCCTGGGGAAGGTTTTCGAGAGCCTGAGTGCTGATCTCGGCGTGAACATCGGCGCGATCGGTTTCAAGCGCGGCGGCGTCGGAACTCACTTCAATCCGCTCCGTGATGACGCCGAGCTCAAGCTTGGCATCCACGCGCACCACGTTGTTTTGGTTGAGAAGAATGTTGGAAGCGACGAATCCGCGGAAACCTGCCTTGGTGATTTCCACCTGGTAGGTGCCGGCAGTTACCGTGGTGATCGTATATAACCCGCCCTCATTGGTCAGCACTGTGCGGGCTTCATTCGTCGATTTCTCCGTTATCTTGACAGTGGCTCCGCCGACGGCTGATCCACTGCCGTCGGTAACGTTTCCGACGATCGATCCAAAAAGAACTTGCGCCGAGCCCGTTTGGCTGCAAATGAAACCCAGCACTAAAGCAGCCGCGGAGATTCTGTGCCGTAAGTGACAAAACGGCCTTCGAAGTGATGACATCGCAATCCCTCCTAAAGACAATGGATGTAGGTTACCCGGCGCGTGTGAAAGCCAGATGACGCGAAGGTTACAAAGCTGGAACCACGCAATAAGGCTTTACGGATGGCGATGCGCACGTTTCCAATTTCCTTCAATGCGCGGCTTGCAGCGCCCTGGCTATAGCCGGCGCAAGTCGGTCCGAATCCGACCAATGTCGCTGTCGACCATGCGTCACGCGACAGTAATCGATTTTTCAACCCCTCGTTGCTCTATTGCAATTTAGCGCTGTTATCGTAAGTGCCGTACCTGTTACAGACAATTTGCTGCAATCTCAAGCTGCATGGCCGATTCCAAGCCACGTACTTGAAGAAACCGAAAGAAGGAGAACGATTCATGTCCGCGAAAATCTCTCGCAAGCGTTCTAGCATTAACCCTTTGCATCTGCTCGTCGGTCTGCTGGCGGCGGGGGTAAGCATTCCGGCGTTCGCTCAATCCGATCCGTACCCGACGTACGTAGTAGGGGCGAATCAGAACGGGACGCAAGGCCCGAACTACCCGTTGACGACCACCTATCCGTGGGTCGCCAGTGATGGCGCGTTCATCACTCCCGCCGGCACGCAGGTCTACCTCGGCATCACGACGCGCGCAAAGGCTGTAGCACTGAACCCGAACACCAAAACGCATACCGCCGCCGTCCTTCAAATGGGCGCCCCACAGGCCGTCACGATTTTCAACACCCAGACCGGCAAGGTCCTGCAGACCTACAGCACGATGAAAGGTTCCAATTCAGACGGCAGCCACAACGGCATCAGCTATACGCCGGATGGCCTGCACCTGCTGTTCAGCCAAGACGGCAATTACGGCCCCGCCAGCTACGTTGCCGTCGCCAACGTCGATCCGGTAACGGGCATGCTGTCAGACGGCGCCCAAGTCAGCGTTCCGTTGGACGTCAACGCCTTAGGCGCTCTGACCACTGTCACCTGCTTCCCCGGGAACAGCCCTCCGGGGACCTCAGGCAGTTTTGCCATTCCGTGCGGCTATCCGGTTTCGATTTTCTCGGATGACACGTTCACTTCCTATCCCCTCGGCATCGCGATCTCGCCGGATGGCAAGACGGCCTATGTCGTGCTGGACAACAACAATACGCTGACGAAAATCGACCTGACCCAGACGACGCCGGTCCAGGGCGCGGAGGTCCGCGTCGGTAACGTCCCGCACAGCGTCGTGATCTCGCCGGATGGCAAGACCGCCTACGTCTCCAACGAAGCTGGCCGCATTGCTACCGCGGACGACTTCCAGGGATACTCCAACGGCACCCCGGTCGTCGCCGCCTGGCCGACCGGATCCACGGCCACAGGCACCGTTTCCGTGGTCGACCTGGCTTCCTTCACGGTCACCGGCAGCATCTCGACGGGTCTGCACCCGACTGGCATGGCCTTCTGGAACAACTACCTGCTGGTCGCCAATACCTATGACGACACCGTCTCCGTGATCAACACGACCAACAATCAGGTGGTGTCGACGATCAACCTCGGGCTGCCTATCGCAGTGCCTGGCTCCACAGAGCCGGCCTATGGGGCGGGGCCGAACTCGATCGCCGTCGATGCGGTGAACAACATCGCCTACGTCGCGCTTTACAATGCCAACGCCGTCGCGGTCGTCAACCTTGGATCCGGCGGTTGCTCCTTGTCGTGCGTGGCAAATCCCGTCATGGGCATGATCCCGGTAGGCTATGCGCCAAGCTCGGTTGTGCTGGACACGGCCGATAACGCGCTGCTCGTTGCCAACGACAAGGGTCTCGGCACCACCGGCTTCGGTGTGGCGCCCCCTCCGGCTAATACGGCCGAAAACTCGTACGCAAACGAGGAGGGCGTGATCAGCTTCAACACCCACCAGGACCTTGGCACCGTCAGCATCGTCCCCGTGCCGAATTCCTTGACCCTGGCGGCGATGACCCAGACGGTCTTCGAGGACAACCACTGGGATCTGTCGGGAAATATCGCGTCGGCCGCAGGGGGCAACCCATCTGCCGCGCCGGTGGCGATCCCGGAAAAGATTGGCGCTCCGTCGAAGATCCAGCACGTCTTCGTGATCATCCGGGAAAACCGCACCTACGATCAGATCCTGGGCGACGTGGCCGGCGGCAACGGCGAACCCTCCCTGGCAGTCTTCGGCGACAACTCGACCTTCTCCGCATACCCTGTTGTAACGCCTAACGCGCACGCCATGGTGCAGCGTTTCCCGCTTCTGGACAACTTCTACAACGCGAGCCGCCAATCGGCTGACGGTCACAACTGGATCATGCAGGCCATGGCACCCTACTCCGACGACATCCAGTCGCCTGACTGGCTCCGCGACTACCCCTCCAACGGCGGCGATGCGATTGCCTATCAGAA
>Ga0326727_10024182_pt1 | contig 11517 bp, 11 predicted proteins | sample MB2enrmetagenome_FD_207643 | JGI IMG/M metagenome (GOLD analysis project Ga0326727, IMG submission 207643) | Lab enriched peat soil microbial communities from McLean, Ithaca, NY, United States - MB29MY | ecosystem: Environmental > Terrestrial > Soil > Wetlands > Peat | place: USA: New York... | reverse complement strand
CTTTCAGGTTTTTCCCTTATTTTTACTAAAACCTGCAAACACGCATAAATCAAGGACTTTTAACTAAGGGTGCTGAATGTCAGATTTATTTTATGTTGACCTCTGTAAAATCAAGTACGCAAAATGTATTGGAACGTTATTTTGAAAAAACCAATGAGGATGTCTTTATGACACAACAATCCTTTAGTGAATCACGTCAAAACTTAAAAGTATCCGCTTTTATAGAGTTGTTTGTGATGACTGTAAAGCTAGCTTATGAAGGATTTTATGAAACTTGGCACGGTTATAGAGTTATGGCTATTGACGGTAGTAAACCAGTCCAAACACCCTGCGACTACTTGGAATGGTGTGTAGGTGTGATGAGGTTAGCGAATTGGATTGGGCGGTTGCACTTCAACAGCTATTGGATATTTTAAATGATGTCTCCGAGAAAGCTGGAAAGAAATTATCCAAATTAATTAAAAGTCAACTCCAACAATGGATAATGGCTCTGCCCGCTTACATCAGGGTTTATCTTATTGATTGGAGCTGCGAAAGTTGAGATCATTAACTATAGATTTCAATATTAGAGATTACCAGGTGGATGGGAGGGCGATCAATGCATCAGGACGCATTACGATCTTTACGACAAAAACTATTGATAAATTGTTGCAGCCAGTCATGAAACGTGCCACTAGAAAAAAGACGAATCTCATGAATAGCGATCCCTTGTTCTTAGGTATACACGGTTAATTTACTATGGCATAATACATATGAGAGAGATTAGCATTCTGCCATCGAACTTTTCACATGATCTTACACTCGTTGTTCTCTTTTGAGTTGAAGAGATCAAAAAACACTAATAAAAATCTATAAGCTGTCAGTGTAAACGTCGCAGCTTTAGACATGGAGTCAGAAAATAATGAGTAATAAACCAAAAGAAAAAGTGAACCATTTAGGAATTATGGGAGGAACCTTTGACCCAATTCATTATGGGCATCTTGTGGCTGCGGAAATGGCGCGCGTTGAGTTTAATCTCAGCAAGGTGCTCTTTATACCAAGTAGGATACCGCCCCATAAGAATAGGCGAGACATCACAGCTGCAGATTTGCGGTATAAGATGGTCGAACTAGCCATTGAGGATAATCCGGCATTTGATCTTTCTGCCTTGGAAATTGAGAGAGAAGGGCCGTCTTATACTGTGGATACGTTACGAATTTTACGCCGCACTTGGCCGGATCATGAACTTTATTTTATTACGGGAACCGATGCTCTTCTCGAGATCTTTTCCTGGCGGAATGCCGAAGAAATCTTAACGATGATTCAATTCATTGGTGCGGCACGTCCGGGGTTTGAGGTAAGTGATTTTCTGCTGAAGGTTCAACAAGAACACTTGGAGATCCAGGGGAAAATTCATTATCTGGAAGTCCCTGCTTTAGCGATTTCCTCGACGGATATACGCTCGCGGGCCAGGCATGGTCAATCCTTCCGTTATCTTTTGCCTGAGCCGGTTCGTCTCTTTATTCAAGAACACGGACTTTATACCGCTGAATAAAATGCTTCATAAGGCACTTGGTTTCCGAGGTTTTTTATGTCTTAGTTCGCATACTCTGTTTGGATTTGATCATACTAAAAACGATCTATGAATCAATTCAAAGAGGTGGGTATAACTATGACAACAACACTGTATGTCGGAAATCTCCCGTGGAATACTACAGCGGATGAACTCGGTCAATTCTTTAGCGAATATGGACAGGTTGAAAGCAGTCGGATTATTACCGATCGTGAAACTGGTCGCTCCCGAGGGTTTGGCTTTATTGAAGTTGAAGAAACGGATGCGGCACGCATGGCTGAAGATCTTAATGGCAAGGAGTTTGGCGGACGGCCTCTAACGGTGAATGAAGCAAAACCGAAACAAATGTAATGCCCTAGGGACTTGTAAGGGGGGACCTCCTGACCTGTTTATGGGGGTCCTCCTTGTTCATTTCAGGAAGAACATATAAGTGTCTTTGCCCATGTTTGCACAGGTTTGTATGCTCTGCGTTAGACGTTTTGCAGCAATCATGTTAAAGTTATGTTTAGACTAGTTTATTCATGGCGTTTAATGTTTAGTATAATAAGAGTAGAGGGATATAAGAATCTAAAGAAAAGAGCTAATTGAGGGGCGGGAGAAACGTGATATTACGGGTTGAAGAGGTACATGTTTTAGCGGTTCGTGTTCTTAATGAAGAAAGACTTAAGCATACGTTGGGTGTTGCGGATTGGGCCGAGGATTTGGCCAGACATCATGGTTTGGATCCGGTCCAAGCACGTTGTGCAGCGTTAGCCCACGATCTGGCAAAAGGAATTCCCATTAAGGACCAGTTGAGCCTGGCCCGGCGCTGGAATTTGCTCCATTATCCGGAAGATGAACAATATCCTTATGTTTTACATGGCCCGATTGCGGCTTATTGGCTGGAACATTATTATCGGGTAGACGATGCTGAGGTTGTGGCGGCGGTTGCGAGTCATACGTTAGGGCGACCGGGAATGTCTCCGCTGGAGAAGCTTATTTACAGTGCTGATTTAACCGAACCCAATCGAGACTTTCCAAAAGTGGACAAGTTGCGACAATCCTTGTATGATGATTTAGAAAAGGGTACGTTAGATTGTGTTAAAGGCACTTTGATATACTTGAAAGAAAGCAACCACCCGATTCATCCCTTGTCACAATTGACTTATGAGGATTTGCAAAGGAGGCAAACTATTGGAACTTGATCAGAAGAAGCTTAAAGAAATTGTCAGTATTGTCGAAGACAAAAAAGGTGGAGACATTGTTTTCTTGAATTTAAAGGGTATTTCGGTAGTCACAGATTATTGTTTGATTGTGACCGGGAATACGACCACCCAGGTTAAAGCGATAACCAATCATTTGGAAGAAAAGCTGCCGGAGATGGGCATACAGGTTTCGCACATTGAAGGATTACCGTCTGCAAAATGGGTTTTGATGGATTGTGCAGGCGATTTGGTTATTCATGTGATGACCCCTGAGCAACGTGAATTTTATCAGCTTGAACGTCTCTGGAAAGATGCTGAAGTTGTCTCGTTCAGTACAAGTGAAATTTAAACCAAACACGAAAAGGCAACGATAGGGAGTAGTACTAGGGAACCTTCATTAAAGAGAGACGGCGGATGGTGAAAGCTGTTATAAGGGACTTTAGGAACTCGCCTTGGAGCTGTGTTCAGGTTACAATGAACACCGGTGCGAGCCGTTAACATCGTTTGAGCACATCTGAAATTGGGTGGTACCACGGGAGCGAGCCTCTCGTCCCTTTAGGGGACGGGGCTTTTTACTTTTTAAGGGGGAAGGTTTATGCAAGAGAAGTATGCGTTTGCCGAGGTTGAGTCTAAGTGGCAGAAATACTGGGGGGAAAACAAAGCTTATAAAACGGAGGAAGCATCCTTAAAGCCGAAGTATTATGCCTTGGCCATGTTTCCTTATCCTTCGGGGAATTTACACATGGGGCATGTGCGTAACTACTCGATCGCCGACGTCATTGCTCGCTTTAAACGGATGAATGGCTATAATGTCCTTCACCCCATTGGTTGGGATTCTTTTGGCTTGCCTGCGGAGAATGCGGCGATTAAGCACCAAACTCCTCCGGCGGACTGGACCTGGAAAAACATCGCCAACATGCGGCGGCAGCTTCAAGAGATGGGTATTTCCTATGATTGGGATCGGGAAATGGCCACCTGTCATCCGGGTTATTATAAATGGACGCAATGGTTGTTTTTAGAGTTTCACAAACATGGCTTGGTGTACAAGAAAAAGGCCGCTGTAAACTGGTGTCCTTCCTGTGCCACAGTACTGGCCAATGAACAAGTCGTGGAGGGCGGGTGCGAACGTTGTGACACTCTTGTGACGAAGAAAAACCTGGAACAGTGGTTTTTTAAAATCACGGATTATGCGGAGGCTTTACTACAAGATTTGGATAAGTTGCCGGGTTGGCCTGAAAAGGTGAAAACCATGCAGCGTAACTGGATCGGCCGTTCTGAAGGGGTGGAAGTTCAGTTCGCTTTGGAAGAACGCGCGGAGGAGATTTCGGTCTATACCACCCGGATTGACACCCTTTTTGGGGTGAGTTATGTGGTTTTAGCCCCGGAACATCCTCTTGTTCTGGAGTTGGTTAGAGAGACGAAATACGAAGCAGATGTGTTGGCTTTTATTAAGAAGATGAATGGTCTCAATGAAATTGCTCGGACTTCTACGGAAGCTGAAAAGGAAGGGTTGTTTATCGGAGCGTATTGCCTTAATCCGCTGAGTGGGCAAAAGGTTCCGATTTGGATTGCGAACTATGTGCTTCTTGAATATGGGACGGGCGCGGTGATGGGTGTACCGGCGCACGACGAACGGGACTTTGAATTCGCAGTGAAGTATGGCTTGGAAATTAAGACGGTTATTGTACCTCCGGGTAATGCGGCCGACGCGAACGATCAGCGCCTTCAGGCTGCCTTTACGGGGGAAGGGGTCATGGTTAATTCTGGCACTTTCGATGGTCTGAGCAGTGAAGAGGGTTGGGAGCGGATTGCCGATGAAGCGGTACGCCGGGGCAGGGGTCAACGGAAAGTTAATTTCCGCCTGCGGGATTGGCTTATTTCTCGTCAACGTTATTGGGGGGCCCCCATTCCAATGGTCTATTGTGAAGCCTGTGGAACTGTGCCGGTTCCGGAAGAGCAGTTGCCGGTTTTACTTCCACCGGATGTCGTCTTCAAAGCGGGAGAAAACCCGTTGGCTTCCTCTTCCTTGTTTACGGATACGACCTGCCCCCAGTGCGGGGGGCGAGCTCGTCGTGAGACGGATACGATGGATACCTTTGCTTGTTCCTCCTGGTATTTCCTTCGCTATACAGACCCCCGCAACACGGCGGCTCCTTTTTCCCAAGCTGCGGTGGATCAGTGGATGAATGTCGATCAGTATGTCGGTGGGGTGGAACATGCGATCCTTCACCTTTTGTACGCGCGGTTTTTTACTAAGGCTTTGCGGGATTTCGGCTACTTGAAAGTGGATGAACCGTTCCAGAACCTGCTTACTCAGGGAATGGTTTGCATGGATGGATCTAAAATGTCCAAATCCAAAGGGAATATTGTCAGCCCGGAGGTGATTATCGGGAAATATGGGGCAGACACGGCCCGCTTATTTATCCTGTTTGCTGCTCCGCCGGAGAGAGATTTGGAGTGGAGTGATCAAGGGGTTGAAGGGTGTTATCGTTTCCTAAATCGTGTTTGGCGCTTAGTCGTTCAATATGAGCCCATTATCTATTCGTCACTCTTCAGAGAGACCCAAAATCACCCGGCAGATGCGACAGACAAAGCAAGAGAGTGGGGTAATTTGGATGCAGTCAGTAAAGAGATGCGCCGCCACACTCACTCGGCGATTCAGAGAGTGACGGTCGACATCGGAACGCGCTTTAATTTTAACACGGCGATCAGTACCGTCATGGAATGGGTCAATGCGTTATACCTTTATAAGGAGCAGCCGACTGCGGTTGATGTGGTCGGACGGGAAGCCGTTGAAGCGATTCTTATACTCCTGGCCCCCTTTGCCCCGCACATCACAGAAGAGCTTTGGCGTGGAATTGGGCATACAGAGAGCATTCACAAACAGCCCTGGCCTCAAGTGGATGAAGCGGCTCTTGTACAGGATGAAGTGACCGTTATTCTGCAAGTCAATGGCAAGGTTCGTGATCGGATTATCGTGTCCGCAGATATAGCCAAGGCAGAGTTGGAGAAAATAGTGCTTGCTCAGCCCAAGGTGTGTGAATGGACCCAAGGAAAAGCGATCGTCAAGGTCATTACGGTTCCGGGCAAGTTGGTTAATTTGGTTGTTAAGTAGAGGACTTGAGGCGTTTTTCTATTAGGGTAAGGTATCTCATAGGGATATAGTGAGTTAATTATCGGCCCTCAGGGGCCTTTTTTATTTAATCACAAATATGCAATTATTCGAGTACTTAACCCAACTTTCGTAAGCCAACGAATCAAGCTTAGCCAATCAATTAACATTTTCTTAACATTATTTATAAGTATCTTTTTACAGACTCATGTTATAATTTCACTAATAATATTACGTCATTTGCTGGGTAAGCGGAGAAAAGAGTGTTGCGAAAAGATAAGTAGGGAACTGAGTCATATCCGGGGGTTGGTGCCTTATGACGAAAGTCAGGTTATGCTTGTAAGAATTGTTAGCCAGGTTCGGAATATAGTAATAAGAGATTGGACTTAGTAACGGTTCGCCACGTAGAAGAGATTCGGTAAATTATGGAATGTGCTATATAAAGTGCGACAGAAAAAGGAGTGTCATATTTTGCAAAAAGTATATGTACTCGATTCTAGTGTGCTGCTGCATGACCCTAACGCGTTATTTCAATTCCAAGAAAACGAGGTAATTATTCCCTACGTGGTTTTAGAGGAAATAGAAAGCAAGAAACGGCTCATGGAGAATGTTGGTCAAGCTGCCAGAGAGGCCATCCGTCATCTTGATCGCTTACGAGATGAAGGTCATCTTTCTAAAGGTGTTCTCTTACCGAACGGAGGAATAGTTCGGGTCGAGTTGAATCATTACTCCAATGAAATTTTGCCGGTTAACTCAGATCTATCTTTGGCGGATAATCGAATTCTGGCAGTCTCTTTAAATTTAACGCGTGAGGAAAAACGTGCTGTCATTTTGGTCACTAAAGATATTGCCATGCGTGTCAAAGCGGACGCTTTGGGAATCTTAACCGAAGATTATTATAATGACAAAGTGGTTCTGCCACCGATTATGGATGAAATCTTGGTGCTGCCGCTTGAGGATCTCGAGGTTGACGCACTTTACCAAAATAGATACATCCCCTTAAAGGAACCTTTGCTGCCGAATCGCTGTGTAAAAGCAGTTTTGAGTGACGGCTCTGTGCTGCCCTTTGTTTCGTCTCCGGATGGGAAGAAATTAGTCTATCAGATGGGGCAAAGTCACGCCTCTTGGGATATCAGAGCGAAGAATATGGAACAGTCTTGGGCGTTGGAAATGCTCAATAATCCGGAGATCAAGTTGGTTAATATGATGGGACCGGCAGGCACAGGAAAGACACTGCTTGCTTTGGCAAGCGGTTTAGAACAAACGGTTCATGATGAGCTCTATATTAGGATGCTTTGCGCTCGGCCGATTATCCCCTTTGGTAAGGATATCGGGTTTCTGCCCGGGGAGAAGGATCAGAAGGTTCGTCCGTATATGCAGCCGATTTATGATAATCTGGAATATTTACTGCGGCCGCGGCGGGAGAAAGATCGGGAGAGAAGCGGCGAATCCATGGTTGACAGTGCCATTGATCTGCTGGTAAAGAAGAGGCAACTGGAGATTGAAGTGCTTACCTATATCCGGGGGCGAAGTATTCCCAATCAATTTATGATTATTGATGAGGCGCAGAACCTTTCTGCGCACGAAGTAAAGACGATTATCACACGAGCCGGTGAAGGAACGAAGATTGTGCTTTGCGGAGATCCGGATCAAATTGATCATCCTTATCTGGATAAGGGAAGTAACGGATTAGCCTATGTCGCTTCGCGCTTAAATGGTCAATCCTTCTATGGACAGGTTCGATTGATTCATGGGGAACGCAGCGAACTTGCCACACGGGCGGCCCGTTTGTTGTGAGGAGAGATTGGTGAGGGGATCCAAATATTTGGATCCCCATCTTTTTCTTTTTTTATTGAAGGAATTCTTGTTAATTTAGAGAATAATAATCGTAATCTAATGAAATGTAATAGTAATTTGCTTATATACTGATTGTTGCAAGTAAATTGCCGCATGGAAATTTGGCATCGGTTCCGTTAGCGACGGGCTAACGAGCGAACGGCGTCGGTGGCGAATTCCGTCTCTTTTAGGGTATTGAAATGGGAGAAGGAAAACCGGACAGAGCCGGATAGGTTGAGGGTATCATGCATCAACGGTGCGCAATGGGCCCCGGAGCGCACGGCAATGTCATACTTCTCAAAAAGTAGACTGGCTACTTGAGCGGAATCATACCCTTCGATATTAAGTGAGACGATGGGTGCACGAAGGGGGGCGGACAAATCACCGTAGAGTGTCACGCCGGGGGTATCTGCCAGTGAATTGGCAAACAGGCGTCCCAAGCTATCTGCTTGGTGATGAATCGTGGCTGGACCGACAGATTGTATATATTGTACGCCAGCCAATAGGCCGGCGATTCCGTGGGCATTTTGCGTGCCGGCTTCCAGCGCATCGGGTAATTCCCGAGGATGTCTGTGATCGAAGGAATGGTGGCCGCTTCCTCCAACATACAAGGGTTCGGGCCTGAAATCGGTTCCTAAACAGAGCCCGCCGGTGCCTTGCGGTCCGAAAAGTGATTTATGACCGGTAAAGCAGAGGGCGGAGATGTTTTTCATATCGATCGGCAAGAGCCCGGCGCTTTGTGCGGCGTCTACAATAAAGTGCACGCCACGCGCGGCACACAGTTTGCCGATCGACTGGATATCGAAGACGTTGCCTGTGACATTGGAAGCGTGGGTGAGAACTACGGCGCCGGTATCCGTACGGAGGGCAGAGGAAATTGCCTCGGCTGAAATGCGTCCCAAGGGGTCGCAAGGAACAATGGTATAATTCTCCCGCCGGTAGACGGGGCGCAGTACGGAGTTGTGCTCTGCGGCGGTTGTGACGATATGTCCCTTGATACCGGCAATGGCGATGTTTAGGGCGGCCGTGGCATTGGGGGTGAAGACAACGCGCAGAGGGTCGTCACTGAGCCCAAAGAGCGAGGCCAAGGCGATCCGTGCTTCCATCAGCATACGAAGGGCGTCAAGGGCCGGAGTATGCGCTCCGCGTGAAGCGTTGCCAAAGGTATCCATGGCGCGCCAAACGGCTTCCTTAACGCAAGCCGGTTTGGTTAGGGTTGTAGCGGCGTTATCCAGATAAATCATTTTTGCTCCAATCTGTAGACAGTGGTAATATTTATATTAGTATAAGGCAAATACCTGTGTTAAGGAAGTGATGCTGATGACAAGTTTATTGTCAAACTGTACGTCAGGCGGCTGCGGGGCGAAGATCGGCCCGGGTGAGTTATCCAAAGTGTTGTCTGGGCTGCCCGTTTTTGCTGACCCCCAGCTCTTGGTGGGCTTTGATGCTTCGGATGATGCTGCAGTCTATCAAATTGATGCAGACACTGCCATTGTTTCGACTGTGGATTTTTTTTCGCCGATGGTCAATGATGGCCGCTTGTTTGGTCGCATCGCAGCGGCCAATGCCTTGAGCGATGTCTATGCCATGGGCGGGACACCGCTGTTTGCCCTGAATCTGGTTTGTTATCCGGAGAGCATGGACATAGAGGCCTTGGGCGAAATCTTAGCAGGCGGTGCGGAAAAGATCCAAGAGGCGGGGGCGGTCCTTTGCGGTGGTCATTCCATCTATGACAAAGAGCCGAAATATGGTCTGGCGGTCACTGGGCGCATCGATCCCCAGCGGATTTGGCGCAACAATACACCGATTCCGGGGGATCAACTGATCCTCACCAAACCGCTGGGCGTAGGCATCGTCATGGCGGCGCTGCGCGGAGAAATGGCTGATGACCAAGCAGTGCAGGCGGCGCTGTCTTCCATGCAGCGGCTGAACAAATACGCGGCGGAGAAAATGCACGGTTTTCCCATCAGTGCCTGTACGGATATCACAGGGTTCGGGCTGTTGGCCCATGCCAAGGAAATGGCCGGGGAGGCCGCCTCGTTGGTATTATATCCCTCGGAGTTGCCGTATATCCCCCAGGCTCATACCTATGCCGGGGATTATCTGATCACTGCGGCCGCCCAACGCAACCGCAATCACATGCAAGGCTTCGTGAAGCTCGGCGATACGCCGTTTGCTTTGCAGGAATTGATGCTGGATCCCCAAACCTCCGGAGGTCTGTTTCTCAGTGCTCCGAAATCCTGTGCGCAAGAACTGTTAAGTGCCATTCAGGAAATGGAGCCCCAGGCCAGAATCGTGGGAGAAGTGCTCTCACCGCAGAACTTACCGATTTTATTGCGATGAGGAGGAAAATATATGACAACCCATATTGATGCCACGGGGCAGGTTTGTCCCATACCGGTCATACGAGCTAAAAAAGCGCTGGAGGGGATGGGGGAAGCAGGTGGCGTGGTGACTGTCTTAGTAGACAACGACATTGCGCGGCAAAATCTTCAAAAGATGGCCACCGGTTTAGGTTATCAAAGCGAATATGCGCAAAAAGAAAACGGCACTGTCGAGGTGACCATCGTTGCCGGCGAAGGCTGCGCTGTGGACAGTTGTGCGCCGGCTGATAATTCGGGGCTCGTCGTTGCCATCGGCCGGGATACCATGGGGGAGGGTCAACAGGAGTTGGGCCAAATCCTGATCAAAGGCTTTATCTATGCCCTGAAGGAGCTTGTGCCGCCGCCGACGCATATCCTGTTTTTCAATTCGGGGTCCTACCTTACCGGCAGTGATTCCAACAGCTTGGAAGACCTGCGTAGCCTGGAAGCAGCGGGAACGGTTATCCTGACCTGCGGCACCTGCACCAATTATTACGGAATTACGGAAAAGCTCGGGGTCGGTGAGATCGCCAATATGTACGGTATCGTTACGGCTATGGCCGGTGCGAAGCGGCTTATCAATCTTTAGGAGGCTTGCTGTGGCTTATATTCTTACTTTTGCCAACACCCATGAGGCCATTTTTGCCGAAAAAATGCTCTTGCAGGCCGGATACTCGGTAGGGGTGATGCCCTTGCCCTCCGGCATCAAAGCCGGATGCGGCATCGCGCTTCGGGTAGCTGATCATCTTGCGTCAAAGGCGCTTTTGCAGAAGAACAACATAGTTGTGTCGGCTGTCTATCAAGCAACGGCCAATTCAGAGGGTACAGGGTACAGTGAGGTAGAGCTCTGAATACGTTTTTGCATCCGCGGGAGAACTCTGGCAAGCACTATCGGTTGGTTGTTGCGGTTAATTCTAATAAGTTCATAGGTGATTCTACTTCAGAAACCTCTATTTTAGGCTCAGCAATCAGTACACCTGAAAGCTGGGTCTTTTTGACGTGTAAAACTTGGGTTGTTCCCGACAAGAACGGTGTCTGAGCTTTTGCGCTTAATTTGTCTGAGTTATGCCCTCATAATAACTATTTATGAATTAACTGCCAAATTCGACAGGATAAATCAGACTTCGCGGCAGGAAAAAGCAGGGCTAAAGCGAAATCAAAGAAACTAAAATTACTATGGTCAATATGGCTGATATGGTCGATCGAAAAGAACGCGGCTTGACGTCTGCTAGGATAATCTGATGCGGTTAGCAGTAGATGTGGATAAAGCCCAAAAAATAAAGTAAAGGTAGGAGGCGGCGGATGGAACGTAAGCTTCGCTATGCTTGGTGGTTTGTACTCATAGGTCTCGTGATTCTGGCCATTTGGAAGCTCTTTCTGCCTCATGGCTCCAATGCCTATCTTCAAAAAACGGTTTCCAGCCGGGAAATCGTTGTTTACGTTGCCGGAGCCGTTGAGAAACCGGGGCTT
>Ga0326727_10024181_pt1 | contig 11517 bp, 9 predicted proteins | sample MB2enrmetagenome_FD_207643 | JGI IMG/M metagenome (GOLD analysis project Ga0326727, IMG submission 207643) | Lab enriched peat soil microbial communities from McLean, Ithaca, NY, United States - MB29MY | ecosystem: Environmental > Terrestrial > Soil > Wetlands > Peat | place: USA: New York... | reverse complement strand
CTCCACAAACGGTCGAATATACTCCCATTGAAAGTCACTCAAATCAGCCATGCTTTTGGTTTGCTTCAACTTCCACCACAAAGCAAGCGTTTATCGTTCTGGTGCATTGGCGAGACTGGTTCTAGAGTGGCGCATCCGTTGATGCTGCGGGCAATTTGCATGGGTGGCGCAGCAGAACAGAAAGGCCGCACAGTACCCGCCGATGTTCACAACCATGGTCAGCCGTTTGGCTTTTTTCTCCGTGAACCGGAGAATTTAGCGCCTGAGCCCTGGTTCGCGTCCGTCAACAAATTGCCGCCAATCTTCATACTGCCGGCCGGTTTCCTTTCCTGCTTGTCGCTCTGGACTTCAGCGGTCTGCACGCTCTTGGCGCTGCTGACAGCTTACAGAACCAGCTCGACGCGTCAGGATACGCCAAGCCTCGCGGAAATATGAAACAAGTAGTTCTTGATTGTGTGCTCGCTTAGCTTCAGTTCCTTGGCGATATCTCGGTTTTGCAGGCCAATCTCGCCAGGTAAGAACGCACTCTTCCACTGCACCACCGCATCTACGACACCGAACCTTGGTCACGAGAGCTTCGCGGCCATTGGCCCGCTCGCCCTGCTCGGCGACGCCTTCTATCCGGTTCTTGTTCATCGGCACGCAGCTTCGCTCCACGCTTCCTTCCCACACTCGGTCGCCCTCATGCAGTTGCGCTTCGCTTCACTCACCGTGACCAGCTTGTGACGGGACTTACACCCGCAAGAGTGCGCCCTTGCTGGGCGCACCAAAACAATCGGCCGGATCCACCCGATCCGGCCGCGTCAAAAGGTATAGCTTCTGATACAGAACACCACAGAAAAACTGACAACGCAGCTGCTGGGAAGATCCCTCAACTCTGCGACGTTTAGCAATACCTATCGGATTCTTGCTGAGTGGAGATAGCCGCATCTGGGCGGCACTGCAGCGCTCGCGTGGCAGACCCATCCCTATCGATGAGTTCCGCCACGCTGCACTGCCTCGCGACCGCAGGGAGCCCTACTCTCGCGACGATCGAGTGTCAACCGCCAGCCTTGCTAGCGATGCCGTTCGGGCAGCGGCTTCCGTTCCTCAGGCTTCACTTCTGTCGCATTCACCGGAGTGGTACCCTGCACGTCGTTCGCGAAGGTCGCGCCCGCGGGCACCAGGTAATTCTGCACCGATTGGTCGTCTCCCATTCCGGTCATCGTGGTGATGCGCGAAGCATCGATGCCCTGATCCGTGACCAGATAGTCCTTGGCGTTGACGGCGCGCTGGGCGGCAAAGTCCTCCACCTTGACGTGCCTGTTGTGTGCTGCCCGCTTTTGCTCCTTCGCCTCGGTGTCCTTTTCCTTGGCATTGGAGTCGGCGACGATGACCGCCTTGGCGTCAAGCTGCTGCTTGAGGTCGAGAGCCACCTGGTCAAGGCATGCTTTGGCTTCGTTATCCACCCGTGTTGGCCGCTTGGTGTCGTTGCCAAAGCTAACCGTGCAGAGGGCCTGCGTGTGCGGCGGTGGCGGCGGCGGTGGTGGAGCCAGAACCGTGACCATGGTGTTGGCGGTTGCCGTGTGGCTCTTGTCGTCGGAAACACTGCACGTGATTCCCACTGCACCCGTCGGCGCTCCGGCCGAAGAGAATGACGCGGTTGTGCCACTGCCCGAAATGGTTCCGGCAGAAGCGGAGTAGCTGTAAGTCAGCGGACGGTTCTGCGGGCTCACGGCCTGTGCTGTAACTGTGGCCGTTCCACCAGGCTGAACCTCCATCGGGCTGGACGAGCAGGAGATCGTCGGCGGCTCAAAAGCCTTCACCGTGTAGTTCGCCTCGCATTGGGCGCTCTCACCCGGCTTCAGGCCTTCTTTGCCCTTCTTGCCTTCCTTCACTTCGGCCTTCGCCGCGTAGTTGCCGGGGTCCAGTGAACCGGTCGCCACAGTGGCCGTATTTCCGGTGCCAGTCACGCCTGTGCCACTCCAACTGTAAAGCACATTCGTGTTCTTCTTGGGATTTACCGATCCGGCAGTGGCGGTTACGGTGAGAGGATCGCCCGGGTAGATGGCAGGGGCGCTTGCGTTGCACGACAAAGTAATCGGTGGAGGCTTCTTGCAGCCCATTGGCAAGAAAGCCAGGCTCAACAGCGGAACCCAAAAGGCACATTTTACGATTCGCTCATTCATACGTTTACTCCCCAAACTGAAAATAATATCACCATTGCAGAGGACTGCCTGTTCTCTTTTGCACTCTTTTTAGGTTGATCGATCGTGTCCCGATCAAGATCAACTCTCGGCCAGCTCAGGGCGAATAAGGCTATCCCCTTGCGTGTGATTCAGCACGCATGTCGAGCCGCCGGGTTCATCGGAAAAATGTCTGCACATGGCCACCAGAGGGTGTGCCAAATGGCCGACAATTATCGAAGCCAAATACATAACGGCAAGCAGGTCAGCGTCCTGCGATCTCATGACCGAGTAGGGGACAGAAAATGAAAGACACTTGGACGTTCATCAGTGCTCATCCCACATCGCATGAGCGGCAGGTGGCGAAGACTGCATCGCTGGCTGCCGGCATCTGCGATCCGAGCCCCGGCTGGCTCCCGTATAGGCTCCAGACCGACGCAACGTTTGCCGATGGCTAGCCAGCGGGGCGAGGGCGCGGTGACTCCGAGTTACTCGTTACCTGACTTCGCCGTCTGATATGCCTCGCGGCCAGCCTCGACCGCCGCGGCTACCCGGGTTGATTGGTCACCCACCAGGCTCCTGCCACGCTCTACATACTCACCTACCTGCGCCTTGCCCTTGTCCACCAGCGCGCCCACCTGCTCGACGGCCTGCTTTGTACGAGTTCGCAGGTACTCCGTTCCCTCGCGAGCACCATGAGCAATGTCTTCTCTGGTTTCCCGACCACTCTTGGGGGCATAAAGAATCCCAACCAGCGCACCGACGCCGAGTCCCGCCAGCAACCATGCTATGCTCTGGACCTTGCTATCCTCAGCCATAACGAAGCATCTCCTTTCGTTCAATTCCGAGAAAGCGCGAACGTGCCAGATTCCATGATACGCCGCAAATTATAAGCCGTTTGTGCGGCCAATTCAGCGGTCCGGCGAGTGCTCTCGTCGGAAAGAATCCCTGCCAAATCCCATCGCATTGGACGTAGATTCAGAAGCAGTAGTTGCGAAGCCGGTCCCAAACCTGCTGCACACCTTTCTTATCGGCGCTCAAATATGCCGACAACAGTTACGGCTGGCCTGCGACGCTGACCTATGCCGGACTCCTGGAGCGCTTGGTCACCCTGAACGATGAACGCTCCTCCGCTTCGCAGGGGTACAAGGCGGCTGGGTTACCTGCTCAGCAGCCGTAGAACGCCCTCGTTCGTCGCCGGCAGCCTATACTTCAGGAAGGAAAGCTAATCGCATTTCAACCTTTCTCCCGACTGTCTTTATCCTTTGCACTGGAGTTCCCATGAGCCATGCCTCACATACATCGAACATCGAGAACCTGGTTAATCAACTGATCGAACTCTACTTGGCTCAGGCGGCCGATCTGCGCGAGTATGCCCAAGCCACAGCGGCGAGGGAGGGCACTGTGCATCTGGAGCGCACCCTTCGCCACCGGGAAGTTCTGCGAGCGGATCTTTACCGCCAGTTTGAGCAGGCGGCCTTCCCGGTATCCCCAGCTCCAGACCGCGCTGACCAAACTTAAACTGGAGAACGAAGGATTCCGGTGGGTGTGGTGGAAAACTTCGGGGACACGTTTTGGTGAACTGCTGGCTTCGGTACCATCCGCCACTCATCTCATCGAATCCCCAACTTGGCGTACTGATCCTCCGTGAGCCTGAGGAACACGTCGCCACGTCCAGTGACGATTGTCGTCGATTCTAGCAACGACTTTGCTACGTATCGGATTCCTGCAAACGATACATAATCTCCCACACCTTATGAAGCGCGCTGGTGTACGCGGTCCCGTCATGTCCCTGGCGCTTAACAACTTCACTCTTGAAGTTGCTCCACTCCTGCTCTTCGGCCAGTTCTTGAAGGGCTGCAACCCAAACGGATTTCGGCACGATCAGCCGGTAACCATAGTCGCGATTCGGCGGGGAAAGGATTTCTGAACTGCCCAGCGGCGGGAATCGCTTTTGCAGGTTTTGGAGATGTTCTTTGCGCCGCGCCCGCACCATCACCGTGTCTCGATCAATTTCCTTCGTGCCCGGCTTGTCGGCACAGGCAATCGAGTAGAAACCGTAAATGGTAAAAATCCACATGGCACACCTCTCTGCTGCTTCAACTTCGATTGATTCGGACCTGCGAGAATCCGTTTTATCATGGCCTCGGTGTCTTCTTCTTGTCCTTGGGAGGCGCATACGGAAACCCTATTTCAATCGACCCACAATAAGGTCGCTTGGCCCAGGCAGCTTGATCCGGCTCACCTCGGTGAACCCGGCAGCTTTCATCCAGGAGGTATATTCAACCTCACTGTAGCTGGCGCCGGCGTCGGTGCCCACGAGCATGTTTACGGAGAAAAGTGTCGCATGTAGAGGTCCGGCTTTATCGGGATTGAGGATAAAATCCTGCACAACCAGGCGGCCGTTCGGCGCGAGTGCCTGACGGGCACGGCGGAAGATGTCCCGATTCTGCTCCTCTGAAAACATATGGCAAATCGCATTCAGCATGACGATGTCATAGCCGGAGCCGAAATCGTCGTGCAGCATGTCTCCAGCGCGAAGGCTGACTTGCGTTGAGACGCCGGCCCTACTGACATATTCGCTTGTAAGCGGCACGACCTCCGGAAGATCAAGGATCTCGCATCTCACATCAGGAGAAGCCTTCGCGAACGCGATGGAATAAGCGCCAGAACCGCCGCCCAGATCGAGGATGCGGCGAACACCGGTCGTGCCCAGGGCCTTCACTACCGGTGGGGCGCGATCCTTGGAGTTGCGTTGCATGCCGGCAATGAAGTTGACTGTCCATTCGGGGGTATTGCCGCGATCGATTGGAACGCGGGCACCACCGCGCACCACCTCGGTCAGCGTACTCCAGCGATGCCAGATGTTGGCTGTGTGCAGGAGGCCATCGCGGTGGTTGTCCTTTGATCCCCCAACAAAGAAGCGAAATGACTCGGGCGTATTCCTGTATTCATCACCTGTTTTCGAGAGCAGTCCGAGAGCGACAAGCACGTTAAGCAGCATGCCTACAGCGCGGGCATTCGCATGGACCCGCATCCCAATCTGGTCAGCATTGGCCCCGTCCCCGACGGCAGTAAAGATGTCGAGTTCAAGCGCGGTAAGAATGCAACGGCTCGGCATGTAGCCGCGGATCATCTCATTCAGGCGGTCGGGCAGCGTTCCCGCTTTCTCGCGGGCTGCCATCACTTGACGGAAATGTTCCCCATGTTCGATTGACATGGCCTTCATCGCAGAGGCGTCGTTCCAGATGAGCCGATCGACGGGTTTGCCATGGAGCAGATGCTGACTGACGATTTCGGGTATATCGGAGGTTTGCACACGGCGGTACCACACCCCTTCCGGATAGACAACCATCACGGGACCTTCTTCACACAGTCCCATGCAGCCGCAGGTAGTGAGCTGCACATCGCCGCCGAAACCGCATGCTTGTATTTCGCGATCCAACGCATTGAGGACTGCGATCGACCCGTTGACCGGGCACGAGAGTACACCCTCTGGCTTTTGCTGAGTGCAGATGAAGACATGAAAGCGAAACGGTTCCATCGCGGGCTCCGATTCCAGATCAATGTTAGCGCTTCGTCTTGCTGCCCTGAAGCCACGGCTGGAACCGAAGGCACTAAGGGAAGGACGGCAGTCAACCCTCGCGACCACGCGGACCTGACGAGGAAAACGAAGTCCTTAGCTGACTGCGCGAGTCTTCCCTACTACCCGGACTGTTTGAACCTGCGGGAGGTACCGCATGTTGCAGTCACCTTGTGGCCCTCGTCGATGGTTCAAGCGCTCTTATGTTCCGGCTTCCGCCGCTACGCGAACCACCAGCTTCCCGAAGTTCTTCCCTTGCAGCAGGCCCATGAACGCCTCAGGAGCGTTCTCCAATCCGCTCACAATATCCTCGCGATACTTGATCTTCCCTGCCTCGAACCATTCCGTCATCTGCTTCCGGAACTCCCCAAAGTGTGATCCATAATCGTCAAAGATGATGAATCCCTGCATCCGGATCCGCTTTTTTAACAAGGTCGCCATCACCTGCGAGGTTCGGTATTTGCCCTCAGTCGTCGGGTCGCCGTTGTAGGTGGCAATCAGCCCGCACAGGGGAATGCGGGCACGCGCATTGAGCAACGGCAGCACTGCATCAAAAACCACCCCGCCGACGTTTTCGTAGTACACATCAATGCCTTTCGGACACGCCGTCGCCAGCTCTTCATGCAGTTTTGGACTGCGATGATCAAGGCAGGCGTCGAATCCAAGCTCCTCCACCGCGTAGCGGCACTTCTCTGTTCCGCCTGCAATCCCCACCACGCGGCATTCTTTCAGCTTCGCAATCTGTCCCACAACAGAACCCACAGCACCTGTAGCCGCGGCAACCACCACCGTCTCGCCCGGCTTCGGCTGCCCGATGTCCAACAGTCCCATATAAGCCGTGAATCCCGGCATGCCCAGCACTCCCAGCGCGTAGGAAGGCTTGGACGGATGCGCTCCAAGATTCAATACGCCTCTTCCGTCCGAAATCGCGAACTCCTGCCAGCCGTTCTGACTCAGGACCCAGTCACCAACAGCAAAAGCCGGTACGTTTGAAATCTCCACCCGGCTCACAGTCGAGCCCACCATCAATTCCCCAATACCCACGGGCGGCGCGTAGGAAGGCACGTCACTCATCCGCCCACGCATATACGGGTCAAGAGACAGATACACCGTCCGCAGGAGCATCTGCCCCTCATCCGGGGATTGGAGTGTCTCGGTCTCCATGCGAAAGTCTGAAGCTACAGGAGCTCCCACGGGCCGTGAAGCCAGGACGATTCTCCGGTTTGTCGTTTCCCTCATGTGCAATCCCCTATTCTTCCTTTCAGCAGGCTGAACCATCGGATGCCACAAGGAGGGTATCACTGCGCCGGGCTTTCGTAGCGAACTGGTGGTCGAGAGCCTGGGTTCGCTGAGGGCTCAGGTCGCCGAACTGGACTCGATCAGGCGGTTCAAGGCATCCACACTCGTCCTGCTCCACCGCGATGAAGATTCCCGCTTGTTGGCGCCGGCTTCGATTGGTTGAACGAGCGATTGCGACCAAAACCTTCAAGCGCGCGAGATGCTCAGTGAAGTGGACAGCACGGCAAATTCGCGCCACTTCTCTACGCATGCTTACTGACCACTTGGATTCGGGGTGTTCTATGCTCAACCCATGTACCTACTCACCCAAGCTATCCGCAGTCGTTTCCGCAAGTATGCTCTGTTCTCGCAACTCCACCGTGAACATCCCCGAGTGCTCCTACAGCTTTCAACGCGGCATTCCATCCATGGCTGCGGTCCCTGGACCTGGTGGGTCTTGGGAGCCATTGAGCGACCAGACGATGACTGGCTTTTCGCCGGAGTGATGGACAGCCACGCAGGCGCGCAGGCCGGCGCGTTTTCAATGGAGGAGATCCGCAGACTCGACAAAAGGACCTGGCCGGGTGTTCGGCAGGTGATGCGCGACCCGCTGCTTCCACTCGAACTGCTCCCGATTTGGCGCGGTGTCAATCCGGAGAAACCAATCGCCTCATGGAATTCACCACGGCGGAGACTGCAAACGCGGCGGAAGAGGTTTTAACCCGGATTTCCATTTTGACCGGCGATTGTGAAACCTCGGAACGCCGCCATCGTCAATGTTTATGAGGGTGCAAGCGCGATCCAGGCGCCCCGGGGATCAGGACCCAATGGGTGAGATACAAAAGCGACCCTTTCAGCTCTCCTTCAACGCTTCTCTCAGGGTCGATTTCCAGGGTTCCCGCGTTACTTCTGACGGCGGGCTAATTCTGATGCGTGAGTTGGACGGGCGATTGGGCTTCGGCGAACTTGCGGCTGAATGCCTTACTGACACACGAGCGAGGAACGCACAGTTGCCGATTGTCGATCTGCTGCGCCAGTCAGTTTAGAGCCGCCTGGCCGGATACGAAGACGTGAACGATGCCGAACGTCTGGCCCAAGAGCCATCTGACGCGGCGCATGTTTGGAAGCATGCTGCGGCGAATTCTGGCTTTGCCACTGCCCGCTGGATAGGCGCGGCAGCCAAGCAAAACAAATCTGGACGGCGGAGAGGAGTTGAGGGAGGGGTGTGCGTAAAATCGCTTCGAAATGGGGCAAATGATGGTTTATGGGTCCCGGCAAAGGCCTTGCTGGGCACGCCTGGGGCTTTGGGATGGAAACGCGTGCAAAAGAGATCGCGAGCGGAGGCAAATGGGGGTATATTGGTTCGCAGCCAAAAGGCAAAACGGAAATTCCAGATTACATCTGACCTTTCGAAATTCTTGATCTACCGGAGAATTGGAAAGAGAGTTCCGGTCAGATCTTAAAGGTTCAAAAGTTGTGTCAAGCTTTGTCCAAAAGGAGTAATAGATGCAACAGGAAGGTAGTTTTTGCCTTCGCTCAGTTCGGATCCCGGAATGGTTCCGCGCCGCGATGTTTGGACCTCGCTGGAGTTCCGAGGCAGCGAGTTTCTCGCCAGCGGATCACCTTGGGCGTAAGAAGCGTGCGAGGTCTTCCGTTCAGTCGTTCGTCACTAACAGTCTGGTACTAGGCGCCGCCGTACTGGCGCTCTGCATGCAAGCTCAGGCCAACGATTCCATGTTTCCTGCTCTACCGGCAGCCGCGAACAGCATTGGATGGCAAGGCAATTACTTCATCGTGAATGGCAAGCCGACCGTTCTGTGGTCTGGCTCTATTCACTATGCGCGCATTCCGCGGGAACAGTGGCGCGAACGCCTGGTAGAAGCCAAGCGTGCCGGCATAAATACGATTCAAAGCTATGTCTTTTGGAACGCGCATGAGCCTCAAAACGATGTCTTTGACTTCAGCGACAATCTCGATCTCGATGCGTGGTTGACGACCATCGAAGAGGTTGGCCTCTATTCAGTTATACGCATGGGTCCGTATTGCGGGTCGGAGTGGCTGCATGGAGGCACTCCGCAGTGGATCGTCGATCAGCCTGGGATGCAGATTCGCAAAATGTACACGCCGTACATTTCCGAAGTGGATGTGGAGTACGCGAGAATTCTCCCTATTCTCGCCAAACACCAGATCCACAAGGGTGGCAGCCTGCTGTTCGTGCAGCTCGAAAACGAATTTCCCGGTTTCCCAAAAGTGGCAGGAGGAACCGATGACCCGAGCGACGGTTATCTAACGCACTTGTATAAACTCGCCCGTGCGGGCGGTCTTGAAGTGCCTCTCTTTTACTCGGGATTGAACCATGGTCGCGACCCGGCGGGCACAACACCTTTCGGGGATCGCACGCACCCCTGGTATAGCAGCGAGTTCTGGACAGGCTGGTTCGACGTCGTTGGCGAGCTGAATGAGAAGCAGCTAAATACGCTTGTGCGCGGTGCGTGGCATGTCGTGGGGTACGGCGGGGCCGGTGCCAATTACTACATGTTCAACGGCGGCACCAATTTCGGCTACTCGGGCTGCTGCCAGAGGACCTCGTACGATTACAGAGCGCAGATTGGTGAGGCAGGGCAGCTACGCCAGGCATATTTCCTCACCAGAGCGCCGCAAGCGTTTTCACAGACTTTCGAGTCACTGCTGGCAACCTCAAAGGACGGCTCCAGCCTGATCGAGCATGTAGCGAGTGGCCTCACTTCATACGCGCGTCGGTCTCCTGCGGACGGTTCCGCCGTGTTCCTCGACAATCCAGGCTCGACTCCAATTCGAACACAGATCACATTGAAATCTCCGTCGATTACTATTCCCGCTGGTGAAACGCAGATTACCGTGGCGCCCAATGAAATCAGGCCCGTAGTCGTCTCAGCGCCCTGGACAGCAAATGCAACCTTGCAGTATTTAGCCGCGAACGTTCTGGGCAAGCTTGTCCTTGGTAAGAAGACGTTTTATGTCTTGTACGGTCGCTCAGGAGAGTCAGGCGAAATCGCGATCCAGTACAAGAATTTGCCCAAGATGCACCCGGCCGGCGCCTGGAACTGGGACGCTGCGACGAGAATCGCACGCGCAACGTTTACCTATCCAGCCGAGAACACGATCACTGAGTTGCCTTTGGACTCGGGCGACGGGGCTTCAGCCACGTTCCTAGTCGTCAATATGAGCCTTGCGAACCTCACGTGGTTCACTGATCGAGCACTTTATGTCGGTGCAACATATGTCACTGAGAACTTGTCAATTGATGTTCCGCTGGCGGGGGCGAAGGTTACGATCTACTCTTCCCACGGTAGGAGAGACATTTTGGAACCTGCCCGCACTTTCGCGACCGACCTTCCGGCCCTGAGCAACTGGCGGTGGCGCGATGCCGCACGCGAAGCGGAGCCTGGCTATGACGACTCGCAATGGGCCACCTCCTCTCAGCCCGAATCTTTTGGTCACTATGGTTTCGAGAACGGATACGGCTGGTATCGTGCCAAGTTCACGGCATCGTCAGCAGGCAGCACGTCCTTCAAGATCGCGAATATCAAAAAATGGGCAAAGGTATTCGTGAATGGCACGCAGGTCGAGCTGAACAACAACTGTGGAACATTTAATTCGGTTGAGGGCGAAAATACGATCGCTATCCTCGCGTGGCATGACGGCCTGGACACCTTTTCCATAGGCACGCCGGCACCGGAACCATTCGCCGGAATCTGGGGCGCGGTCACGAAAGGCGGTGGCGAACCTCTGGCTACATCCTGGCGGTTTCGCGGCGGACTCGGAGAAATGGCCGAGACCGCGCTCATAGGCCGGGTGACCAATTGGAAGAGCTTCATGGACGGCGCATGGTCCGGCAGCGCCATTGGTAATCGACCGTCTTTCTGGATGACTAATTTCAAGAGCCCGCTCCAAGCGGGTGCGTTCGTGACTGTGGCGCTCAGCACTAAGGGTCTTTCATCGGGCTCGGTGTGGGTCAATGGACACAACATCGGTCGCTTTTCTGGTGACAGCTTGCTTTATGTTCCGGAGGGCTGGCTCACCACAGAAAACACTGTAGTCATCTACGACGTGTCAGGTAACCCGCCAAGCAGCGTGCATCTCCAGTACATCGAAACGCGCGCTCGTTACGCAAGCTCGCTCCGGGAAAAACCGTGAACAACAGGGGTTGCCTGCTGATACTTCGGGATCTGATACCTGAAGTTGAAGGTCAACGATTCACAAAACGCAGTTCCAGATTTAAGGCAGTGTTACGAGCGTCCTCTTGATGAATTTGACCTAGCGGCAATAGACGATGCTATCTGGGATGCCGATGATTAGCGCACTGCAAGTCTTCCCTTCCGCATCTAGTGTTGTGTCCCAGAAATAATTTGCAATAGTAGCCGAATTGAGATAGCCTTGGGTATGTCTCTTGGACGTCCCAAAGCCACGTTGGAGCTGACCGCGGAGGAGCAGCAGGAACTGGCCGGATTT
>Ga0326727_10024180_pt1 | contig 11518 bp, 13 predicted proteins | sample MB2enrmetagenome_FD_207643 | JGI IMG/M metagenome (GOLD analysis project Ga0326727, IMG submission 207643) | Lab enriched peat soil microbial communities from McLean, Ithaca, NY, United States - MB29MY | ecosystem: Environmental > Terrestrial > Soil > Wetlands > Peat | place: USA: New York... | reverse complement strand
ATATTTTGCAAAAGCGGTTTTCATACCGGCATTTGCTGCACCCACAATGTCCCTTTCAACCCAATCTCCTACCATTAATACTTCATTTGCAGGAATTTGAAGCTTTTTAAGCATCATTTCAAACGGAGCTGCGGCCGGTTTCCTAACTTTAGTATCCTCAAAAGTAACAACAACGTCAAAAATGTGATGAAAATTAAGATATGCCAGCCTTAACCATGCTTCTTTTACAGGAGCATCAGATAATATTCCCATTTTAATACCCATTTTCATCAATTTGTTAAGTGTCGGGTAAACATGAGGGTACGGGATGAGTGCAGCTTCCCTGCCCCTGCGGTATGCAACTATACCCGCAGAGAGGATCTTATAATCAATCTTATTCAGGACTTTTTGTAAAAATAAATCAAAGACCTGCTGATATTCAATGCCCTGCTCTTTGTAGATACCGGCTATTATTTTAGCGGCTTCATCATTTGAAAGTTTAAGTCCGGAATCAATCATTGCAGGGATAGCCGCTTCTATTGCTCTCTCCTTCATTTTCATAAAGTCTACGAGTGTATTGTCTAAATCAAATACTACTGCTTTTATCAAATGTTACTCACTAATCTCAATATCTATTTTGCGGATAATTTTTTCACTAAGTAAACTGCCGCAAGATAACCGTATTCTTTAAAACCGGAAATATAACCGTTACATCCTGAAGCAGTAATTAAATTCTGCCTGAAATTTTCCCTATTTACCAAATGCGAAAGATGGACTTCCACTTTAGGAAGGCTGCATTCGGCTAAAGCATCCCTTAATGCCACCGATGTATGAGCATAACCGCCGGGATTTATTATTATACCGTTAAAAGTTTTACCGGCATTCTGAACTTTTTCTATTAATTCACCTTCAAGATTCGATTGAAAAAATTCGAATTTAATCGCCGGAAATTCTGTTTGTATTTTTTTTTCAATTTTTTTAAGTGAAAGGGTTCCATACAAAACGCTGTCTCTTGAGCCAAGCAAATTAAGATTAGGGCCGTTTAAAATTAATATCTTCATTTTTGTTCCGCCATTTCATCAATAATTTCCCTTACTTTTGGAGTTAAATAGAGTTTGTCAATCCCAAGCTCTTTTAACGCCATTGACAGTATAACTACTTTTCTTTGAAGATTAGCCAATTTATTTATTACAATTACTTTATTTTCCTTTAGCAGGCAGTATCCCCCCTTGAAATCACCTTTTTCAAATCTTACTTCAGCACCTAATTGCGCTGCAAGAAGTTTCAAATCTTTGATAATATCTTCAAATTCTTTTTCTTTAATTTTCATATTAAGGTTTCTTTTCCATTTTCAACGGCTGAAAAATAAATAAATATATGATTGCAAAATAGCAGAGAAGTTCGATTACGGGAAAACTTCCAAAAATTTTAAACCTTTGAATAATTAAAGTTAATATATCATTCGCATTAAAAACTCCCGAAAATATTAATGTAACAATCTTATAATCAATAGTCATTAAATAAATCTCGAACGGAGCAGTCAGCAAGAGTAAAATTGCTATAATAAATAACCAGCCGTTTTCCTTAAGACTTAACCGTGCAGTGAGAAGAAAAGCAATAAATAAAATTATAAAAATAATGTAAAGCATTGATGTCAAAATTATTCCGCCGTTTAAAACAATAAAAATACCCGGAAGATTTTGATCGTTTAGAAACGATCTAAGAATAAAATCAGTTTTTTCAAATAATTGATAAGTAATAATCAGACGCGCAAAGTAACTTCCCACCCATAATATTCCGCAAAGTGAGCATAAATAAATAAATATTTTAGCTAAGATATTTGTATTTTTCATTAGATTACCCAATTAATAAATTAAAAATAAAAAAAATTTATGACTATTGCTTCAATAGATATTGGCACGAATACCATATTGCTCTTAATTGCAGAAATAGACAGTATTTCAAAAAGACTTAGAACAGTGCGTGATGAACTTAGAATTCCAAGAATTGGAAGAGGATTATTGATAAATACTCCTATTAAGCAAGAAAAAGCAGAATTATTGATGAAAACGTTATCCGAATATAAAGAAATTATTAATCAATATGGCTGTGAAAAAATAATTTTGACTGCAACAAACGCTTTCAGAATTGCATCGAATGCCGGGGAATTAGTAAAATGGGTTAAGTCCGGACTTGACCTGGATATAAATATAGTAACCGGTAAAGATGAAGCCAGACTCTCATATCTGGGAGCTGTCAGCAGTTTCCCTGATGAGGATAAATACTTAGTAATAGATATCGGCGGCGGAAGTACTGAAATTATTTCCGGTAATAATGCCAAAATACAATTCATTAACAGCTACAATGTTGGGGCGGTAAACCTAACCGAAAGATTTTTAAAGAAGCTGCCGCCTGATGAAATAGAAATAAGACAGTTCACCGGGTTTGTTAAAGAAACATTTTCCTCAATCGAACAAGACATGATTATACCCTCCAAGACAATTGCAATCGCGGGCACTCCAACAACATTGGCATGTATAAAGCAAAAATTGAAGGATTATGATGAATCATTGATTGAAGGATCAATTTTAACAAAAGCTGAAATAGGAGAATTTACTACTATGCTTTCAAGAATTACGCCTGATGAGATTAAAACAAACTTCGGCAGTGTCGTAAGCGGGCGTGAGGATGTGCTTTTTGCAGGGACAGGAATTCTTTATACCCTACTCGATATTATGAATATCCATGAAGTCATAGTTAGTACAAAAGGAATTCGTTACGGGGCTATAATTAATTATCTAAACCAATAATTTTCACTCCGTCCGTTAGGTTGTGTGAAAATTAACTCGGTACTAAGTGACAAGTGTATCGTTGAAACCGGCCTTAGCTAAAAAATAGTTTTTAATTGTTTTTGGTATTGTCTCTTAATAGAATACTCTGAAATTATACACAACAATTTCATAGCTTAAAGAGCATTTGTGAATAATAATATTACATTCATTGTTATTGCTTTAGTGGTAAAAATATATCACAAGATATAAATAACTCAGGGATTATAATTTTTTAAGATAGTATCTTTTGCTTTATTATCCGGCAGCATAGCAGGATAATCAAGAGTATAATGAAGGCCCCGGCTCTCTTTTCTTTTTTTAGCAGATTTAATAATAATGTGTGCACAGGCTACAATATTTCTTAATTCCAGGATATCTTCAAATATTTTCGTTTTCCGGTAGAGTTCCTCTGTTTCAATAAAAATATTATGAATCCTTTGCTCCGCCCGCTGCAGCCTGAGATTGGACCTTACGATACCAACATAATCCCACATAACCTGTTTAACTTCCCGTGCACTGTGAGTGATTAGAACTTTTTCATCCGAAGAAAGAGTGCCGGAATCATCCCAGTCGGGAATGTCCGTTACTGAACTTGAAAATTTACTTAAGAACTCTTTAATATTTATTGATGCTCTTTCAGCAAAGACAACAGCCTCCAAAAGAGAATTGCTTGCAAGTCTGTTAGCGCCGTGAACACCCGTCATACTGACCTCGCCGCAGGCATAAAGCCCTTTTAATGAGGTTCTTGAAAACTCATCTACAACTACTCCTCCACAGCAATAATGTGCAGCAGGAACAACAGGTATAAATTCTTTAGAAATATCGATACCGTATTTTAAACAGTTATTGAATATATTCGGAAAATGTTCAATGATATCCTCCTTATTCCTATGAGTTATGTCTAAGAATACATGATTATCACCTCGCTTTTTCAACTCATTATCAATTGCACGAGCAACAATATCCCTCGGAGCCAGTTCTTTTCGCTGATCGTATTTACTCATAAATTCATTTCCGTCCAAAGTACGCAGTTTGCCGCCAAATCCCCTAACTGCTTCAGAAATTAAAAATGAAGGGGCATTGAAATTTTCTCCCTGTGTAGAATTATAAAATGCTGTAGGGTGAAACTGCACAAATTCCATATTTCCTATTTTTGCACCTGCCCTGTAAGCCATAGCAAAACCGTCCCCTGTAGCAATTTGAGGATTGGTTGTATGCAAGTAAACCTGTCCAACTCCCCCGGTTGCCAGGATAGTAGCTTTGGAAGAAATTTTAATTAACTCATTCGTTTCGCAATTTAAAGCATAGGCTCCCCAACAATTTCTATTATTTAAAGGCGAGTTTTTCAAATTCCTGACATTATGCTCGGTAATCAGGTCAATGGCAATAGCATTCTCAAAAACATTAACATTGTTTTTACTCATAACCTGTTCAATCAGAGCACGTTCAACTTCCCTGCCGGTTAAATCTTTAGCATGAACAATTCGCGGCATCGAATGGCCGCCTTCTTTTGCCAGATCGAGCTTACCGTTTTTCTGAGTAAATTTAGCTCCGAGTTCCATAAGATCATAAATCCTATCAGGCCCTTCTTTTACAATTATTTCAACAGTTTTTTTATGGCATAACCCTGCTCCGGCGATAAGCGTATCGTGAATGTGCTTCTCAAAAGAATCCGTTGGGTCTATAACAGATGCAATTCCGCCCTGAGCATAGTTTGTATTTGATTCATATTTTTCTTTTTTAGTAATTAGAACGACTTCAGCATACTCAGAAATCCTTAAAGCGGCAAACAGGCCGGCTATACCGCTTCCGATAATAAGTACATCAGTTTTTATATCCATTTTATTTAAAATCTCCGAAATGATTTTTCTAAATTGACGGGTGAACAGTCAATTTCGTTTTTTTTATAATTAAGACAGGCAGGGTCCTTACTACATATTGATTTAAATATTTAATAAGAATTACTGTTCCTTGTTTGAAAACAAATGAGTTCATAATAAGCAGTATTTAACGGTATAAAATAGTTGCATTCAGATACAGGCAATAATATAACGATATGTTAAATATAATACCGGATAAAACAGAGTAAAAAATATTTTTAGACTGAACATAGACGGCAATAACGGATAAAAATATACTCCATAAAATAATAAGTAATTCAAATCCCAGAAGAGTATAAGCAAAAAATTCTTTGAGGGAAAATACTGTTGGATTTTTAGCGAAAAGATTGCCGCCGAACACAGTTTCTTCAACAGTAAAGAGAATTAAAAACGCAATTGCATGCGGTAACAGCGAATATGTAAGAATTGCGAAATTATCGCGGAATCTTGTCAATAAGTTATTTAGTTTATTTAATATTGTTAAAGCAATCCCGGAAATTATAACAATTGCAAAAACAGAACCCAGTATAATAAAATAATTCCTTATAATACTTTCATGGTTTGGTTCCTGAATATTTGATATTATTGATAAGTACATTGAGTCTATAAAAAGTTTTGCTGCAGCGATAAACATAATGAATGAAATAAAATTTTTATGTTCAGATTGAATTATCAGCCGAAAGGCTTTTACCGGGCTCTCAATTAAAAGGCCGAGTATCATCCATAAATCAATATTATATACCCTGTCACGCAGATAAGATTTACATTTAGCGCAGGTTAACGCATAAAACGGATTTTCTTCTTCGCAATTTTGACATTTTACGGTATTATTCATTAGAATTTTAACCTCATATTTAACATTGCAGAATTAGTTACGGGATCCCTGCTCACGCTAAAATCAAATAGTTGTGCATCAATATAAGCATCAACAAGATTAAGTAAATAAGTCAGCCCCATATAAATTGCAAACAAGTCCCTTTGATCCTCATAAAAGTGAGCATATGACAGGTCATCAGTATTTGAAGTTTGATTAAATAAATTATTGAATTGTTTATACTGATTATTATTCCAAATCCAATTATAAATCAGCCATGCAGCGGCTCCCCATATAACCGGCACTTTCCAGTAAGACTCCGTGTAAATTTGTCCCCAGCCGGGTATAACAGCGCTTCTAAGAACAGCCCCTAATGGAGATTTACTCATTACAAAGGCGGTATCGGATGGGTTATCAATCTTTTTTTGAACCGTATCCTGCTGTGCAAAAGTAAGCGGCAGTGTAAAAATAAAAAAGATTATAACTTTAATTATATGATTTGCTGATAATTTCAAAGAGTTCAAATAAACGTTCTAATTCATCGTTTGAATAAAATTCAATAGTAATTTCCCCGGTACCATCTTGTTTTTGCCTGCAAATGACCTTTGTTCCAAACAATTGTCTAAGTTTATCCTCAATATCATTTATTGAAGACGAATAAGCTGTAGTTTGAGTTTTAAATTTAACAGTCCGTTTGGGAGGCTCTGAGGAAATAATAAGTTTTTTTACCATCTGCTCAACTTTTCTTACCGATAGATTTCCTTCAACAATTTTTTTAAGTACATCGAGCTGCATTTCTTCAGTAGGCAAATTAATCAGAGCTCTTGCATGCCCGGAAGAAATATCCTCTTTAATAAGGCTTTCTCTTACCTGAACCGGCAGCTTCAGCAGGCGAACGGAATTAGCTATAGTGGTCCGGTCTTTACCAACCTGGTCGGCAATTTGCTCTTGAGTTAAATGGCATTCATCCATTAATCTTTTATAAGCCATTCCGATTTCAATAGGATTTAATCTTTCCCGCTGGATATTTTCAATTAAAGCCAACGCCAGCATAGTTTCATCAGAATCAACTTTAATTATGTAAGCAGGAATTTCCTTATACCCTATATCCCGGCAAGCTCTTAATCTTCTTTCGCCCGAAATTAACTGGTAACTATTTTCACCGCCGAACCGTCTTACAGTAACAGGCTGAATAAGTCCGTTCGAGAGAATTGATTTCTTTAATTCCTCAAAGGCTTCAGGTTCAAAAGTCATTCTTGGCTGAAAGGGATTGGAAGATATATACTCCACAGGAATTTTAGCAAGGACATCAACCAACTTGCCATCGTCTTTTTTAATTTCCGCAAATTTGGCCGGTTCGTAATTATCTTTGAAATTCTGCTGATTTATCAGGGCATCCAACCCTCTACCAAGCCCGGTTTTTAACTTTGCCATACTCCTAATTATTTAACTTTCTTAGAATTTCTTTCCAGTAATTCAGACGCAAGAGCGATGTAGTTTTGGGAACCGGTTGAAAGAGCATCATACAAAATAACCGGTTTTCCGTAGCTGGGAGCTTCCGATATTCTAACATTTCTATGAATGATAGTCTTATAAACTTTCTCACCGAAATATTTTTTTACTTCTTCCGCTACTTGCTGTGAAAGGCGCAGCCGTATATCAAACATAGTAAGTAGAACCCCCTCGATAGTAAGTGCTTTATTAAAATGTTGTTTAACTATATTTATAGTGTTCAATAGCTGACCCAGGCCTTCAAGCGCAAAATATTCACACTGAACCGGTATTAATACAGAATCAGACGCAGTAAGAGAATTAAGCGTTAGTAAACCGAGAGAAGGCGGGCAATCAATAATTATATATTCATAATTATCCTTAATGGTTATAAGTGATTCTACCAGTAATCTTTCACGGTTCTGCATATCCACCATTTCTATTTCCGCGCCAACAAGATTAATATTGGACGGCAGCAAATCCAAAAAAGGCATATAGCTGTTAAGAATAACATTTTCAATATTTTCCACACCTACCAGGACTTCATAAACCGAAGGGGTTTTATTGCTTATACTTAAACCGGAAGATGAATTAGCTTGCGGATCAATATCAACAAGCAATGTTTTTTTTTCGGCGGCAGCCAGAGAAGAAGATAAATTTATTGCCGTTGTTGTTTTACCAACACCGCCTTTTTGATTTGCTATAGAAATAACTTTTGCCATTAAACTGAAATTTGATAAAAGAAATGTATAAAAAAATTTTATCTACATATAACTTATAAATATTCTTTTTAAAATACCTATTATTAAGATATTTTCATAAGAATTGCGTTAAAAAAGTTTTTTAAAGTTATTATAACTTAATACTTTGACTATAAGCTATTAAATAATTAATTTGAACAATGAAACATGTGCCGTTATTCAGATCAAAGTCCGGGAGCTTTAAAGGGTAAGGCACTACTAAAATAATAATTATTAAATAATTAAAGATATAAAATGATTAAAATAAATAGTTCCATTCCTTATATATTTTCACTGATAATAATTTATTGTATATCCGCCAGCGCTCAAAATTCATCGGAAAAACTTATCATGTATATTGATGTTATTTCATTAATGCCGGATTCATTCATTGCAAGTGCCGACAGCAGGCATGCGGCGTATGTATCCCGGTCAAGCGATAAATGTCTTGTTGTAGTTGATGGAATAAAAGATTCAGTGTATGACGGCATAGGCAAAGGTAGTTTAATATTTAGCCCGGATAGTAAGAGTACTGCTTACACAGCTCAAACCGGAAGTGAATGGTTTGTAGTTGTTAACGGAATGAAGGGAAAACCGTATGATGGAATCATGGGAGGAAGCGTGATTTTCAGCCCGGATGGAAGCAGAATGGCTTATGCAGCCAAATTAGGAGATAAATGGTTGGTTGTAGTCGATGGCAAAGAGGGAAAACAGTATGATGGGATAATCGATTTAAAGTTCAGCCCTAATGGAAAGTCGGTTTCTTATGCTGCAAAATTAAATAACAAATATTTTTTGGTTACGGATGAAAAAGAAGGTAAACCCTATGATATAATCGGTAAAGGCAGCCTCATTTATAGCCCCGATGGAAGTAAGATAGCTTATGCAGTCTATAACGCAAATAAATGGTTTATAGTAGTTGACGGCAAAGAAGGAAAACAATATGATGGTTTAGGCGGCTTGACATTCAGCCCGGACAGTAAAAAAGTAGCCTACTTTGCGGAATTACAAAAGAAATGGTTTGTTGTAGAAAATAAAAAAGAGAGTTCAGAGTATGATGATGTAAGCGATATTACATTTAGCCCGGATGGAAAGAAACTGGCTTATATTGCAAATTCAGGAAATAAATGGTTTACCGTAGTGGATGGAAAAGCAAATAAACAGTATGATGCAGTAGAAGGTATAACATTCAGCCCGGATGGGAATAAATTTGCTTATGAGGCACATTCAGGTAAGAAATGGTTTATAGTAGCAGACGGAAAAGAGAATAAACAATATGATGGCATAGAAAGAGGCAGCCTGGTTTTCAACCCGGATGGAAATGATTTAGCTTATATTGGTAAATTAGGGACTGAATTGTTTGTTGTAGATAATGGTAAAGAGGGAAAACAATATCTTCTTGCCGGCAATTTAACTTTTAGTCCTGATGGAAAGCGATTGGCTTACTGGGCAAATAAAGGGAATGAATATTTCGTTGTAGTTAATGGGAAAGAAAAAAAGGCATACGAATCTCTTATTACCAAAGGCGGAAAAATTATTTTTGATACGCCTGATAGTTTACACTACCTTGCTATGAGAGATGATAATATATATTTAGTTGAAGAAACTTTGCAATAAAAATATTATTGCATCAGTATAAAGCTGCCGGCAAGCAGTTTTATTTTTACGTCTTTAAATATTCCATTATTCGTTTGCCACTTTGCGGAGGATGTTTGGGGAAAGGCTGCAACGCTGAAAATTTCCCAACGTATTGCGGAAAGCCGTAAACGAAATTTATACTTATAAATTAAACGGAAAAATATGAAGAAGATTTCAATAATATTACTTCATGCATTTACCGGATGGGCTATTTGCGGCGCGACAATCGGTACCGCTTTTAAATTTACAACATTTTTTAATGCTCTTATAATCCATGCTATTGCAGCACCGGTTGTATTTGCTATTATATCCTTTATATATTTTCGTAATTTCAATTACACATCGGCGCTGCAGACATCTTTAATATTTACGATATTCACGATGTTTATTGATTTCTTTTTGGTAGCGTTAATAATTCAAAAAAGCTTAGCCATGTTTAGCAGCCTGATCGGGACCTGGATACCCTTTACATTGATTTTCATTTCTACTTACATTATTGGGAAACAATTTAAAAGAAATTCTTTAAAACCTGCATATAAAAGTAATCACAAATAATCTTAAATCTCTGAGGAGGACTATATGAGAAAAAGTATAAAAATCATTTTATTAATTTTTATAGACTCATTGACAATTTTTGCTCAGCAGCCAACGCTTAAGGATTCACTACTTGATCATATGACAGGTAGCTGGATACTGCAAGGTACCGTTGCCGGGAAGCAGGTAGTGCATGATATTGATGCTGATTGGGTTTTAGCTCACCAATATGTACTGATACGCGAAACCTCCCGTGAGAAAAATGAAACTGGACAACCTGAATATGAGGCCAATATTTATGTCGGCTGGGATCAGGCATCAGGCGAGTACGTTTGTGTATGGCTGGATATATTTGGGGGTATAGCCGCTCAGTCGATTGGCCGTACAAAACCAGCCGGGAATGAGATTCCGTTTATTTTCAGAGACAGCAGCAATACCGACAATTTTCATACGACTTTCAAATATAACAATGACACAAACACCTGGCAGTGGTTGATGTATAATGTTGACAAAGGTACCCTGCAGCCATTTGCAGATGTAACGCTTACAAAGAAATAGGATACAGGATGGGCAGTTATGCCCGTTTAATATCAAAATAAGGAAGAACATATTATGAATATAAAACTCATACTTCAATTGTCACTATTTGGACTTGCAATGGCGATTGCAACGGTATTTTGGATTCCATCGAATTTTGAACCATTTTTTTGGCTGATTATATTTGTCATTTGTGCATACCTAATCGCTATGAATTGTACAGGAAAATATTTCCTGAATGGATTTTTGGTTAGCATAGTTAATTGCATCTGGATAACCGCAGCACACATCTTTCTTTTCAGCGCTTATATTTCCAATCACCCGGATGAAGCAAAGATGTTGAAAAAGATGCCGCTTCCCCATTCACCAAGGTAATGATGCTGATTACCGGGCCGGTTATTGGGATTATTTCGGGTGTTGTGTTGGGGATATTTTCTGTTATTGCTTCAAGGATTATACGGAAGAGAAAAGTCGTGATTAAAAATTAAAAGTATTATAACTATTTAGACAATATTGTAGGACGGGCAGATCTGTCTACCAATTGACATATTTGCCCGACAGTTTTTTCCTGACTATAATGAATATTCGAGAATTAAGCTGACAGATTAAACGAACATAACCTTATAGTGAAATTGTCTGTTCGAGCTATTTTAATATTAAAAGTTTACTTCCCTCACAACTTAATCTCCTCCCCATACTCCATAACCTTACATTTCCTGTTTACGGCTTCGAGTTTGTTTTTAAATTCATATGGATCAGAGTTAATTACAGGCCAGGTATTGTAGTGCATTGGAATGGCAACTGCCGGGTTTACAAATTCTACTGCTTTTATGGCATCACGTATTCCCATTGTATAGTTGTCGCCAATCGGAAGAAGTATGTAATCTATTTTATGCAATTCTCCGATTAATTTCATATCGTAAAATAACCCTGTATCACCCGTATGATAAATATTCATACCGCCGGTTGAAAGAATAATTCCTGCGGGCTCACCTGCATACTGGTCATCGGGGGTTTTGGAACCGTGATGGGCAATTGTAAACTTTACACGCCCGAAATCAAAATTATAACCAC
>Ga0326727_10024179_pt1 | contig 11518 bp, 11 predicted proteins | sample MB2enrmetagenome_FD_207643 | JGI IMG/M metagenome (GOLD analysis project Ga0326727, IMG submission 207643) | Lab enriched peat soil microbial communities from McLean, Ithaca, NY, United States - MB29MY | ecosystem: Environmental > Terrestrial > Soil > Wetlands > Peat | place: USA: New York... | reverse complement strand
GTTCATTAGTAAGGCCACGTCCAGTCTCGGATTTCCGGCAAATCGTCGCCGCGTTCGCGAATATATTGTTTGTGCTCGACCAGTTTGTTGCGCAGCAACTGCTTGAAGTGGCCTCCAACTTTCTGCAATCTGGGAATACGGTCCACCGCATCCCCAGCGAGGTGGAAGCGATCAAGATCGTTCATAACCGCCATATCGAACGGCGTTGTGGTCGTGCCCTCTTCCTTGTAGCCCCGCACATGGAGATTGTCATGATTGTGCCGCCGATAAGTGAGGCGGTGAATCAACCACGGATAGCCGTGATAGGCGAAAATCACCGGTTTATCCACCGTGAATATGGAATCGAAATCGGCATCGGAGAGCCCGTGGGGATGCTCACTCGCTGGCTGAATGGTCATCAGATCGACAACATTCACCACGCGAATCCCGATGTCGGGAAAATGCTGGCGCAAAAGATCGACCGCCGCCAGGGTTTCGAGCGTGGGGACGTCACCCGCGCAGGCCATCACGACGTCGGGCTCGGCCCCCTTGTCGGTGCTTGCCCACTCCCAAATGCCAATACCGGTGGTGCAGTGTTCGATGGCCGACTCCATGTCGAGAAACTGCAATGCGGGCTGCTTGCCGGCGACGATCACATTGACATAATGGCGGCTCCGCAGACAATGATCGGCAACGGAAAGCAGGCAGTTGGCGTCGGGCGGAAGGTAGACGCGGACGATGTCAGCTTTCTTATTCACCACAAGATCGATGAAGCCGGGGTCCTGATGCGTAAATCCATTGTGGTCTTGCCTCCACACGTGAGATGTCAACAAATAGTTGAGCGATGCGATCGGACGCCGCCACTCGATCTCGCGCGTAACCTTCAGCCACTTGGCGTGCTGGTTGAACATGGAATCGATAATGTGGATAAACGCTTCGTAGCAGGAGAAGAAGCCATGGCGGCCCGTGAGCAAATAACCTTCCAGCCAGCCCTGGCACATGTGCTCACTGAGCATCTCCAGCACGCGGCCGTGCTGCGAGAGATATTCGTCCACCGGAAGGGTTGGCTCCATCCACAACTTATCGGTAGCTTCATAGAGAGCCTCCAGCCGGTTCGAGGCCGTCTCATCCGGGCCAAAGACGCGAAAGTTCTTGGAGTCGGCATTCAGCTTCATCACGTCGCGCAAAAATCCGCCGAGCACGCGCGTGGCTTCCGCATTCCCGGTGCCGGGCTTCGGAACGCTGACGGCATAATTGCGAAAGTCGGGCATGACCAGATCGCGCAACAACAAGCCGCCGTTCGCATGCGGATTCGCTCCCATCCTGTGATCGCCCTTGGGAGCCAGTTCCGCGAGTTCCGGAATGAATTTGCCGTTCTCGTCAAACAATTCCTCGGGCCGATAACTACGCATCCAGTCTTCAAGGATCTTCACGTGTTCCGGCTTTGACTGCAGATCGGCAACCGGAACTTGATGGGCGCGCCACGTGCCCTCTACGGGTTTCCCATCGACCACTTTCGGGCCCGTCCAACCCTTCGGGCTGCGCAAGACGATCATCGGCCACGTGGGCAGGCCCGCGTTTCCGCCAGTCGTTGTTCTGCCAGTCGTTGCTCCGCCAGTCGTTGCTCCGCCACTTCGAGCCTTGTCTTGAATCGATCGAATCTCGTTCACGATGACATCCAACGTTCCCGCCATGAGCTGATGCATGGCTTCGGGCTCGTGTCCCTCGACGAAATAGGGCTTCCAGTGGTGGCCGGTGAAAAACTCTATTAGCTCCTCATCATCCATCCGGGCAAGCACGGTTGGATTCGCGATCTTGTAGCCATTGAGATGAAGAATCGGCAACACTGCGCCGTCACGGGCCGGATTCAGAAATTTATTGCCATGCCAGCTTGTAGCCAGCGGCCCCGTTTCCGACTCGCCGTCTCCGACCACGCAACATGCGAGCAGGTCCGGGTTGTCGAACACCGCGCCGCAAGCGTGCATGATCGAATAACCGAGTTCTCCACCTTCGTGGATGGAGCCCGGAGTTTCGGGCGCGGCATGGCTCGGAATTCCTCCAGGAAAGGAAAACTGCTTGAACAGCTTCCGCAGGCCTTCCTCGTTTTGCGTGATGTTCGGATAGAACTCGCTGTAGGTGCCTTCGAGGTACGTATTCGCGACCAGTCCGGGCCCGCCGTGGCCGGGGCCGGCGATGTAGATGACATTCAGATCGTTCTTCTTAATCAGGCGATTGAAATGGACGTAGATGAAATTCAGGCCGGGAGTCGTCCCGAAGTGTCCCAGCAGTCGCGGCTTGATGTGTTCGATCTTCAGCGGTTCGCGCAGCAGCGGATTGGCATAGAGATAAATCTGGCCGACGGAAAGATAGTTGGCCGCGCGCCAGTAAGCGTCGATTTTGCGTAGTTCGTCGGAATTAAGTGGGGACGTGAGAGGCTGGGTAGAAACGCGATTCTGCGCGGAATTTGGCGAGGCTGGGGGAGTCATCGAATCCTGCTTTCCTATTTCTTGCCGTTTCATATCTTAATTTCTTGGAGTCATCTCCGCCAGCACCCGAAGACGGCGCGCCTTGCCAGAAAACGCCGGAGCAGCGCGGCTGTTCCGGCTTTCCAAACGGCCTCCGCATAACATTGCTGGTGGGGAGCGGCAGGAAGCTGCTGGGCAGGAGCGATTCCCTTGTGACCTTCATCACACAGGACCGTAATGCCCGTCATGGCTGTAGACTTTGCGGGCATTGAGACTGGAAGCTAAGCGGAGGAGGGAGGACGTCATGATGATGTTGTATCGGCTCGTTCGGCTGATTGAGACCCACTCCGAAGCGCTGGCCACTTGCCTGCTGGAGCGGGTCCAGACTTCCGAGTTGACCCGCTACTACGAAAAAAACGTCCCCCCTGAAGATCTGAAAGAACGGGTGTACGAGATCTACCGCCATCTGGGGGAGTGGCTCATGGGCAAGGATGAACTCTACCTTGAGCAACGCTATTTGCAGATTGGGGCGCGGCGGGCCGGCCAGCGGGTGCCTCTCAGCGAGGTAATTTGGGTGATCGTTTTGACGAAGGAGAACCTCTGGGATTTCATCAAGAAGGAATCGGTTTTGGAGCGTCCGGTAGAAGTGTCTGGTGAGCTGGAAATGCTGCAGTTGCTGGAGCAGTTCTTCGATCGAGCAATTTATTATGCCTCGGTCGGTTACGAAATGGCGGCCGCGGACCAAGCTCCCAGGGAAGCTAACGCGCCAGCCAGGAAGGGATAAGGGAACCGCAAGAATTTTGGGGCTGCACTCTTTGTCACGGCTGCCGTGTGAGCGGAATCACGGTAGCTCGATGCGATCTGCTCTAGTCTTAGGTCCGTGAAAGAGGCCCTGGCCCAGGGGTGAAGTTATGCAATCAGTCCTAAGGTCTCAACCCGTGTTCACTCACGAGCCAAGGTGATGACAGAGAAGGCCAACCAGTACGTGCTCGAAAAGAAGGATCTCCAGCAACTCCTGGACGCCTTGATCAAGCGGGGTTACCAGGTACTAGGACCCACAGTGCGCGATGGCGCCATCGTCTACGACGTCGTGGAGAGTCTCTCCGATCTCCCGGCAGGCTGGACGGATGAACAGGAAACCGGACGCTACCGCTTGCGGCGCCGCACCGATGAGGCGCTGTTCGGCTATGTCGTCGGTCCTCAAAGCTGGAAGAAATACCTGCACGCCGCCGAAGTCCGTCTGCTGGCCGCGGAGCGTAACGGCCGGAGCTTTCGCATCTTGAACAATGAACCGGCTCCGCCCCGGCGGGCGTTCCTGGGCGTCCGAGCATGCGAACTGGCCGCCATGGCCGTGCAGGATCGCGTCTTGCAGGGCGATCGCTATCGGGACCCCATCTATGCGGAACGCCGCGAGGGAATCTTTATCGTGGCGGTGAATTGCACCCAAGCGGCGCCCACTTGCTTTTGCACTTCCATGGGGACGGGACCGCGCGTGCGGGGAACCTACGATTTGGTTCTCACGGAACTGGTCGGGCCGCGCAAGCATGAATTTGTAATCGAGGCAGGGAGCGTCGCCGGCGCTGAGGTGCTGGCGGAATTGGCGCCGGCGCCGGCGTCATCCGTGGCATCGGAAGCGGTCTGTCGGGAAGCGGAAGCTGCGGTCGAGCGCGCCGCCTCCCAGATTCAGCGCCGCCTGGACACCGCCGGTATCCGGGACTTGCTTTACGCCAACTTCGATCATCCCCGCTGGGACAACGTCGCCCAGCGTTGCCTCACTTGTGCCAATTGCACCATGGTCTGTCCGACCTGTTTCTGCACGACCGTGGAGGATGTTAGCGATGTGACCGGCATGAACTCAGAGCGCTGGCGCAAATGGGACTCCTGTTTTTCGCAGAATTTTTCCTACATTCACGGTGGCAGTGTCCGCAGTTCTGCCAAGTCGCGGTACCGGCAGTGGATGACCCACAAGCTGGCCTCCTGGATTGACCAGTTTGGCAGTTCGGGCTGCGTGGGCTGCGGCCGTTGCATCACCTGGTGCCCGGTGGGCATTGATATCACAGAGGAGGTTCGCGCCATCCGGGAGTCGCCGGCCTCTTCAAAGGAACATGGCCATGGAAACCCTTGAGCACATCATCGCCCAACACTCCTTCTTCGCCGGTCTCGAGTCGTATTACACAAACCTGCTGACGGGGTGCGCCTCCAACGTGCGGTTTGAGAAGGGCACCTACATCTTCAAGGAGGGTGAGGAAGCCAACGAGTTCTACCTGATTCGGGCTGGCCAGGTCGCATTGGAGATCTTTGCGCCCCAACGCAAGCCTATCATGCTGGAAACCCTGGGCGAGGGAGAGGTTCTGGGCTGGTCGTGGTTGCTGCCGCCCTATGAGTGGAGGGTTCATGCACACGCCGTCGAAACCGTGCGTGCGATTGCCCTTGACGGAAAGTGTTTGCGTACGAAATGCGAGGAGAACCACGATCTCGGTTATGAGATGTTGAAACGCTTTGCCCACATCATGGAGCAGCGGTTGGAGGCGACGCGTTTCCAATTGCTCGATGTTTACGCGGTTGGGAAATGACGATGGCCACAGCAGCCACGATCGATCCGATGCTCCCGCAGCCGTATTCCGTGCGGCAAGTGGTCAAGGAGGCCGCCGATACTTTTACCCTCACGTTGGAACCGGCGAACGGAACGGCCGGAAACCGGTTCCAGCCGGGACAGTTCAGCATGCTGTGGGTGTTTGGCGTCGGCGAGTTGCCAATTTCTATCAGCGGCGACCCGGCTGAGCGCGACCGGCTGGTGTACACCGTGCGCTCCGTCGGTCAGGCCACCCACGCGCTGGTGAGCAGCGAGGTGGGCGAAGCGGTTGGCGTCCGAGGTCCATTTGGGACCGGCTGGCCGGTGGAGAAAGCCGAGGGCCGGGACGTTTTTGTTATAGCCGGTGGAATCGGTTTGGCCCCGCTTCGCCCGGTGATCTACGAGGTCCTGCATAACCGCGAAAAGTATGGGCGGCTGGTGGTTCTTTACGGCGCGCGCAGTCCCCGCGATCTGCTCTATCGCAAGGAACTGGCCGCCTGGGCCCGGCAACGCGAAACCCAAGTGTTGGTGACCGTTGACTATGGCGGGTTGAGCTGGCGCGGTCATGTGGGCGTGGTTACCACGCTGTTCAAGTATGCGCGGCTGCAACCCGCGCGCTCGCTGGCCTTCGCCTGCGGACCTGAGATCATGATGCGGTTTGTTGCCCGCGATCTGGAAACTCGCGGACTCGCCCGGGAGAATATTTACCTTTCCATGGAACGAAACATGAAGTGCGCGGTCGGTTTCTGCGGACACTGTCAGTATGGCCCGCACTTCATTTGCAAGGACGGCCCCATCTTTCGCTATGACCGGATGCGGCCGCTACTGGAAAAATATGAGCTCTAAAGTCAGACGCAAACCGCGGATCGCAGTCTTCAAGTTGGCTTCCTGCGACGGTTGTCAGTTGAGTTTGCTCGACGCGGAAGATGAACTGCTCAGCGTAGCGGGGGCCCTTGATATTGCGTATTTTCCCGAGGCCTCCAGTGCCATGGGCAAGGGGCCTTATGACATTACATTGGTGGAAGGATCGGTTACCACCCACCACGATGCCGAGCGGATCCAGGAGATTCGGCGCCAGTCGAAAACGCTGATTACTATCGGGGCCTGTGCTACCGCCGGGGGTATCCAGGCCCTGCGAAACTGGAAGGATGTCGATGAATTTATTCGCGTCGTGTACCCCACCCCGAAATTCATCGTTACGCTGAAACTCTCCACTCCCATCGCCGAACATGTGCCGGTGGATTTCGAACTGCGCGGCTGCCCCATCAACAAGCACCAGCTTATCGAGCTCATCACGGCCACGCTGGCCGGGCGCAAACCGAATGTCCCGACGTACAGTGTCTGCATGGAGTGCAAACGCAAAGGCAACGTATGCATTGAGGTGGCGCAAGGCGTCGCCTGCATGGGACCGGTTACCCAGGCGGGTTGTGGCGCGCTGTGCCCGGGCTTTGACCGGGGATGTTACGGCTGCTACGGCCCTATGGAGAGCCCCAATACGGAATCGCTCAGCAATCAGTTGCGCATTCTCGGCCGGAACAACGAGGAGATCACACGCGCTTTCCGCAGCTTCAATGCCTGGGCCTGGCAGTTCCGCAAGGCGAGCGAGGAGAGTGAGCGCACGTGAGCAAGCAACCGGCTAGAACGATCAAGGTTGACGTCTTGGCCCGAGTCGAGGGCGAAGGTGGTCTTTACGTCAAGCTCAAGGGCGATCAGGTTCAGGACGTAAAGCTAAAGATCTACGAGCCCCCCCGTTTCTTCGAGGCTTTTCTCCGGGGCAGGCACTTCTCTGAAGTCCCGGACATTGTGGCCCGCATCTGCGGAATTTGTCCCGTCGCGTATCAGATGAGTGCCGTGCACGCGATCGAAGACGCGTTGGGCGTAAAGGTTGACGGGCAACTGCGGGCATTGCGGCGGCTCCTCTACTGTGGGGAGTGGATCGAGAGTCACACGCTCCATGTTTACATGCTGCATGCGCCCGATTTTCTTGGCTATCAGGACGCGATCCAAATGGCCAAAGAGCATCCCGCCGTGGTCCAGCGCGCCCTGCAATTGAAAAAAGCCGGAAACCAGATCGTCACTTTGCTGGGTGGAAGAGAAATCCATCCCATTAATGTTCGCGTCGGAGGTTTCTACAAAGTGCCGTCGCGGAGCGAATTCGCTGCCCTGGCGGAACGCCTGAAGTGGGCGCGGGACGCAGCCCTTAAAACCGTGCGCTTTGTGGCCACCCTGACTTTTCCGGACTTTGAGCGGGATTACGTTTTTGTCGCTCTGCGTCAGCCCGAGGGTCATCCGTTCAACGAATATCCATTCAACGAAGGCCGCCTGTTCTCCAACGGCGGACTGGATATCCCGATCGGCGAGTACGAGGCTAACTTCGCCGAGGAACACGTTCAACACTCCAATGCCCTGCGCTCCGTGCTCAAGCCGCACGGCGTGTACCTTGTTGGACCGTTGGCTCGCTACAGCCTGAACTTTGACCGGCTGTCTCCCCTGGCGCAGGAAGCGGCGCGGGACGCTGGGCTCGGGCCTGTGTGCCGGAACCCTTTCAAGAGCATCATTGTCCGCAGCGTGGAAACCGTTTATGCCTGCGACGAAGCTCTGCGGATTATCGAGCAGTACGAGCGGCCGGAGAAAGCAGCCTTCGAGATTCATCCGCGCGCCGCCACTGGTTATGGCTGTACCGAGGCGCCCCGAGGCATTCTCTATCATCGCTACCGCCTTGACGAAGAGGGCGCCGTCCTGGAGGCGAAGATCGTTCCTCCGACCTCACAAAACCTGAGAATCATCGAGCAAGATCTGGGGCAGTTTGTCCCCAAGTTCTTGAACCTCCCGGAAGCGGATCTCCGTTGGCAATGCGAGCAGGCAGTACGAAACTATGATCCGTGCATTTCGTGTGCTACCCATTGTCTTCGGGTAGAGATCGATCGGGGTTAAATTCCGGCCTTTGTCAATTCAAACTCTGCAAGTGAACTCATGGGGAATGAGCCGCCTCGGAAACCGGAGATTCTGGTAATCGGAATTGGCAATGCCTATCGCAGCGACGATGCTGCCGGCCTGATTGCGGCTCGACGAGTCAGGGAGCAAATGTCCGAGCGCGGTTCGGTCATTGAGCACACGGGGGACGGCGCCGCCCTGATGGAATTATGGAAGGACGCTGACTTAGTCATTGTGATTGACGCGGTGCGCTCCGGCGCCGCGCCAGGAACCGTAAGCCGCTTCGATGCCGCTCCCCGTCCGCTGCCCGCATCGATGTTTCGAGATTCGACTCACGCCTTCGGGCTCGCAGAGGCAGTCGAACTGAGCCGCGCTTTGAAACAGTTGCCACGTCGATTGATCGTCTACGGGGTCGAAGCGAAAAACTTCGAGGCAGGAACCAATCTTTCTCCAGCGATCGAATTCGCCCTGCAGGCCGTCGTGGAGCGTGTGCTGCAAGAACTTTCGCAGAATGTCCCTCTTGCAGAGACGTGACCTTTCCCCGATCGCCGCTACAGGCCCCGCTTTTTCTTTAGAGCGGATTCATCGTTGCTATATCCTGCTCGCGTAGGGACAGACGCCCTCGTCTGTCCAAGCCGAGCGCAGCTCGGCAGTTGCCTTGCGGCCACAGCAACTCTGGATTCGCTTTAGCCCGACCCTGTACCGGAAATCACCTTCAACTGTGCTCCAGATCACTTCATCTTCCAGGATCGAGTAGTAAAGTGTGGGCCACCCCGTATCGACGCATGAAGGAGGCCCTCATGTCAGCGGTTGCAGAGTCACGCAATCGGCAGCCGGGTATCGGATTCAAACAGGTTTTGATTGCGACCGACTTCTCGGATGCTTCACAGCGAGCATTCGACTATGCTCTTGCGATCGCGCGCCGGTATGGTTCTGCGCTCTCTGTAGTACACGCCCTTGCGCCGGACCCGCGGGAGCCGATCCCGATATACCCGTTACCCCGGGAACTCGACCGCGACCGGCTTGAAGCCGAACAGCAGATGAAACAGCTCGGCGAGAAAGCGGGGATTGCCGATCTCAACCTTCACCTGGTGCTGGAACAAGGTCCAGTATGGGATGTTCTTGCTTCGGTGATCCAACGGGAGAAAGTTGATCTGCTGGTGCTGGGTACCCGCGGACGGGGTGGACTGAAGAAGCTCGCGCTCGGGTCAGTTGCGGAAGAGGTCTTGCGCCTGGCTCCGTGCCCGGTACTCACAGTTGGTCCGAATGTTCCTCTTGCAGGCGCTGACACGACCGAGTTCAAGCGCATCCTTTTCGCAACCGATTTCGGACCGGCTTCCGACAAAGCCTTCCTGTATGCCCTGTCCCTGGCAGAAGACTATCGGGCGAAGCTTGTGCTTCTACACATGGTGCCACCGATGGCGATTCCCGATCTCGGCCCGACAGCTTACGTTCCGGCGGCGTACGGTGCTGAGGAGGTGATGAAGTGGGAGGAGACGGCACGAGAAGAGAGCGCAAAGAAGTTGCGGGAATTGCTTCCAGCCAACACGAAGCTGGCATCGGAGCCGGAATATGAAGTCGCAACGGATTTCCTGCCAGAAGGGATCCTGGGCGTGGCGGCGGCACGCAGCATTGAGTTGATCGTCATGGGTGCTAACCGAACGCAATCCCCACGGGTTGTCGCGCATATGCCGTGGGCACTCACCCATGAGGTTATAGGTCATGCCAAGTGTCCAGTTTTGACGGTCACCAACTGAGGGATAGCCTCGAGGAGGTCAGGCCATGTCACATGAAAATCGCGACATTCTTGAAATCCTGCGGTTCGAATTGAAATTCCTGGAAGACGGCGGGTATGCTCGCTTGCCGTTTGCGCCATGGCGCGCTGCCTACATTTTTGAAGACTCTCCGAGCTGCCTGAACTTCAAGGATTCCGCCCGGTCGCATCCCTGCAGTGAATGCCTGCTGAGGCAGCTTGTTCCCCCGGAATTCCACGAGCAGGAAGTGCCCTGCCGATTCATTCCGCTGAACGACAAAGGTCAGACGGTCGACTCCCTCTACCGCACCGGCACACAAAGAGAGATAGAAGAGGCTCTTCGCGACTGGCTACGCGGGGAGATCCGCCGGATCGAAGGGGAACAAAGACAAGCGTGCGCCGACTAGTTGCGTTCTGGAAAACGCAAACCCGGAACAGAAAGTCCCGGTCGTCAGGAGTTGACCATTCTTTCCAGCGCGGCTTTGTTGCGGATGACCAGGGTCGCGCCCTTCAATTGCACGATTTGTTTCCTCTTAAACTGCGAGAACAAGCGGCTGACCGTTTCACGCGTCGTGCCAATGATCTCGGCGATTTCCTCATGCGTCAACGTCAGCTTCACCTGCAGGGGATCGCCGTTGCCCCCTGTATTGGACCATCCCAGCAGTAATTGTGCGAATCTCGCTGAAGGGGAGTTGGTGAGTCCCAGGGTGCGGATCCCTTCATACGCCGTGTAGTAATTGCGGCTTAACTGCTCCGCCACTCGCAGCGCCACTTCTCCATATTCGCGCAAGAAGTGCAGCAAGGCATCCCGGGTAATGAAATTTGCCTGGCCGGGTTCGATCATCTCGGCGGTCACTTCGTAAGGACGATTGGAAATCGTGGCGCTGAGCCCAAGAACATCTCCCGCTTCCGAGATCTTGGTGATGATGGTTTTGCCCCCAGGCGATGACGTCGAAAGCTTCGCTTTCCCCGTGCAAAGCACAAATACTCCGCGGGGCTGCTGTCCCTCAATAAACAGCATCGCGGATTTTGGGTAAACCGCGGTGGATCTGATCTCATTCAACCTTTGCACCGCGGGCACCGGCAGATTGCAGAACAAACGTTCTTCCCGCGCCGAGCAGGCGAGGCAGTCGTCGAGGATGTTCAGCCCGTAGGGAGCGCGCATTCGGCACAGCTGTCCGTGCAAATTGTATCACCGAACGTGATCAGGATCACGAAAAGCCGTGACTTCACGCATGGTTTGCCAAGCGCTTGCGAGAAACAATGTAACCGCACGGCAGTCTAGGGAAGCTGTGCAGATGGAGGTCGAACTTTCTTACTGAGGCTTGATAACCGCGTAACTTTGAAATGCGGGGATGATAAGGAAGGTGACAACACCATGGAAGAAGTACATCCATTTCGAGTAGTTGCGTGGTGGGCCTCTGGCCAGACTGGCATTGCCAAGTCCGGCTCCGCTCCCAATGCGATTCATTTCACTTCGCCGCCTGCTTTTGGCGGTTTGGAAGGCCGGTGGACGCCGGAGGACTTGCTGCTCTGCGCCGTCGCCAGTTGCCTTACGACCACGTTTCGGGCAGTCGCCGAACGCTCCAAGTTTGAGTACACCGACCTGCAGGTGGAAGTGGAAGGCGCGATCGGCAAGGCTGACACCGGCTACAGCTTCGGCGAAGTACTCATTCGCGCAAGTCTGACGATTCCGCAAGAAGAGGAACGGGCGCGGGCCCTCAAGCTCTTACACAAGGCCAAGGGGATATGCCTTGTGTCTCGCGCGCTCTCGCTCGAACAGCGCTTCGAAGCACACGTGCAGGTCAGTGAACC
>Ga0326727_10024178_pt1 | contig 11519 bp, 9 predicted proteins | sample MB2enrmetagenome_FD_207643 | JGI IMG/M metagenome (GOLD analysis project Ga0326727, IMG submission 207643) | Lab enriched peat soil microbial communities from McLean, Ithaca, NY, United States - MB29MY | ecosystem: Environmental > Terrestrial > Soil > Wetlands > Peat | place: USA: New York... | reverse complement strand
TTTTGTCGGCGAGCAGCACCAGATATTCCCAAACCGTCAGCGTGTCGAGCTTGCTTTCGCCGTGGAGGCGCGGCTTGAACTGATAGGCAAGCTCCCTGAACCGCAAGGGGCGCTTCGAGGACGCGAAAACATCGACGAGAATCTTGTTGCCGATGCCGGACAGATTGCGGATCGAGCCCTCGAAGACCTCGCGCTTCGCCATGAAGAAGCCGCTGACCGGATCGCTCAGCCTCGCGCGGAGGATAACTTGCGCAAGCCGCGTCGCGATGAAGCTCATGGCTTGGCGGGCGCGGGAAAACCCTCCGGAGAGTGTGCGATCCGTGTAACGGCTGCCGATGACGACATCGGTTTGCTCGTCACGCAGGCAGTCGAGCATGCGCGGCAGGAGCCGCTCGTCATGCTGCAGATCGGCGTCGATAATCGCGATGAAAGGCGAGGATGAAGCGAGCACGGCTTCCGCGCAGGCCGATGTAAGCCCGCGGCGGCCAAGCCGCTGCACGCAGCGCACCCGCGCGTCGGTCCGCGCAAGCTCGCGCACGCGCACGGCCGTGCCATCGGGGGAATCGTCGTCGACGAAAATGACCTCCCACCGGATGCCCTGAAGCACCGCGTCGAGCTTCTCGACGAGCGGCGCGACATTGTCCCGTTCGTTGAAGGTTGGCGCAATAACGGTAAGCTCAGGCCCTTTGAACACGGCCGGCGCCGGACCGGCGCGCCGCAGATCGATCGTTTCTAGTTGCATGTCCCGCCCCGGTTCAACGCCGCACCACAGCCTTCTCCGGCCGCCTGACCGAAAAGACCGCCCCGATAATTTGTCATAAGCAGCACATCATAAGCATCGTGAGGCCGAAATCCATCGTCCCGCGTGAGCGTGGCTATTAAGGATGAATTTCCGAAGAAACGAGAAACAGGAGCCGCGTCGCTGCCTTGTCGCAAGACCAATAAAGCGGGCGCATGTTCAAGTTTAGCTTCGTCCGGCGAAGGAAAGCTTGCGTAGCGGATGCGCTCGTTGACCTGGACAACCCGTTCCGGGTCCAGGCCGTAGAAGGCGAGTTCCCCGGTGATGGCATAGCGATCCGTCAAAACGATCTGCGCCCCGTGCTCGCGCTGCAATCTCTCGATTTCGCCTCCGAGCTTCGCCCAGCCCTTCAAGCGCGCCGTTGGGTCCTTCTTGGCATCGATTGGCAATGCGCCGAGGCTTAGTTGAGCGAAGGCCGCTGCCGTAAACGCAACCGCGACCCATGGAGCAAGGCTGAAACTTGCGCGAACCCACTTTGGCACGCGCTTTTCCCCGGAGACGGCAAGAAAGCCGTGCACAGCGGCAAGAATTGCTGCGGGATAAAGGAGGCCCGGCCAGTTCGGCTGAATTTTCTGGCTCGCCGCATGCACGAAAAAGAACAGAAGGATCGGCGCGGACATCGCGCCCAGGAGAAGCCAGCGCGCATTGCCAAATCGCACCCCCCGCACAAAGGCGTATGCGCTGCCGAAGACGCAGAAGATGAAAATGAGAGGGGTCGCGAGACCGGCCTGGCTGCTGAGCAGTTCAAGCACGCTCAAAAACGCATCCGCGGGGCGATCCTTGATGCCGTGTTCAGCCTGCTTGGCGAACGAGACCCAATCGTGAGCGTAGTTCCAAGAGACGACAGGCGTGACGATGAGGACCGCGATGGCCGCCCCAAGGTAGGGTTCGGGCCGCGCAAACCATCGCCGCCCCTGCGCCGTGGCGATCATCCAAACAAACAAACAAGGGATGAGAAGCGCCGCGGTATATTTGCTGACGAAGGCCAATCCCAGCCCGGCGCCTATGGCATACCACCAAGCCCCGCGGCCCGTCTCGATCAGCTTTGCGAGGCAGAACAGCGTCAGCGCCGTAAAGAACCCAAGCGGCGTGTCGGGCGTGGCCACGATTGCCGACGCGTTGCACAGCAGCGTTGCGTTCATCCAGATAACGCAGAGGAGCGCCGCGTTGCGGTCGCGGAAGAGTGCAAGGCTTGTTCGATAGAGAAGATAAGACCCGGCGACGGCGCTGAGGAGCGCCGCGAAACGGACGCCGAACTCCGTCTTGCCGAATATCGCCGTGCCCGCCCTGATCCAATACGCAATCATCGGCGGATGGTCGTAATATCCCCCCGCCAGATGTGTCGACCAGAGCCAGTAATAGGCCTCATCCTCAGCCAGATTCGCCGTAGCGGCGAGGAGAACGCGCGAAATGAGAAGAGCGATGACGGCGGCAGCAAGCCCGGCGCGTAAAGCGGCTTCGCGTTCGAAAATACCAAAGCGGAGCCGCCCGGCCCTGGCAAGCGAACCGTCCTCCATCAAGGCCATATCTGCCTTTCCCCCGTTCGAACCCCAGTCGATAGCCGAGACTGGAAGCCGCTTCAATAGCAAAAGCTGCGCTTATCAGGGCCGCCGCGCCCGCGATTTGTGCCTTTTTCTTCGTCATGGCGGGGTCAGGCCAGGCTTGACCCGGCCATCCAGAGGCAAAGGATGCGATTTTTGTCCTGGATCACCGGCTCAAGGCCGGTGATGACATCGTATGGCTCTGCTGCGCCTATGCCCGGCAGCCGGCGCGCGGCTTTTCGCGCTCGCCGATGAGACTTTCGTTTCGCGGATGGCCATGTTACGGCGGTGCGCTTACGGCGAAAGAGCACGACACCATGACCGAACTCTGTCCTCCCGGATCCGGAACCTGCCTTTCCTGGCCCCATCCTCCGCCGACCTGCTGGAGCCTGACCGACGGGCGGCCGGGCATGCAGAATCAAACGGTTGGCCTTGCGGAGGCGATGGGGCTTACGCCTATCATCAAGAAGGTGATTCTGAAGACTCCGTGGCGCATCGCGAGCCCTCATATTACCGCTTTCAAACGCCACGCCTTCAGTGAAAGAGGAGACAGGGTGGACCCGCCCTGGCCGGATATCCTGATCGCGACGGGGCGGCCAAGTATTCTGCCGTCGCTCTTCGTGAAGGGCCAAAGCGGCGGGCGCACCTTCACGGTGCAGCTTCAGGACCCCGTCTCATTCCGCTCGCGCTTCGACCGCATCGTGGTTCCAGCGCATGACGGCCTTTCCGGCGGCAACGTGATTGTCATGGAGGGATCGCTTCACCGCATCACGCCGCAGAAACTTGCCGCGGAGGCGCCGCGCTGGGCGGAGGCATTCGCAGGCATACCGCAGCCGCGGATCGCCGTTCTGCTCGGCGGCCCGGGCTCCCGTTACGCGTTCGGGGAGGCGGAAGTCCGCCAGCTGGCCAGCCAGCTTCGAGCGCTCTGCGGGCAGGGCTACGGGCTTTTGATTACGGGGTCGCGCCGCACGGGCGAAGGCAATATCGCCGCTCTTCGGGAAGAGCTGGCCGGTTGCCCCGCCTACATTTTCGGCGGCGAGGGCGACAACCCCTATTTCGGCATGCTCGCCCATGCAGAGACATTCGTCGTCACCTGCGATTCCGTCAATATGGTCACGGAAGCCTGCAGCACAGGAAAGCCGGTACATGTGGTGCAGCTTCCCGCCCTCGGACGGCGAACAGGCGAGCGGGACAAATTCGGCCGGTTTCAGCGCAGCCTCGAAAAAAGCGGGCGCATCCGCTTCTTTAAGGGACAGATTGACTCATGGGCCTACGAGCCTTTGCGCGAAATGGAGCGAATCGCGAGCCTGATTCAAAAAGCGTATTTTATGAAGGAGGGCATTCCCTTCGAAACCGAATGAATGTCTCGACAACTTCTGCGACAAGTTCCTTGTGGACATAAAAAAGGCGAATCAATTAGCACAAGCTCAGCTTTTGCCCAATCGCATGTGGTCGTCTGCACTTTGTGCATATCCCAACTTCTGCCGTGAAGCTGCAGTTTGACGCAAAACTTTCGGGTAATCATATCAAAGGAGATCGAATATGAGAACTCTGGTAACGGCCGTTTCCGGGTTGATACTGGCGCTTGGTGTTGCCGCCTCCGCAGACGCTGCCGAACGTGCCGGTGTGTTGCACTGCTACGGCGCGAGGAAAATTGGCGCTATCGTTGGTTCCTTCCAGGAAGCGCGGTGCGTTTTTACATCCGCTTATACTGGACGCCGTGAACGCTATATCGCTCATATCGAGCGGGCCGGGCTCGATATCGGCATAACGGAGCGGTCTGAGCTGGTCTGGACCGTTTTTGCGCCGAGCTCTCTTGGACGTCGCGCGCTTGCCGGCGAATATGTCGGCGCATTGGCAGATGCCACGGTCGGCGTCGGGGGCGGCGCGAACGTGCTGGTCGGCGGCAACAACCATACGATTTCGCTTCAGCCGGTCAGCGTCAAAGCCGAGACGGGCCTTGCGATTGCCGCTGGCGCCGGAAGGCTCCAACTGCGCTAATATTTCTCCACTCGCTCTGGAGCCGAGGGCCTGGGCTTTGCCCCGGCCCTTTTTGTTGACCCGTCTGCCGTCTTGGAATCTTGCGGTTTCTTGCTTGGGCTTCTTGCCCCGTCCCCCTCGATGCTCAACACAAGTTCCTCGATGAACTCATATTGTTCGTTCGTGGCGGGTATGAATTTCGACCGTGCGAACGATTTTAGAATTTCCTGATCGTCGAGATCGAGGATCGCCTGTTTGACTCTTTGGCGGAAACCTTCGCCATAGGCGGCGTCCACATCGCCACGGATAATAAAGGAATAGTCGGGAAAGGGTGGCGTTTCCCAAATAACCGTGACTTTATCGGGATCGGCCTTGCCCGCTTTCTTGGCTGCCTCGAAGACCGTGTAGTCTAATGCTCCAACCTCAGCCACGCCCGATTGGACGAGATCGAGCGTGCTCGAGTGATCGCCCGAGAAGCTCACGCGAGAAAACGCCTCTTCCGGCCATTTGCCGAGATGCCGCTTGATCCAGTATTCAGGAATGAGCCTCCCGGATGTGGAAAGAGGCGAGCCGAAGACCATGGACTTGCCTGCTATCTCTCGGGGAAAATCCTTCGATGGCTTCAGTCCGCTCGAAATATGAGCGATGAAGTAAGACTTGAACTCGACGTCTTCCGCCCCTTGCGCGATGACTTCAGAACCGGGCACAGCCCGCCGCGCTTTCACCCCGGTGTAACCGCCGAACCAAGCCAGCTGCACGCGCCCCGCAACAAAGGCATCGACGGCCGCCTCGTAACTGTTCACGGGAAGACAAACAGCCGGAACGCCGAGCTTTCCAAACCGCTTCAACAGCTCGGTCTCGTCCTGGCTTGGAATGGCTGTGAATGTGAAGGCGGGGTTTTGCGCAGAGCAGGCCGACACCCAAAGCACGCCCAAGAACAAACCGGCGATCAGGCGCTTACAACAATAAAGCATAACTTCACCATATACGCGATGCCAACAAATGCATGCAAGTTCTGTTAGTGTGCACACAACAGCGACCTGCGCAATCTCTCTGCGTGCTCGCGGGCCGGTTGAGAGTACGAACATCTGTAGGGAAGTTAAATCGCTCAGATCACGCTGAGAAACGCACGCCAAAGGCACGAGTGGTTGCACTTTTGCCGCTGATTTTCAGTGCCTTAACCGATGCTCCTGGTCATTCCCGCTCTCCGGGAACCAGTTGTCAATTCCCGTGATTACCGTGTCGGCCCGCCATTAAGAGGATTGTCCGATGCGTTCCCGCGTGATTCATCTCATTAACCCAAAGACAGATTCGCTGACCACGCGTCCGCTTTATTTCAACCGCGCCCTTTATTCTCCGCTCGCCGGCTTGCTCGCGGTCGCAGCCTGCATTCCGCGCGATCAATACGAGATCGTCCTCACCGACGAAAACATCGAGCCTATCGATTTCGATCTGAAGGCGGACATGGTTGGGATTTCCGCCATGACGAGCTACGTCGATAGGGGCTATGAAATCGCGGACCAGTTCCGCGCACAAGGCGTACCCGTGGTCATGGGCGGCGTGCATCCAAGCTTCATGCCCGATGAGGCGCTCCAGCATTGCGACGCCGTCGTGGTGGGCGAAGCCGAACTCGTGATGCCGAAGCTGCTCGACGATCTCAAAAGCGGCTCCATGCGCGGCATCTACAAGGCGAATGCGCTGCATCCGATGGCAGGGCTGCCCATGCCGCGCTACGATCTTCTGAAGAAGAACCGCTATGTGAACCGGACCTTCGTGCAGACCTCGCGCGGGTGCCACCAAGGCTGCACGTTTTGCGCCGAGCCGCTGATGAACGGCTTGAAGTTCCGCTACCGGCCCGTGAACGAGGTCATCCACGAGATGGAGACTTGCGGGGCGCGTACGATTTCCATCAACGACGCGGACTTTTTCGGCACGCCCGAGCGCCCCAAGGAGGTGATGCGTGCACTAAAGGGGCGCGGCCTCAGATGGCAGGCCGGGGTCACATCCAAGCTTGCGCAGGATGACCGCATGCTCGAACTCGCCGCCGAAAGCGGCTGCACCATGCTCAGCATCGGCTTCGAATCCATCTCGCGCGACACGCTGAGAAGCGTCCATAAGCACGTGAATCAGCCCGAGCGTTTTGCCGCGCTCGTCGAGAAGGTGCACTCCTACGGGATCATGGTCTTCGGCTTGTTCATGTTCGGCTTCGACGGCGACGATCTTTCCACGTTCGACGCCACCGCCGCCTTCACCATTGAGGCAAACTACGACGCCTGCGCCTATTCGACGCTGACGCCCTACCCCGGCACGCTCACCTGGTACGACATGAAACGGGCCAACCGCATTGTCTCTTTCGACTGGTCGAAGTACGATCAAGGCCATGTCGTTTACCAGCCCGAGCGCATGTCCGCGGAGGAGCTTCGCACTGGGATAGGCGGTGTATATCAGAAGTTCTATACGGCATCCTCGATCGCGAGCCGGTTTCCCCTGCGCGGCGGCCGGCATCGGACGCAATGGCTGATCTACAATCTCTTCATGCGTCGAGGCTCAGAGACCGAAAAGATTGAGGATGTCCCGGCATCGGCGGAGCCTGGGTTTGCGCCCATGCCGCCGATCCTGCCTGTCAAGCGGGAATGGCGGGCGGCCGTGCTTGAGGCTGCGAAACAGCCCGAGGCCCGCGAACTTACGCCGTAAGCCAATCGTGGTTATGTCCGGGCAATTACGCGACTGCCAAAACGCCGGATCAGAACATGGCCGCGTGCACGCGATCCGGCGGGTTGTGCCCGTCGAGGAAGGTTCGGATGTTGATGATCACCTTCTCGCCCATGTCGAGCCGGCCTTCAAGCGTCGCCGAGCCAAGGTGCGGCAACACCACGACCTTGTCGTTCTTCAAAAGCTTGGGATTGATCGCCGGCTCGTTCTCGAACACGTCGAGCCCCGCGCCTGCGATCTCGCCCGACTCGACCATGCGAGCCAGCGCATTCTCGTCGATGACCTCGCCGCGCGCCGTGTTCACGATATAGGCGGTTGGCTTCAAAAGCTTGAGGCGGCGCGACGACAGGAGATGGAACGTCGCCGGCGTATGCGGGCAGTTGACGGACACGATGTCCATATGGGCGAGCATCTGGTCGAGGCTTTCCCAATAGGTCGCGCCCAATTCCTCCTCGACCGCGGCCGGAACGCGCCGGCGATTGTGATAATTGATCGACAAGCCGAAAGCCTTCGCCCGCCGAGCCACCGCCCGGCCGATCCGGCCCATGCCGATAATGCCGAGCTTCTTGCCCCAGATGCGATGGCCGAGCATCCAGGTCGGCGACCATCCGTGCCACTCGTGCCCTTCGTGCAGGTAGGCTGCGCCCTCGACGAGGCGGCGCGGCACGGCGAGGATCAGCGCCATGGTCATGTCCGCCGTGTCCTCGGTGAGGATTCCGGGTGTATTCGTGACAATGATGCCACGATTGCGTGCAGTTTCGAGGTCTATGTTGTCGACGCCCGTTCCATAATTGGCGATGAGCTTCAATTGCGGGCCGGCAAGCGAAAGAAGCGTCTTGTCGATCCTGTCGGTTACGGTAGGAACGAGTACAGTCGCGTTACGCATCGCTGCCGTGAGCTGATCGCGCGTCATGGGGGTGTCGGATGCATTCAGCGTCACGTCGAAGAGTTCGCGCATGCGCGCTTCGACAAGGTCAGGCAGCTTGCGGGTTACAACGACTTTTACATTTTGTGGTGTCATAGGGGGGCTCGAATGGCCGGTGCGGCCCTTAAGGATATGTGCAACGCATTTACACTTCCGATATCTACCAGATACGGTACACAATGACAAAGATTCGGATCAACTGCGGAATCACAATCGCATTTGCGGTCATGGCTTGGGGCGCGGCGTTCGCGGAGGAAGGCGGGGGCCAGCGCAACGCCGGCACGGTGACGGGCCTGCCCTTGCCGCGATTCGTCAGCCTCAAATCCGACGAAGTGAACGCGCGCGTCGGCCCCGGCGGCGATTATCAGATCGCCTGGGTCTTCCGGCGCGCCGGGCTGCCAGTGGAGGTGATGGCCGAATTTGAGAACTGGCGGCAGGTTCGGGACAGCGAGGGCGGCACGGGCTGGGTCGCGGCTGGGCTCGTGAGCGCGCGCCGCACCGCTGTGGTGGCGCCCTGGGTGAAGAACCACACCCTGTTTCAGCTCACCTCGTCGCGGGGCGGCTCGACGGCCGTTGCGAATATCGAGCCCGGCGCCATCGTCGACATCATGCGATGCGACGGCGAAGACTGCGAGGTGTACGCCGGCAGGCAGAAGGGCTGGGTTCCGCAGAAGAACCTGTGGGGCGTCTATCCGCGCGAGGCGGTGAATTAGCGGACGCGCGCGGCGCAGCTCTCGCCGCCGCCGCATTTTCAAGATCAGCGATGACGCCGATACAACTTTGTTTGGCGGTGCAAGCAAGCGTCGCATGCGCAGTAAAGGTTCCCATACACGTCTTTGGCCTCGCAGAAAGGCCCGGAGCTGAAGCTATACCACCGTCCCCGAGAGGCGTAACGGAAGTGACTCGGTGTGCGAGTATGTTCGAACCCCCAGGCCCATTCATCGCTGCTGCCGGGCCCCGGGCCGGCGTGGCACGGCGCCGAGGCAAAAATGCAAAGCGCCGCTATAGCTGCTGCGAACCTCATCATGGACGGCCTTGCTCCTCTTTGAAAAATTGTTTGCATAGAAAGCGCATCCTCCCGCTCGCGCATCGAGTAGAATCTCAAAATCGGACACTCCGTTTCGGTCTGTCTAGCTTATTCGCAGGCCGTGAACAGCTGGAATGGAGCTTTGACGGCGGTGATTTTCAGGTTCTTATCTGAAATTTCTTTTTTCTTTTCTAGCAAAGGTCAGAAGTTCGCCGCTGACGCTTCACCTCGCCGCGTTTCGCTTTTCCGGTAAGCCGCCGTTGCTTCGAGCCAAGAGTTGGGCGCGTCGGCTTGCGGACAGGGCGCTCGATGGCGGCCTGCCTGATCAGCCGGACAAGCCGGTCGATCGCGTCCCTGCGATTGGCCTCCTGCGTGCGGAAATTTGCGGCTGTGAGCACGATTTCCCCGTCCTTCGTCAACCGCGACCCGGCGATGCCCTCCAGGCGCAGGCGCACAGCCTCAGGCAGACTCGGCGAGCGGCGCACATCGAAGCGCAATTGAGCGGCGGTCGAAACCTTGTTCACGTTCTGACCGCCGGGACCGCTTGCCCTGATGAACGTCACGGCGATTTCGGCTTCGTTCAGGGCGATACTGTCCGTAATGGCGATCATAACAAGTCCACGGTTAGGTGATCCCTCTCATCGAAAGGGAGGCTCGTCGAAGGATCGCAACTTTCTGGAATGCAGGCTGTCGCGCCTCTGCTTGAGCAGGTCGAGGGCGGCAAGGCCGATCTTCAGATGCTGCGCGATGGCGGTTTCATAGAACGCGCTCGCGGTTCCGGGCAGCTTTATCTCGCCGTGCAGCGGCTTGTCAGACACACAGAGCAGCGTGCCATAGGGCACCCGCAGGCGAAAGCCTTGAGCTGCGATCGTTCCGCTTTCCATGTCGACGGCTATGGCGCGCGAGAGATTGATGCGCTTCCTTTCCTGCGTGAAGCGCAACTCCCAGTTCCGGTCCTCATTGGTGACGACGGTGCCTGTGCGGAGCCTTTGCTTCAGTGTGTCGCCGCTATGCCCGGTCACAGAAGCTGCCGCCTCCTGCAGAGCCACTTGCACCTCGGCAAGAGCTGGGATCGGCACGCTAGGCGGCACCTGATCGTCGAGAATACGATCCTGCCGGAGATAGGCATGCGCAAGCACATAGTCCCCGATCGATTGAGCGTCGCGGAGCCCCGCGCAATGGCCCACCATCAGCCAGCAATTTGGGCGGATGACGGCCAGATGGTCGGTGATGTTTTTGGCGTTGGAGGGGCCGACGCCGATGTTGATCAGGGTCACTCCGGAGTCGCCGCCGTCCGTCAAATGGTAAGCGGGCATTTGATAGCGATGCCATTGCGAACTTCTGATCAGCGCTTCTGCCTCCATCGGTGAATGCCGTCTGCCCACGATCACATCGCCCGGCAGCACCAGCCGGTCGAAGCCGCTCTCACGATTAAGCTCGTCGCATGCCCAGCGCAGAAACTGATCGACATAGCGATGATAATTGGTCAAGAGAATCCACCGCTGCATGTGACGCCAGTCGCTTCCCGTATAGTGGACAAGCCGGCGGAGCGAGAAGTCGGTGCGTACTGCATCGAACAGCGAAAGCGGATACGGTTCGTGCTCCTCGCGCTCCCACAGCCCGTCTGCCACCTCGTCGCCGACAGCGGAGAGGCGGGGCGTCGGGAAATGCTCCGCAAGTTCGCTCGCGGTAACATTGGCCCCGGTGATTACTTCCGCCCGCTCGATCACGTAAGGATAGGGGATCTCCTGGGCGCTCACGGCGACCTCGATTTCTGCGCCATACTCCGTCACCAGCGGCTCAAGCTGCTCAAGAAGATAGCCGCGGAAAGCAGCCGGATGCGTCACCGTCGTCTCGTAGACGCCCGGATGCTCAAGCCTGGCGAAGGCGCGCAGGCTTGGCGAGCGTATCTGTTTTTTACGGTAAATCAGCCGGAGAAGCGGATAATGAAACTTGCGGCGCGTTTCAGGCGATGGCGGAATCCCCGTGCTGAGATAGCGGTCCAAAGCCGCCGTGAGCGCCGAAGCGGCTTCGGCATATAACTCTTCGAGCCGCTCCACCGCGTCGTTGGGGCTGAATTGCTTTAAGGTCTTGGGCTTCGCCATGACATGCCGATCGCGATTGTAAGGAGATCTGAATAGCCGGCGCGCCTTCTATCAATTGAGCCTGACCGGTTGATGCGGGCTGTCAAGCGAGAAGGCCGGAATTTCGGCGTCGAAAATTTCGCCGAGGTTGCTTTCCATCTGATAGCTGCCCGACATGATGCCGGACGGCGTCGTGAGCGGCACGCGGCTGGTGTATTCGAACGCGTCGCCGGGTTCAAGACGCGGCTGCTCGCCGACCACGCCCGGACCGCGTATCTCGCGCAGTTCTCCGAATGCGTTGACGATGCGCCAATAACGGCTTAGCAACTGCACGGTCTCATCGCCGCGATTTTCGATCACGACGCGATAGGCCCAGATGAAGTGGTTTTGCTCCGGCGCCGATTGGTCATCGAGATAAATTGGGTGGACGCTCACTGAAATCTGGCGCGTC
>Ga0326727_10024177_pt1 | contig 11519 bp, 10 predicted proteins | sample MB2enrmetagenome_FD_207643 | JGI IMG/M metagenome (GOLD analysis project Ga0326727, IMG submission 207643) | Lab enriched peat soil microbial communities from McLean, Ithaca, NY, United States - MB29MY | ecosystem: Environmental > Terrestrial > Soil > Wetlands > Peat | place: USA: New York... | reverse complement strand
GCCTGTGAGACGGGATGCGAGTCTGTAGGGTCCAAATTCTGGGGATGGCCTGATTCTCACGGGCTCAAAAATTCCTTTTGAGAGGGTGCCCGTGTCGAAACAATATCTTGGACATCTCTCCTCGCACGATCCCCTGCATGCCTATCTGGCGCAGTCCGTACTGCCGCAAATAGGCGCGGGAGTGCGTCACGGTTCCGCCGAGTTTCGCGTCTTCAGCATGAAAGACGACAAAGTGTATCTCTACGAGGAGCGCAACAGCTGCGCCCAGGTGGTGGGCAAGTTCTTCGTGAGCAGCTGCCATCGTCCGGTGGATGGCATGGAGCGGATGCGCCGCGAATTCGACAACCTGCAGCTCCTGCGCGGGTACGGACTGGCCGGTTATCCACATCACGTCGTCCGTCCCCTGGGCACCAACGAGCGGCTCAACAGCATCCTGGTGGAGGAGTATGCCGAAGGCATCCCGCTCAGCGTTTTCGTTACGGGCGCCATTCATCAGGGGCAATCGCAGTCGCTCTTCGACAAGCTGACCGCCCTGGCGTACTTCTTCGCCACGCTGCACAACCGCACTGCCCACCGGGAGCGCGTGGATTTCAATCAGGACTGCGCTTACCTCGACCGGCTGGTGCGCAAGCTGCACTCCAAGCGCGTGATCGGGGCCTGCGACGTGGATGAATTATCCTGGTTGCGCGACCGCTGGCGGGAGAAACCCCGCATGTGGGAGGATAATCAGGTGCTCGTGCACGGCGATGCCACGCCCAGCAATCTGCTGTTCGGCCGCGGCCTCAGCGTGATCGCCATCGATCTGGAGCGCATGACGCGGGCAGACCGCGTTTTCGATCTGGGCCGCATTACCGGAGAGTTGCAGCACTATTTCCTGGAAGCCACCGGGAGTACCCACGGCGCCGAGCCTTTCGTCGGACATTTTCTGTGGGAATACGCCTGCCACTTCCCCGACCGGAGCAGCGCATTTCGCTCCATCACCGGACGGTTGCCGTTCCAGATGGCTCTCACCCACCTGCGAATCGCGCGCAACTCGTGGGTGAGCGCCCAGCACTGCAGGCGGCTGGTGGAACAAGCGAAAATCATATTACGCACACCATGACGAAAATTCGCGCGCTGCTCTTCGACGCCAACGGAACCTTGATCGATATCGAGACCGATGAATGGATGGAGGAGGCATACCGCGCCATAAGCCACTTCCTTACCTATCAGGGGATCCGGATGCGGCGTTACGAAGTCCGCGACATGTATTTCCGAATCATGAAGGAGCAGTTCGCCGCCAGCACCGAAAAATATCCCGAGTTCGACGTGGTGGCCCTCTGGCGGGAATTCTTACGCCGGCAGGCCACCGACTATACCCGCGCTGTCAACCAGAAAAAACTTCAGCAACTGCCGTTCTTTCTGGCGGAAATGCAGCGCGGGATTTCGCGCAAGCGCCTGGTGGCCTTTCCGCAAACGCAGGAGATTCTGGCCCAGTTGAAGACGCGGTATTCTCTGGCCATCGTTTCCGATGCCCAGACCGCTTACGCGATCCCCGAGCTTCATCGCGCCGGTCTGGCCGAGTTTTTCGACCCCATCGTCGTCTCCGGCGATTACGGCTACCGCAAGCCCGACCCCCGGTTGTTTCGAACCGCCCTGGAGAAATTAGCGGTCGGGCCGGAGGAAGCGATCTTCATCGGAAACGACCTCTTCCGCGACATTTCAGGAGCGCGGCAGGTCGGCATGAAAACCATATTGTTCAGCCCCAATGGCAATCCCGGCTGCCTTCCGGAACCGGCGCCCGATTATCTTCTCTATCAATACGCCGACCTCCCGCGCGCGATCCAATTCCTGAGCGGCGAATAGCCCCCGTTCGATTTTCAGGGCTGCGGCGTGGGTAAAAGGATTCGCCTCTCGCTGCAGCCGCTTGAAACGGTGGGATATGCTAGCCCTTCGGCACAGTGGCTTTTTGCGTTATGTTGCAAATTCGACAGGTATCTGTCGTCCGTGAATGTAGACATTTTCTACACCACCCCCCGCCTAAAAATGTGGGCAATACCCACATCGGGGCAACATTATATTCGGAAAATAAGTACTTCAAATGTCGATATGAAAGTCGTGATTCAAGAAGAAGCGGATCGCAATTTGCGCGATGCGGAGCGAATGCTCCGGACGGCCGTCTCCGAGCAAGCGCGTGAGATGCAAATTGAGGCGACAGCCGCGGCATACCGGGAAGCGCTCGAGCAGTACCGCATCGCAACCCAGGTCTCGGAGGACATCTCGAAGGCCCTGCGGCGCACGCTGGAAATGTGCGCCACTTGCGAGCGCCGGTGTCCCGGCCTGCCGGCATGCGAGCTGGGACGCTAGGGGCGTTCGGCCAGGGACTCGGCGCGCCGCGATAGCGTGCGGTATCCCAGCTTCGCGGCTTTCGCGGCGAGCTCGCGGGCAGCGGATCGATAGTTCGCCGCGCCCGCCCGTTGTATACGCAACGCGCGGGCGTAATCCAGAGTGAGTTTCAGTTCGGGGTTCGATAGCTTCGCGATTTTCGCCTGCAGTTGCGCAGGTATGATGGCCGAATCTCCGGTGGAAAAGCGCCACGAGCATACCAGCGCCATGGCGTCGGCCAGTTGATTGGGAGTAAGCCCGGCGCGCTTGCCGGCTTCACCGCATGCCGCCAGTGCTTCTGGCCGGCGCCCGGACATGTCGAAAGCATCGGCGGCGGTAACCAATGCCTGCGTTGCGAGATCGTCTCGATGGGCCCTGTCGAAAGCCTGGGCTGCTTTTTCGGCTTCCTGCACGGCGGCTGGAAATTGCCCGTTGGCAATCGCCAGTTCGGCGCGCGAAAGCGCGATCGCGCCCATACTTTCAGACCCCGTTCCGTCGCCGGCTTCGGCCAGATCCTTCCCTGCTTCCGCGAGTTTTCCCTCCGCCGTGTAGATGGAACTCCTTTGCGCCAGCCCCGCGGTCACCACTACTGGCTCGCCGGTCTGGCGCAACTCGGCCACACCGCGGTCGGCGAGTTGTTGAGCGCGATCCAGTTGGCCGTCGAAGCGTGCCAGGTCCGCCTGGAGCAGCAACATAACGCCGGAGTCCTCATGCGCGCCGGCCTGCTGTACGGTCGTCTCTTCCAACTGCAGGAGTTTTTCGGCGTCCTTCAGACTGCCCATCGTCAAGTAAAGTTCCGCCAGTTCGTTGCGGATCTCGTTGGGATTGAAGCCGACCTGCAGTTTCAAAGAAATCGCTTCCTGGAAATTCCGCTCGGCCTGCGGCCAGTTCCGATTGACCTTTTCGACCACCCCATAACCGGTCAGAAGATTGGCGAGTTCCGCGTTGTTGCCGAGCTCCCGTGCAATTGCGACCCCATGAGCATACGCGTCTTGCGCCGCTTGAAAGTCACAAGTGTAATAGAGGTAGTTTCCGCGGATGCGCCACGCCTTGCTGACGCAACTGCGATCGCCGATGGCCTCGCAAATCTTACGGGCCTCATCCTGCACCGGGAGGCCACCAAGGTCGCCCATGCTCTGCATGGCTCCGCCCTCGAGCAGCCGGGCCGTGGCGTACAAATAACGCGCGCCGCGAGCCTTGGCTTCCTCCGCAGCGGAGTGAGCCAGTGTCCGTGTGCGGGGGAAGTCGTTCAGCGTGCCGACGGCGCGAGCTTCGGCCAGATCGATTCGCGGATCGTTGCCGGCCGGTTTCGGAAGGCGGCGTAATTGGTTCAAAGTGGCCGAGGCCTCCGCGACACGCTGCGCTTGCCATTGCGTCGACGCTAGGTTGAGTCCGTCGTTCAAGCTGTCGGGGAATAGCTTGAAAATCGTCTTGTATATATCGATGGCACGGCCCCAGTCTTTGATGCTGGCCCGGTATCGCCCCTCCAGCCCGAGCTGATCCAAACGATCGAGCGTTCCCGCCAGCTCGTAGGCGCGTTTGTCTTCCTCGTTGGCGCGGATTCCGTAGCCGAGGGCCGTCCAGGTTTCCGCCAGCGCGGAGTGGATGAGCGCGTTCTGCGGGTCGGCGGCGATGGCGGCCTCCAGATGTTGCCGCGCGGCCAGCGGATCGCCCTGGCGCAGACTCGCGAGCCCTTCCGAATACTCGCGCATGCCGCTGGCCGCTGGCCATTTGGACGTTGGAGCAGCCTCGTTCTTCAATCCCAATTGCGACCGCAGACCATGGCCCAAACGGGAGGTGAGATCGAGCAGATCGGCCGCCGATCCCTCTTCGATCACGGTGCCGATTCGCTCGCCCGTGCGCGTCTGAATTGCCCCGAGATCGACGCGGATGCGGCATTCGGGACACGTCCCGGTCACGATATAGGTGCCCAGGATGACCGTGTCGGCTCCCAGACCGGCACTGGCGGAACGAAGGACCGCGGTTTGCGATTCATTGTCGATCGCCCCACCGGCATCCGCTCGCCATCGGGCGACGTCTGCCGGAGGAACGGTGCGCAGCTTGTTCCCGGCGGCGAGTTCGGAAGTGAGCATCTCCGACAGGGCGGTTTGCAGCCACGCTTCCGTGGAATTCTTGGATAAGTTGCGGATGTGTAAAACAGCGATGGACGGGCGCGTGGCGGTCAGCACGGAAACCTGATGGAAGCGGATCCACAAGGCCAGAACCGCGGCCACCAGGAGTAGTCCGCTAATCGCCACCGGTAGGTTGGGCATCCGGCTGCGAGGAGGCGCTGAACCATTGGAGGGTGCGGCGGTTTCTTCCAGGACATACGATACCGGCGCGACGAAACGGTAGCCGCGGCTCGGATCGGTGACGATGTAGCGGTTTTCGCCCCGCTTTTCCCCCAAAGCTTTGCGCAGCGCCGAGATGCTCTGCGTCAGGTTGTTCTCTTCCACCGCGGCGCCGTTCCAGACCTGTTCGAAGAGCTCTTCCTTAGTCACGGTTTGCCCCGCGCGGGCGACCAGCAGGAGGAGCGTACCGAGCGGCTTGGGGGTCAGGGGAATGCGCGTACCGCCACGGAGGAGCACCCGCTGCCTGGGCAGGAGTTCAAAATCGTCGAAGCGATATTTCTCCACCGGGTCGGCAGGCACTGAGGGAACTCCCTGAAAACACTCACATTCAGAAAAATTCAGAACGTCCTAAGGACTTCTTAGACAGTCCTGAGGCAAAAAATCAGTATACGTAAACCCGGCCTTCGTCGGGGTGGAGGGGTCGATGACAAATCCGGAACAACCCCATCGCGGTGGTCGGCTAGGGGGGGACATGATATCGCTGAGAATATGCTTGCGATTGCTGGTAGTGCCGACGCTACTGGCTCTGAGCGTTTCGTTTGCCGCCGCGCAGTGTCACCCCACTTCAAAACTAGTTCCGAATCCCCAAGCTCCACTGCATCCCTTCATCATTGTCACGTTAAAGGTCCCGGGGGTGACGTTCAATGACTTCGGGACCGAAGTCCGCGTCGTCAAGACCTATAAGTTTACAAAGATCAGCAACCTGTTAGTCTATATCACACTCGACGGTCTGCCCTATACGGACAATATTCTCGATAACCCATACGGCATGTACGATGACGATAAGGCTACGGACATCTACAACTCCCTTTGCATACCGGGTTGGGTGAGTAACCCGGGTATCCAAGCAAAGGCTCGCCCACGTTCCAGCCCGTCGGCGACCGAGGGTGTCTCCGGCGAATACGCCGGTCCGGTGGCAGTGGCGGACTTCAATGGCGATGGGATCCCGGATAGCGCCGTTATCGGCTCCACCGGGTTTACAGTGAACATATTTGGTGCCAACGGCCAACCCACCTCGACCAGCCTCTACCCTGTCGCCAACATCGGCGCCAGTATCGTGGCCGCCGATTTCAACGGAGATGGCAACACCGATCTGGCAGTGATCTCCGATCCGGAGTCCGGAGGCGGAAGCGTGCTGGTGTATCTCGGCCACGGCGACGGCACGTTCGGGACCGGCGCCAGTTTTCCCGCCGGCGCTTTCCCGTTTTATCTGACCGCCGGCGACTTCAACGGCGACGGCAAAACCGACCTGGCCGTCTCGGTACTAGCTTCGCAAGTCAACGCGCCTGGGACGGTAGACGTGCTGATCGGCAAAGGCGACGGCACCTTCGCCGCCGCCGTCCCTTACACCGTGGGACCGGCGCCGGCCACTATCGTCACCGCCGATTTCACCGGCGACGGAATCCCCGATATCGTCGTGCTCGATGCCGAAAGCGGCATTACCAACAAAGTCTGGGTGCTACCCGGCAAGGGTGACGGCACATTTCTCGCTCCGGTCACTACCCCGACGGGCACAAACTCAGGCAACCTTCAATACGCCGATTTCGACCACGACGGCAATCTCGACCTCCTCATCGCGGATCAGCTTTCGAGCACCATGGTGCTGATGTCCGGCAAGGGCGGCGGCGCTTTCCAGGCCCCGCAGCGATATCTCTCCACCGCCTATAGCGGCTCGCTCGGCATTATTCCGCTGGGCGATGGAACCACGGCGATCCTGGCGCCCGATAACGCCAACGGCCAGATGGACGTCGATTTCGCCGGCAGTACGGGTGTGATGGGGAGTCCTGCCGTGCATACCGCCGGCGCGTCGCCCGCCGGTGTTTCCGCGGGCGATGTGAATGGCGACAAATTGCCCGACATCGTCTTCACGGATTCGGAAACCAACCACCTATACGTGGAAATATCGAACGCCCAGGGGACATTTACGACTCCCGCGGCCTACCCGCTGCCCGCCACGCCGGGGCCGCTGGCGATGGCCGATCTCAATAAGGACGGGTATGCCGACGCCATCGTCGCCACCAACTCCGGTGTGGCCGTCCTACTAGGCTCTGCAAGCGGTTCAATGAGCGCGGCGCGCACTTTCGCCAGCGGTACAAGCTTCAATTCGGTGACCGCCGCGGACTTCAATAGCGACGGCAAGCCGGACGTCGCGTCGGCCGCCGGCAGTGGAACGGTATCGGTTTTCCTGGGCAACGGCGATGGCACTCTGCAATCGCCCAGACAGATTTCCTTCGCTTCCGGGCTGATGCCGCTCGGCACCTCCTCGGCCGACGTGAACGGCGACGGGAAGGCCGACCTGATCGTCGCGCTGAGCCCCGGCGATCCGACGCAGAACGGCAGCATCGCGGTCCTGCTGGGCAACGGCGACGGCACGTTTCAGAATCCGGCATACATTCAACTGCCGGCGCCGTTAGTGCAGCAGGGTGTCGGCAGCGCCACCGTGGCGGCGCTGGCCCTGAGCGATGTCAACAACGATTCGAAGCCCGATATCGTGGTCGCTTTGAACAGCAGTCCGCACCAGGTCGCCGTCCTGCTGGGGCAAGGCAACGGAACGTTTGGCGCGCCGATCCTGACCGATACCAATACCTCGCCGCCGCAAATCGCTGTCTCGGACCTGAACGGCGATGGCAAACCCGACCTGATCCTCGGCGACTGCTGCGGGCTGAGCGAGGCTAGTTTTCTCGCCGGCAACGGAGACGGCACGTTCCAGCCCGAACTTCAGTTTCCATCCGGCCCTAATCCGCTCGGCGTGGCGGTGGCCGATTTCTATGGAGACGGAACGCTTGACCTGGCAATCGTCGGTCAAATCCAGTCGCCCGACCAGGGGACGCTTACCGTTGTGTATGGTGCCTTTGCACCGGCCGCGGCGGCGACCGCTACCGCGACGGTGATCTCGGCGGCCAACGCCAACGCCGCGGCGATTGCGCCGGGATCGCTCGCCAGCGCGTTCGGCGCCGACCTCGCTACCAGTACCCCAGGCTCCACTTCGTTACCTCTACCGGTGACCGATCAGGGAACTTCGGTGTCGATCTTGGATGCGGCGGGAAAAACGACTGCCGCGCCGCTAGTGTACGTCTCGCCGAAGCAGGTCAATTTTTATGTGCCGACAGGTATTGCCACCGGATCGGCCACGGTGACCATTACCAGCGGCGATGGCACGCAATCCGCCGCCACGGTGCAAATTGCGGCAGTGGCTCCCGGTGTGTTTGAGCTGAATAGCGCTGGCCTCGCCGCGGCCGATGTCTATCTTTATTCGGGCGGCACTGCCACGTTGGAGAATGTCTACAGCGTGAACAGTGCCGGAGCTTTGGTGGCGAATCCCATCAGCCTCGGCTCCGGAACGGATCAGGCGTATCTGGTTCTCTACGGCACGGGCTTCGAAGCCGCCGGAACAACCGGTGTCATGGTGACGGTGGACGGCGTCGCCGCCAGTGTCGCCTATGCCGGTCCGCAGGGAACGTTTACCGGCCTCGATCAGGCCAACGTGCTGCTGCCGGCATCGCTGGCCGGGAAAGGCAGTGTCACCGTACAACTCATGGCCAATGGGATTGCAGCCAATCCAGTCAATATCACGATCCAGTAGAACCGAGAAGGAGAGCAAATGACTTTCGTGCGCATCGCCGCGATGGTATTCCTGGCCGGCAACGCGGCTGCCCAGCGAATACCCGGATGGGAGGACAGATGGGGTTCCCCCCAGCGGGCGCTCCAGGGCTGCGATCCGCAAGTGGTGCGCCAGTTCTGGCAAGAGAACGCGGCACTTCTGAAGAACCCGAACGACGAAGACGCTCTGGTGAATCGGGCGGTCTACGCCGAAAGGCTGGCGCGGAAGAGTCACTACGACATGTTCTGGACGTGGCTCGCAGCCAAGGACCTGGAGAAAGCGATCCGTCTCGATCCCAGGGATTTCGCCGCCTGGCACAATTATGGCGACGTCAATTACGACGCTGGGGACGACTGGATGAATCACAACCACTCCAACGCAATGCGGGCGCTGGACGCGTTCAACCACGCCATCGCGCTCAATCCGCGATCGCCGCGGAGCTACCTGGGGCGCGGGTGGGTGTATTACACGTTGAGCGATCAGGCGCACGCCAATGCCGATTTCCAAAAAGCACTGCAGCTCGATCCCTCTTTGCGGGCCGATATGCTGAAGGAAATCGGCAACATCGACGAGCGCCACCGCCAGGAAGACGCGGCGCGAGGAACGGTGCGGAGGATGGCCAGCTATTTCGTGGAGAAGAACGCTCAGACCCAGGAGCAATGTGAAAAGTACATCTGCTATTGGAAACAGGGAGAGTGCCGTTGTTCCAACGCCTTGAATCCCGGGCAGCAGTGAGCCAAGGGGTGTGAGCGCTCGTTGCCCATGCGATCGCCATGGCTAGTAACGGGTATCCAGCCGGACCGTCACCATGTCGCCTTCTTCTTTGCCGATTTTCTGGCGCAGATCGGATTTAACGGGCAGTTTGTGAGTGCCGTCACCCAGCGCCATGAAAGAGCTGCGGAACGGGTGGCCATCGATGGTACCGCTCACCTTGACGAGGCCCTTGGTGCCGAAGAAAGCGGCGGAATCGGGCATCACCACGTAAGTCCAGCCGCCCTTGGCGGGCGATTTCCGGAGTTTGGCTTGGAATTGCTTGTTCAGTGGTTCCACGAGATTAGAACTTGAAGGTCGGAGGCTTGGGCGGCGTGGGCATGGCCGGTGCGGCAGGCGCTGCCGGCGCGGCGGGCATGGCTGGCGCCGCCGGAATCTTCGGGGCCGCGGGCATGGCTGGCGCGGCCGGTACGGCTGGCGCTCCCGGGAGCTTCGGCGCCCAGGGGATGGCTGGCGGCGCGGGCATCCCCGGGGGAGGCGGCGCGGAAGGCAAACCGACCTGCGTGTAGTTGGGAGGAACCTGGAACGCCGTCGGCGAGGGCTCGCCCGCCACGGTATTCTTGCAGTGGCACATCTGCTGGCCAAAGCTGCCGGTGATCCGGCTCAGCACCGGCATCTGCAGTTTGGTGCTGACCCATGTCTCGGCAACCATCGGCACTTGCGGCGGCTTCGGTATCGCCGGGACGGCCGGTGCGCCAGGTACGGCAGGTGCGCCCGGCTTGCCGGGAACCTGCGGTGGCGCCGGCGGCTTGGGCGCGGCGAGAGGAGGCAGCGTGATTTGCTTGCCCTGCACCTCGATGCCCTGCACCATCTTGACACCCAGATCTTTTACCTGCATGGCCGGCTGGGCGGGCGGAGTCATACTCGGCATCCCCGGAACGCCGGGGGGAGTAACTTGCGGGGGCGTCATGCCGGGCGGCGTGGGAATCGCGCGCACTTGCTGCTTGGCATGATCGAGCAAAAGTGTCACGCCGGTGGCTGGGTTGGTGATCACCGACGTGGCGCCATAATCGACGCGCATCTGTCCGCTGGCCGACCGCGCCATGGAATAGGCCACCTGCGAGGGAGCACTCCCGGGCGCCGCCAATTGCAGGGTGCTGGTGCATTGCGTACTGGCGGCGGGCAGTGAAGGCGGTTTGGGCGGCGTCACAGCCTTTCCAGAATATCATGGGCCTGCATAACATCATGGGCTTGCATGACATCATGGGCTTGCACGGAGCACGGGGTCACGAAATACTACCTGCCTGTTTCCCGCGGCGCGCGTAACCGACTTTCACAATGTGCCCGATGATCACGCCCGGCGTGCCTCCCATCCCGCACGTAGCGGACCCATTCTGCCTCCCTGCGAAGTTACCGTCTCACGGAAGGACTGCCGCAGGCGCGCGTTACCGGCATGGCGTTGTGCGCCGGCCCTCCCGATACGATCGCGATGGGCTCGATGACGTGTTTCGTTGGCGGCCTGCCGGCAGCACGCATTATGGACCCCGAGATGCACGGCGGCATGATCGTGCGGGGGGAATTCACGGTCTTAATTGGCGGGTAAGGGCTATCTTCATAGCGCAGGCTCAGGCCCGGGCTGTTGCCCCGCTGGGCAAGCTAAAGCTTCCCCCACATCGATTTTGTGGGATAAGCTTCAGCTTGTCCAAGCGAGCGGAGCTCGCTCCGCCTTCGAGCCGCGCGCGTAAGCCAGCGGATTGTCTTTCGACTGAAGACGGCGAAGTTTCTGCGCCGCCGTTGCGTACCGGTGGCTTGCATGCCAACATAGATAGAGCTCAGGAGCCCCATCGCGGTGCGAGAAAATCAGCCCGGCACCGATCAACTGTTCCCTCTCGTCTACGACGAACTGAAGCGGCTGGCCCGGCGCTATCTGCGGCGGGAACGGTCTTCGCACACGCTCCAGCCCACCGCTCTGGTGAACGAGGCGTACATCCACCTTTCTTCGCTCCGATCGACGCAATGGCAGAGCCGCAGCCACTTCATGGGGGTGGCCGCGCTGGCCATGCGGCGCGTGCTGACCGATTATGCGCGCGACCGCCGGACCGCCAAGCGCGGCGCGGGAAAGATCATGGTCCCGCTCGATGAATCGCCCGCCGCGGCCGACCCGGCGGTGTGGGATTACGACGATCTCGACGTGGCGCTTTCGAAACTCGAGACCGAAGCGCCGGCCTTGTGCCGCATCGTGGAATTGCGCTTTTTCGGCGGGCTTTCGATTGAGGAAACCGCCGAATTCCTGGAGGTCTCGCCGGCCACCGTGAAGCGGCAATGGGTGCTGGCGAGAGCCTGGCTGTTTCGCGAAATGGCCGAGCCGCGCAAATTACCATGAGCACGAACTGGGACCGCCTGGAGGATATTTTCGCCCAGGCGATCGAGCTCAATGCGGCGGAAAGGCCGGCATTCCTCGATCGCAAGTGCGCCGGCGCGCCCCAGCTGCG
>Ga0326727_10024176_pt1 | contig 11520 bp, 8 predicted proteins | sample MB2enrmetagenome_FD_207643 | JGI IMG/M metagenome (GOLD analysis project Ga0326727, IMG submission 207643) | Lab enriched peat soil microbial communities from McLean, Ithaca, NY, United States - MB29MY | ecosystem: Environmental > Terrestrial > Soil > Wetlands > Peat | place: USA: New York... | reverse complement strand
CGCGCGATTTCCCCGAATGCCTGATCCGGCCCGATCCACCTCGCATCCACCGCGAAGAGTCCCAAAAAGACGGGGCCAGCCTACCACTGACACTGAATGCTATTTTAATCTACGTTACCTCGATATCTTTGATATTACTTCCTCTACGTGTTTGATTACAAACTCAGTTGGATTGCAGGAACCGGTCGGCGCGTAGCTTTAGGCTCGGCCTCATTGGCCCGCCGTTTCTGGTGTACTGCTTGATGGCCGCGCCCAGGATCCGGCGGGGATCACGGTGGCCGACTTGAAACGGAATCACGTCTCCCACCCTCGCAACCCGCTCATTGCCGAGGTTTCTATCGGCGAGGGCTGATTGAACAGTGGGGCCGAGGCACGCAAAAGTTCGTGGACTGGTGCGTGGCGGCGGGACAACCGGAACCGGAATTCGAGGAGCAGTCCGGGGCGGTCGTAGTTCGGTTCCTTCCAAGCGGGTACTCGCCACCTCTACGAGTGAGCCATGATCTAACTAGGCGGTATTTCATCGGCAGTGGGGAGACTGCGGATGCGGCCCGAAGCCAGCCCGGGTCAAGCGCCCGTGACGCAAGCCGGCAAGGTGCTTGTGATCCTGCTTCGCTTCGTGGGCGTGACCGTCCTGTTTGCTGCTCGGCGTCGATCTGGCGCCAGGTATGCCTTGGTGGTGGTCTGCCTTAGTGCGTTCAGAAAAAATGAATGCTGAGCCCCGGCACCGCATGCGACTCTGTCGTCGCAGCGGGTGACACTGATATAACGCTGTGTTGATCGTTGCGGACGGATGCGGCGCATCGTCAGCAACAACCATTGACAAAGGGGCTCAAATGCGGATGGACGAATGCACCAACACCCACCGATTCCACCGATTGGACCCTTTCGTCGTTTGGAAGAACGGCCGACATCGCCTGGAGACAAGGCGCTTTGTCATTTCTCCGAACACCGAGCCGTTCCCGAGGCCCTAAATGGCTGTAAGAATCTTATAATCAATACTTTGCGTCGGTTTCTTCCTGGCGATCATGTAAGAGATTCTAGCCCGTTTTTCTTACAAGATCGAGGACCACCACTATCGCCTTACCATCAGCGCACCGCAATCGGAATCTTTAAGCTGTGAAACACCTCCTGCCCGGAAGCGTCGCTCAGGGTTAGCAACACATCCGCCACGGCTTCCTTGAAATCAGCCGGGACGCTCCAGGTTACTTGGCCTTGCTGCGACACTTGCAAGCCGTCGGGTCCCGACTCCAGTTTTACTTTGACGCCGCCATTGCGAGAACGGATGTCGAGCCGGTAGGAGAAAGGCTTGCCGGCGACAGCCGCCGGCGGCCGGGAGAGCACGAGGAGATAATCGATGCCCGTTTTCTTGAGTTGCTCGACAAGATCGAGTCGGCGCAGAATCAGGCTGTCATGGCCGGGCTGCTTGGCCAAGGTCACCAGTAACCCTGTGTTCGGATAGTAATGGACGCGCTGCTCCCAGTAGAGATCGCTCGCCGACTTCAGCTCGTCGCAGTCTTTGAGGACAAACAAACGCTTGCGATCGTCGCTGTAAACCGCCACTTCATACACGGCGCCCAGGCCGGCGGATGCTCCCTTGTCATAGGGGGCATTGGGCAGCGCTCCCTGGCTGTGCAGAGCAAGGAAGTAGCCGGGCTCATGGGACGGCACCAGATAAACATTTCGCAGCTCCGGGACCTTGGCGGCCGTCATTTCGCGCGTCACGATGGCCGAAGGTGTGAACACCAGCCTGGAGTCGGCGCTGGGCAACGCGAAAATGCCGAGGCTGAAGTCAAACTTGTCATTGGAATCGACCTGGCGACCGCCGTCAAAGACGGCCATTTCCATGCCCGCCCAGCCTCCAGCCCAGCCGATAAGCAAGCTGCCGTCCGGCGAGGCCCGCATGTGCAAGGGCCCGTAAGCATTGTTCGGCGCCCAGTGCTTCCAGTGAACCTCGGTAGTCGTCATGCGCTTAAGGTCCAACGCCAGTGTCCGCTTTTCATGGGGCAAGTACACGAACAGCGGCCCGGCCGAGGCCGAACCCATGCATACCTGATGTATCTCGTCGCCGGTAAGCGCAGCGGGCAGCGAGACAGTCCGTTGCTTTTCCCCCGTTGCCAACTCCCAGACCTGAAGCTGCTTGGCATTGGGATAAACCACGGCCAGTTGAGTCGCGCCGGCCGCGAAGTGAATTACCTCCTCGGCCAGCGGCAGATACCTGAGCACCGCGCCCTGCTGGACGTCGAAGACAGCCAGCTTCCGTTGGGTGGGGAGATGTAAGATCAGGTATCTCCCGCCGCCACCGACCGCGACTTGCTTGACGGAATCCGGTAGCTGGACGGTTTTGTCCCCGGGTCCGGCGCGCACGGGCGTCGACTGAAGGTCCGGCGCCGCGCCACGGCCCCGCCGTTCAGCACCGGCCGATTCCGCGGCTCGGCCGCCATTGACCGGAGCCGGTTGGGGACGGTCCTCAGCCTTGCCGATGGCTGGTCCTGGCCGAGCAGCCATTTCCGGGATAGGGCCGGCGGAGAGATCGACTCCCTGAAGCATTTTCGTCAACTGGATCGAGGGAATGGCCAGGCCGATCCCAGCCCCTTTGATGGTGGCCACCGCGACACCCACCAACCGGCCTTGCCCGTCGACCACGGGGCCGCCGCTGTTTCCCGGATTCAACGCGCCGTCGATCTGGACAATCGCCAGCTCGCCGTGCTCATCTTCGCGCAAACTCGAAACAGAACCCTTGCCGACCGTGATCGCCGGATTGCCCTGGTTGGTTGTCAAGAGTTTGCCGAAGGGAAAGCCAAGCACGTATACCGGCGTGGTCTCAACGAGGCCGGGGATCGGCCCGGTTTCCAGCGGCAGTGGCAGGCCCCGGATTCCCCGGATGCGCAGGACAGCCAGATCCCGATCCGGATCGGTGGCGACAATTTCGGCCCGGCCGGATTTTTCTTTCTTGGTCCCGCTCCAGAATACGAGCGTAATGTTGCTATCCTTCGGGCTGACTACCACGTGGCGGTGTCGCACGATCCCAGGCGAAGATTGAACTCGCGGCCGCCCGGGTGTGACTGGTGGTGACGACCGATTTGGGAACCCCGGCCGATTTGGCGATGGCTGCCGGGGCGCCGACTGAGAAGGCACGAGTTCCCTAATGTCGAACTCCACATGTGGATTGGCGACATGGTGATTGGTAACCACGTAGGCCGTGTCGCCCTCAACCTTCAAGAGGAAGCCCGATCCGCTGCCCTGAAGGCTGCCGGCCTCTACTTTGACAAAGACCGTCGCTGCCTTGAGCGCCGCCAGATTCTTGAGAGCGCCGGCGCTGGTTGTTTGGTCTCCCGTGGGCTCGACGTCTACAACCGGGACGATGGTCCTTTCCGGGTTCGCATCCTTGGCAGCGTTGGCATCCGATTTCTGGTCCGCCGATCGGGCCAAAGCTGGCGACGAAGACCGGGCCGGCGCGAGGAAAACGGCCCAAACAACCGCGAGACCGGTGCCAAGCATGAGCACCAGGACCGCGGCGGCGCCGCCCAGAATCCAAACGAGATGGTTAGAGCCGGTCTTCGGAGCCGGCGGCGCCGATTTCTTGCGTGGCGTGAAGTCCTTCTCCTGTCGTCCCGGCGCGGGAACAGCGGGCTTTGGCGATGCTGCAAAGTTCTCGCTGTCCGACCGACGAACGGGATTTCGCGATTGCGGGCGGGCTGCGCTCGGTGCGGGGCTTCCGGCGGCGTTCGATGCGGGTCTCGCGGTCCCGCCGCCCTCGCGCTTTCCGGGCGCGGCCGCGGCCACGGTGAAGGCTTGCTCGCACTTGGTGCAGCGAACCTTCCGACCGGCCGTCTCATCGGCTACCCGGAACCCTGTGCCGCAATGGGGACAGGAAGTTTGTATGCTCATGTACCAAGCACCTCGCGAGATCAGGTGGAGCGGATAAGTGTTGGCCTGTGCAAGTTAGCGGAGGAATTATCCGCCGATTATAAAGGAATTGGCCGGCGGTTTAAACAATTGATTTCAGACACGTTCCTGGCGCTTCTCGAAGCGGCGGCTTCCGAAGCAGAAGCAGACAGAAAGAGACTCTCGAGCGATGAGTCAGCGACACGAAAAGATCGTCCTGTTCCTCTGCACCGGCAACTACTACCGCAGCCGGTTTGCCGAAATCCTATTCAACTCCGTGGCCGGGAAAATGAGTCTGCCCTGGCGGGCAACATCAAGAGGTCTCGCCCTGGAACGGGGTGTTAACAACATCGGCCCGATGGCGAGGTCAGCGATCCAGGCACTGGAGGCGATGGGCATTTGTGCCGGCGAGGAGTGTGCCCGTGCCCCGACCCGCGTGACGGCGCAAGACTTCGTAGCGGCGAACCGAGTGGTGGCCCTGAAGCGGGACGAACACCTGCCCTTGCTACAGGAGCGGTTTCCGGCCTGGTCAGAGAAGCTGGAGTTCTGGCACGTTGACGATGCACCGGAAGTGCTGGGACTGATCGAGCGGGAGGTCATGGGCCTCGTCGCTCGCATCCTTGGCGGTGGCGCACGAGAGGAAAATCAGCCCCTAGAACGCAGGCCGGTAGTTCCGGCAACGACGGAGCCGGCGAAGAAGCCTCTCACTGCCAAGGTGGGGCGGGAGACGGCGGGTCGTCGAGGCAAAGGCGTGACGACTGTGTTCGATCTCCCCTTGGATGAGAGTCGATTGCGGGAACTCGCCGGCACGCTCAAACAGCGTTGCGGCACCGGCGGCACGGTCAAGGACGGACGCATCGAGATTCAGGGCGACCAGCGGGAGCGCATCGTCGCCGAATTGGAAAAGCTGGGCTACAAGGTGAAGCGAGTCGGGGGCTGACCGAGGACGGCCGATGCTGCCGCTATATGAAGACTCCGGCTTCACGTTTCGCTTTGCCGACGACCGGATCATTCCCCGCTTTCATCTGGAAGGGGTTGAGGTCGGGCGTCGTGTCTCGGTCTTCAAGCTCGACCAATGCAACAGCGAGCGGCTGGGTCTTTTGGCGACAGCGACGGTGGGAGAAGGCGGCTGGGTGGAGCTGACGAACCCGATCATCGTGCGTGCGGGCGATGCCTTCATCGTCGTGCCGGAAAAGGCGGCCGGCGGCGGACCATGACCCGGATGGAGTGTGCAGTTATGCGAGACAACCAGCTCGGTTTGCCTTCTGTTCGTTCTGTCCCGGTGAATGTCGCGGTCGTCCAAGCGGCCCCAGTCCTGTTCGACACTCCCAAGTCCCTCCAGAAGCTCGCCGATCTCGCCGCCGCCGCCGCCCGGAAGGGGGCCGAACTGGTCGTCTTCCCCGAAGCGTTCGTCGGCGGTTACCCGAAGGGCCACGACTTCGGCGTCACGCTCGGCGTCCGATCCCCGGAGGGGCGGGACGAGTTCCGCCGCTACTTCGAGAGCGCCGTGGAATTACCAGGACCGGCGACCGAGAGGATCGGCTCGGTCGCCAGGGATCACGGCATCCATCTCGTCGTCGGCTTGGTCGAGCGGGAGGGCGGGACGCTGTATTGCACGGCGGCGATCTTCGGGCGGGACGGCTCACTGCTCGGGAAACACCGCAAGCTCGTGCCGACGGCGCTGGAGCGGGTGATTTGGGGCAGCGGCGGCGGCTCGACGCTCCCGGTCGTCGCCACGCCCCTCGGCAGGGTAGGCTCTGTAATTTGCTGGGAGAACTACATGCCCCTGCTGCGGATGGCGATGTACGCCAAGGGGGTCGAGTTCTACTGTGCCATCACCGTGGACGACCGGGAAACGTGGGTCCCGACCGTGCGGCACATTGCCCTCGAAGGCCGGTGCTTCGTCCTGTCGGCGTGCCAGTTCTTGCGACGGGCCGACCTCCCGCCCGGCTACCCCGCCGAACGACTCGCCCGTTCTCAGGACGTGCTCATCCGGGGCGGCAGTTGCGTCGTCGGGCCGCTCGGCGAAATGCTGGCGGGGCCAGTGTACGGGGAGGAGTGCGTGCTGACGGCGACCCTCGATCGGGCCGACCTCGCCAGGGCCAAGTTCGACCTCGACGTGGTGGGCCACTACGCCCGGCCTGACGTGTTCCGGCTGACCGTTAACGAGGGGGCGGCGAGGTCGGTAACGTTCACGCCCGCTCCCGACACTGCCGCACCGGGCAACGGGTCGGCCAGCCCCGTGCTCACGCTGCTCGAAGTGGCCGGGCGGTTCGCCGTCTGCAAGCTGTCGCCCGGCTCGGCGGTTCCGGCGTGGGCGACGGCGGGGGACGTGTTCAGCGTCGTCCGGACCGCCGAAGAGCTGTCGGTGGTGTGTCGGCAGGAAATGGTTCCCGCCGGGACGCACGCCGAGGTCGATTGGCGCTGCCTGCGGGTGGCCGGGGCGATGCCGTTCACCCTCGTCGGGGTACTGGCCTCGCTCACAGGGCCGGTGGCGTCGGCAGGCGTCGGCGTGTTCGCCGTCTCGACGTTCGATACAGACTACCTTCTCGTCAAGGAGGCCGAGTTTCAGCCGGCTGTTGCCGCCTTGAGGAAAGCCGGTCACTCGGTCGAGGGGGTACTGCCGTGACCACCGACGAGAGCCTTCGTCTCCGTCCGGTTCAGCCGGGCGACTTGCCCCGGATGTACGACCTGCAACTCGACCCGGAATCGAACCGCATGGCGGTCACGATCCCACGAACCCGAGAGGCGTTCGATTCGCACTGGGCGAAGTTGCTGGATGATCCGGGAAATATCGCCAGAGCCGTTCTCGTTGGCCAGGCGCTGGTAGGGTACATCTCGTGCTTCCCGATGGACGCCCGGGATCACGTCGGGTACTGGATCGACCGGGCGTATTGGGGGAGGGGCATCGCCAGTCGGGCGCTGCACCTGCTGCTCCAGGAAGTCGCCAAACGTCCGCTGGTCGCCACCGCCGCTACCAGTAACCGGGCATCCCTCCGGGTACTCCAGAAGTGCGGCTTCGTCGTCGAGCGGGTTCTCCTCTCGCCCGCCAGCGACCGCTACCCGGAGTGCGAGGAAGCCGTCCTCGTGCTGCGGTAAGCCCTACCCGGGTGTGTCGTCAAATGGGAATGATGCCCATGAAACCAACGCCGAGGTAAGTGCGGGCTTCACCGCGGCCGACTGCCGAGAGCTTCCGTGAGGTCCATATCCCATAGGGTTGCTGCGATTTTCGCCAAGTCCTCCGGTTTTCGCGTGCTCAGTTTCTCTTTCTCGCACGAGTAGATCAACCGGCCTGCGTAATCGTGGTAGGCGTTGGCGCCGGGCGTCCACGCAGACGAACGGTAGCGACGGTAGCGCTCGTCGCGAACTTGGGACATGCCGACAGCCGTAAATACCGGCAGGCGCAGAAAGTCGCACATGCCCTCAACCCATTCCTTACGATTGTCTCGCAAGGGCTTCGCCTCGATGAACGCGTGCACCATTTCGTGGGTCAGACATTCTTCCGGTTGGTCTGCGCTCTTGAGATAGCCCCAGGGAATATTGATGAAGGGCCAGCGCTCGTCCGGAAAACCGGACTTGCCGCCGCGCTCCATCCACCATCCCGGCACGCAGTCCTTGCCTCCCTCGTCAGAGGGGTGGCGGAAGCCAATGACAACGCGCTGTCCGAACTTCTTGACCGGGTCGATGCCCGTTGCTTTGCGGAGTACATCCCAGCCGGCTTGCAGCTTCTTGACCACCTTGGCCGCGTCGCGCCGCCAAAGACTCCGTGGATAGACGAACACCAGGTCGGACGAGCGTTCGACGCCGTCGCACATCTTGTAGCGCACCTTCCAGCAGGACTCTTCCTTCTCCTCCGCAGTGCGTGATACCTTCTCAGGTTTCTTGTCGTCGCCCAGGGTCGGACCGGATAACAACAGCGGAATGATCGCCGCCAGGCTCCAAACTGTGAGGAAGCTTCGACGTACGTGCGGCACGATTAACGCTCCTATGATCCCGGGGGGGTCAGGTTCGATAGTGTGGAACCGGGGAGTGGAATTGCGCCTGAAGTCCGCACCGTAGAGGTTAGCAGATTTCCCGGGACAAGCGACCCGGAGAGCTAATATGCGGGCGATCGCAAGGAATGCAGCGAACTGATGCAGCCAGCCATCCTGCCGATCACGCGCCGCTCATGACCGCACCTTCCGTCGTGAATATCATCCGCGAGGCGATCGCCGAGGTCGTCGGCGGTTGACCACGGCCCGTCGCCTTCCGAAAATCACTCCACCCATCGGAAAGGAAAAACGCCATGTCCACGCTCAAGTATCAAGCGGCAGACGTCGACGGGTTCAAGATCTTCTATCGCGAGGCCGCCAAGGCCGGCGCGCGGAAGCTGCTGTTGCTGCATGGTAGTGAAACATAAGCATAAGGAATTACTGATATTTGCCAAAAATTCGCGAGAATTACTGCGTTTTCGCACGAAACAACAGATCGGTGTCGCACCATTGTCGCGAAGCCGAGGTCGGTGAAGCCAATACCTCTGCAAGCTAATGCCGTCTGTCTGAATTTTCTTGACATCGCTGACCGTGATAACTAGCCTAACCCTCCACCGCTCTACCCCGTCTTTAGCGGTGACTGACGGTTCGCCTTGTCCGTTGTGAGCAGTGCTGTTCGTCCCGTCAAAGAAGACGACCGTCCCAAGTAACTGTCTAGTATCCGAGGTTGCTTAGTAACAACAGGCTCCGGAAGCCCCCCTGCGCTCCGGTCGGCCGGTAGTTGTTCCTATCGCGCCCTCGTGTCGCGAAGGAAGGAAACCATGAAGTCCAAATCGTCTAAACCGAGCTCCCGTCGCGCCCGCAGTCTACCCTTGCGGCGATCCGCTCTTCTTCAATTGGAAGAACTCGAAACACGCGTGGTTCCTTCGACCGACGTGACCGCATACCACCAGGCCAGTCCGGTTCCGAATCCACCGTCAACCGTCGGTGCCGGCGTCATTTTGGGAAGCTGTTCGCCACTACCGTCGACGGCCAGGTGTATGCGCAACCCCTTTACATGGAAAACGTCAATATCACCACCGGCGCCAATCAAGGATCGCATAACGTCGTTTTTGTCGCGACAGAGAATGATAGTCTCGATGCAATTGATTCCGGCTCGGGTGTGATCCTCTGGCAGGATGCGCTGCTAACGGCCGCCCACGGCGGGACCGTTAGCGCGGTACCCAGCAGCGCGGTCAACAGCGGTGACATTTCGCCGGAAATCGGCATCACGGCCACGCCGGTCATCGACCCGACCACGAACACAATCTTTGTCGAGGCCAAGGAGCAGGAAGTCGCCAGCGACGGAACTCACTTCGAGCACTATCTCTATGCCGTCAACATTGACAGCGGCGCTATCTCCAACAAAGTGCTCATCGCTGATTCGATCGGTGACACGGTCGTCAGCGGGCCGGAGGTCGCGGGAACGGGCGCCGGCAGCGTTAATGGGATCGTCCAGTTCGATGCCCTTCGTCAGTTGGATCGGCCGGCCCTGACGTTGATCAACGGCAGCGTCTACCTCGCGTTCGCGTCACACGGTGACAACGGGCCGTATCACGGTTGGATCCTGGGATACTCCGAATCGACTCTAGCTCCCACGACGGTCTTCAATGTCAATCCGAACGGCAGCGATGACGGCATCTGGCAAAGCGGCGGCACGCTGGCCTACGAGACGGTGAACGGCAATACCTACATCTATTTCGAGACCGGCAACGGCACGTTCGACACGACCCTGACTCAGTCGCCGTTCAATCCGAACTTGATGATCCCGGCCAAGGGAGATTACGGCGATTCGTTTGTGAAAGTAGAGATCGACGGCTCGACCCCGGCAACCGGCAGCCTGGACGCCACCAATAACATCAACGGCTGGGGCATGCACGTCGTCGATTACTTCACGCCGATGAACGAGGGCAACCTCTCCGGCGGCGACACCGACTTGGGTTCGGGCGCGCCGCTGCTGCTACCGGCGTCGGCTGGCAGCGCGGCTCATCCCAACCTGCTCGTGGGTGCGGGTAAGGAAGGGCGTATCTATCTCATCGACCGCGACGACATGGGTGGCTATCACGGCGACGCCGCCGGCGACGGCAACTCCGGGACCGACGACGTCGTGCAGGAGACCGTAACCGGGGCGATCAACGGCTCGCTCGATACGCCGACCTTCTACGACGGCTCGCTCTATTACGTGGGCGGTTATGGCGATGAGGCGCGGACTTTCACGATCTCCGATGCCGTTATGTCCAGCAGCTCGGTGACTCAGTCCACGGACAGTTACGGCTTCCCGGGCTCGACGCCAACCATTTCGACCGATCCCGCCGGCGGCAACGCTGTCGTCTGGGATATCGGCGGGCCCGGCACGAACCAATTGCGCGCTTACAACGCAGCCGACGGCTATTCGGATGAGATTTATACCAGCTCTCAAGCGGCGAACAGCCGTGATGCGCTGGGCAACGCAGAGAAATTCACAGTCGCGACGGTAGCAGATGGCGAAGTCTTCGTCGGCACGACCAATGCTCTTGTGGTCTACGGTCTGCTGCAGCGTTCGACGGCGGCTCCCGCAGCGCCAACCAATCTCGTGGCCAGCCCGTTTTCCGGAAATGTGATTCAGTTGGGTTGGACCGACAACGACAAAGCGCCAAACTCGGCCACGGGCTACAACATCCTGGAATCCACGAACGGCACGACCTTCACTCAGGTCGGAACGGCCAGCGCGGGAGCGACCTCCTTCGCGGTCGGCGGCTTGCAGTTATCGACGACCTATTACTTTGAGGTCGACGCGATCAATCCGGTAGGCACATCGGCGTTCACCAACATCGCCAGCGCCACGACCACGAACCAAGCCAGCATCATCAATTTCTCGAGCGGCTTCGCTAACTCCGGCGGCGTGCTCACCTACAACGGCACCGCCAAGATCAACGGAACCAGCGCCGAACTGACGGACGGGGGCGGCGGCGAGGCAGGCAGTTTCTTCTCCACCAACCCGGTGGATGTCGCAAGCTTTTCGAACCAGTTTACGTTTCAGCTTACCAACGCGAACGCCGACGGGTTTACGTTTTGCATTCAGGGAGACGGGCCGACACAGCTGGGGCCGGCCGGCGGCGGCCTTGGTTACGGACCCGACAATCCGGGTGGCACGCCGGGCATTCCGAACAGCGTGGCTATCAAGTTCGACCTGTACAGCAATGCCGGCGAAGGCACCGATTCCACCGGCGAATATACGGATGGCGCCTCGCCCACCACTCCCGCCATCGACCTTACCAACACCGGCATCAACCTGCACAGCGGCGACGTCTTCGACGTTGCCATGAGTTACAACGGTACCACCCTCAATGTGACCATCACGGACACGGACACAAACGCCTCTGCCAGTCAGTCCTACACGGTCAATATCCCGCAAGTGATCGGCAGCAGCACCGGCTATGTCGGTTTCACCGGCGGCACCGGCGGAACGACAGCCATACAAAATATTCTCACCTGGGATTACAGCCCGACCGCGACCACGACTCCGGCGGCTCCGACAAACCTCACCGGCCTGGTCGTATCCGGCAGCGAGATCGACATCAGCTGGACCAATAACGCCAACAACGCAGCGGCTATGTTGGTTTATCGCTCGAGCAACGGCACGAAC
>Ga0326727_10024175_pt1 | contig 11520 bp, 10 predicted proteins | sample MB2enrmetagenome_FD_207643 | JGI IMG/M metagenome (GOLD analysis project Ga0326727, IMG submission 207643) | Lab enriched peat soil microbial communities from McLean, Ithaca, NY, United States - MB29MY | ecosystem: Environmental > Terrestrial > Soil > Wetlands > Peat | place: USA: New York... | reverse complement strand
AGATTTCCCAGTCCGTTGGCCAACTCGCTATTGACCCGATTGACCATGGCGCGATGGGAGAAATCGCCATCATTGCCGAACGGAACCTCGCGCAGCAGGAAATAGCGGGTCTGATCCAGGCCGTAGGTTTCGACCAGCTTGATCGGGTCGATCACATTGCCCAGCGACTTCGAGATCTTCTGCCCCTCGTTGGTCCACCAGCCGTGGGCAAAGACGCGCTTGGGCGGCTGAAGCCCCGCCGCCATCAGGAAGGCCGGCCAATAGACGGCATGAAAGCGCACGATATCCTTGCCCACCATATGCAGATCGGCCGGCCAGTAACGGGCGTACTCCCCATCCGTCGCCGGATAGCCAACCGCAGTGATGTAGTTGGCCAGGGCATCCAGCCAGACATACATGATGTGGGCGTCGTCGCCGGGCACCGGCACACCCCAGGTGAAGCTGGTGCGCGACACCGACAGGTCCTGCAGGCCGCCTTTGACGAAACTCATCACCTCGTTGCGCCGCGACGCCGGGCCGATGAAATCCGGATTAGCCTCGTAGAAAGCCATCAGGCGATCCTGCCAGGCCGACAGGCGGAAGAAATAGCTGGGCTCCTCGACCCACTCCACCGGAGCTCCGGTGGGGGCCTGGCGGCTGCCATCGGCGCCGGTGGTCAGCTCGTCCTCGGCCCAGAAGGCCTCGTCACGCACCGAATACCACCCGGCGTAGGCGCCAAGATAGATTTCTCCGCGATCCACCAGCACCTTCCACAGAGCCTGGCAGGCCTCGATGTGGCGGGGTTCGGTGGTGCGGATGAAGTCGTCGTTGCTGTAGCCCATGAAGGCCGCCAGATCGCGGAAGTTCTGGGACACCTTGTCGGTAAAGGCCTGCGGAGAAATGCCAGCCGCGGTGGCAGACTTCTCCACCTTTTGCCCGTGCTCGTCGGTACCGGTCAAAAACTTGACGTCAAAACCGTCCAGCCGCTTGAAACGGGCCAGAACATCGCAAGACAGAGTGGTGTAGGCATGCCCGATATGCGGACTGTCGTTCACATAGTAGATTGGGGTCGTCACATAGTAGGCGGGCTTGCCCGTCATCGGTTCAGCTCCATTGGTTATGGCCGTCCCAGGCGCTCCAGGGCAAGGAAAGCGTTCACGACCACCAGTTTCCGGTCGAGATTGACTGCATCGGCGCGGCCGAACAAGAGGTTGGTCTTTTCCCACACCTTGACCCAAGGTTCAAGGCCGGCGGCAGCCACCAGACGGCGGCGCAATGCCGCCTCGCCGGCCACCACCTCTGCCCCCCCGCCGTCCCGGCCCGTTGCGGCGCGGGCCAGCCAACCGGAAAAAAGTTCGCAAAAAGTGCGAAATCCATCATCGGCCTTGGCCAGCTTGTCGGCAAAAGCGTGCAGGGCCGCAATATCCAGGCGCGGCAAGCCGCCGATCAGACCCATCATGTCCCTGTAGAGCCCCAGCCCTCCTTCGTCGGCCAAGGTGATGGCCCGGCCGGCGCTGCCTTCTGCCAGGCGCGCTATGGCCTGGGCATCCGCCCCATCCAGGTCGGGATGGCGACGTTCCAGCAGCGTGGTGACGAGCGGTTCCGACAGCGGTTGCAGAACCAGGCGGCGGCACCGTGAACGGATGGTCGGCAGCAGCCGGCCCGGGCTGTGCGATACCAGCAACAGCAGGGCGTTTTTCGGCGGCTCCTCAAGGATCTTCAGGATGGCATTGGCACCAGACCGGTTCAATTCGTCGACGGCGTCGACGATGACAACGCGCCAACCGCCCTCGGCCGGGGTCAGGGACAGGAACTCGCCAATGCCGCGCACGTCATCGACGGGAATCTCGCTTTTCAGCTTGGTCCTCTTGTCGTCGGACCAACTGCGCTCCAGAACCTTGAGATCGGCATGACCGCCGGAAACGATGCGCCGGAACACCGGATGACTTGCCGCGACGTCCAGGGTTTGCGCCACGCCGCCGAACAGACCGCCGCCCTCGCCGCCGCCGGACAGGACAAAACGGGCGATGCGGAAGGCCAACGTCGCCTTGCCGACGCCCCGGGGACCGCAGATCAGCCAGGCATGCGCCAGACGTCCGGACGACCAGGCATCCAGGAAGGCCGCTTCCGCCTGGGCATGGCCCAGCAGGTCCGTTGCCGTACGGGGTGACGGCTCGTCGGCGGCCAGCTCGATCATGACGCCCCGGGAATCGCCAAACGGCTTTCGACCACCCGCAGCACCGCTTGGCGAACCTCTTCCAAGGGCACATCCGCCCGCACCACGGCGCACCGCTCGGGATGATGCCGGGCGATCTCCAGGAAGCCCTGCCGCAGGCGCTGATGGAAGGCCGATCCCATCCGCTCGAACCGGTTTTCCTGGCCGCCACGGCCGTTGGCACGGCGCAGCCCGTCTTCCACCGCGATATCAAGGATCAGCGTCAGATCGGGCACGAACGCCCCCAAGGTCATGTCGTACAACTGTTCGATGGCATGCAGGGGCAGGCCATGACCGTAGCCTTGGTAGGCCAGGGTGGAATCGGCGAAACGGTCACACAGGACCCATTGGCCTTCGGCCAGGGCCGGCCAAACCTTGCGGGCCACATGGTCGCGGCGGGCCGCGAAGTTCAGCAAAGCCTCGGTCATGCTGTCCCAGCGCCCCGGGTCCCCTTCCACCAGAAGGCGACGGATCTGCTCGGCGCCTTCCGATCCGCCCGGCTCCCGGGTGATCGACACGGAAAGACCACGCCGCTGCAATTCGTCGGCCAGCAGACGGATCTGCGTCGATTTGCCGGCCCCCTCCCCACCTTCAAAGGTGATGAATCGCCCTTGCGCCACTTGTCACTCAGCTCCCCCAGATGACCCGTTTCAGCGCCATGCTGACACGGCCGAAAAAGCCCAGGCGTTCGACGTCGCCGCCGGCCAGCAGCGGCATCTGGATGGGGGCAATTCCCGGTGCGGAAATCGTGACCGTCCCGATCTTGGTTCCCTTGACCACCGGCGCCGGGACCGGGCCGTCGAAGGACGCCGTCACCTTCATGTCATGACGCGCCGTGCGCGGCAGGGTAATGGTGAGATCACTGCCGACCACGGCGGGAACGGTCTTGGCGGTGCCCAGCCAGACATCGGCATCGGTCACCTGATCGCCCGCGCTCAACAGCTTGTAATCGTCAAACTCGCGGAAGGCCCATTCGATCAACCGCTCCGATTCCTCGGCCCGCATCTTGATGCTGGCCATGCCATTCAGCACGACGATGATGCGCCGACCGTTGCGGATCGCCGAACCCACTTCGCCAAAGCCGCCGTCTTCGGTGTGGCCGGTCTTCAGGCCATCGGCTCCGGCAATGCCCTGCCAGATCAAAGGATTGCGGTTATCCTGCTTGATGTTGTTGAAGGTGAAGCTCTTCTCGGAAAAGATCGTGTAGTACTCCGGGAAGTCATTAATCAGGTGGCGGGCCAGAACCGAAAGGTCGCGCGCCGTCATCTGGTGCCCCGGCACCGGCCAGCCGCTGGCATTCTTGAAGGTCGACTTGGTCAGGCCCAGTTCGTGGGCCCGCTTGGTCTCCCGTTCGGCGAAGGCCTCCTCGCTGCCGGCCAGGCCTTCGGCCAGGACCGAGCAGGCATCGTTGCCGGACTGGATGATGACGCCGCGCAGCAGGTCGTCGACACGGACCATGGAATGCACCGGGAGGAACATCAACGATCCGTCGGTCTTATAGTTCCGCTTCCAGGCCGTCTCGGAGACCGGAAGCTGGTCCGACAGTTGCAAGCTGCCTTCCTTCAGACGTTCGAAGACCATGTAGACGGTCATCAATTTGCTCATCGACGAGGGGGTCATCAGCTCGTCGGCGTTCTTCTCCAGCAACGTGGCGCCGGTATTGGCGTCGACAATGATGGCCTGACGGGCCTGGGTGTCGATGGACTCCGCCCAAGCATTGGGGCTGATTGCCGCCAGCAGGGTCATCGCTGCGACGGCGGTTGCACCAAAGCAGGATCTTACGCGCATGGTCCTTACTAGTCCTTGAGTTGAGCGCCGATCCCCATGATCGGGGAAAAAGCGCCGAAAATATGGTGGATCAGTCCACCACGATCTTGGCCTCGGGGTAACCCGAACCGATGACTTTCTCCAGCATGGCGTCGGCGGCATCGACATCGGCCAGCGGCCCCAGGCGCACGCGAAACAGCGTGCCGGCCTTGGTCACCACCTGGGTGATGGTGGCCTTGCCGAACCCGGACAGGGCGGCGCTCATGCGGTTGGCGTTGTCGAAATGCGAGAAGGCGCCGGCCTGGATATACATTTGAGTGGCCTTGACCGGAACGACCTTGACCGGCTGGGTCTCCAACTGGCGGGCGTCGGGCGTCGCCGCCGCGGGACGCGGTGGCGGCGGCGCGGCGCGCTGGATCGGCTTGGCGGCGTCGCGGCTGCCCGGCGGCGGCAAGGTTTCGGCGGCCACCACTTCCCGAGGCGCCGCCGCCACTTCGGTGCCGTCCTTTGCCTTCAGGCGCAAGGCCAATTCCTTGCTTTCCTCGGCCATGATCTCGACCCGGACCTGGGCGGTGCCCTGCTGCTCCATGCCCAGAAGCTGGGCGGCGCGGCGCGACAGGTCGATGATGCGGTTGTGCGCGAAGGGGCCACGGTCATTGACCCGAACCACCACCGAACGGCCATTTTCCAAATTCGTTACGCGGACAAAACAAGGCATCGGCAGGGTACGATGGGCAGCCGTCACCTCGTTTTGGTCGAACACCTCGCCATTGGCGGTGTATTTTCCATGAAAATCAGGCCCATACCACGAGGCGATGCCGGTTTCGTCGTAGGAGTAGTCTTCCGACGGATAATACCAGACCCCGCCGATCTGGTAGGGCCGGCCGATCTTGTAGCCGCTGCCCTCCTGGGCGGCTTGCCCATCCTTCACGGTATAAGGCGGTGTCGACTTGCTGGCACAGGCCCCTAGCAAAGCGACCGCGGCAACGACGCACAAGACACGAAGCGGAGGGAACGCCCCTCTCATCATTTGGTGGTCCCCAGGCAGTAGAGACGGCAGATGTGGCAACGTACTTGCTCCCGGCCCGGACGGCAAGAGTTGCGCAATCGGCCACGCGGCTCCCCCGGGTCGGCCGGCGGATGGCTGGGCATTGGGTTTTGCAGGTCGAATTTGGTAATCTGAAAAAGGACATGGCGCATGGTGTTGTGATATAGCTGCAACCGACAGCTGGCAAGGCCCGAAAGTCCCCTTGGTCTTTTTGATGCATTATCGTAACGGTTTCTGGAGATCATCCGATGAATGAAATCAATCGGATCGACGAGGTTGATGACGACGAGGACGAGCACCAGGGTATTCCCGCTGGCGGCAAAAATTATATGCGCCCGCAAGGCTTGGCCGCTCTGCAGAGCGAGCTGAAATCCCTGGTCCGGGTCGAACGTCCGAAAGTCGTCGAGATCGTCTCCTGGGCAGCCGGAAACGGCGACCGTTCGGAAAACGGGGACTATCTTTACGGCAAGAAACGGTTGCGGGAAATCGACCGTCGCATTCGCTTCCTGACCAAACGGATCGAAAGCGCCGAGGTGGTCTACCCGGAGCGGCAAACCCGGCGGGACCAGGTGTTCTTTGGCGCCACGGTGACCTATGCCCACGAGGACGACAGCGAAAAAACCGTGACCATCGTTGGCGTCGATGAAGCCAACATGGACAAAGGCCTGGTCAGCTGGGTATCCCCCATCGCCCGTGCCCTGCTGAAGGCCCGCGTCGGCGATCTGGTTGACCTGCGCAGTCCGTCCGGCCGCCAGAAGATCGAAATCGTCAACATTGCCTATGGGGCACCCTAACCATCCCCTTCTCGCACCAAGGTGCCCAGCGCGGCAGCCCGATACCGCAGTTCGATGCTGTCTTTGGTGGCTCGGCCGACGACGCCTATGCCAGCCTGGAAAATTCATTCAGCATTTTGTAGGGAACAGTCGCCCCAGACAATGACGTCATATTTTACGGTTTGGACGGCGCGCTCGTCGTCAACATCATCGGGGCCGACCTGATCGCGGTGATTGAAGGGGACAACTTGCCGCCAAGCGAACTTTACGGCATTACCCCCTTCCAGCCGAACGTCGCCATCACCGTATACGTTCCGGACGGATGTGCATCCGTCGCCGTCTATGGTTCGCCCGATCTGGCATTCGAATATTCCAATATTGTCGTGTCGGCACCGTGACCAACGCCTGTCCCCGAACCCATGACCCATTCCCTTCTTGGGATCGGTCTTGCCGGCCTGGTGTTTGGACGCCGCGGGAAGTCGCCTTGAAGCGGCAATGTCAGCGGTCATAGCAATTTTGCGGCGCCACCTTGGATGGTTGCATCGTCGTTCGCTGGACGTCGGACTGCCCCCTTGCCTTTCCCGTGCCGCCGCAGTATCAAAAGCCGCCGTTTTTGCCGTTGGACGATAATCGGCACCGGCGGCGGGTCATGGTTCCCTCTCTTCGCTCAATGAGGCCGGAAAAAGGGAACTGAGTCACCAGGGATGGGTGGCCGAGCGGTTTATGGCACCGGTCTTGAAAACCGGCGAAGGTGCAAGCCTTCCGTGGGTTCGAATCCCACCCCATCCGCCATTTCAGAACAGAACTGCGAACGCCGGGCGTGGCCGATGTCATGCCCGACGCGGCGGGTACCCGCGCGCGGCGCCATAGGCCTCGCCCTGTTTGCGCTGGTCGGCGGCGGAGACATCGTGCTGGCGAAGCATAAAGGAGCGGTCCGGGGTGACGCGGTCATGGCCTACGCCTCCCGCTTCGGCCTGGGAGAGATGGCCAGCCCGAGGAAAACCAGGATCGCTTGTTTGAGGCGCAGGATATCCTCGTCGTCCAGATGGCCAATGCGCGAACCGATCCTGGACTTCGGGACGGTGGTGATCTTGTCCACCATCAACCGGGAGAGGGAAAACAACCGGTTGCGCTCACTGCGCAATGTGTCCTCCCTGATCAATGCCTTGATCTAAAATGAAACTCTGCGCATTGCAGAAACCACGGTGCCGAAGATACCATTGAAATCATCGATGAAGACGTGAAAGCACGCTCACCCTCGACCGAGGCGGATTGTAGAAAAAAAATCATATCAATGACATATTCTTTAAGTGAGAAGATGCTTTTATATTGCCGCCTTTTTCCTCCTCGCCGAGCCTACGCTAAAGTATGCTTACCGGGCATCTCGAAACAACGGCGGTATGCCAGTCAGCAACAGCCGGAGCCGGGCTGTGACGCGGGGGCGGGTGAACAATCGAAGGCGCCAAAGTGAGTCGAACAGTCCCCATCGACTTTAAAATTCCGACAAAATCTGGTCTCGCTGAGCATCGCGGCGGTGTTTCCGCAGACCAACATCGGCTTGCCGGTGATGAAGGTATGATGATCGTCGAGAAGGAACTGATGAGAATGATCGGGAATAGTGCCGAAATAGGTGGCCACCTGACCATAATCCTCGCAGATATCTTCGAGAGAGGCGATTTTGAACGCCCGACTCTTCATCGACCAGAACGTGGTCGCCCCAACCTTGGCTTCCACTTCGGGATTGTCGATGGTAATTCGGCTTTTCGCCACCACCCGATAGTCGGGGCAACCAAAGCCTCGCAGCATCCGGCGAAAGTCTTCGATGTATATCGCCCCGCCCAGGCACTCCCCCACCAGGAGACGGTCTTCTCTCAACGCGGGTGGCAGCCTGCGGCTGGCGAACACGTCCGAGAAGAAAAGCTCGCCGCCCGGTTTCAGGACCCGAAATATTTCCGAGAACACCCGATCCTTGGCCGGCGACAGGTTGATCACGCAGTTGGAAATGACTACGTCGATCGTGTTGTCGGCGATATCGAGAGCAGCCAGGTCTTCGATATATCCCCGGCGGAAATCGACGTTGGACTTCGAAAATCCGAAGCGCCTGGCTTGCGATTGCTGATGAGCCCGTGCGATCGCCAACTGCTCATCGGTCATGTCGACGCCGATGACAAAGCCCTTGGGCCCGACCAGATAGGACGCCAGATAGACATCGCGACCACTTCCGCAACCAAGGTCGAGGATAGTGCAGCCGTCCAATGCCGGAGGGATTGGGGAACCACAACCGCAGAACTTTTCAAGAATTTCGTTGTCCATATTATCAAGAATAGACTGATGCAATGGCGGTATTGGTTCCTTGCAACTGCACGTGTTTGTCTGCAGGTCGTCGGCCGTTCGGATTACTTTTCCGTAATAATCTTGTATAAAAGCAAGAGTTCTGTCCAGTAGTGGCATCACTCGTCCTCCATGTTACCTTTTTGATCCTGATTTCTCGCATTTCCTGGTATGAAATGGTCGACCATTTATTGAAACGAGTGTAATGCACCTTCGTCAAAGCAGTCTGTCAGACAGCCGACAAAGCGGAGAATGGTTGCACATCTTTTCAAGTGACGAGGTCCAGACGGTGGGCGCCCCCTTGGCTCGACCGAATTTTGCCGGAACGCGACGATCATCCGCCATTTCTCCAGATGACACGCCGATTTCAGACCAGGACATAATACCAAGCTGCGCTGATCGGAACCGATCAGCGCCCCTCAGAAGCCGAGCGGGCCACCAAGACGCCTGGATGAGGCATCACCATGCAGAGCGCAACCGTATCCTCGCTCTCATCCGTTGAGCATGCCCTTGAACCGCAGACATCAGGCTGCAGCAGATCCGGCTCTATCTCGCTGTCATAAGCCGATTCGCCATTTTCAGAGTCATTGTCTGGTTTTATACGCGATCCGAGTATACATTCTGCGATTTTGTACATTGATCGATAGGGGCTGACAGCGCCGTGTCCGCAAACAATCTGAGCCGGGGTCTGAAGAACCGGCATATTCAACTGATCGCCCTGGGTGGGGCGATCGGCACCGGGCTTTTCTTGGGAGTCGCGCAAACCATTCGTTTGGCCGGGCCTTCGATCTTGTTGGGATACGGAGTGGCCGGGGTCATCGCCTTTCTGATCATGCGCCAGTTGGCCGAGATGGTGGTGGAACAACCTGTTGCCGGGTCTTTCAGCCATTTCGCCAATCGCCACTGGGGTGAGTTCGCCGGATTCCTGTCGGGTTGGAACTATTGGGTCCTCTATGTCCTGGTCAGCATGGCCGAATTGACCGCGGTCGGCATTTACGTTCAGTATTGGTGGCCGCAGGTGCCCACCTGGGCATCGGCGTTGGCGTTCTTCGTCCTCATCAACGCCATCAACATGCTGCACGTCAAAATGTTCGGCGAGATGGAATTCTGGTTCTCGATCATCAAGGTCGGTGCCATCGTCAGCATGATTCTGTTCGGCTCCTGGCTCCTGGTCAGCGGAACCGGCGGCGCCCAGGTGTCGGTCACCAATCTTTGGGCCCTGGGCGGCTTTCTGCCCAACGGGCTTTACGGGCTGGCCATGGCGATGGCGCCCATTATGTTCTCGTTCGGCGGGTTGGAACTGATCGGCATTACCGCTGCCGAAGCCAGCCATCCCGAACAGACCATCCCCAAGGCTACCAACCAGGTGATCTACCGTATCCTGATCTTCTATGTGGGCGCGTTGGCGGTGTTGCTGTCGCTCTATCCCTGGACCCAGGTGCGCGAAGGTGGCAGCCCCTTCGTGCTGATCTTCCAGTCGCTGGACAATGGCTGGGTTGCCACGGCCCTGAACGTCGTCGTGCTGACGGCGGCGCTGTCCGTCTATAACAGTTCGATCTATTGCAACAGCCGCATGCTGCTGGGCCTGGCCGTCCAGGGCAATGCACCGCGTTTCCTGACCCGGCTCAGCCGCAAGGGAGTGCCCCTGCGGGCCCTGGTGGTTTCCAGCGGAGCCACCGGCCTGTGCGTGGTGATCAATTACCTGATGCCGGAACAGGCCTTTCAGATGCTGATGATGCTGGTGGTCGCCTCGCTGATTATCAACTGGGGCATGATCAGCCTGACCCACCTGAAATTCCGCAACCATATGCGGCGCGAGGACCGGACACCGCGGTTCCGCAGTCCGGCCCAGCCATTCTCCAACTATCTGTGCCTGGCCTTCATGGCGGCAATCTTGGTGACCATGGCCTTTTCCGACGGGATCCGCATCGCCGTGTTCCTGATTCCGCCGTGGATCATCCTGCTGCGCGTGCTATTCGGGCTGCGCGGGCTGTCGCCCCGCAGCTGACGGCGCACGCCGCTTCCCATCACAGGCCGTCAACGCGCTGGCGGCACCGGGCCGGCGCGCGATGGCGCCGGTCCGACGGAGAAGAGCCGTCCCAACCCCGAAGAGGCCGGGGATACCGCAAGCTTGGATCAGTAGGTGTAGAACATTTTTTGGATGGCTTTGGTATCGTTGGTCTTGGTCAAGGCCAACATCAGAAGAATCCGTGCCTTCTGCGGGTTCAAGGTGTCGGAAACGACAAAGTCCAGTTCGTCGTCGTTGGCTTCACCGTTGCGGGCCACGATGCCGTTGCCGACACGGGAGCTGCGGACGATGACCACACCCTGCTGCCGGGCCTCAACCAACGCGGGCTTCACGGCCGTGGCCAAACTGCCGTCACCGACGCCGGCATGAACGATTCCCTTCGCTCCGGCGGCAACAAAAGCATTCAGCGCCGTGGCGTCCATGTTGGCATAGCCATAGACGATATCGACCCGCGGCAGGGCATCCAGCTTCATGATGTCGAATTCGCTTTCGGCAGTGTTCTTGCGGGTCGACTGCCGATAGAAATGCGGCTTGTTGTCCTGCATATACCCCAGCAGGCCCAGTTCCGGAGTGCGGAAGGTGTTGAGCGTGGCGGTATTGGTCTTGGTCACATCGCGACCGGCGTTGATCTCGTCGTTCATCGAGACCAGGACGCCCTTGCCGATGGCGTCTTTGCTGCCCGCCAAGATCACCGCATTGTAAAGGTTGATCGGGCCATCGGCGCTGATGGCCGTTGAGGGACGCATGGCGCCCACGATCACCACGGGCTTCTTGCTCTTGACCACCAAATCAAGGAAATAAGCGGTCTCCTCGATGGTGTCGGTCCCGTGGGTGATGACAATGCCGTCGACGTCGTCTTGCGCCAGCAATGTATTGACCCGTTTGGCCAAGGTCAGCCAGTAGTCATTATTCATGTTCTCGCTGGCGATCTGAAATACCTGCTCGCCGGTCACATTGGCGACCTGTTTCAGTTCGGGGACTGCTTCGATCAAGGCTTCGACGCCAACCTTCGCTGCCGTATAGCCGACCGTTGTCGTGCTGCTGGCGCCGGTCCCGGCGATGGTTCCTCCGGTTGCCAGAATCTTCACGTTCGGAAGCTTTTCAGCGGCAAAAACCGGGCTGGCCGCCATGAGTGCAACCGAGACAACAACGGGTGAAAGCGTAGCAAGGACTTGATGAACACATCTTCTGAACATGGCTCTCCCTTTCGCAATCTGTTTCCCCTGGCCGACAGTCCACCGCGTCGCCGTCGTTGAGGATTGGCGCAACGGCCAAATCGGCCGGATCACCCTTCCCGCTCCGCGTCGAGTGGCGATGCTGAGGGCACGTCAGTATCGCAGTCAAATTTGAACAGCATCCCCTGTCGCCATAGACAGGA
>Ga0326727_10024172_pt1 | contig 11521 bp, 15 predicted proteins | sample MB2enrmetagenome_FD_207643 | JGI IMG/M metagenome (GOLD analysis project Ga0326727, IMG submission 207643) | Lab enriched peat soil microbial communities from McLean, Ithaca, NY, United States - MB29MY | ecosystem: Environmental > Terrestrial > Soil > Wetlands > Peat | place: USA: New York... | reverse complement strand
GACCGGATTATGTCATCTCCTGTGCAGGTGGGAGGAGGTTTTGTAAAATGTGCCCATGGTACTCTGCCCGTTCCTGCACCGGCAACGGCAGAGATATTAAAAGGCATCCCGGTAAAATCGGGACTGGTTCCCTTTGAAACCACAACACCGACGGGGGCGGCCATCCTTGCGGCAGCGGTGGACAACTTTACGGAGGACATAAACATTATCACCGGGAAAATCGGCTACGGCATCGGACTGAGGGATACGGAGGTGCCGAATGTACTGAGGGTTTATATTGGTGAAATGGATAATCCCGCCTTTGATGAAGACGTTGAGGTAGCAGAAGCCTATTTGGTGGAATGCAATATCGACGATATGAATCCGGAACTTTACGGTTGTGTCCTTGATGCCCTGTTCGAAAAAGGAGCATACGACGCTTATCTTGTCCCCATTATCATGAAGAAATCGCGTCCGGCTATAAAGATAAGCATCCTCTGCAGCGAGGCGCGGATTAAAGATATCGAGGAAATTCTCTGGCGGCAAACGACAACATTCGGTTTGCGTGTCGCCAAGGTCAGTAAAAAAATGCTACGCAGGGATTTTTCAAAACAGTTAACGAAATACGGTGAAGTCTCCGTAAAGAACGCCTATTTCCGGGGAAAGAAAATCAAATCCAAGCCGGAATATGAAGACTGCCGGAGACTGGCAGGGGAAAAACGAGTCAGCATCAGAGATATTTATGACAGCCTGGATAAGCCTGAATAAGGACGATATATAATGGATGGGACGAATGCCGACGACCTTCATGATTATCGGCCGGGGATCACAGCTTTAAAAGAACTGAATATGGATCTTGAGGGCTACCGGATGGGCAGCATGAATCTTGAACTATCGGGAAAAAACAATTAAAGGTTCGTAATATGAATACAGATCTATTGCAAAAAATTCTGGAAAAAGTTAAAGATGGGCAAATCACTATAGAGGAAGGTATAGCTTCTCTCAAAGATTATAATTACGCGGATTTAGGATGCGTCAAGCTTGACACCCATCGGGAGATGCGCGTGGGTTACCCGGAAGTGATATACTGCCCCGGTAAAACCCTTGATCAGATAAAAACGGTGGTTTTGGCCATGTCGGAGAGGAACTCTAATATCCTTGCGACGCGGGCAGAGGAAAATGTGTTTCATGCGGTTCGAGAGGTCTGTCCCGACGCAGTTTATCATTCAACGGCAAAAATCATCACAATCAAAAAAAAGGAGACGGAGGTGCCGGAAAGTTACATCGCCGTGGTTACAGCCGGAACATCGGACATTCCGGTAGCCCAGGAGGCATCCGTCACGGCGGAATTTTTCGGAAACCGTGTCGAAAGAATAGTGGATGTCGGTGTGGCGGGCATTCATCGCCTGTTCCATAATATAGACAAGATCAGAGGGGCGCGGGTGATTATTGTTGTTGCCGGAATGGAAGGCGCTCTTCCAAGCATTGTTGGCGGCCTGGTGGATAAACCGGTCATTGCCGTGCCGACCAGTGTGGGATACGGCGCCAGTTTTGGCGGCATCGCGGCTCTTTTGACAATGCTCAACAGTTGTGCCAGCGGTGTCTGTGTCGTTAATATCGATAACGGCTTTGGAGCGGGATATGTGGCCAGCATGATTAACCGTTTGAAATGATCTGTCCCGTCTGATCCTTATCCGGGATGACAAATTTCTTGTTGCTTTTTCTATGTGGTATTTTCTACGATTTGTCCTGGCTCGCTTATCCGGCTGCAAACGAAGGTATTTTCGCTGCCGAAGTCAACGATTTAAATTTGCATGTATTATTTTGGCGCCGTCGAAACCATTAAATTTTGTCGAAGAGGCAATGCTGTATGCGCCGATATTTTCAGTAAGCAGATAATCTCCGATTTCCAAATTTCCCGGAAGCGAAACGGATTGGGATATCTTATCAAAACTGTCGCAGGTTTGTCCGACGACAGCACATACTTCTTTTTCGCCATTCTTGAATGCGGTGAAATTGGGAAGCCAATGATCGAAGATCACACCGGAAAAGGTATGATAAACGCCATCGTTGATGTAATAGAAAATCTTCCCGTCTCTTCTGGATTTGCCGATGATTTCGGTGATCAGCGTTGCCGCGGTTGCCGCGATGAATCTCCCGGGTTCTGCTATAATCTCGACATCCGGGGGGAAGAGTCTTTGACACTCGGAATCAATGAGGCTCGCCAGGCTTTCAAATTCGGGAACCTGAGTATCATAGGGCACGGGAAAACCTCCGCCGATGTCAATGATCTTCAAATTGTATCCTTTCCCATTGGCATTATTGAATATTTCAGATGTGATGGCAAGCGCTGCCGTATAATTGTCAAAATTTGTGCACTGGCTTCCCACATGAAAACTCAACCCTTCAACTATGAGACCGGCATCGTGTGCCTGACATATAAGCTTTTCGGCATCTCCCGGCTCCGCTCCAAATTTGGAACTCATCTCAACTTGCGAACCTGAATCCGGCACTTTCAATCTTAGAATCAAGCCGGCTGTATTACAGCAGGCCTTAATTTTCTTCAACTCATCGCTATTGTCGAAGGTGACAAGGGGCCGGTATCTTTTTATCTTGCTCAGTGTTATTTTGTCTTTGATGGTATTGGAAAAAATAATCTTATCCCAGATGAAAAATTCTTTATCTTTTTCTTCGAAATGTTTAATGTATTCATAGACCTGCATGAATTCATTATAGGAAGCGACATCAAAACTGGATCCTTCCAGAAAGAGGGTCTTGATAATTTCCGGATGAGTATTGGCCTTGACTGCGTAATAGCATTGAACCCTTGGAAGATCTTTCTTGAAGGTTCGGTAATTGCGCCTTAGCTTTTTATGATCCAGGATAAACAGGGGAGTTCCATGCTGTTTAATAAGTTCGGCAATCTGTTTTTTTATTCTCATCTTTTTATTTTTTATCTCTGAAGCTTTTTCATCAGGCTTTTCAGATGATCCACCTCTTTATTGTTTTTAAGATAGGAGGCGACCAGTTTCTTCTGTAATTCCGCCCCCCGGTGATAGAGCCTTTTTTGTTTTTTGGGCTTGGTCGTATGCCTGACATAGGCGACCATCAATGGCAGGGCCACCGTTACATCGAGATAGGCCGTAACGGTTTCATCGAGCTTTGTCGGATCGATCTTGCCCCAGCTTGCAGCTTCGCTGGGCGGAGCCCCCGATAATCCTCCCGTATCCGGTCTGGCGTCGGTAATATTGATGTCATAATCCTGTCCAGCTTCCGGAATCATGAGAACTTCCTGAATCTGCGGTTCTGTCTGGAGCATGAAGTTTTTCGGACTGCCGCCGCCGATAAGGATAACGCCTGTCTTCCCCTTTTCATATTCCTTGGCATTCAAGATGATGGCTGTAGAATCATTGACATCAATACTCGGATTTATTTTCAGCTTGAATTTATCCAGCAATCCGGCGCTTTGGGCTAAAAGCTCCATACCGGCGATATTCATGCCGATGGTGGAATCACCGGGCGAAGATGTGAAAACGGGAATCCCGTTTCTGTAGGCGGCCGCAAGAATACTTACTTCACCCAGTTTGTTTTTCTGCTCATATTCATTCATTATCTTTCCCAGATGGTAATAGAATTCACGGGTCCCCATTTCTTTCTGAAACTCCGGCAAAAGAAGTATTTTTCTAAACCGGCGATCCGTTTCCATCAGAACATCTTCATAATCGAACAGGATATCGTAGATCCTGGTCACTCCCTTATCCCGCAAATCAACATCATCGACAAGATGGGAGCCCCGATGCATCGGCAGGTTGAAGGCAAAATGCAGATCGTGATACATGTTTGCGCCGGTCGCGGTTATCCAATCCACAAAACCGTGATTCATCAGGGGGATGACAGCCGAAGGGCCCAGACCTGCCGGGGTGAGAGCCCCGGCCAGGCTCATACCCACGGTGACATCACTCGCGGAATATTTGTCTTTCAGCAAATGACAGGCAGCTCTTAATCTGCCGCCATTGTAGGCATCCATATTGTCAATTAATTGCACGATATCCGTCTTTGATGAGATGGGTTCAGGAAGAATCCTTTTGCCGGCAAGATATTTTAATCTGCCGGGGCATTGTGCTTTTCTCTTTTTCATTTTTTTCGCCTTTCGAAGAACAATTTTGTGGTTTGCCTTGATCAGCGCATGATTAAGCGCTGATTAAGCTTTTAAGCGATTATAGTAAACATGGATAAGCTCATCTTGTTATTAGATGCAATTCTCTGCCAAAGTATAGCAATTACTTTTATTTTTTCAGGATAATACTTCTTAATAACTTCATAGAAGATTACTTTTTGCGGCGTTATTCTATATATTTCAACACCATTGTCAACATAAAAGACGCCACTGCAGACATTTATACTTATGTAGTGGAATCAATAAGATCGAAGATTACAGATTGAAAATTATAAAACAGAAATCAGTTATTTAATTCTTTCAGGATTTCTTCCGCCCGCTCTTTTATTAATGAACACAATTCGCTAAAATCCGCGGCACAATGTTGACTCGCATTATTAGAAACTTTTTTAACATTATCAGGATCAACAGATGCATCAATGTGTCGCAATACGAATTTTAAAAATTCTTTATCCGTTTCAGCAAACGTCTTTAAATCTTTTAATGTGTCCCAGTTATTTGCCATTAAACCCGTAATTGAATCAGAATAACCTTCAGCAATTGCACCATCATCGCATTGCTGATATTTCCTGTAAGAATCATAAATATTTTGCCAGCTTTTTAAAGTAGAAGATTCCTTCACTGCCTCGATAACTCTGGCTTCGGAACATTGATTTTGCACATCAAGCGTCTCTGTGGCCGATTCAGTAAATGCAGGAGCATCCGCCAAAGCCTTTGGTTGCTCCACAAGGGCTTCTTTTGTTTCCGTCTTATGTGTTTTGTGATGTATTTTATGTTTCTTGTCTTTTGCCACATGGGTCTTTTTAACAGATTTTTTAATTTTTACGGCATGAGATGCCTTTGCCGGCGCCTTTTCCGGCGCCGTAACGGAATTCTGAGCCGCAGCAATGGTAACGCTAAACGTAAAAACCAATACAAGAACAAACAACAATAAACGCTTCATCTTAAAATCATCCTTCTAAATTTATTATATTAAGGAAACGCAAGCTTTATGACCAGCTTCCGAAATTTGTGCCACATGATATATCAAAACCCTGTCATTTCGTATAATGTGCATTATACATATATCACTTGTTCATTTCCAGTTGAAATATCGCATGGACAGGCAGGAGTAGAAATGATATCAATTAATACGCTTGCTTATTCCGCAGGTCGTTATAGGGAATACGCTTGCTTGCCGAATTGGCCGAATTCGGATAGGTCAGGTCAAATTAGTCGATCATGGAGAATCCTGCCTTGGTGATCTGGTCTTCCAGCTTTTTGATCCAAGCCACTTTGGCTTTCATTTTTGGAAGAGTGGCGGATTCGCAAAAAACTTCCTGCCCTTGTTTGAAATTTACTTCACCCACAAAAACGACACAAAATCCCTTGAAACTTTCATTCTGACCCAGACCCATACGCTGTCCCGTCTTCTTATTGCTCTCATCAAGATAATAAATAGTGACAAGCTCGTCTTGCTCGGCAGGATACCGGATATAATTTCTTTTGTCGAAATCGCTCATAGAACCCCCTGGCCTATTTCCAATCGAAATGAACTTTCAATTGGATTTAATCTTCATAGGAAAAATTTTGATAAGAATCTAATATATCTGGATATGAGTTTATGGCAGCAGCGCTTGTATGTCAAGAAAATCCTAACCGCAAAAAGCCGGGTTTTAATCCTGACCGCCGGTTACAGATAGTGTATTACGGTTTAAAAAAGAGCAGTGTTAAAAAAATCAGTGGCAGAACCCCTCTGCTTTAGCAGCGTCCAATCCATTACAATTTCCCAAATCACACGCTTTTTGCGCGTCGCGGCAGCCGGAGATATTATCGCCATGGCGTAGATAAGTAATAGCCCCGGTGTTGTAGGGATCGGCATCCTTCGGGTCTAAGTCAATTGTTTTATTGTAATCCGCAATAGTCTGATTATAGTTGCCAAGTTCAGCATAGGCATTTCCACCGTTAAAATAAGCCTCAGTATAATTCGGGTTTAGCAAGATTGCTTTATCAAATGCAAAGATTGCAACATTCCAGCTTTTCTCAATAAAAGCCTGATGTCCTTTTCCAATTTCAAATGAATGGCGGACATCATTTTCAGATATGGAATAAATTATCACAACTGTTTTTTAATTAAAAAGTTTTTTTCGTTTGTAATTGAAAGATCGAATTCAGCAGAATATGCAAATACCTTCGCGTGCTTCGGGATAAGCGAGAAAATACTGAATGGTATCATTCTTTATGAATCGAAGGTTCTTTGCAGCTTGTTGTGAAGATAATCGATGGATTTATCCGAATATTATATGTATAGTTAAACACATTGGGAAGCAAAGTGAAATCAGGTAATATCATATAACGTTCTTATCAAAGGAGAAAACTATGAGGAGAACAATTATATTACTAACGGTTTTGATTATACTGCTTGTATCTATTTGCGGATGTTGGACCTTGCGGGATAAAGGAGACTCAGGTAAAGAACATCAAGAACAAAACAAAGTTGATTACCCTAACAGCCTGGATCAAAAAGGTCCCGGTGTCCCTGACGGCGGAGGACCTGGTGGAAGCGGAGGCGGTCATTAATAACGTTGTCAGGCAAAATCAAGAAATTAGCTGATTATATAGAAGCGTGTTCAGATACATAACTTTTAGTAACCATTAAATTAGCTGTATACAAATTATTGTTAAATTAAATTTGTTTTGTAGCTGATAAAAAAAAGACCCCCCGCGAAACATTACTTATAGTGAGGGGTCAGGCGAGAACCGCTTGTGCCGTTTTGTCTTTTAACTGGAGTCCTTTATATAACAGTTGGTCTATTATGGGTGATAATCACCACGAAGACCCTGTGGTTTTCTTTTATGTTAACGTCCAGTAGAATAGACTCCCATCGCGCACAGCAGTATCTCGACTTCTCAAGTTTACCTCCGGAAGAGAGTTGCAATGCTGCTTTATCCATAAGCTGAAGTCAGCTTGTTTAGAACTGCTATCTAAACAGTTCCTGATACCCAAACGTTCTAAAATGCTTTTTTGTTTACCTCCCATCGAAATGGTGAAACTTTTACGCACATCATTCAGGCATTGCATCACCCTTCAATTTTAATTTAAGGATGCTGATTACTAATGTCAAGATGAGTGTCAAATTTGCAAACAAAAAATGTTAACGGAGAAATAAATAAAAAAGGCATGTAATTATAACTATATAATATCATTTAGCTCTTCGAGGATTACTTATTTAACGATTCATCGTATTTTTAAAGATTTCACTTTTTACCTGTTGTTGTCCCGCATGAATCAGCCATTTTCACAAACTGGTTTTGATCTATTCCGTACCCATGCAAACCATCCAATCGTTTAACGACAATCCCGTTTTCAAAATAAATTACGGTCGGGAAAACATCTATGGAATATTTATCTTCACATTCTTCCATTTCGTCAGCCAACACACGACAGCACTTATAATTCTTGTCATTGGCAATTTTTTCAAATACCGGCAAAAATCTTTGCGAGAAGGGACACCACGAGGCATAGAAGAGCACTAATATTTTATTATTATCCTGCAACATTTTATCGAATTCTTCATGATTCTCTATTAATTTGCTCATTTTCATCTCCCGGGTAACAACCCAACGATCATAAATATACTATGCCATGTCAATTATTTTAAAAGCAAACATGTGAAAAATTTTAATTTAAACATTCATCGGAAAGCAGATAGATATTTCCAATTTCTGTTTAATCTTTTCCGCATTCATAAACTTCCCAACGCAGCCGGTCATCGTCGGTTGTTAACCTTTTTCCTTCGCGAAAAAATTCGCAAAGTTCCTTATGCCTGTCCCGGTATTTTTTATCGACTATCTCTATTAATTCTTGAATTTTATAAAAGCATTCTACGTAACAATTTGCCTGAGCATTAGACAGTTTTTCTTCCCACGCATATCTGATTATTTCTTTTGTGATATAAGCGAATTTGATAATTTCCTGATTGGTGAGTTTCACTCTTTTTTCGCTGGCTCTTAGTTCCTTGACTCCAAGTTCGGTGGTTTTCATCTTATTCTCCTTTTAAAGAAAACATCGGTCAAGTATCTTTCTACAACATATTTTCTCCTATTGGCAAATTGTGCATGAAACTATTTTTATGAATCAGTTGTGTTGGCTCACTGATGCTGCAAATACTAACTATTCCTTTTAATAATTTAGCATAAAATTTGAAAATAAAAAATATGGAATACAGACAATTTTCAAGTTTATTTGACGATGGATAGTGGATGGTGAGTTGAAGCCATGCTTAATGTTGTGACGGTAAAACGGGAAGTTGCAAATAAGAGCCAAGAAAATAATCGAATGATTCAGGGTCCAGTTTATATAGCCCCGCCAGGGGATAGAATGTCATTTCTCCAAAATAGACTTTATTATTTACGCAAAGCAAGTCTACCCGGACAAAAGGAAATCCTCTGGAAAGTATAGTGGAATATTCAAGCATCCTGTCAAACTGCGGGGGGCTTGTGTACGGTTCGGGCAAAGGAGGGGAGCCATATTTATTTTCCAGAAGATTCATATTAAGGTCGAACATATTTACCCGATGTAATTCGCCTTCGTATTCATTTATCTCAACCAGGCGAACAACACCGTCATAGCAATAAAAACCATACTCGTGCAAGGTTTTGCCATCTGCCATCAGATTTTCTTCGCAGATGATACGGGGGATAATGTCTTTATATGCCCATTCTCTGCCATTAGTGTAATAAAGATTTTCTTTAAGATATTTATTTAACAGATTTTTGGAGTGATTCCAGTCAAATTCCGATTTATTTTTACAGAATATGTTTTGCTTGCAGCCGTGATTGACTTTTAATACAAACGCATTCGGGAGCTTATGGATATCGATATCCTCGGGTTTTTCATAGACACCGTATAACGATTTCAATAATTCCGGTCCGATCCGGTCTTCCACAAATTTTCTGGCTTCATATTTATCCGCACATTTTGTGATTGTGTCATTACGCCAATTTAATTTAAGCCACTGAATTTTTTCAGTGAAGGCCCGGGGATTTTTCAAATTGAGCCGCCTGCCCATTCTTCTTCTGTATATTAATAAAAGACATTTTTGGTCAGAAACGTATCGGTTTAAAAATGATTTTGCTAACCTGCGTAGTAAATTTATGCTTGGCATATTGGCGTCAATTTGCATGTCGTCACGTTATCAGTAGAGTTCGTATAGCCCGCTGCCGATAAATTCCAATGTCTTTAAATGATCAAGCTGCTCTTTTTCGTTAATCATATAATCTACGTCTTCTTTTGTTTTTAATTTAAAGTCCTTATAAAACGTCTTGAAAACGTCGCCGTTATTTATTTTCTCAATAAACAACTCCTGAAAACCATTGATGGTCACAGGATTTTTTATTTTTATTTCATGCACAAAGGTTTTTTCAATAAAAATAGTCCTGCCGGAATTTAAGGCGATCTCTTTTCTGCCCGCATCTTCCTTGTCGCGAATAGTTGACAGCTGTGGCGCAAAATATGCCACAATCAGGCTGCGTTTATTAAAGTCAATATATCGCAGAAGTGAGTGATGAAGATATAGTTTGTTATTTATTTTATTAAAAAACCACAAACTTTTGTGAAAATTATTTCCCTGAAATATTTTTACAAATTTCTTTATATTTGCCGGCGTATCCTGAATAGCCAGTCTTCTGATAAATCCGGATTCCGTCAATCCTTCATATCGTTCTTTAATAAAAGACTGGAATCTCTCCCTGTACGCTTTTTTCTGAAATCTATATTTATAAATCGCGCAGCAATAGTTAATGGCTAATCCGATATTGTTATCCAGAGAATATTTAATGAGCCGTAATGCAGTCATTTCCGATTCCAAAACAGGTATATCGGGCTGATGCAAAAAAGTGTACCTGCGATTAACAAATTGTTTATAACAATCCTGACTGGCAAATAATTGATGCAAATTTAGATGCGCCACACCTATCGCTTTCATTTTGGGCAGACATCTTTTGAGAATTTCATAATCTTCCGGAACAGCAGGAATTTCAACAGTGACCGTATCAATGATACCCGCGGCCATTTCTACGGCTTTTAAGTCATATTTCCGTGCTGCGATATTAAACCGCATTTCATTAAGACCGGCTTCCTTCAAAGTGATTAATTTATTTTTATCAATCAGGTAGCCATTTGTATACATCCAGAGATAGATACCCTTGCCCAGTCTTTCCCTGATTTTTTCGATATAGGTCAGTATTTTTTCATGCTTTAAAAGAGGTTCTCCTCCCGAAAAACTAACGCCTTTGAATTTAAATTTCTCCAGATAATCAACATAATCTTCCGGATTATCAAAAATTAGTCCTGATTCATTCGGAGGCCGTTCGCTTTTATTTTTATGTTCTTGAGGACAAAAGAAACAATTTGCCATGCAAAAGGAACCGATAAAAAGGCATGACCAGTTTCCTTTTCCACAAGCCATACATCCGGGAGACAAGCGTCCGGGACCTATTTTATTTCCCAGAAAATTGCTGTTTGCCCTGCCGGATATGGATTGCAAAAGCTCATTTCTCTTTTTGTTCGCTTCTTTTGCTTCATTTGCAAGGAGCCATTTCATCGAGGAATAAGCCCAGCCGGTATGTTCCCGGGCATATTGATTATCAAGTTTTTTATTTATCATACGATGTCCTGCAATAAATTAAATTCCGGATACTTCAATGAGCATCTTCCTGATCAGAAGTTTTTCCACAAACCCAATCACGTCTTTTTCAATAACTTTTACGGGAGCCTTAAATTCAGCGGCCAAATCCTTCACGATATCCTTCAGGCTTCTGCGTCCGTTCAGCTTTTGCCAGATCGCCTGCCCTGTAGTGTTGAGAATATAGGGTTCGTTCTCCGAATCGTCAAAGCCGGAAGCAAACGGAATAATGATAATATCACTTTCTATTTCACGCACTACAACATCACCGGACACCTTGTAAACCGTGTCCAGTATGATTTTCTTCTTCATAAATACTCCTTGAAAAAAAGTCGTGCTGATTCCTGTTGAAATGTCAAAGACCTATCCTGTAAGACAGGCCAATGACATTTTATCCGGGATATTCAAAGTCATCGCGGATATACAAACAATAAATTGAGTTGTGTAAAACCGGCGTCTTATAATTTCTATACAAGTTCTGACATATAAGGAGCAGGAACAGGGCCAATGCCTAAACTATAACGCACTTCCACTTTTTTTGATGATCCAACGGATTTTTTTATCTTTCTTGGTTTCATTACGTCGGCTTCAGGTTTCTGCCATTGCTTGATTTTCTTCATTTTTGCCTCCTTCATTGAAAAAAAAGTTAAATCTTTAATTTAAGTGAGTATGGCAATTTTTCTTATGATAAGTTCCCCCG
>Ga0326727_10024170_pt1 | contig 11521 bp, 6 predicted proteins | sample MB2enrmetagenome_FD_207643 | JGI IMG/M metagenome (GOLD analysis project Ga0326727, IMG submission 207643) | Lab enriched peat soil microbial communities from McLean, Ithaca, NY, United States - MB29MY | ecosystem: Environmental > Terrestrial > Soil > Wetlands > Peat | place: USA: New York... | reverse complement strand
CCTGGAGCTGTAGAAGGTTCCAAGGGTTAGGCTGTTCGCCTATTAAAGCGGTACGTGAGCTGGGTTCAGAACGTCGCGAGACAGTTCGGTCCCTATCTGTTGTGGGCGCAGGAGATTTGAGAGGGCTTGTCCTTAGTACGAGAGGACCGGGATGAACGAACCTCTTGTGTTCCAGCTGTCGTGCCAACGGCATAGCTGGGTAGCGAAGTTCGGTTGTGATAACCGCTGAATGCATATAAGCGGGAAGCACTCCTCAAGATGAGATCTCCCAACCCATAAGGGTAATGAAGGGCCCAGGAAGACTACCTGGTTGATAGGCAGGAAGTGGAAGCGGGGTAACTCGCGTAGCTTACCTGTACTAATCGCCCGTTCGGCTTGACCATAAAATTTACTCGGTGCAGTAAAAGCAGCCGTCAGCACTCGGCTGTCAGCTTTCAGTTCGAATCTGTTCGGAAGCGGCAGCATTTTCAGTACCTCGTCAGAACTTGGGCGAGGCTGAAGAAAAGTACTGACGACTGTGCGCCGACGAAAAGCCGAAGTAATGCTGTAGAGACGTTGCTCTGCAACGTCTCACCCAATCTATTCAGCTGTGAGGAATCGTTCTCCTGTTCTTTGAAAAGTTTGTCGCAGAAGTCGGGGAAGGTCGCTCAAGGTTTACTGACGACCGATGACCGACGACTGACGACTACAAGTTGTCGGTGATTTTACCGCGGGGGTTCCACCCGTTCCCATCCCGAACACGGAAGTTAAGCCCCGCAGGGCCGATGGTACTGCACGCGCCAAGTGTGTGGGAGCGTAGGTCGTTGCCGGCATTAAAATAAAGGCCAGTCTGAGAAACCAGATTGGCCTTTTCCTTTGTGTTCGAATGTGGCGCGGGCGCCCTCGCCCGCGAAAGGCCCGGGATGCGCATCGCTCTTTGGTCTGCAAAATCTGAACCCGAGGTTCTTCTCCGCGAAACTTGGACCGCAGGTGCTGTCGACAGTGGCGGGCGAGGGCGCCCGCCCCACACAGCTTAGAGTGCAAACTCTGGATTCACCCACAACCACCGACAATCCTCGGGCCTTCGAACCAATCCTGCCACTACGGGATTTTCCCGGATGTATTCGCATTTCTCTTTCAAGCTCTCGTCCGATCGCAATAGGTGGTCGAACGACTCCTCTTCCCAGACAGGACCCGATGTGCGGAGCAGCTTATTAATCCGGTGGGCTGTGGCGCCCTTCAAGCACTGCAGAATGTCCACCAGCGGAAACGGCCAGCCGTTTTTGTCCCCCAAAGGCGAAAGAAGCAGGTGCACGTGGTCCGGCATGACCACGACCGCATGCAGATGGATTCGTGGTGTGGCGGGTGTGGCGCGGGCGCCCTCGCCCGCGAAAGGTGGATACCACCTTCCCGCAGGCAGTGTTCAAGAGCCAGATCGCGGGCCGCCTCCGGCAAGGCCATGCGCGCGCCGGTGCAGAAAGTCACGAACATCGCAGCGTCGGCCTTCTGCAAGTGAGGTAGTCGCCTGCGATACCGGTACTTCGGAAGCACTGCGGAGTTTGCCGGCATGTCCATGTGGATGCTCATGTGGATGTCCATGTGGGGCGGGCGCCCCCGCCCGCCAATCACAAGTCGAGGATCACGCCAAAGGAATTGCCCGGCAGTGACGAATGAACATGCTCCATTGCATTTGTCCCGAAATGGAATCCGCTGATTCCGCGGGCGAGGGCGCCCGCGCCACACCTGTGTGGGAGCCCTTCGACTGCGCTCATGGTAAACTCCGGTCGTTGCCGGCATTAAAATAAAGGCCACGTTGCGAAAGCAGCGTGGCCTTTTCCGTTGTGCCCTTGATCGATGCCGCCAAACCAGCTCGGCTACGGCGTCATGCGGTAGACGATCCCTAGATTGGACGTTCCTCCATTCTCCGCCATTCCGTACACCCTCCCCGTCGAGTCCATAAAGAGGTTGCCTGTAGGCTTTCCTCCGTCCGTGGTGCCTCCGGCGAAGTTGTGCACGATCGTCTCCTTCCAGGTTTTGCCGTGTTTCGTCACCTTATAAACAACGCCGAGGCCGTCAGATCCCCCGTTTAAGGTTGTGCCGTACAGATTACCCTTGCTGTCCCTCGCCAGGCCGCCATACGGATTGTTGCCGTCTCCACTGGTTCCGAACTCATACAGAATGCTCTCCGAATAGGTTTTCTTGGCTTTCGAGTAGACCAGTTCCCACACCGTCCCGGTCCCATTTGTGCCACCGAATGAGGTCGCACCGTAGATGTTACCGGCGGGGTCGCTGATCAGATCGATCCAATATAACTGGGATCCATCGCCGTTCTGGCCGGTAAAGTTGTATATGTTGGTATACTGCCAGCCCTGCTTAGTGGGGCTCAAGCGATAGATGACCCCAGCGCCGCCGGACCCGCCAGATGGCGCCCCTCCGTACAGGTTGCCGGCCGCGTCCATCATCAAGCCTTCATACGGGAATCCGCCTTCGCCGGCAGAAAAGTCAAGACTGTGAATCACGGTTTGCTGCCAGCCTTTGCCGGTTTTCTTCAAGCTGAAAATCGCGCCGGCGCTATAGGCGCCTCCATCCGGAGTAGTACTGTACATGGTTCCATCGGCAGCGATTGTCATTCCGGCCGACGGAGAGGTTCCGTCCAGCCCGCCCGAGCTGAAGGTGTAGAGTACTTGCTCCTTCCAGGCGCTGCCATGTTTGGTCAACTCATAAACCGTGCCGGTGCCATTGGTTCCCCCGGCTTGTGTAGTGCCGTAGATGTTGCCCTTGGCATCGAATGCCAAACGGCCATGGGGAGCACTGCCGTCCCCGGCGCCTTGACCTTGGAATTCATAAAGAATCTTTTCCTCGCCCGCGGGTGTAAGCATGAACACCATTCCGTTGGAGTAGGTTCCGCCGGAAGCCGTTGCTCCATAGAGATTGCCTTTCGCGTCCGAAATGAAGTAGTTGCTCCAAGGATTGCTGCCATCACCGTTGGTACCGCTGAAATTCCACAGAACCTTTTCCTCGCTTGCCCAGGCTGCCGATGCAAGCATAACCACTAGCCCACATACTGCAATGATTCTTTTCACAGGTCCTCCAGGACACATCGTGGTTTCTGGTCAGTTCGAAGCCGAACTGCCCGAGGCTGCCAGTGTAGCACCAGAGTGGCTTGCAAATCGGGCAAAATGGCGGCTGGTCGAGCGTTTCCACCTTCTTTGCGGAGGTTGGGGCTTTCGCACGCAGGCGACTGTCGATTCTTTGGGACGCTTTCCGCTGATTTTTCTCCAAAACCCCGAAAAAGGAGAACAACGCACTGAGTCTTAAGTCTGGGGTGGGGACCGTTTATGGCCAATTGCCGCGGCATGAGTCTTGCACTTCTATGCCGCCGGGCGAAAGCCAGCAGAAATGAGCGAAAGCCACGTGGCCTTTTCCCTGTTGCCGTGTGGTGCGGGCATTCCTGCCCGCGGAAAGGCTATGGCAGTCCTGGCAGCAGGCTTCATGGCGAGAAATCCTGGCGGACAAGAGTGTCCGATCCACACCATGCTCCGTTGCCAGCGAGACGCCGGGCGCTGCCTACGAGCAACCGCTGGTGGCGCCGCACTCGCCGCAGCGATAGCAGGAGCCATTGCGCGTCATGATCGAGCCGCAGAAGCTGCAGATCGGCGCGTCGCCCATGTCCACGATGTTGGCAAGGGCGTCGGCGGCATGGATCGGGCCAGTTTCCAGTTTCGGGTTTCGAGTTTCCAGCGCAGACCCGTGCAAATCACCGACTCCGGCCGGCGGCAAACTCCCATTGGCCTTGGGACGCAGGTGCTCAAACAGCAACTGCTGCTGGCCGGTCAGGAAGCGCATGTGCAGCCAGCGGAAGATGTAGTCCATGATCGACTTGGCGAAGCCGATCTCGGGGTTGGTTGACCAACCGCTGGGCTCAAAGCGGGTGTGCTCGAACTTTTCGCACAGCAGCTTCAACGGCACGCCGTGTTGCAGGGCAATGGATATGGCACAAGCGAAGCTGTCCATCAAGCCGCTGACCGTCGATCCTTCTTTCGCCATGGTGATGAAGATCTCGCCCGGATCGCCGTTGGGATAGAGGCCGACGGTGATGTAGCCTTCGTGCCCGGCCACGTTGAATTTGTGCGTGACCGACATGCGCTCTTCCGGCAGCCGATGGCGCACGGCGCGCGGCGGGGCTTCCAGGTCTTCTTCGGGAACAGGCGGAGACGCCTGCACGGCAGCCGGCGAGACGCCGGCGCTACTGAGGGCGGTCTTGGTTCCGGCGGCGCTGAGTGGCTGCGACTTCTTGCAACCATCGCGGTAAATGGCCACCGCCTTCAGACCCAGCTTCCAGGCCTGGATATAGGCTTCCATGATGTCTTCCACGGTGGCGTTCTCGGGAAGATTGACGGTCTTCGAAATCGCACCCGAGATAAAAGGCTGAGTGGCGGCCATCATCTTGAGGTGGCCCATGTACTGGATGGAGCGTGTGCCCTTGGCGGGCTTGAAAGAACAATCGAAAACGGCGAGGTGTTCGTCTTTGACAGACGTGGCGCCTTCGATGGTGCCGGTGGCGTCGATGTAGCTGACGATGGCGTCGGCCTGCTCATGAGTGTAGCCGAGCTTGAACAGTGCCGTAGGCACTGTATTGTTCACGATCTTGATCATGCCGCCGCCGACCAGCTTCTTGTACTTCACCAGCGCCAGGTCAGGCTCGATGCCGGTCGTGTCGCAGTCCATCATGAAGCCGATCGTGCCGGTGGGAGCAAGCACCGTCACCTGCGAGTTGCGATAGCCGAACTTTTCGCCGTGGGCAAGGGCTTCATCCCAGCAGGTCTTGGAAGCTGCGATCAACTCGGGCAATTGAGCTGCGGAACTTCGCTCCGCATGGACGGACGAGGCGCCCGTCCCCACGTGGCTATTGATGTTGTTGACCGAGGCGCGATGCATGCGGATCACGTCGAGGAACGGCTCACGATTCAGGTACCAACCCGGGCATGCTGCGCCCGGCATAGCGGGCGAGGGCGCCCGCTCCACACCGGCCGTCCCCACGTGGCCAATACCGGATCCGAGATTCGTCTCTGCCAGAGTTTTCTGCGTGGCTTCAGTCGCCGGGACCAACGGCTGGCACAGTTCAGCCATCTTCGACGACTGCAGATACGCCTCGCCGCACATGATAGCGGTGACACAGGCGGCGTAATCGCGTCCGCCGTCGGAGTCGTAAGGCAGGCCGGCGGCCATCAACAGCGCGCCCAGATTGGCGTAGCCGAGACCGAGCGGACGATAATCGTGCGAGTTTCTGGCGATCATCTCCGTGGGATAGCCGGCGTTATCGACCAAAATCTCTTGCGCAGTGATCAGGATATCTACGGCGTGACGGTATGATTCCACGTCAAATGTGCCGTTGGGCGCGAACTTCAGCAGGTTGAGGCTGGCCAGGTTGCAGGCGGAGTCGTCGAGGAACATGTACTCCGAGCAGGGATTGCTGGCGTTGATGCGGGCCGTGTTCTTGGAGGTGTGCCAGCGGTTGACCGTACTGTCAAACTGCATGCCGGGATCGCCGCACTGCCAGGTGGCTTCGGCAATCTTCTTCAGCAGTTCTCTGGCGCTGTAAGTCTTCATGACTCGGCCGTCGAGCACCGCTTTGGTCGAAAACTCGGTGTCGCGGACGACCGCGTACATAAAGTCGTCGGTCACGCGCACGGAATTGTTGGCGTTCTGAAAGAAGATGGAACTGTAGGCATCGGAGTCGGGATGCGAGCCGTCATACCCCATGGCGACGAGCGCGTGGGCCTTGGCTTCTTCTTTGGCTTTGCAGTCGATGAAGTCAACGATGTCGGGATGGTCGATGTTGAGGATGACCATTTTGGCAGCACGACGGGTTTTGCCGCCGGACTTGATCACACCCGCAAAGGCATCAAAGCCCTTCATGAAGCTGAGCGGCCCGCTGGCCGTGCCGCCGCCGCTCAAGCCTTCGGTCGAGGAGCGCAGCGAAGAAAGATTCGTGCCAGTGCCGCTGCCCCACTTGAAGAGCATGCCTTCCGTCTTGGCCAAAGTCAGAATCGAATCGAGCGAGTCCTTCACCGAATTGATGAAGCAGGCGGAGCATTGCGGCGTGCTGTAGCCGGTGACGCTGAACTCCACGCGGCCGAGCACGGGGTTCCAGTGCCAGTTGCGGGCATCGGAATCAGGCTCGATGCGGTCGCAGCCCACGTTGAACCAAACCGGCGAATTGAACGCCGCATATTGGCGCAGCAGAATGTGGGCCAGCTCATCGTGGAAGATGGCGCCATCCTCGGGCGTTTTGAAATAGCCCTGCGCGAGTCCCCAGTCGCGAATGGTTTCGGCCACGCGGGTCACCAGTTGGCGAACGCCGGTTTCGCGCTCGGGCGTGCCCAGCGTACCGTGCAGATATTTCGAGGCCACGATGTTGGTCGCCGTCATCGACCAATCCTTGGGCACTTCGACGTCTTTCTGCTCGAAGATCACATTGCCCTTAGCATCGGTGATCTGGGCCGTGCGCAGTTCCCATTCGATCTCGTCGTAAGGGTTTACACCCGGCTTGGTGAACTGACGACGGAAGCTCAGGCCAGGGGCCTTTTTCAGGTTAGCGGCAGCAACCGGGGTTGCAGCCGCTTCGGTGGACTGGGGGGCTCGCTTCTCAGTGACTTCCGACATCCTTCTCTCTCCTGCGGAGTCTTTGCTCCGCTGTTTTCGTATCTGCGTTACCAGAGACGCAGCAAAGCTACGTCTCTACATGATGACCCACAGAGATCTAAAACAACCCTCAGAACCGGAGGAAAAACACCTCTGCCCGGCCCATTTTGGGCCTACTTATTTAGATGACCCGGCGGTGGGGGAAGCCTCCGGGGGATAAACCGAACCTGCCCGTTATTGGGGGAAGCCGAAGCCTGTCGCTAACTGCGAAGACTTCCAGTCTTGAAATGCGGCGTAGGCTGACCGGCGCTGGCGGTCGTCCTCAATCACCGCGTAACGCGCAAAGTAACGATTGCTGACCCGTTGCCTGTCCTGCACCGGGTAGAGGAACAGACGGCCAAGCGCCAACCCGAGATCCTCGGCCTCCGTTATTTGCAGCAAGCCCAGCAAGCGTTTGCCATCACCAGTTTCCAGTTGGTCCGGCGCGGCCAACTCTTCAGCCAAGGCAAACAGCCCGGCTTTGCCCGGCACCTGTAGCAGACCGAGCCGGTCGCTAACCCGAAACCAGCTCGACCACTGCACTCGCCCGGGATCAAAGTTGGCTTCGACGCCGTGACGGGCAAGAGAGTCATCTACAAGTTGTGCCAGACCTACCATCTGTAATTTCAGCCCTCGATTCCCGGGAATGTTTCCAAAGCATCTGGAACCCTGCCGCTCTTGAATCTGACGCCCCCCGGTGTTCGACGCCCAATAACTCCCTGGGATGGCAACAGTACTCCAACTGGTAGTAGCTGTCAAGAGAAAATCACTATATATAGTATCCCTTTGCAATTAACAGCATTGGTCCGGCCTAAGCGTAGAAATCCACAGGAGTTTCCCTATGCCGTAGCTGGAACGCGAGATGCAGACCGGCGGCGAAGCGGTCCCACGGGTTCGCGGACCCCGGCTGGCCATTCTGCGCTGGCTGGACCCATCGGCACATAAACATCCTCGAAGATCTTGCGAGGCGCAACCCGGCGGCTGCCGTCAGACCACTCCACCAAGTAGTCACCCGCTTGACCGTGATGTTCGCGGCCCAGCGCATCGATGAAAGAAATCGGCTGAGTCAACTGTTTCGCTCTGACCAGAAAACGAGTGCGGTAGATGTTCCATCCGGTTGTCAAATTGGCCACACGCATGCATCCTTGGGAGAGGAAAATTTCTGTGTTCACTCTGGTCTTGCGAGCCGCGCAAGACCAGAAATCGTCTCTTTTCCTTTCTCTCAAATCATCGTTATTTTTTGTCGAGTGAGGAGAATGTAATTGCAGGGATGCGATGTGGTCAATTCCAAAAGAATGGTGCAATGAGAAAAAGCGGCACTTGATTTGCGTCCGCGAGTGCTCATCAATGATCGGCGAAAAGGGTTACTGGGAGCGGTGTTTGAAGCAGCGCTGACTTGTGCACAGAAGCCAGAGAAAAGACCGCTGGAGTCCCGCGCCCACATTTCCACATGTCAAGCACAGGAAAGAAACAAGACACGCGCCGACGCACCACCAGAGCGCCGCGACCTTGAGCAATGCAGATGAGACGGGCGGGAGCCTGCCCTGAGCCGAATGGCGTAGGGACGCCCGTCCTCCACACGACCTGCTCTGCGGTGCTACTTGAACGCTTGCAGCCGCTTGTTGATCTCGTCCCAGTTCACCACGTTCCACCAGGCAGCCAGGTATTCAGGACGGCGATTGTTGTACTTCAAATAGTAGGCGTGCTCCCACACGTCGTTGCCAAAAATGGGATACAGCCCTTGCGACATGGGATTGTCCTGATTAGGCGTGCTGATGACTTGGACTTCCCCGCCTTTCTTGCCCGCCAGCCAAACCCATCCGCTGCCAAACTGCTTGACGCCGGCGTCGTTGAATTTGGCCTGAAAATCCTTGAAGCTGCCGAAGGTGTGGTTGATGATCTGTGCGATCGCGCCGGTCGGCTCGCCTCCGCCCTGAGGCTTCATGAGCTTCCAGAACATGGTGTGGTTGACGTGGCCGCCGCCATTGTTGCGCACGGCGGTGCGAATGTCTTCGGGGACCGCGCTTAGGTCGCGCAGCAAATCCTCGACGGGCTTGGATTGCAGGTTGGGATGCTTCTCGAGAGCAGCATTCAGATTCTTCACGTAGGCAGCGTGATGCATATCGTGATGCAGCTTCATGGTTTGCGTATCGATCACCGGCTCGAGTGCCGAATAGTCATACGGCAACGGGGGTAATTCATGCGCCATACTTTTTCCTCCAAGGTTCAAGAGATGATTGGTTCCGTGCAAAAGATTCATCGTGACAGGCCGAACTGAGGACCCAGGCAGGCAGTCTGAACTAAGAGCAAGCAGCCATCGTCACAATACTATTCTCTCCTAATTGGGCGGCGATTGCACGCCGACCTTGATCTGCACCCAAAGCCCGACCCGAGATGCGCAATCCGAAACGGCAGCAATTAGTATGTACATTGCGGGTACACCGTTCCGCAGATCATTGAGCTACCCGGCCTATTTTCAGGGAGAATGGCAAGCATAAGCTTGCAACCTTGCCGGATGCAAGGCACTGAGGCGAGACTTGGACAACTCTGGGAACCCGGCGGAACAAAAGGCGCGCCAATTTCCCCGCTACCCGGCGGACCTTCGCTTGGCGGTGAAGGTGTTTCGTAAGGGAGAAACCCTTTCGCTTTGGGGACGGTCGAATGAACTCGCCCAAGATGGAGTCGGCGGAACTTTGACCGGCCCGCTTGAACCAGGTGAAGTGGTGTCGCTGGAGTTCACTGTCCCGTTAGTCGTGCAGCCGCTAAAGCTGCGGGCGGTGGTGCGGTACCGCTCAGGATTGCGTCATGGATTCGAGTTTCTTGCTTTGACTGACAAACAGCGGGACGCGCTCCGCCGGGCTTGCGAGATGCTCTCCAACAGCGCTTGACGCGCGGCTCCTCGCCGCCCTGAAAAAGCTGCAATGCAAGAAAGAGGACACGATGTGTGTCCCCTTCCTCGCCCGGCCCCACTCAGTTAATCGTGACGGTTATCACTTGTGAGTGCTGGAGTGCCCCGGATTGACCGGTCACCATGACGCTGACATTTTGAGCAGCGGCCGTCTGGTGACTCGAATTCGAACTCGAACCGCCTCCGCAGCCGATCGTCAGCAGACAGACGAGAAGCAGTCCCAGCCCGCCGATCAGAGCGCCATTTCTCCACTTGCGAAGGACTCGCCGCTTGGGCAAGACCATGCCGATCAAACCCAACCCCGATAGCGGCAGCCACATCGCCATGGGGGCTATGTAGCCGGCAGGCGGCGCGGTTGAGGAAGCCGAAATGGTGAGAGTCGACGATGTAGTGCTCGATCCTGGAGTGATCGTGGACGGAGACAACGAGCACGTAACTCCAGACGGGCTGGTGCAAGTGAGCGAAATTGGGCTGCCGAATCCACCCACCGCGGTGGCGCCGACAGTAATACTGGTCGCCTGCCCCGATGACACAGTTGCGCTCTGCGCCGAAACCGTCAGCGAAAAATTGGCATTCGAACCGGTGGACGCCGGCGTCAGCGTCGCAAACAATCCCTGCGTTTGGTCGCTTCCTCCGGCGGTGAAATAAAGCGTGTTGGGATCGCCCGTTCCCCCCTGGCCAAAAACCATGTCCCACAGTCCGGCATTGATGATGGGGTGGTTGTTTACGTCTGAGACTTGCCCGAGCAACTTCCCGCTCTTTGGGTCAAACGCATTCATTGCTCCATCTCCGAAGTTGCCGACGAGAATCGCACTGGAAAACGCTCCGAACGACGCCGGAGTCTCGACCACCCCCCAAGGCGCATTCAAGTTTCCGCCGGAAGCGAAGGTCTCAACAAAGTTGCCGTCCAGGTCGAACACGTCGACTCTGCCGCTGCCCGCGCCAGGAGTCGGATCGTGCTTGGCGGCGTCCTGCATTGCATAGGCAATGTAAACCTGGCTGCCGATGACGTGAATGCCGTGGGGTGCAAATCCCTCAGGCAGATTCGGATCGGTAAACGATCCCGCCAGCGATGCGGGATTGAAGCTTCGATCGAACACATCCACCGCTCCGCTGCGAAAGTTGGCAGCTAGGAGGAAGGTTCCCGAATTGTTCGAGATCAAAGCCAGCCCTTTGTACACCGCCCCGTTGGGTGAGTTGTCCACGACAGTCACCGCGTTGTTCCCGCCAGTCCAGTTGGCGATGATGCCGTCTTCGGTGTCGAAGATGAAAGCGCCGCCGTTGAAATAGCTGCTGCTGTTGGCGACCGTCCCGGTCGGGCATCCCGGACTGCAGGGGTTGACCTTCGCGCTGGGGATGCCGACCACCAGCGATTGCTTGTTGCCTTGCGCATCGTAGAGCGTGGAAGTGCCGCCATTGTTATTGGCGATCCAAAACGGGTTCCCCGGGAGAAACGAGATCCCCCAGGGATTAGAAAGTTGCGAGTCGGTGTGGTTGGCCACGCCCGCCACGTTCGCTACAAGATTGGTCTGCACATAGCCGGCTTGCTGGGCCAGCAGAGCTGATGGCGTGCCGAACGCCAGAAGCAAACTAAGCAAAATCGTGATGTTCTTCATATACTTGTCTCCTTTGGCGGAGTGCTGCGGACTGGCTTTAGTTTTTGTGCATTGCGCTGTAATGCGCTTCCAGTTGGCAATCCGCTTACATTCACGAGACTACGTAACGGCTCCAGGCGAGGTGTCATGGGTGGGTCTGCGGCAAGTAAAAGGTTCGAGGCGAATTGTTGACAAGTGTTGCAGGGCCGCGGCCACTCTGGGCCGCGCTGTCCTTAGCAAGTTAAAATGTCCGCTTTTTGAAGCAAGTGAAATGTCCGGTTGAGTCATAGGGACGGCCTCACTGAGGCTGCCGTGGGGTTGGTTTTGGGGGATGGGGTTGCAGGGGAAGGGGGCA
>Ga0326727_10024168_pt1 | contig 11522 bp, 12 predicted proteins | sample MB2enrmetagenome_FD_207643 | JGI IMG/M metagenome (GOLD analysis project Ga0326727, IMG submission 207643) | Lab enriched peat soil microbial communities from McLean, Ithaca, NY, United States - MB29MY | ecosystem: Environmental > Terrestrial > Soil > Wetlands > Peat | place: USA: New York... | reverse complement strand
GGGCTTTGCCTCCACCCCAAGTTTCCGGGTCGAGGGCACTACCGGTGAGTCAGGAGCGGACGTATCCTAGGACCATCCTTGTTGGGAGCACTACGGTTTCCGGCGGCCAATGCCCCGATGCTGGATCTGGGGGCCCACCAACTCACTTCCGCAAAAGGACTCTCCGGAGGAAGGAGCAGCTTATCCTGCGAAGCAATGCTTACCGGTGGGTTACCAAGCCTACGCCTCGACCATGAAGGGAGGGTTGCGTGGCCAACGCTTAATCAGTATCTGGAGCCAGGATTCCTCAGCTCATGGGAATCAGTCGATAGCGTGCGTCTCCCTCCCCCCACGAGAGTCCGTGAAGCACGGTCTCCGGTCGGATCCCACTGAGGAAGAGCCGGCCGTGACTCGAATCGGCGTGCAAGAAGGTCTCGGCGTGCCCTTGAACCGTCATCGCGAGAGGGTCTCCGACTCGTGCGACCGCAACGCCGTGAAAGCCTGGAAGCTGAGCGTAACGGGCCACGATGAGCGGGAAGGTCGCGGTGTCGTACTGGACTCCCGTCACCGCGGCGACCGCGCGAAGTCCATCGAAGGATAACACGTACAACGCAGGCTTCCGAACTTCTGTATCCCGCAAGAACTGAACCACATCGTCAAAGGCCGGTACCACGCGGGCCGCTCTATCGGACGAAGCCCGCCGGGGTTTCGCGCGGCGGAGTGGGAAGAGTACTTTCTTCAGGAGAGGATTTGTCTCCACCCCACCCGCGCTTAGAATCCGAAGATTACATTCGAGGGTTTTTGAGGGCACCCATTGAAGGAGAACGCTTACGACCTCCTCCGGCAGGCGAGTCGGCATCGGAACCAAGACGACCCGGCCGCCTGCCAAGAGGGTGTGAGCGACGAGCGGGGTAGTGATGGCGGGCTCAAAGTAATCCGGGATAGCTGGGCCGAGTTCGATCGAGGTCATGGCGCCCATTTGTAGCCATCCGAACACCTTTGCGTAGGCCGTAGACCCTGGCCACAAGAAACCCGGCCTATCGATTGGAGCATTGTCTGGTGGGCCGATGGGCGGCCGGAAGTTGGGTGGGAGGGGCATGGCACAGCGGAACCGTCCCTCCGCCAGGCTGTAGGGATACTCCGGGGTGGCTATCGGAACCCCCCGAAGCTTCCGCAGGGTCAATAACCGAATTCGCCCATTCGGCGTTGGCTCGTATCCCGTCTCGACGACACCGTCTACCCCCGAGACGGCCGTGGCAGATGGCACGCTTTCGGCGAGGATGATCAAATGCGTGGCCGTCCCCTCAAGAGCGGAACGCAGAGCCTGAATCTCTCGTTCATCGGCGTTCGCAAACGCGTCTCCACCCTGGGCGGGGTCGGCGTTTCCCGTGTCATTGGCCGTCCAATGATCGACCACGATGTAGGTGTGACCGACAGGGGAGAGCCGTCGCAGGATGGTCTCCACCCAGGGCGGTCTGTCCGTCCTCCTCTCATCGCCGAATGGGCCAGCGGCAAGGACATGCCCGGGGAGGGTACCGTTGGAAGGCATCCTCGCTTGGCATCCTCCGCCCATTGTTACGTGGAGAATCTGAGTGGTTGGATTACGCCGAATGAACTCTGAAAGTCGGTCGTCGAGCCCTTCTCCCGCTGGGGTAACCAGGATGAGGTGGCCCTCCAACCGTTCCAAGAGCTCAACGGAAAGGGTGGTCTTCCCGGACCCAGCCGGGCCCCGGACAAGTAGCACATGGCGCCCTGGCAGGGTGAGGAATTCTCGCAGCTCTCGGGGAAGTTCCGGCGCCTGGAAGTTAAGTGTCGGTTGGTCTGGCAAATCTGCCGCTGCCGCCGTGGTAGAACTGGGAATCCGTTCGACCATCCTCATCCCATCGAGCGCGCTGAGGCTATTTGTAACCTCTGTGGGAGTGTCCTATCCGGTACGGGACTGTGCTCGGAGTGTTGGCACATCTCGCGAGGGTGACCCGAGGAGAGCTTATCATCTAGTACGTGGCAACATGTATCGCGGGTCGTACTTCCTGCGATAGACCTGCGGGCCTTGGTCCATCACCTAGAATGCACGGTGGCGGGAATTCGATTCCATGTCAGACCTCGCACCTTCGCAAGTCGCGGGCAAGTACTTCATGGAGGCGCACGCGCTGTTCATCTGGGGACCGACCCGGACCCTGGTGAATCGAGTGGTACGTATACTTGCCGAGAGGTTCGATCGGGAATTCCTCCATATCGGACTCCTGGAACCCGATGGCCCAATAGTTGTCGATTCGTGCTTCGCCGACCTAACCGGCGAAAGGAGCTTTCCGGTGTGGAACGCCAGGGGTTTCCTTCCGGATCCTTCCACTAGGAATTTGTCAGCCCTAGTCGCCCATGGGTCGAGTACCGGGCCGGACGAGGACATTGATGCCCTCTTACTTCCCCAAGAGCTTCGGATGTTGGTCCAAAACCTATCAGGGCATGACGGCATTCGAGCTATTGCGATCACCGACTCCGATAGAATAGGACCACTCGCTGGCGACACGGTACGGGCGTTCGGAGAGGTCGACCGGTTCCTGAAATCGGTGGGCATTTCCCTCATTGTAGGACACTGCGGACCTTCAGTCCCGAACGGAGAACTGTCGGTTGCGTTCGACTGCATTCTGAGCGTCTCCCCTAATGGGATTACTCCGAAGATGGCCGTAGTCACCAATGAACGGGGCACGAAGGGGTTTCTACTCCCGACCAACACAACTCAAACGGTTGAATCGCTAGAGCGTCTCATTCTGACTTGACCAACTGCGGTTCAACCTGAAAGGTTCGACTGGAAGTCGCCGGATTCGTAAATCCAGGAAAGGTCGCTCTTTCTGCAAATGGAAGGGACGCACAGCCGCCGGACCCCACTCAGAACCGGGGTTTCATAGAGCAAGGCGGGGAGAAGTTGACGAGGCGCACGCGAATCGTCTGTCCAAACACGTTGGCTCGTGCCAGCGTGGCTGCTAACTCGCTTGCACCCATTGGGGGATGCCTAAGTGCGTTGGCACTCCCTTTCAACGAGCGGCCTCGGTAGACTTCCCACTAATCCGTGGCGACATCCCCGCCTTGGTGGATGAGGGACCGAGTTCATGACCGATGGATTGACTTTCCTCTCCCCACCGACGGTGGCGGCTCGCTGGTCGGGAGCTGGTTGAGGACCGGCGGAAGGCTCAGCAGTGCCCCCTTGGCTCGCTCGTTGAGGGGTCCGGCGGAAAGAGCATCCCCTATTCCGGAGCCGGGGCGCGTACCCTGCGAAGCCGGCGTTCTATACCCGGCAAGCGATCGCGGACGAAAGCCCAGACCATTGCCGGGTCGGGGCGCATGTACTCGTGAAGGATCCGGGTCCTCAGTAGACGAAGATCTGCCCATGGGACCAATGGATTCGCCCTCTTCAGGCGCTGAGACGCTTGATCGGCCGACTCCGACAGGTGTTCCAAGTGGTGAACGACCAGCTCGCGCGTATCGTAGTCCGAGAAGAACACATCTCGTCCCCGAGCGACGTAACCCTTCGTGCGCTCGATTGCTTCGAGCATCTCGTTCAGTCTAAGCTCGTCCTCGGTGGTCATAGAGGAGAGGCCTCGTAGAGCACCTGGGGACGAACGAGGGGGTGAAGCCCTGCCTCGGTCACAACGTCGACCCTCCGTCCGAGGATTCTGGCGAGGTCGTGCTCCAAGTGCAACTGATCGAAAAGGTCGCCCCCCTCCCGGAAGCGCACGAGCAGGTCAACGTCGCTCTCCGACGTGGCCTGTCCCCGGCCTACCGATCCGAACACCCGAACCTCGGTTGCCCCGTAACGGCGAGCCGTGCGGAGAACCGCGTCTCGGTGCCGTCCGATTACTTCGGCGATCCCCAACCCGGTCCTCCGGCCTAGAGATTTCCGAATCTTCGGTCGATCCCAGCGCGCGGACTTACACCGTGGACAGATGCGAACGACGGGGCGGGATGGTCGCCAGGCGTAGGCGCACCGATGGCAGCAAAGGACAGGGATGTCAATCACCTGCATCGAGCCGCCTCTGGTCAAGGTGAGCAGACGGGCGGACAAATAGTTTACTTCAAGGTAGGATTGGCGGATGGACAAGCTTGACCCGGCGCAGGGTTGTCCAAGCGTGCCTGGATACCCTGGGCGGCGGACTGTTCGCGCATGGACATCTCCATCGAGGTGCTATGAGGTTTGCAACTATTGTGAGTGCTTGCTCTGTGGCATGGAGTACGTGCTCTAGGCATGAACCAACCTTTCCAGTGTGTAACTTCTTCCAGATGGTGGCTTGATACGGTCGGAGATTATACGAGGTGCCATGGCCGTGGAAGCCACACCCCAAGGCCCGCAGAAGAATGGCAACGCCAAACAGGTCTTTGCCCGCTTCTTTCTCCAGCGTGGCGACGCGCTCGCGACCATAGTCGTCCTCGCGTCTGGTCTAGGGATAGGGGTGCTCACTCTGGCTCTCCTACCAAATCTCAAGGGGGTCGGACTAGTCGGATTGGAGACCTTCTTTGTCGTCTCGATCGCAGGGGTTTTCGGATCCGAGGGGCAACGGCTCGACCAAGGTCAAATCCGCCGTGGAGTCGTCGCTGCCTGGGTGGCTGCCTTCTTTGCGCTACTCGCCGTTGGAAACGGCATCCAGACTTCGGGTTCGGTGATCGCAACAACGCTCAGCCAGTACTGGTGGGCTTTTACTCTAGTGTTCACAACTTACATTGCGGGCCGGAGTGCCGAGACGATCACAACAACCCTGAAGCCGTCAGGGTCGAACGGTTCGACGGGCGACAAGAACAAGACTCCCCCCAGTGCCACCAGGGTGGCCACCCTTCCGAGTACCACGGGCCCAAGCGTTCTCCCGGCAACCAAGATATCCGACACCGTCCCGGATTCCGGAACGGAGACATAGCGCGGGCCTCTTCGGGTGGGCGGAGGGTCTGTTCTACCTAATGGCGGAATCAGCTCGTCGAACGGAATGAGGGCAGGACGAGATTCCGCTGGCCCTTATTCAGGGCAGAGGTTTGCTAGCGTAGGGCGGAGCGCAGTTGAGACGGCACTCGTGGGGCACGCGTCCAAGTGTGCTCGCATATATTCAGGAATGGGTCAAGGGGGGGTTGTACGTTCGGGGGGTATTCTCCTCGGGGGGGGAGCCCGGGGCTAGGGGGTCACCCGGCAAACGGTCGGCGTCGCATCTGTAGCACCGACGCGAAGACCGTGAGCGAGACGAATGCTCCCAGAACTACGTAGAGGACCGTGACCCAGAGGGGAAGACCGCCCCCAACCTCGAGGCCCGGCTGAGTGCTAATCATCAGCCGGAGCGCTGCTCCCGCCGCCCCGAGTGCCCCCGCTCCGGCGAATCCCACACGATCCGTCGCCAGCTCAGGGAGATGCAAAGCAGGGTGAGCACGACGATCGGCGTGACCAACGCTAGGGCGAGGTACCGAACATCGTATGGCGTGCTGACGAGGGTAACCGCTAGGGCGGCGAGAATCGCTACCAAGAATGCGAGTGGAAGGGCGAGAGCTGCCCGCATCAGAGTGCTGAGCGGTTCCTCCCGTAGCGTATGCCAGTCGTCGATCAATGGCCGGTCGTAATGCGGACCGACTCCTAAAGCTCACCTTCGGGAAGGCTCATCCGGGGGTCACCCATGCTACTCAGAACCAGTGGAGTGCCTACCCTCCGTCAGCGAGGCAAACGAGGCGCCCGACTTGCTCTGCGTTTGGCCCGGCGGTGCATCCACGGAACGTATGAGATTCCGATGATGAGTCCGTCTCCCGTCTGCAACCGGACGACTCTCTGGCCCCACGGGTCGGTTCGAGGGGGGTGCAAGAGGATGTATCCCTTGGACGTGAGTTCGGAGGCCGCCTTGGAAACGCTCCCCGGACTGCTCACCTCGAACTCAATGAACATTTGAGGGACTCGATGACCGGCTGGCCACCGATTGCGGCCAAAGCAGACTCGCGCCGCTTCCGTAAGGGGCCATACACCAAAGTACTTGCTTCCCTCGAGCTTCTGACTGAACAGAAAGTCGCTCCCCTCCCCCCGCTCCAGGGGCAGCTTGAGCGCGCCGCGGAAGAAACGTTGACCCTCAGATCGGCTACGGGTGATTACTCCGATGCTGCCGATGAAACAAATCCGCACAGCTCGCTTCCGCGTCCCAAGAAGTCGCTTGCCCTAAGAACGCTTACGGAATCTGGGTTCTCCTCAATACGGGGGAAGGAAGGGGTTGACCACGCACCGGCCACGACCTCAGATCGCGACTAACCCTTCCGCTCCCGAGGGGAGTCCACCGGTGGTCTGGACCCAGGTGAGGGTCCCGTTGGAATGAATCCAGAACGCCTCAATGTCCTGCGCTCCCGCGTTGTAGACGTAGAGCAAGTGGGCGCCGAGCGCAATGGCCACATCGTTCGGGCCCGATCCGGTCGACGCGGCGATCGACTGGAGCAGGGTGATCTTCCCCGAGCTCCCGATGGCGTAGCTGGATATCGAGTTGCTGTGTCCGTTGCTGGTGTAGGCGTAAAGGCCCCCGCCGGTGACTGCGACCCAGCAAGGAGCGGTCTGCAGGTCGGCAATCGAGCTGCTCCGGACCTTCAGGCCCCCCGAGTGGGAAACGGCGTACGATGAGAGGCTGTCGGAGGCCGCCTCACTGACGATGAGCTGGCCGCTCGGGCCGAAGGCGAACCCGTAGGGCGTCGAGCCCTGAGAGGTGTGCGTGATCGGGCCCGAAGCCACGCCCCGGGAATTCACCGTGTAGGTGTCGATGACGTTGGTGCTCTTCTCCGTGACCGCCAGCACGGTCCCCGCCGGGTTGAAGGAGATCTGAGCCGCGCCGGTCGACCCCGTCGTGCTCAGAGCCTGGGTGGAGCCCGCGATGGGATTCAGTTTCCCGTTCGCCGTAAGCCAGAAACCCGCGATGCTCCCCTGGCTGGTCGCGCTACCGTCGTTGAGAACGTACACCCAGTGTCCCGATACGGTTACACTCACCGGGAGGATGCCACCGGAGGAAACCACGTTCGTCAGGTTGAGCGTGACAGATCCCCCGCTCGATCCGACGCGGAACGCGGAAACCTGGTCGCTCCCCGCATCGACCGCCAAGAGCCAATGACGGTCCGAAGAGATGGCCAGGCTCCCCTGATCGGCCAGGCTCGAACCGGTTCCGTTTCCGCCGGTCGAGTAGTTCGCGACCCACGTCAACCCGCCCGTACTGCTGCGGTCGTACACCGCCACTTGGTTCCCGTTCACGGCATTCGTTTGGATGAACACCGCCGAGGCTCCCGTGGTCGACGCCGACACGGTTGCAGCGTGGGTCGAGGGCAAGGCGAATACGGCGAGGGCTAACACCGAGACGAGCAAGGCCGCTCCGAGCGCTCTCATAGTGGTCGGGCCACCTCGCGGGGATTACATTCGTTTTTTTCAGTTTCTGTTCCAATTCTGGTCCGGATTCATTCCGAGTCGAGTTCGAAAGCACTCACGAACCGACTTTGCACTCCCGAGACCACGAAGCAGAGCTTACTGCGAACGGACCGTATGTCCTCGAACGATTGGACTTCGCGCCACCTCGGCGTATCACATTCGACCGTGAGGGCCCATGCTAGGATTCCTGGGCGGCTCTACTTGTAAGCCGTCCAGGCGATGGCGGACAGTCCAGCGGCCTCCGAGACCCCGATACCGAACAGATACGGAGAAAGCGAGTCGGGAATCAACGGCATCGTCATCAGGTAAGAGTAGACCACGAGGACGCTTTGGACCAGGAACGCTCCCGCGAACGCGACCAGGGCGAGGCTGAATGCGGCCCGAGTTTGGGAGTAGATCCTTCGGTAGAGCGCGAAAAGCGTGATCGTCAGTCCGATGTTCACGACCCCAAGGGTCACGCTAGCGTCCATGAGCAGACTCGTCAAATCGCACTTCCTTTGAACGGGTTCTCAAGGCGAGAGCTCCGGCGCCCGGGTTTGGAGGTAGGCGCGCCCTGAATCTCGGAGACCATTTCGTAATGTGCGCTGAGCTCAGGAGCCAGCTCGTATGGAGCGGCGTACTTGTTTCCTACGGGGCGCCGGACCAGACCATTTTGCTCGAGGATGCGCAGGTGGTGGCGTATGGTGCGATAATCGACCCCCAAGGCAAGGGCCAGCTGGTTGGGGTTGTGGGGGGAAATTCGCAACAGCTCAAGGATCCGGATCCTGCTGGGGCCCCCTCTCGTCCCCGCGAGGAGATACCACAGGAGGGACCGATATCCCGCGTTCAATGCGTAGTTCCGAATCGGAAGTAGTATTTGTACCCCGCATCGAATTTGCGACCCGAAGGAGCATCCGCGCCCGTCTCAATCAGTTACGGAGGGATATCTGGGTCCTGCTGCGAAGGGATCGAGATTCAGCAGGTTCGCTTCTTCAGCCAAGGGGAGGGACGCACAGCCCACGGACCCTAATCAGAACCGGGGCGTCCTGGTGCATGGCGGCGAGAACTTGAGAAGGCGCTTACAGAACTCTTGACCAGACACCTTGTCTCGTGCAAGATGGGGTTCTAACGAGCTTGAACGCACTGGAAGTTTGGGTTCGTAGTCAGCGGGTAGATTCCTTAGGAGCCGCCAAGATTCCAGAAGGGGGCGTAAATTGACTGGAAAGGGAAAACGCAGCTGGGATAGCACCGGACTTGCGGTCCTTCGAACGGCGGATTTTGAAGCCGCGCATCTGAGACGCGCCGGGACCTACGCGGTTTGCCTTGGGGCTACTTGGTGTCCCCCGACGCGTCGCTTCGTCGCCAAGTTCGTCGTCCGAAATGGACGACTTGCGGCTAAGCTCGCGATTGCAGATATAACTGAGGTGGATGACCCGCTATGGGACACGTTCCAGATCAAGATTACACCGACGATGGTAGTGTTCCTGGACGGTACCACAGTAGGCAGGTTAGAAGGCCGACGGTTCCTAGGTCTCAGGGACTCGGACTCGGACCGACTATCGGATTTTGTGGGAAGACTCGACAACGCCAAACCCCCCGTCGCATCCGCCGCACCCTAAGGTCGAAGCTAGGTCGATTGGACGAACTCCTTCGTCCGATATGACCAAAGCGAGTCCTTTCCTCAGTATCGCGCCCAACCTACGTGACCTCCGTTCGCGCGGGGGAGTCAATCTTATCCATTGCCGGACATCCCGGCTCACTGCGAGGTTATTCGAATGTCGGGATGGTACAAGATTGCGGATGCCAAAGAGCTCCCCCTAGGGACAATGAAGGGTACCGAGGTGTCAGGTACGAAGGTCGTCGTCGTGCACGGGCCTTCAGGAATTCGTGCGTTTGAGGATCGATGCGGACATATGTCAGCCCCAATGAGCATCGGATCGTTCAAGTCCGGAGTACTCAAGTGCGCACTCCATGCCGCGGTCTTCGACGCCGAGACTGGTGCAGTCCGGGGGCAACCACAGATGCACATGCCCTCGGTACAGCTACCCCCGGAAATGATGCAAGCCATGGCACAGATGGGGCAGATCATGGCCCAGATTCGTTGCGAGCCTCTCCGGCCGTACCCGGTCGCCGTGGAAAACGGCCAAGTGATGGTCTACGTTTGAGGGGTAGGGTTCCTTAGTCCCTGGACCAGGGAAGAGCCGGCCCAGCATGGGGGCACCGGCTCCGTAAGAAGCCCGGTCCGGTTACGATCGGCCATCGCACCCGCGCGTCACACCGCCTAAGTCCATCCCCATCGAGCTCACGCCAGAGATGTGACCCAAGGATTGCATTCCCAAGCGCGGATTGGGTGCAGGAGAGAGTGTCACCCCTGACGACACACTCTTTCGGCGGGCGGGGGTGGGTGCACTGACCCGGGCGGCAGGTCCCCGTTGGGTCGGGCGAGTTAATGCGATTCCAAATCAGACGCGGAAGCGCTAGAGCCGGACTGGCCGGTCGAGAAGCGTATCTACAGGATCGGACATTGGCAGGCATGCGAGTTCTGCCTGAGTTGTTCACATTGACCATCGCTTGTGCGGTTCTGATTGGCGCCGCTTCCATCGGACTTTCGAACAACCTGCAATCCCCGTTGGCCCTGTCGGCTCAAGGAGTCGCTTCGGTTCCAACTGCCCCTCTAGGCATGGAAGTACCCTCTGGTGCCAGCAAAGTGGTCATTCCCTTCACACAGCAGCCCTTGTCGTCTCCTCTGGTCGCCTACATCAACGCGACGCCCACGAGTGGCTACGCCCCCTTGACAGTGTCCTTTGCCGGCTCGGCTTCTGGGGGAACGCCGCCTTACTACTACAACTGGCAGTTCATTGGGTTCACTCTGCCGGGCCAGTATGTCAATCAAACCTTTACGGAGGCCACCGACTACCCGATTACCTTGATGGTTTCCGACTCGGCGTCAGGGTTCGCTGAAGCCAACATCACGATCCACGTCGAAGCCGTGCCGTTCACGATCGACCCAACCGCCTCGCCCAACAACGGCTTGACACCACTTGCGGTAACCTTCAACGCCAACCCCACCGGCGGAGCTGTACCATACAGTTGGAATTGGTACATCGCGAATTCGGACTATCCGATCACGACCGAGTCGTTCAGTCATACCTTCACGACAGCAGGTTTCTTCCCCGTCCAACTCGAGGCCTTCGCTAGCGGAAGTCAGCAGAGAGCCTCTGGTTGGGCGAACGTAACAGTGGATAGTTCCGTCCCATTGTCCGCTAACCTCTCGGTCTCCCCGCTACTAGGTGTCGCACCGTTGACTGTGACCGCCTCGGGCTCTGGGGCGAATGCCGATCCACCTTACTCCTACTCTTGGACATTCGGCGACGGTACAAATGCCGTCGGAGCTACCATCACTCATACCTACGACCAGCCCGGGTCCTACGACATCGTTCTTACCGTGACCGACTCGGAGGGGCACACCGCGACCTCTTCCGAGATGGTTCGGGCAATCGAGGTACTGAAGGGCACGGCGATGGCCACACCTGCGAATGCCAGCAGTGGTACCGTAATCTCGTTCTCAGGCACCGCCTCCGGCGGCGTCCCTCCCTACGCGTACACATGGAGCTTCGGTGATGGAACCGGATCTACCGGGCAGAACGTATCCCATTCTTACTCGGTCGCGGGGAACTACACTGTGGTCTTTTGCGTGAACGACAGCGCGAGAGAAATGGCCTGCGGGGGACACACGTTGGTAATCTCGGCGAGTGCGGGTGCATTGACCTTGATCCCCGGGCTCTCCGCTACCGAAGGGTTTCTGCTGATTGGCGCCCTGGCCGCGGTGGTTGTCATTGTGGGCGTTATCCTGACAGTGCGACGTCGGAGAGCTGCCCCGGTGGGCCCACCCGCGCAGGCAGAGGCTCCCGGAGAGGGTGAGCCACCGACCGCGCCATAGTCGCACAGCTAGTGGGGCGGCCGGGAAAGTTGTCTGACCTCGGGACCGGAAGTACTATCCCGGGGAGCGTCTTCCCCGGTGCATGGTCATCCGAGTTCGCGACCTGATCAACGAAGAGGGGAGCAAGCTCCGCGGCATCGTCCGTCACGGACAGGAAGCCATCGAAGTCAAGCGCGCTCAGGTGATCCTGGCGAGCGCTCAGGGGTTCTCTCCTCC
>Ga0326727_10024167_pt1 | contig 11522 bp, 7 predicted proteins | sample MB2enrmetagenome_FD_207643 | JGI IMG/M metagenome (GOLD analysis project Ga0326727, IMG submission 207643) | Lab enriched peat soil microbial communities from McLean, Ithaca, NY, United States - MB29MY | ecosystem: Environmental > Terrestrial > Soil > Wetlands > Peat | place: USA: New York... | reverse complement strand
GATGTGGAAGCAGAGAATCGAGGAGCCGCTCAGCCGGGCAAGCTGCACCACGCCGGGCTTGGCGACAAAGCGGGGGCCGCGCGGTCCGTCGGGAGTGACGGCGGCCTCCTTGCCCTGGCGCAGCGTCCGCACCATTTCCACCAGGACGCGCGCGGCTCCCCGGCTGCTGGAGCCGCGCGCCGTCGAGTAGCCGTGCGCGTGAATGACCCGGGAAATGAATTCACCGTCAAAATTCTGGCTGACCATCACCACCATGCCCCGCCGGCGCCAATACCAGACGGCGGGAAAAATCTCGCGATGCCAGAAGGTGACGATAAAGCTCTTGCCGCGCCGCACCGCATCTTCATAGTTCTGCTTGCCATAGACTTCCCAGCGCAGGCTGCGGCCAATCATGAATACCACCAGATAACCCAGCCAGGTGGCGAGAAAAAGCTGCACCCGCTGCCCGAAGGTAAAGGTGCGCGGGCTGGCCTTTAAAAGGAGATGGGGATTCTCCGCCGCCGGCCCGCCAGCCTCCATCAGCCCCCGGGTTTTCCCGTTTTGATCGGTCATGGAATAGGAGTGGCTACTATTGCACGCCCCATTATAACAGCCCCCACCCCGGGGAGACGTTGCCCGGCGGCGGAGGGCGGTTGAAAGATCGTAGCGCCCCGATGCATCGGGGCGGCTCTTGACCTGCAAAATCCCCAAATCATCACGACGAAGGGCGGCTCCATCATGTCGCCCGATTCGTGCCAATTGCCCGCTAAGAACTATCCCAGACCTGACACCATTGGGGTGAGTTTTTCGAGCAACATATCATGGCAACATCAGGGGCGAGGTTCACGGGAAGAGCCGCGGACCTCAAAGACGGAGGTCCGCGCTACAGACTACGACTTCACGATGGCGCAGATTCACGTGACGGCTGGTCAGCGGCAGGGGTTGCCAGGTCCCGCCGGCGTATGCGCCCCAGCACCATGCGCATGGCAAAATACGCGGCTCCGGAAACCCACAGGATGGTCCAATAGAGATGTCCGTCGAGCTTCCAGGCGAAGAGGAAACCGTTGGCGGCGAAAGTCCACAACCACGCTTCGCTCAGGAAAGCCGGGGCCCATCGGGGTTGCAAGCCGCTGGAGGGCAGGCGCGGCCGCAGCGACGGCCAAAGGCGGGGAACGGCCCGGGCAAAGGCGTGATACGCTTCACCCTGGACTTGACCCAGCGCCGCTTCTTCGCGTCCAATCAAGCGCATCATGATGAGCGATTCTCCCAGGATGATGACCACTGCCCCCGCCCGGCTGGCCAACATCGCGAGGCCAGCCGCAACCAACAGACCCCCGAGATAAAGGGGATTGCGAACGTGGCGATACGGCCCGTCGGCAACCAGTTTCTCCGTGTGCAATTCACCATCGTGCACGACGTCCGTACGCAGATAAGCGCCCGCCCAGGTGCGAATCCACGCCGCGGCGGTCACCAGCGCCGCCGACAGGACGAACGAACCCTGCATCACGTGCCGGGCGGCCAGAGAATCCAGATGAGGATCGCTCCGGCGGAAAAGCCAGGCCACCAGCGCTTCGGTCACGTTCAGGTGGTCGAACCGGTACAACCCGAAGCCCACAAAATAGACGAGGCAGATGAACCAGAAGCGGTAACGGAATTCAAACTCGGTCGAGCGCATAGCAAACTCCTCTGATCAACTGCGGACCATCCCTCTCTATCCTCGCTTCTATTCTGCCACTATTTTCGCCGCGGCAGGAGACACCCGGCAGTTTGAACAGTCAAGGCCCGTGCGACCACGGCTCTTACCAACTGTCCAGAGAGGCCTGACAAATTCAACCCTAAATGCTGACAATTCGACCCAGTGTTAACATTATAATTTACTAATCTGATATATTTTGATATCCGTCATTGTATTGTCAGGTTATACGTAGTACCAATGGGGCGAGCCGGGAAATCTTTGGTCCCGGCCGAGGGCTAAGGAATTGTCAGGCTCCCTCTGTCCACGGCGAGGCCGCTCGATATTATATTTTGCACGCCGATATGGTCTTTGTGTCCACCGAATCGAACCGAAACCGAGGGTTGAGGGAAGCCGGACGATGCGCGTCCTGCGCTGGTGATTGTGCGTCATGGGCATTAGGGCCCTTAAGAGTCAAGGACTCTGGGGAGGAGAAGTTTCATGAAAAAGCTCGTTCTGTCATCGTTGTTCTTGGCGCTTGTGTGGGTTTGGGGTGGTAGCACCGCGCAGGCAACCGTATCCCTCACGCTGACCCCGTCGGCTTCCACGGTAGCTTTGGCGGGCACTATGACCTTGACGGCCACCGTAACCGGCACGACCACCACTGGCCTGAACTGGTACGTCAATGGAGTTCAAAACGGCAGCGCGGCGCAAGGCATGTTCACCGCCTGCACCACCGTGGCGCCCCTGACCTGCAAATACACGGCACCCTCTGTGGACGTCCCGAACCCGAATCCCGTGACTTTCGAGATTGTCAGCCAGGCAGACACTGCCGTCACCAGGACGACCACAGCGACCGTGACCGACCCCATTGCCGTTACCCTCAGCCCTACCAGTGAGAGTCTGGCGCTTAGTGGCACGCAAGTCTTCACCGCCACGATTACCGGAACCAACGGCAACGCCGCCCTGAACTGGTACGTCAACGGCGTTCTGAATGGCAGCACAGCCCAAGGCAAGCTGAGCGCCTGCACCACCACGGCGCCCCTGACCTGTACTTACACGGCGCCCCCCATTGATGTCCCCAGCCCCAATCCGGCCGTCGTTAAGGTGGCGAGCGCCGCCGACCCCGGCAAATACAAGACCGCCAACGTGACGGTGACCGACCCCATCGCCGTGACCCTCAGTCCAACAAGTGAGAGCCTGGCGCTCAGCGGCACGCAAGTCTTCACCGCCACGATTACCGGAACCAACGGCAACGCCGCCCTGAACTGGTACGTCAACGGAATGAAGAATGGCAACTCGACGCAGGGCACGCTGACCGCCTGCACGACTTCGGCGCCCTGGGAGTGCACTTACACGGCGCCGACAATTGATGTCCCCAACCCCAACCCGGCGGCGATTGAGGTGGCGAGCGCGGCGGACCCCGCGAAGAATAAGACCGCCGTCATGACGGTGACCGACGGCATTACGGTGACCCTCAGTCCTGCCAGTAAAACCCTGGCGCCCGGTGGCACCGAGATGTTCACCGCCACCATCAGCGGAACCACCAACACAGCGCTCATCTGGTCCGTGAATGGAGTGAAAAATGGCAACTCGACGCAGGGCACGCTGAGCGCCTGCACAACCGCGGCGCCCTGGGAGTGCACTTACACGGCGCCGTCCTCCGATATGCCCAGCCCCAATCCAGCGGTGATTGAGGTGGCGAGCGTGGCGGACCCCGGGAAGTACAAGACCGCCGACGTGACGGTGAGTACCCCCGCCTTGGCGTGCACGGATAAAGGAAGCGAGTCGCTCCTCAGCGGGCAGTACGCCTTCAGCCTGAGCGGCTATAACTCCACCGGCTACCTCGGGGTCGTTGGCTCCTTTACGGCCGATGGCACCGGCAAAATCACCGCCGGTGAAGTCGATAGCACCGGCGCCCTGGGTCTCCAATCTAAAGTCAGCATCGATACCAGTCAGAGCTCCTACTCGGTGGGCTCCAACCATCTTGGCTGCGCCACCATCGTCACGAGCTTTGGCACCTTCAACACCCGGCTCGCCATCGGGGGTATAGTCTCCATCGCGGGTACATCCTCAAGTATTGCGACCGCGGGCCGCATGGTTGAGTGGGATGCTCCCACCTCCAGCACCTATTTCGCCGGAACGGGGCAGATCCTGCAACAGACCGCTCCCTCCGCCGCGCTCAGCGGCAACTATGTTTTCGCAGTCAGCGGCACGGGTGGTAGCAGCGTCCGGCAAGCCATGGCCGGGGTGATGACCGCCAGTGGCGGTTCTTTCTCCAACGGGGAGATGGACGTCAACGAAGGCGGCACGAGCAGTAACGGTACAGGCTTGGCTGCCACTTACACCAGCAGCGATTCCTACGGGCGGTTTACCTACACCTACACAGAGCCGGCCGGATTATCGGGCATTAGCACCGTTGGCTACAAAGTGTCCGGTGCGCAGATGCTCCTCGTCGCTGGTGCAAATGCCTCACCTTCAGTCGGCCAAATGCGACTACAGACCCCGCCAACAGGCGGCTTTGGCGCTGGCTCGGTCGACGGCAACATGGTCGTTTACTGGACGGGTCTGAACGGCGGCGGAACCGGCGGGTCCGCACAGGTTGGACTGGTCAGCGGCACCGGAAACGGCTCCATAAACACTACCACTTATGAGGATGACGGGGGAACCTGGGATACTCCCGATCCTCACACGGGGACTTGTGGTTACTCGGTCAGCTCGTATGGCCGGATGACCTTCACCAGCGGCAATTGCCAGGGCGCCTTGTACCTGACTGCCGCCAACACCGCCTTCCTGCTCACTCCGGGTTCAACGGTGGGATTTGGACAGGTCGTGCCCCAGGTGGTCCCGACCGGCGGCTTCACCTCCTCCTCATTCTCCGGCACCTATTACTTTGGCAACACCGAGGTCGTCAGTTATGGTGTGGCGAGCGCCGAACAGATAGGTGTAACAATATTAACAATCACCAGCGGTAGCCCCACGCTTATCCAGGACTTCACTTCGACGACTGATGGCCAGCAAGCCGATGAGACCCAATCGGGCGGGACACTCGCGGTAAACTCCAATGGGACCTTCGAAGCTGGCGGTAAGGGATACATCAATGCCATCATGATTTCCACTTCCGAGTTCGTGAGTACCGACAACTCAAGCGCGACCTACCCCACCATATTGGTGGGCCAAAAGTAGCAATTGAATTCGCGAGAGGGGCCTTGTCCGTCACTGGCGGATAGGGCCCTTCCGCAATTCCCTTCCGGTTGATTCCTTCCTCCAGACACATCATAATAACCGCTCACGGCTCGCTTCCAGGGCTCGCGGGCTTTGGCGTTTCATAATGGTAAATTCCCGGAGGAACCATGCCTCGTATTGTTCGTTGTTCCCTGATTCAGGCTTCCAACGCCGCGCCTCCCGAAGCCTCGCTTGCTGACACCAAACAAATCATGATTGAAAAGCACTTGGGCTTCATCCATCTGGCGGCGGACGCGGGAGCGCAGATCGTTTGCTTGCAGGAAATTTTTTACGGCCCTTATTTTTGCGCGGAACAGACCACCAAATGGTATGACTTCACGGAGCCGGTGCCCGGCGGCCCCACCATTCGCCTGATGCAGGAGGAAGCGCGGAGCCATCACCTGGCCATGATCGTTCCCGTCTACGAACGCGAGCAGGAGGGGGTTTACTACAACACGGCGGCGGTGATCGCGAGCGACGGAACGTATCTCGGCAAATACCGCAAGATCCACATTCCGCACGTGGCGCCGGGCTTCTGGGAGAAGTTTTATTTCCGCCCCGGAAACCTCGGGTTCCCGGTGTTTGACCTGGGTTTCGCCAAAATCGGCGTCTACATCTGCTACGACCGCCATTTCCCCGAAGGGGCGCGCGCCTTGGGATTGAATGGGGCGGAAATTATTTTCAACCCTTCCGCCACCGTGGCGGGCCTGAGCGAATACTTGTGGAAGCTGGAGCAGCCCGCGCACGCCGTCGCCAACGGCTACTTTGTGGGCGCCATCAACCGCGTGGGCACTGAGGCGCCATGGAACATCGGCGAGTTCTATGGGTCAAGCTATTTCTGCGATCCGCGCGGGCGCATCTTCGCGCAAGCCTCCCGCGACCGCGATGAGGTGCTCACCGCCGACCTCGACCTCGACATGATCGGCGAAGTCCGCAAGACGTGGCAGTTCTACCGCGACCGGCGGCCGGATATGTATGAATTGCTGGTCAAAGCGTGAGTTCTGAAATAGTGAATAGTAAATAGTGAATAGCAAGGCGAATAGTAAATAGTGAATAGTAAATGGTGAATGGGGCGGACTCAGCCTGACTTGGTAAAGGGCGTCACTGAGCGACCCTTTTACCATTTACTATTCACTATTCACTATTTTCTTAGGATCGAACTCTTATGGCGAAAGACCCATTAACGCCAGGCAGCGTAGGTCCCGAGTCCCGGGTCCCGAGTCCCGAGTCCCGTTTTCCTGAAATTCATCCGCCGCTCGATGCGCACGCTGCGGCCATTGAAGCGAGCCGCTGCCTTTTCTGCTTTGACGCCCCGTGCACGGCGGCCTGCCCCACCCACATCGATGTGCCGCGTTTCATCAAGAAAATCTTTACCGGCAACGTGACGGGCTCGGCGCTTACGATTTTGAATTCCAACGTGCTGGGGCTGAGCTGCGCGCGCGTGTGCCCGGTGGATGTTTTGTGCGAGGGCGCGTGCGTGATGGTTCGCGAAAATTACAAGCCCATCGAGATCGGCCGCCTTCAGCGCTTCGCCATGGACCGGTTTTATGAAAATCCCGACCCCGCCTGGAGCGCCCCCACCGCCATCGCCCATGCGGAGAAAGTGGGCTGCGTGGGCGGCGGCCCTGCTTCCCTTGCTTGCGCAGCGGAACTGCGCCGCCGGGGTTATGCGGTCACGGTTATTGACAACCGTCCGCTTCCGGGCGGGCTCAACACCTACGGCGTGGCCGAATACAAACTCCGCCCGCAAGACAGCCTGCGCGAAGTGGAGATGATCCGCTCGCTGGGGGTGGATTTTCGCCAGGCGCTGGTGGGCGAGGCAGTGGGGCTGGAAGAGATCGAGCGGGAGTTTGCGCTGATCTTTCTGGGCATGGGCCTGGGCACCATGGAGCGCCTGGGCATTCCCGGCGAATCGCTGCTGGGGGTGATTGACGCGCTGCGCTTCATCGAACGCTACAAGACTTCCCCCGACTTTCGCGTGAGCGGGCGCGTGGTGGTGATTGGCGGCGGCAACACGGCCATCGACGCCGCCAACGCCGCGCGGCGCCTGGGGGCGGAGGAGGTCCACGTGTTCTACCGCCGCTCGGAACGCGAGATGCCCGCTTTCAAATCCGAGTATGACCGCTCCAAGCTGGAAGGCGTGCGCTTCCACTGGCAGGCGCTGCCCACGGAGATCATGGGCTTCGAAGGGCGCGCCGCGGCGGTGCAATTCGTGCGGACGCGTTCGGGCGCCGCGGACCGCAGCGGGCGCTCCGCCGCCCTGCCCGTGCCCGGTTCGCACTTCGAGTTTGCCTGCGACCTGGTGATTCCCGCCATCGGCCAGGCGCGCCTTGCCACTCTGCTGGAAAACACCCGCGGCATTGCCCTGAAGAACGGCCTGGTGGTGGTGGACCGCCCCACCGGCCGCACCACCAATCCACGCTACTTCGCCGGGGGCGACTGCATCAACGGCGGGCGCGAAGTGGTGGACGCCGTGGCCGACGGCAAACGCGCCGCGATCGCCATGGCGGAACAAATTGAAAAAGCAGTGAAGAGTGACGAGTGAAAAGCGGCTGGTGGTAAAGTGGCTGGTGGTTAGTAGTTAGTCGACTGCGATTAGTTTGAATCTACAGCCCTCGCCCCCTTGGGGGAGAGGGTGGCTCGCAACCGGCGCTTTCATCAGCCGGGGCGAGTCGGGTGAGGGGGTCAAAACTGTGAGTGGTGAAAACTATGGCTGATCTTTCCACCAATTTTGCCGGCATTCGATGCCCCAATCCCTTCTGGCTGGCGTCCGGCCCGCCCACCAACTGTGGCGACCAGGTGATGCGCGCCTTCGACGCGGGCTGGGGCGGCGCCGTGTGGAAAACCATCGGCGAGCCCATCGTCAACACCACCTCTCGCTACTCCTCGGTGGATTGGAATGGCCAGCGCATGATGGGGTTCAACAACATTGAGCTGATCTCCGACCGGCCGGTGGAGGCGAACCTGCGCGAGATTGCGGAAGTGAAAAAACGCTACCCGCAACACGCGGTCATCGCCTCGCTGATGGTGGAATCAAAGCGCGAAACGTGGCACGACATCGTGAAGCGCGCCGAAGACGCCGGGGCCGACGGCCTGGAACTGAATTTCGGCTGCCCGCACGGCATGAGCGAGCGCGGCATGGGTTCGGCGGTGGGCCAGGTGCCCGAGTATTCCTGCATGATCACCGAGTGGGTGAAAGAAGCGGCGCGCACCCCGGTGATGGTGAAGCTTACCCCCAACGTTACCGACATCCGCATGGTGGCGCGGGCCGCCAAGCGCGGCGGGGCGGACGCGCTCTCCGCCATCAACACCATCAACTCGATCACCGGCATCGATCTGGACACGCTCACCCCGCGGCCCGACGTGGGCGGCCATTCCTCCCACGGCGGCTACTGCGGGCCGGCCGTCAAACCCATCGCCCTGCACCTGGTGCAGCAGATTGCTTCTGACCCGGAAGTGGGCATCCCCATTTCCGGCATTGGCGGCATCGCGGGATGGCGGGAAGCGGCGGAGTTCTTCCTGCTCGGCTGCGGCACCGTGCAGGTGTGTACCGCTGCCATGCACTACGGCTATCGCATCGTGGAGGATATGATCGACGGCCTTTCCCACTGGATGGATGAGAAGGGCTTTGCCACGCTCGAGAGTTTCCGCGGCCTTTCATTGCCTCGCGTGACGGAGTGGAAGCACCTGGATTTGAACTACCGCATCGTGGCGCGCATTCATCCGGAAAAATGCATTGGCTGCGACCTCTGCTACATCGCCTGCTGGGACGGCGCGCATCAATGCATCCACCGCGAGGGTTACGCGAAACCGGAAGCGGCGGAGGCGGCCACCCGCGCCCGCATCACCGTAACGCCCATCGCCAAACTCGATTCGTTTGCCGCTTCCGACGGCAAAACGCCGCTGGAGAGGATTCCCCGCGTGGATGAGGACGAGTGCGTGGGCTGCAACCTGTGCTGGCTGGTGTGCCCGGTGCCAGGTTGCATTACCATGGATAAGGTTGAAACCGGAAAGCCGTTTGAGTCGTGGGAGCAGCGCAGCGCACGGACATGATGCTTTGCGCCTTCGCGCCATGGCGTGAGAATGTTTTCCCGTGATGGGAGCGGAAAAGCAAAACCATTTCACGCCCAGGCGCCAAGACCGAAACGTCGCGCTTGATTTTTACCTTGACAAAGGCTAGACTTGTGAGTATACAATACAATTGTCCGTGCTTCGGACGTAAAAGGCGCGCTCATGCCGAGCTGGAAAGCCTGCAACCTTCGCCATTCGCGGCGAACTCGTCACACCCCAAAACGACAAAAAGTCATCACCGGGGAACCAACTGACCTAAGAGATGTTAAAAATGTAGATCGACCCGACTATGTGTATGAAAACACAGGAACTGATGACAAAATGTCACAGAGAAATGCAGAAATTTTGGGCAATGTGACACGGATTTTGCAGAAAATTGCACTATTAAACGGGGCATTTGCCTTGAATGACGTTCCTGGGTCCTATTTTTTTACGGAATTGCCGAGTAGTCGCTACCCGGTTGTGAGAATGTCTTTGCGGCCAACGGTGAGTCGAGATGGTGCCTTTCGTTCACCCGATCACCGGCTCTCCCCATCACCCGATTGTTAAGAGGGCACATGAGCACACTGATACGAAATGGGACGGTGGTTACGGCCAAAGAAACGCGCAAGGCCGATGTGCTGATTGAGGGTGAGCGCATCAGTGCCGTTGGCCCGGGGCTTTCCGCCGGCGCGGGAGCCCGGGTGATCGACGCCACGGGCGCGTACGTGATCCCCGGCGGCATTGATGCCCACACACATCTCGATATGCCCTTCGGCGGCACCATGTCGAGCGATGATTTTGAGACGGGCACGCGCGCGGCGGCGTTTGGCGGCACCACCGCCATTGTCGATTTCGCCATCCAGTCGCGCGGCATGCGCATGCGCGACGCGTTGGACGTCTGGATGAAGAAAGCCGAGGGCCGGTCCACCATCGATTACGGCCTGCACATGATTGTGACCGACCTTGCGGGCGCGGGCCTGGAAGATATGGACGACATGGTGCGCGAAGGCGTGTCAAGCTTCAAGCTGTTCATGGCCTACCCCAACGTGCTGATGGTGGATGACGGCACGATTTTCAAGGCCATGGCGCAGACCGCCAAAAACGGCGCGCTGATCTGCATGCACGCCGAAAACGGCAGCGTGATTGACGTGATTGTGGCGCGCGCCGTGGCCGAGGGGAAGAGGGCGCCCGTTTACCACGCGCTCACCCGGCCGGTAAAGGCCGAGGCCGAGGCGGTGCACCGCTCCATTGCGCTCGCGGAAATCGCCGGCGTGCCGGTTTACATCGTGCACCTCACCTCCGAGGATGCGCTGAATGAGGTGCGCGAGGCCCGCGACCGCGGCGTTCCGGCTTTTGCTGAGACCTGTCCGCAGTACCTGCTGCTTTCCATCGAAGACCTGGCGCGCCCGGGCTTCGAAGGCGCCAAGTACGTCTTCACCCCGCCCCTGCGCCCCAAGGAGCATCAACCCAAGCTTTGGGACGGGCTCAAGCACGATCACTTGCAGGTTGTTTCCACCGACCACTGCCCGTTCTGCTTCGAGGACCAGAAGATCCTGGGCAAGGATGATTTCACCAAGATCCCCAATGGCGGCCCCGGCATTGAAAACCGCCTGCAACTGATTTATCACCACGGGGTGAATGCGGGAAAGCTCTCGCTGAACCGCTTTGTGGAAATCACTTCCACCACGCCCGCGCGCATTTTCGGGATGTACCCGCGCAAGGGTGAAATCGCCGCGGGCAGCGACGCTGACATTGTGATTTGGGACCCCGAGGCGGTGCACACCTTGAGCGCCCGGACGCATCACATGCGGGTGGACTATTCCATGTTTGAGGGCTTCGAAATCAAAGGCAACGCCCGCACAGTGATTTCGCGCGGCGAAGTGATCATGGACAATGGGCAGTTTTTCGGCAAACCGGGCCGCGGCAATTATGTGAAGCGCGAGGCACGGGGGGGAGCATGGAAATAACTCGCTGGACTCCCGAAGCTGGGGAGCGCGAGCAACAAGCTCCCTGACGGGCTGCTGAAACCTATCGGGAGCGGCGAGCAGTGGGAGGAGGAAACATGTCCAAGATTGACGACGATCTCCTTAGAAAGTACCGCCGGGAAGTCGGCGGAGACATCTACAAGCAAGTGACCGTCGGGGAGCACTCGCGCGAAAGCAAGCATCGGTATCTTGACGGGGTTCGCGTTATTCCACCTGAAGCGTCGAGCGGGCGGCTCACCAATTTCCGCGACAATCAGGAAAAGTTCAAGGGGCTGATAAAAGGCAAGACGGTCGAGGCCATTGAGGCGGATTGGGACCTTAACCGTTGGGTGATCGGGCAGGCCATAGTCGGCAAGGTGATGCTTGAAATCGAGTATGGAGTCCACGCAGCGGCGCCCGTCGTACTCTGCGAAGAGGGAGACAAATCGCTTGAGCAGGCGTGCGTGAGATTGGGCGTCAAGGTGTGGACGCCGCGGCACAAGTTCCTTGGTCCGGTGGCTTCCTCTTCGCAGCCGGGCTAGCGCGGACCTTGGGTTCATGATTCCGCGGCTCTTAAACCAGCGGGCAATTGGGATGAAAAGCTGCAGACCTTAGAGTGCAGGTCTGCG
>Ga0326727_10024166_pt1 | contig 11522 bp, 9 predicted proteins | sample MB2enrmetagenome_FD_207643 | JGI IMG/M metagenome (GOLD analysis project Ga0326727, IMG submission 207643) | Lab enriched peat soil microbial communities from McLean, Ithaca, NY, United States - MB29MY | ecosystem: Environmental > Terrestrial > Soil > Wetlands > Peat | place: USA: New York... | reverse complement strand
ATTCTGCCACGAATGCAGCCTGCTGTTCTCTCTTGGACACTTGAACACCTCCAATCCCTGGTCTTATGGAGGTATTTTCTCATTGTTAGCGTAGGTTGACCATGCACCCGTATATTAAGCGCTTACACTGCGATTGATGTTCATACAGCCCTGTCTATTCAGGCCCAGATTCTCGCGGTGGGAAAGATAAAGTATTCAAAAACCGATTCTCCTTAATCAATGTAAGAAGAATCGGCTTTTTATTTTCTAAAGATAGCTGGGCCTATAGTTTCAAAGCTTGGCTTGGCCGAGTAAACTATGCGCCTGTTTTAGTTTTTCACGAATCGAAAGCTGGTATGGACAGCGCGATTCACACATCTCACATTCAGTACAGGCATCCGCCTTAACAGACATACCTTGGTATCGTTCTAAAGACCACTGCGTCAAATTATAGCGCTTGTAGTATCCCTCAAGCAGAAAAACTCCCGGAATATTAATTCCCACAGAGCAAGGCAGACAATATTCACAACGCCGGCAAAAATCCTGCCCCAATTCACCTTTTTCGAGCTCCAGTACCGCCGCATCCTGTTCGCAAAACTGCTGACTCAGTTGAGCACTATTCTCCTCGATCTGTTCCCGATTATCCATTCCGGGAATGATAACACTGAACGATTTCTGCAATAGAAACCTCAAAGCCGGCCCAGCCTGCCTCAAGGCCCCTCCAGCCAGCGGCTTCATAATTATTGTCCCTAACTCCTGCCGCTTTATTTCTTCAAGTAGTTCTTGACGATTTTCTTGCTCGATATAATTATAAGGGAACTGCACTGAAACAAACGAATAATCCCGAATAACGCGAAGCAACGTTTCCGGCAGATGCCCAGTAACCCCAATATAACGAATCTTACCTGCCTCACGAGCTTTTACCAACGCCTCAAGCCCCCCACCCGGCGCCGTCAATTCTGCCCATTCCGCTTCCGTTCGCACATTGTGCAACTGATAAAGGTCAATCCAATCCGTCTGAAAATTACGCAAACTCCGCTCAACATCCTCCATCATCCCCACACCAGTGCGTGCCATACTTTTAGTAGCCAAAATAACACCTTGCCGAATCCCCTTTAACCCAATCCCGATCTTTTCCTCACTATCCGTGTAACCCCGGGCCGAATCAATAAAATTAAGCCCCTTCTCCACCGCTAAACGAAGCAACTCCCTGGCTTCTGTTTGACTTACCCGCTGAATAGGAATTCCTCCAAACCCCAACGGAGCCACCCACAAATCGGACTTTCCGAGTCTTCTCTTTTCCATTAATTAAATCGATCCTTTCCCGATCTCCAGTCGATTATTTTCTTTGTGCGGAAACTACTTAACCTTAGAAAAGCACTCTAGCCGAACTGCCTTAATGAGCAGCGACACTCAAGCCTTAAGAAACGCAAACAGAACCGTCCCCCACTTACATCCCGCAAGCGTATTTGCGCAATCAGCGCAAACAGCGTCCCAAGTTCCTCCCCGTCCGTTCCACCCCCCGTCGACCCCAAACCCGAGGAAGTTTCTTAGCTGAGAGCAGCACTTTAGCGGAATTGCGTCCATAAGCGCCGACGCTAAGGCGTTAAGAAACGCAACGGTTCACATGCAGAAATACCCTGAGGTTTTGCGTTTTAGCCGCAGCGTCCAGCGAATAGCAATGCAGCGTGTGCAAACGTGCTAAGAAACTTCCTCCCACTTCCTCCCCCCGTCGACCCCAAACCCAAGGAAGTTTCTTAGCAAAGAGCAGCACTTTAGCGGAATTGCGTCCATGAGCGCCGACGCTAAGGCGTTAAGAAACGCAACGGTTCACATGCAGTAATACCCTGAGGTTTTGCGTTTTAGCCGCAGCGTCCAGCGAATAGCAATGCAGCGTGTGCAAACGTGCTAAGAAACTTCCTCTCCTCGTGAAAGGAGCTGAACTCTATGTATTTATTCACCTTGGTGCTGGGCCTCGCGCTTCTCCTTTGGGGCATGAAAATGTTGCGCCAAGGGCTTCAGGCATTTGCAGGACAGCGCCTCCGCCAAGCACTTCTGTGGATGACCAAGACTCCGGGACGAGGATTTTGGAGTGGGACAATATCAACTGCCCTGCTCCAATCAAGTACTGCCTTAACCATCATGACCGTATCTTTCGTTGATGCCAAATTGCTTTCTTTTGAAAATGCTCTGGCGCTCATTTTAGGAAGTAATATTGGAAGTACCATGACCACGCAGCTTCTCGCTTTTCCGGTGGAGCGTATGACCCCCTACCTCATGATGCTGGGCGCTCTGGGATACCTTTTTGTACCAAATCGCCGGCGCTATCTTGCGCTCTCTGTTTTCGGCCTTGGCGTTCTCTTTTTCGGGTTAAATTTACTCCAAGCAGGCCTGGTCCCACTTGCCGACCGTCCGGCAATTCAACATTCTCTCCGCCAACTAGGGAGCAACCGACTCCAAGGAGTCCTCGCCGGTACAGTGCTCTCTGCGCTGCTTCATTCCTCCAGCGCCACAACAGGCATTGTCATGCTGCTCACTCAGGATGGCTGGATTACTCTTCCTACGGCGCTCGCTTTTATCTTTGGTGCCAATATTGGCACTTGTTTTAGCGCCGTTGTGGCAGCTCTGGCCTCTTCGCGAGCTGCGAAGCGAGTCGCTTTGTTCCACGTTTCACTCAACGTATTCGGAGTCCTGCTCTTCTTACCCTTTGTCAGCCCTCTAGCCTATGGGCTCACCCTCCTGGGAGGAAACCTCTCTCGACAGGTTGCCAATGCCCATACGCTCTTTAATCTTCTGTCCTCTGTCTTAGCTTTTCCGTTATTGCCTTGGGCTACTCGGCTTCTCAAAAAGGCACTCCCTTAACAAGCCTAACCCAAGCTGAATCGTCTTACCTTCCGCTCCGCGGCACTCCAAATTTTTCAGCGATTAAATCACATATCCCTTGGGCATCATCTAAACCGAAGCAGGGAATCCCGTTGTCAAACGTAATGTCACTGGCTATGGCAATGAGTTCCTCAAGTTTAGAGAAAATTTCTTGATGCACCGCAGAGCGAAACACCTCGATTTTAGGTTTGTTACCCTGTTTATACCCCTCAGTAAAAATCACATCTACTCCCTGAATCCGAGCGAGAACTTCATCAAGGGGCTGATCTCCTGCCACGCGCTCCAAAACAGCAATCTTTTCAGGTGAACTGATTGCCACAACATCCGCACCTGCCAAAGCATGACGCCAGGTATCTTTACCCGGTTGATCCATCTCAAAGCCGTGAACATCGTGTTTCAAGGTCGCCACCCTCCAGCCACGCTGCTTTGCTTCACGAATAATTTTTTCTAAAAGTGTAGTCTTCCCTGAATTAGACTTTCCACCCACAATCGAAATAACGGGAATTTGCTGACGTTCATCTGTCAAATGAAAATCCATTCTTAATTCTCCCATTCGGCTATCCACTCAGCCATCAAGAGTTCCCCAAATTCCACGAACCCATGATTCGCAGGTACATCCACCAATAGATGACTCCCAATCATGGAACGAAGAATTCCTGAACCCTGAGCCGGAGCAAGGTCTGCCCAGATTTCTCCATCTTTGAACACCGCTTGAGCACGTAAAAAGCGTCGTTGTTTTCCTTTCTTTTTAAAGACACTTCCCATCCTGACTGGGAATTTTCCCGTTTTGACCGTGGAATGTCCCGCCAATTTACGAAGGGCCGGACGCACCAGGAGCTCAAATGTCACCATGGCAGCCGCAGGATTCCCCGATAGCGAAAAAAAGAATTGCTTTCCTTTTTGCCCTACCGAAGCCGGAGTCCCTGGCTTCAGATTCAACTTCCAAAACAACATCTCACAGCCGAATTGAGCAAGAGCATGCCGCATTATGTCATAATCCCCTACGGAAGCCCCTCCTGTTGATATCACCACATCGGCGGCCGCAACCCTGTTCAAGGCTTCGATGGTCTCATCGATTTGATCAGAAACATTTGGAATCACCAAAACCTCACAACCGGCGTCTTGGAGTATACCACGTAACGTATAACTGTTACTATTATAAATTTTAGCCGGTTGTAAAGGTTGCCCCACATCCATCAGTTCCGTTCCGGTGGAGAGTAACCCCACACGTAGGCGCCGGTAGACGTTGATATGATCATAACCGGCCGCAGTAAGCAACCCAATTGCCGGCGGAGTTAAATAAAAACCTTGCCTAAGAAGAGTATCCCCCTCTTCAATCTCTTCCCCCCGGGGCACGACATTGGAACCGGGCGACACCGTCCGCAGGATTGTTACTTTATCCGACTCGGACTCAGTGTCTTCGATCCGCACCACACAGTTGGCACCCGGTGGAATCGGTGCACCGGTAAAAATCTTTGCGGCCTCGCCAGTCATAATTTCCCGCTCTGACCAAGTTCCCGCTGGAATTTCACACACGATTTTCAGCCGGAGCGGCTGAGGATCAGCAGCCGAGGCGCGATATGCATACCCATCCAGAGGTGAACGCGCAAACGGCGGCATGGTAATTTGCGACGTCACATCTTGAGCCAAAACGCGATGATAGGCATCTGTAATTGCAACGCGCTCTATTTCAACCGGTTGGATACGAGTGAGGATCAATTCCAAAGCCTCTTCTAGTTCTATCATTATTTTCAACCTATCTCGATTCCTTCCACATCCAAGTAATTTCAACTCTAAACAATTCAAAATAATAATTTTGCGTCCCTCAAGTGTAGTATAACCTCAAACTTTGTTGAAGGAAACCTAAAAAAGATTTACAGCGGATTCGCCCGCAGCTTTTCAACTTGAACGTAACCTTTTTCTCTGAAGATCTCCAATTGCCGGTAAGCTTCCTCGATCTGAATAATCTCCTTTCCCACTGTAATATTAACATTGGGATGACAGTACTTCACAGAAAGACGGCTGTCCGGACTTATTTGCACGAAAGTTGAACTCACCCCCGAGCCCCCGAGTTCACCAATACTCACTTTCCCTCCGGCGAAGATCTTTCCTCCCCGACAGACACCCTCAATCGTAATATCTCCTTCTACGCGAATATTCGAGTTATAGGCTCCCTTCGCACACTCCATCGATCCGCCACATTCAATCGTCGCCCCTTGTACATAACTAACTACGAAGCTTAGTTTCTCCGGAATCTCAAGGGTCATATTCCCGATAAATTGTGCCAGAACTTCCTCTACACGTTGTAAATAGGGAATGGCTTGAGGGTTCAACGGCCCTAACCCTGTCAAAAAGTGTTTTGCTGTTCGAATTGTAACCACGAGACCCTCCGTAACCATTTCGTCATCCTTATATTTTAAAATGAGTTCTTCCACTTGGTTGGACAATCTGGAAAGTTCCGGAAACTGCTTTTCCATCATCAGTTTAAGACATTGTCCGGGTTTAACATTAACGGCCCCTGGCGAGTTAGTCAAATCAGCCGTCCTGCGTAAACATAAACCCAACTGATCATGCAGTTCGGACACGCTGCGCAGGAGTTTCGAACGAACCACGAATTTCTCCCCAATAACGACCTTTCCGCCTACAAGATTCTGATAAATCCTGAGTCCTTTTTCGGCCCTAATCTCGGCGTGAGAAACAGATCCCTTAATTTCTACCTTCCCTCCGGCGTAAATACGAAGCCCATCAAGAACATTCCCATTCACAAAAACATCACCTGGGAATTGGATACTTCCCGTTGCCAGATCAACATCCTTCTCCTGGATATAGACATTCTCAACCATATACGTCCTTTCATCTAAACGGATAGGCTGCCCGGCGTGTGACGCGATAACTTCCAGTCCATCAGCTGAAAGGTGGACATTCTTTTTTAAAATAAATTGAAAATCTTTATATCCGGCGGCGGGGAGAACTTTGCCTAGTACGTCTTTTCCCGGCACCCCCAACTTACCCGGAATTTTACGAGCAAGTACTGTTCCTTCTTCAACCAGTTGTACTTTGGATGCAAAAAAGTCGACACTTGCCTCCGCAGAGTCACTGTGCACTTGAGACCGGCCAACAAAATCTTCCACTTGGGCAGGTTCGGATGGAATCGGCAAGGTGGCTTCGGCAATAATAACCTCGCCAACCCCCCGGACAGAAATTATCTCCGACCAACTCTCCGGTCGGAAGCCATAGACAACCTGCAATTTTGCCAGATCCAGCTTTAACTTTTCCTCATTCCAGGTTTCCCCTTTGCTCGGTAGGGTCTCCCAAATGGCCTGCTGCTTCAAATCGATCTCTGCCAAGGCAGGCAAAGATTCAGGCAGGATATAATGTCCCGCTAATTCATGCGTGACTTTCGCCACAACCGATAATGAATGAATAGGAATCTGCAGTACCCAAGTCAACTGCCCTTCTGAAGCATTGGGATGAAACTCCACCTGATCTCCAAGGTTAACGCGAAACGGCTTATCCTGGCGCTTGCCATTATACCAAACTTCACCGGCCTGGATAAAAGGGCGAAACTGTTGGACCCCTTTTCCCATAACTATAAAGTATTTGCCTTCATCCCGGATAACTTGACTAGGGGCCAATAGCGGAATTCTCGCCCCTTGCTCCTCCCATATCAAACGAACTTTCCACTGATGAGAGAAGAAACCGGGTTTTTCCATAACTTCAAGCGTGATTTGTTCCGGTGAAAGCTTAAGCTTAAGCGCCCACTCTTGTCTAATTTCTTCGAGAGAATGTCCCTGAACGATTTCTTCCGGCATATTAATCGCCCCGCTTTCGGAAATTTCACCTATCTTCATAGTCCGACTTCCGTCGTTTATTGGTTATAAATTTTAAAATGCCATACTTTTATTAAAAAGCATGGCAAAAAAATATTTTGGTAGCCTAGCAGTCGTCAGCCTTACCTGGACGATCTATGGCTTTGCGTCCTTAGCTTTCGCTAAGTTTGCCATTTTCGAAATCAATATTGAATTTAAGTAAGATTATAACATGTACTTGCCAAAAAGTACCGTTTAATTATGCCGGTCTGTCCATCAATGGTCAAATTCATGGAAAGGAGGTTGAAAGCATACCGGATGGCAGGCAAGACAGGAGGACAGGTAACTTGCTTCTTGTTGAAACAATCTACCTGTCCCCCTGATCCCTCAGATATACTACAATAATGCGACGCCCCTATTGATTATAAATGGATCCGGTGTTCTGAAAAATCTCCGGTCAGCGGAAGCTCGGCAACCAAATCCACAAAGCTAAATCCATAACGCGCGACAAAGCTTAAGGGATTTAAAATACGTTCCTGTTTAACATGATTTGGAGTAATCCCATCCTCAAGTTGTTGCAAGCGCTCAAGCGCCTTGCGACATCGTTTGCGCTGTGCCTGCCAAACCTTTTTCTTTAAATACTCTAATTGAAACATCACCTTTGCTTCGTTCCGGATCAGCCAATCGTGGACATTAACGTGTATTTCTTCCAACGGCTTCAGTTCAGCGTATCCCTTTTCAATTTGTCTACGCAAACGCTGCAAACGTTCATCAATCTCTTGGGTATCTTGTTCCCGCACGCGGCGTTCTCGATGCTCTGCCAAACCACGATAAACATCATCGACGGTCAGCGCTTCCTCATTTAAGGATTTTTGCCAGGAAGCCGTTAACACCACAGCAGACAAACGCGGGAAAAGGATAGGCATAACGAACCCGAAGACTGTGAATACTTTCCCTAACTGAGCCCAATAATTCAGTTCTCCCGGCCCCGGAACATAAGCCAGGGTCGGAAACAGATATTCCTGAACAACCGGACGAGTCACAACATTGGGGGAAAAACGCTCCGGTGCCAAGGCCAATAAAGCGTTAAGAACATCCAGATTCCACTGTTCTTCTTGACCCCGCAAATAAAACGCCTGTCCACCGCTCAAAATCGCCCTTCGCTCGGGTACGGCAAGAAAAAGATTAACCTCTCCTCCGGTCGGCTGAATCTGAGGCTTGAAGCCAAGATTAACCCATTCCTTTGTCCGTTCAGCCAAAGCAACGCGAACATCGGTGTGCATTTTCAAGATCTGCTCATACATCGGGGCCGCGAGCTGCTTAAACTCAGGCAGCATGGGATCAAAGAAAATAAGTCCCCACTTTTGAACCAACCATTGTAAGGTCAGCGCAAACCATTGCGTCAAATTCTTCGCCTGCTCCGTAAACTTTTGGCATTGATTTAAGACAGCCGATCTGAATTCGCTGTCCGGCAGCCCTCTGAGTTGGATCTCAATCTTTTCCCAGGAGGGAACCGGTTGATTGCCAACGGATTCTCCTCCCCCTTCACCCGGCAGCAGACAAGGGACTGGTTTCTCTGCTGAGTTTAAATAAAAAGTCTTTTGAATTTCCAGCCAATCATGATCTTCACTGGCAATCCAAAAGATCGGTACAACCGGACGACCAAGCTTGGCACGTTGCTCTTTAGCCAACTGTATAATTGTCATCGCTTTATATAAAGTATACAACGGTCCGGTCAAAATCCCTGCCTGCTGGCCCGTTATGACCACAAGCGTTTCTTTTTGTCTAAGCTCTTCAATCATCCGTTGGGTTTCTGCATTCGCCCCTAACTGCGTATGATAGGTTTTTAAGGTATCTGCCAAACTCTCCCTGGCATAGTCCCGAGTATCTAAATAAGCTGCACGCTGCTCAAAGTTTTCCTGATCCTGAGGATTGCCACTAGGGAAGAACATAGACACTTGTTCAAAACAAGTAGCCATAGTTTGCATTGGATCGTTCATTTCTATCCCCCCGCTACCTTTCCTGTATACGTGGGTATTTTATCATGCATAACTGGAAATCGCAATTTTTCCGGGTTCATCCGCTTGGACCCAGCTAAAAAACCGACAAAGGTTTATCTAACCCCTCCTCCCACTCTCCCAAACGGCGGACAATGTCTTCGACATCCCCGGCTAACAGAGTTCGCACGTCAATTAAGACCCAATCCTTATAAATCCGAGTCAGAATAGCTACCGGCCCTAAACGCAAAAATCTTTCTAACTCAACGACACTTCCTTGCTTGGGGCGGATAGCACACACCCAAGTTGGAAGATCAACTGTCGGCCACGCCCCACCACCCACCTGTGAAGCAGCCTCTTTCAATTCAACGACGATGGCCTGATTCGACTGAAGCGCGGCAACAAGCTCAGAGGCGCTTGATTTCAGAATGTCCGCCGGAAAAGAGAGCATCCTCCAGACGGGGATATCTTCAATCCCTCCGGTTTCATATAGGCGAAGGGTTCCTTCGAGAGCTGCTAAGGTCAATTTATCAATCCGCAAAGCTCGGGTCAATTGATTCGCTCTCAATTGTTCGATAAACCCTTGCTTACCTACGATAATCCCGGCCTGCGGGCCACCAAGCAACTTATCTCCACTAAAGGTCACCAGGGAAATCCCTGCCCTGACAGCTTGCTCAATGGTCGGTTCAAGAGGAAAACCAAGAGTTGTCCCGTCCAAGAAACTTCCGCTCCCTAAATCCTCCATAACCGGCAAACCTCTCTTTTCTCCGAGCTCCACTAATTCCGATCCTGAAACAGCATGAGTAAATCCTTCCACCCGATAATTGCTCGTATGAACCTTTAAAAACAGGGCTGTTTCCGGTCTGATAGCTGCTTCATAGTCCCTAAGCCAGGTCTTATTGGTCGATCCAACTTCGACAAGTTTGGCTCCTCCGGCTTTTAAAACCTCCGGAATTCGAAAAGACCCCCCAACTTCCACCAGTTCACCGCGCGAAACAATCACGTCTTTCCCTTGGGCAAATGTATTCATCATCAAAAGCACAGCCGCAGCATTATTATTAACGACCATTGCGGCCTCTGCCCCAGTCAAACGACAAAGAAGTGCTTCAACATGGACATAACGTGAGCCTCGCTCCCCAGTTTCAATATTCAACTCCAGATTACTATACCTTTCGGCCTGTTCTGCAACAAAACGCGCAACCTCCGGTGCCAGTATGGCCCTGCCACAATTCGTATGTAAAACAACCCCAGTGGCGTTAATGACACGCTGTAAACTGGTTTCAGGACGTTTCAGTTCCTTTAACAGTTGGCTTTTCAGCCACGACCAAAGGAGGGACTCAAACTCAACCAACGAATCCGCAGAATTTTGGTTTACATTTTCCCTTGCCTTTTGGAGAACCTGTCGAACACCCTGAGTTAAACGCAACAACTGCCTCTTATTCGTCAAAAACGGACTGAATTCCACTTCGTACTCCAGCCGAGAAATCACTTCATGAACAGCCGGAAGTGCCCTTAATCGCCTTAGTTTCTCTTGATCCACCGATTGCCACTCCTTATGGGCCACAACGATTATCGACCAATTTTCTATAATCCGGCCCGCACGCTTTTTAGGATTTCGACATCACAATTGACATATGATATAGCAGAAGCCAGAGATCAGAGACCGGATGACGGATGACTTCAAGTAAACAATTAAGTCTGATTAGCCCCTGGATAAGTTCAACGGAACTTAGAAGGAGTTAGAAAACTCCACTGAGCCCCTCGAATAAATGAATAAGTTACTTTCAAGGAGGTTATCCATGTTCAGCATCAACTCAACCCCCTCATTAGAATCAACAACTCAGTCATCTCGTCAAGCGGTTATTCTTCCCTTTGATCGGCTCTCTCACACCAAAGAACAGTTCCAACCTTGCATTTTCTGCGGCGAAACTATGAAGGTGCACAAGTTTAAAGGTAAGACAGTCTGCATTCACTGTCTGCGCCAAATTCCATCGATATTTTCCTGTGGCTAAAGAAAATTTGGTCAGCGCCCGAAGAACACTGCCTGCGCACGAGTTAACCTTCTTGCAGCCTTAGCAAAAGCGGCTGCCTTAGTTGCACCGAAACGAAGCTAACCGGAACTATAACTTTCTGCCTGATAGGAAAAAGGGAAGCAAGCGCTTCCCTTTTTCTTGTCCTTACCTTCTCCATTTAGCTATGCGAAGGCTTATTGAAAGAAGCATTAAGCGTTTGCACAGCCTTAACCGGAATGATACTCTTCCCGTGCTCAGACAGAAAGACACCGGTTGTAGCCACAATCTCTCCATATTCATCAAGGATCGCTTCGGCCAAAAGCCTTTTTTTACCCGCTCCCATACGGTTCAGGACAAGGTAATACTCTTCTTCAAACTCAAAGAGGGCCGAACGCAACTGGCTGAATTCGGGTAAGCGCCCCACTGCAGATAGCACATCTTCAAAGTCGGCAAACGCATACACTAATTCCGTCACACGACCCTTGGTGGACTTACGAGGGACCCTCTCTTTATTTATCCCCTCGAGTTGTTCTTCCTGCTTCATGATTGTGATGACAAACTCGTCATTTGTCGCCACAGTCGCCTGAATCCAGAATGGCTGATCTAAATTAAACTCTACTTCTTCTCTAGCCTGTGCAATGAGTTCCCAAAACAATTGTTCCGTTTTCGCTGATCGTTGAAATAGATCAGCCATCGTAATATCCCTGTCAGTTAGTTCTGTCAAGGTGATAAAGATGCGGATGGTATGCTCGTTAACTTTTTGAACACGCATATCCCCACTCTCCTTTCCGCATCAAGTTCTTACCCTATCTTATTCCCATTATAGCATATTACGCCATCAC
>Ga0326727_10024163_pt1 | contig 11523 bp, 8 predicted proteins | sample MB2enrmetagenome_FD_207643 | JGI IMG/M metagenome (GOLD analysis project Ga0326727, IMG submission 207643) | Lab enriched peat soil microbial communities from McLean, Ithaca, NY, United States - MB29MY | ecosystem: Environmental > Terrestrial > Soil > Wetlands > Peat | place: USA: New York... | reverse complement strand
TCGGCGGCGGGGCGGAGGGTTCCACGCGAACGGTCGACGTGGGGTGCATGGGCCGCGGTCGCGCTCCTCGCGCTGCCGGTCCCGCTGGCCCGGTGCCCGGACGAACGATCGGCTGGCCGGGACGAATGGGCCCGCGATAAATCGGCTGGCCGGAACCCGATGGTGGCCGCGATGGCAGGCCTGGACGCGCCGCCGGCTGGCCCGGGCTGACGCGAGTTTGTTGTTGCTGCAGCCGCGCCAGCACATCGGGGCGCGGCGGAACCACCGGCCGTGCCGCGGGTTGACCGGCAAGAGGCCGCGCCTGCTGCGGACCGGGCTGAGCTGACGGCGCCAGCGGAGTTCCCGCGCGGGGCTGCTGAACCATTGGGCGCTGCGGAATCGTCGGAGCGCGCGGCGTTGCTGGCGTTGCCGAACCTGTCCCAGCCAGCACCGATCCCGGCATCGGCTGCCGAGGACCGGAAGGAATGGGCGAACCGGGTGCGCTGCCGCTCAGCACCTGACCGGGACGCGGACTTACCGGAAGCGCTCCGGGCGCGGCCGGTGTTGCCGGCGCGGCCGGACGTGCTGGCGGAATTGCGGGACGCGCCGGCGCGCCTGGCCGGGTCGCCGGAGGCGCTGCCGCATGAGTTGGGCGGGCTGCGGGCGCTATCGGCATCGACGGAGCCGACATTGTTCCCATGGGTGGCTGAATCGGACGCGTGCCGCCCAGCGGTGGACGCAAAGGCAATGGGCGCGGACGGGCCGCTTCGCTTTCCGGGGCCGCCTCGGCAGGCTCACTTGTCAACGGCGCCGCTTCTGGCTCCGGCGCGACAGGTGCGCGATGGACAGGTTTCGCTTCCACCGCAACGGGTCCCGGAATGTCCTGAACGGGCTCCTCGACGGCCGCCGCGCTGGCAGGCTCATGATCGCGTTCGTGATCGAACGTATCGGGGCGCGCGCCGACTACACCGAAGTGTTTGCGGACCAGATCGGCCGCGTCTTCGTCGAGCGAACTGGAGTGGGTTTTCTTCTCGGCCACGCCCACTTCGGGGAGCAGGTCGAGAATGCGTTGAGGTTTTACCTCGAGCTCTCTCGCCAGCTCATTAATCCGGATTTTGCTCATAGTTGGCAATTGCAAAGTGGAGACGCACTACCCCGGCATGCACTGGTCAGCTCAGCGGTCTGGACCCCAGATCTCCTATCGTATCAGATTCTTTTGCTTCTTCCACCGCTTCCGGTTGGGCCGAAACACCAGTATCCACGGCCTCTTCAGGGGACGGTTCACTCGCCGGGACCGCCTCTTCGGAAACCGGCTCGGCTTCGACCGGAGCTTCGACTTCAACCGGAGACGGCTCTTCACCTTGAGATACTTCTTCACCTGCAGAGACTTCTTCAAGGTTGTCGGCAGCGGTGTCCGCGTCGAACTGGTTGTAGTAGGCGTTTACCGCGTCGCGAATCCGCTCCACGGCCGCGGCGCCGACACCCGGCATCTCTTCCAGTTCTTCCGGCGTCATGGCGCCCAGCTTTTCGATGGTTCCCACGCCGCCGGCGATTAACTGCCCCACTATGCTCTCCGCCAGCCCGTACTCCATCAGCGTGGATACCGGCGCGCCCGGCGAAACCAGCGCGGCCATGGCCGTTTCCACTTCCTGCCGCTTTTCCTCTTCGCTCTTGATGTCGATCTTCCAGCCCAGCAGCTTCGCCGCCAGCCGCACGTTCTGGCCTTTCTTGCCGATGGCCAGCGACAACTGCGTGTCGTCGACAATCACTTCCATGTGCTTGCCGAGAGCGTCGACAATGCCGACACGCGAGATTTTGGCGGGACTCAGAGCCTTTGTGGCGTATTGCACCGGATCGTCGGAGTACTCGATAATATCGATCTTCTCGCCGCGCAGCTCGCGAATAATCGACTGTACGCGCATACCCTTCATGCCCACGCAGGCGCCCACGCAATCGACGTCGCGGTCGCGGCTCCAGACGGCGATTTTTGTCCGCTCGCCGGCCTCGCGCGCGCAGCCCTTGATCACCACGGTGTTGTCGTAAATCTCCGGCACTTCCTGCTCGAACAGGCGCTTCACCAGCTCCGGGTCGGCGCGGGAAATCATGACCCCGGCGTTCTTGCCCGCTTTGTCCACCGTCTTAATGATGGCGCGCACGCGATCGCCCACGCTGAAGTTCTCCAGCCGGCTCTGTTCCTTTTTCAAGAGCCGCGCTTCCGTCTTGCCGATGTCGACGATCAGGTCCTGCCCTTCGATGCGTTTGACGATGCAGTTCACCAGCTCGCCCACCCGCCCGGAATACTCCGAGAAGATGGTCTCTCGTTCGGCTTCGCGGACCTTCTGCAGAATGACCTGCTTGGCTGTCTGCGCCGAAATACGCCCCAGCGCATCGGTGGGCCGCGGAATATGTACCACCGTCCCGAGTTCGGCCGCCGGATCCACTTTCTTTGCGTCGTGGAGGGAGATCTCTTTCACCGGATCGGCCACCGGATCCGCTACCGTCTTTACCGCGTAAATCTCCAGCGCGCCCTGAGCGTTGAACTCTGCAATCAGATCCTCCACGCTGCGGAAATGCTTCCGGGCTGCCACCAGCATGGCATCCTTCACCGCGTCGATCACGATTTGCGGATCGATACCCTTCTCCTTGCTCAGGATCTCAATGGACTGATAGATCGTTCCCACTCGTCTCCTCTTTCAACTTGTCCTCGGGGAAATTACCACTCGAACTTGAGGTTGGCCTTCTCCACCAGGGCCAATGCAAAACGAACCTGCCGGCCAGCCGCCGGCTCGATGATGATCTGGCCGTCCTCAAACCCGGTCAGAGTGCCCGACCAGTGTCGCTGATTCTCCACCGGCTCGCGCAGCACGATGCGCGCCTCATGTCCAGTGAAGCGCTCGAAGTCCTTCGCTCTGGTGAGCTTGCGCTCGAGCCCCGGCGAGCTCACCTCCAGCGTGTAGCGGCCGCCCGGGATCACGTCCTCCACATCCAGAATGGTGCCAACCTGATGCGAAATGAACTCGCAATCGGCGTGGCTGACCCCCTCCGGCTTGTCGATGAAGATGCGCAGAAGACGGCCGCTCCCGCCTCCGAGGAATTGCACCTCGACGATCTCGATGTTTTCCGTTTGGGCAACCCTCTCCGCGACTTCCGTCACCCTCGCGGTGATGGCTTCTCTGTTCCGATCCGGCATCCTGCTACCGCCGTCGCGCAATAAAAAAGTGGGCTTTCGCCCACTCTTTGCGTTCGACAATTTCAGTATACCCTGGGAGGGGGAGCAGGTCATTAGGACATTAGTCGTGATACGCTCCAACTATATGGCCACAGATGACATTCTGGCCCTCCTGATTCAGGAGCGCGATAAGCTGAACCGTGCGATCGAGGCCCTGCAAGGGGCCAAGCGGCGCGGCAGACCGCCGAAGTCCGCAGCCAGCGCCGTCAGCCCCGTCGTGGGCGGTCCGGGAAAGCGCCGGGCACGCACGCCGGCTCAACGCAAGGCGCAGGCGAAGCGGATGAGGGAATACTGGGCGAAACGCAAGAAGGCAGAAGGTAAGTAAACCAGTCCGCCCGCCCTTCCGCCTACGGGACCACCCGAAAATCGGTCGACGCGGTGGCGGTGTATGGCCGCTTGTCCGAAGTGTCGACAACCGTCGCCTTGAGGTAGTATTGTCCCGGCGAGACCGCGCCATTCAGCTTCAGGACACCCTTCACCGCGCGAGCCGATTCGCCGGTCACTTGGACTACATTTACCGAAGTGTTCAGAATCGGCTTGTTATCCCGATAGAGTTCGACATGCGCGTCCAGTGTGCCAGCAGCCGCGGTTTTCTGGCTTTCTTCAGTTGAGATCAGGAACCCGAACGACACCTGGCTGCCGGAATGAAACTCGCGCAGAGCCTGAGAAACGTCGCTCGCGGAAACCGGAGTTTCCGCGATGCGTGGCGTGGTGACTATCACGTGATCCTTCTTCAAATCCGGAATCTCGATATATTGTCCCGATGATCCGAGAATTCCCGACGAGCCGTCGCGTACCGACGCGCGGATTTGATATGGCCCGGAGTGTTTCACGGGAACGTCCATAGCCAGGACCACACCCTTATCCTGGAACTGCTTCACCTGTTCGCTGGTGCCGTCAATGACCAGATGCTTGCTTTGGCTCACCTGGTCGCTTTCATAAGCCTGGGCGGTAACGTACAAATCCAGGTCCGCCTGGCTCTTCCCATCCGCGCCGGGATGGAAGGACACGTCGTGCAGGTTAACGTAGAGGAGATTATGAACGATCGGCTGACCGTCGGTGGTCAGCGTAAACTCGGGCGTCAGGCGCATGCGAATGCCCGCGGCGCTGTATAGCGAAAAGGCGGCGCGAGCAAGCTGCATAGAGGGCGTGTTCGGCTTTGGACGGTCCGCCTCATCCGTTTTGCCGAGAAAACCAGCGCGAGTACGAACCTGGAGTCCCTTGACTTTGAGCTTCAGACGAATGGAATAGGCAACGATTTTTTTGGCGTCGGTTTGACTTGCCAGGCCTTCCGGCGCTCGAAATCCGATCAGATAATAGCCCTTCTGGTCATCCTCCACCTTCTGCATCGTTCCGAAATAGTCGTTGCTGTTCAGCATGGCGATGCCGCCGGTGCGGTCGGCAAACTGCTGCATCCAATATTGCGGTGTGTAGAGCACCCGGGCAATCTGTCCCTCGCCGATAAGCCCCTGAGCGTCCACCATGTCAATCACGGCGCCCGCGCGATTGGCCTTGTCCATCAGGCCTTGCACTAAGTCGATGGCCCTGGGATCGATATTGTACAGGTTGCTCAGACCCTTGATTCCATCGGAAAAATACACGACTTCCTTGCGTCCGCCCGTGTCGCGCAGTTCGTCCAGCAGTACGTCCAATGTCGCGAGCGGAAGCAGCGGCGTTTGGTTCGTCAGATTCTGCTGGCGGATATTCCAGTGCAGACTGTTGATGGCCGCCTCCAAAACGTGCTTGTCCGCTGTGAGCTGTTGAAACACGCCATCGGAGTGTCCGGTTTGCCAGATCGCCACCAGATCTCCGGGCTGCATCTGGTGCTCCACGAAGTTCCGCAGCGTGCGCCGCACAAAATGCAAGCTTGGGAACGAAAGCGTCAGGTCATCCACCAGGAGCACCATCGAACGGCGGACCCCTTCCGGCCGAAGCACGCGCCCGGCCCCGTCAGGTCCCGGCTCAGACATGGCGTTTTGGTTAACAGTCGGCGAATCGAGATTCACATACGAGAAATTCGTGATCGCCTGCGGCTTCTTGTCGAGATATACTTCGAAATCCTCAGGCTTCAGGTTGGTGACGTGGTTCCCTTTTGAGTCCGTTACCTCGGCGTCAATCTGTACCAGCGTGGTAGTGACACGAAACACCGTTTCGTCGGAGGGAGGAACGACAGGCTGTTGCCCCGGTGCGGCCCCACAAAGCAGGAAGAATGCCGATATTTTCCACATGGGAATTGCCAATATGTTGACGAGTGAACTCCGGTTATAGTTTCCATGCTCGCCCTGCCGGGCGGTGACCCCAAAACTGATATGCTTTCCGATGCTTGACCATCCACCTCGAACGCCGGACCATCCGCAAGGTGCGCGCGCGGATCATTCCCTTCCTGTTCGTCCTCTACGTCGTCGCGTTTCTGGACCGCGTCAACGTGGGCTTCGCCGCGCTCACCATGAACAAAGCGCTGGCCATCACCAGCCAGCAGTTCGGGCTTCTGGCGGGCATCTTCTTCCTTGGCTATTTCTTCTTCGAGATCCCCAGCAATCTGCTGCTGCATAAGCTAGGCGCGCGGGTCTGGATCGCCCGCATCCTCATAAGCTGGGGACTCGTCTCGCTGTGCACCGGCTTCGCGCAGACGGCCGTGCACATGTATATAGTGCGCTTTCTGCTGGGCATCGCCGAGGCCGGCTTCTTCCCCGGCATGATCCTGTACCTCACCTACTGGTTCCGCCAGCGCGAGCAGGCCCAGGCCGTGGCACTGTTCATGGCCGCCCTGCCGGTGAGTAACGTAATCGGCGCGCCCGTCTCCGGCCTGATCCTCGACCACATCCATTGGCTCGGCATCGGCAGTTGGCGATGGCTGCTGGTGTTGGAAGCGATACCGGCCATCGTGTTCGGCATTGCTACCTGGTTTCTGCTGCCCAACGGCCCGGAGGAGGCGGGCTTTCTCGATCGCGAAGAAAAAGACTGGCTGCGTGATGAGCTGGCGCGGGAATCGGCCCGCCAGCCGGCCGTCAGCGCAACCGGCGCGTTAGCCAGCACCCGCGTCTGGCATCTGGCGGCAATTTATTTCACGTTGATTGTCGGCCTGTACGTGATGAGTTTCTGGCTCCCGCAGGTGGTGAAGGGGCTCTCGGGACATTTCTCGAACACAATAGTCGGAGTGCTGGTGATGATCCCGCATGCGGTTGGACTGGCCGTCATGGTGATGGTTTCGCGCGACTCGGACCGCACCGGCGAGCGCCGTTACCACGTAGCGATACCGGCGGTGGCTGCGGCAATCGCGCTATTTACAGTCGGCCCGGTGCACTCTCCGATGCTCTCGATCGCCCTGCTGACAACAATGGCCGCTGGCATTTACAGCTTTCTCGGACCCTTCTGGGCTTTGCCAAGTCAATTCCTCACCGGATATGCCGCGGCATCCGGTATCGCGCTGATTAATTCGGTGGGAAACCTGGGCGGTTTTGTGGGACCTTATATGATTGGGTCGCTCACCCGCTGGACCGGAAGCATGTATTGGGGCCTGGTTTTCGCCGGCGTCAGCCTGCTGGCAGCGGCCGTGCTTGTAATTTGCATTCGCCCATGCTCTCACTCGTCGCCCTGACTGTTGTTCTGGCCGCCGCGCTGGATGGCCGCGTTGTGGAGGACCACTCGGGAAATCCCGTGGTTTCGGTGGAAGTGCGCGTCTTAAGGAACGGAGCGCCCGGTGTTGTTGCCGAACTGGAAACCGATGGCGACGGCCACTTTGGGGCGCAGGATCTTCCCGCAGGCGACTACCGTCTGGAGCTTTCCAAATCGAACTACATGCGCGTCACGGTCGAGGCGCATGCCGATTCCGTGCTGCAAATTCGGATGCTCCGCTATGGCGTGATTTCCGGTCAGGTTACCGATGAGCAGGGACAACCGGTTCGCGATGCCGACGTGCTCGCGTTCACCAAACCCGCGGGCAGTGGTCCATTGCAGGCCACGGATTTCGCAGTTCGCACGGATGAGCAGGGCGAGTATCGTCTGCACCATTTGCCGCCGGGTGAATACGTGGCCGCGGCCTCGTGGGGCGCGTCGACAAGGGCCGTTGGCGCCAGCGGCAGAGCGATGACCGACGCGAAACTGGGCTCCGGTTTCCTGTTCTATCCCGGCAACACGCGGCCCCAATTCTTCACAGTCACGAGCGGCGACGAGCATCGCGCGGATTTCATGTTGCAGCCGGCGGCCTCAGTGAGCCTCAGCGGAAAAGTGGAAGCGCCCGCCAGCGGCGATGCCGGTAGATTCTGGATCGCGCTCACCCCGGTGGACCAGCCAGCGCTGGCGGTGGCGGTTACTCAGGCAGCCGCGGATGGGAGTTTTCACTTCGAGTCCGTTCCCTCGGGTTCCTATCAGCTCTTCGCTTCCGGACCCATCAACATGCGTATTGGCAAGGGCGGCCTGCTGGGCGACGAACCGCTTTACGGACTGGCTCGCGTGGATGTCGCCGGCGAGAACGTCGAGGGTCTGTCGGTCGCGGTTGATAAGGGTGGAAGCGTGACATTCCTGCTTCGCCGCGGCTCACTCTGCCCGTCGACGGCGTCCGTGAGGCTTGTTCCTCTGGAAGACCACGGGGCTGCGAAGGATTGGAGCGCGGAGTTAACCGCTGGCACACCGCGAACCGTGAATCGCATCGCGCCCGGACGATATCAGCTTGAGCTGAAAACGCCCGGCAACGCGTGCTATCTCACCAGCGACCCGGTCGTGGCCGTTGCGGGATCGAGCACCGTGGAAATCCTCACTGCGCCCGCAGGGTCGATTCAGGGGCATCTGACTGCCGATGCCGCCGCTGTGACGCTGTACGGCGGAGAAGATGTCCGGATGGCGCTCCCGGATGCCGACCACAAATTCGCGTTCACGGGCCTTCGTCCCGGTCATTATCGCCTCGTCACCGGCCCTCAGAACAAAATTGAGGTCGACGTGCATGCGGGTGCGCCGACCGTAGTGGAGTTGGCCAATGCACAATAACCTTGTCGTTATTCTTCTCGCGGCAGGCGCCCTGTATGCGCAGGACGTGCAAACCCCGCCCGCGCCCACCGGCTCCATCAGCGGTGTTGTCCAGTTTGAAGGGACCGGCAAACCGGTGGAAGGCGGATTTGTAGTCATCGATCCAGGAAATAAAAACACGAAAACCGACGCGCAGGGAAAATATGCGCAACACGACCTCGCGCCAGGCACTTATCGCATTCGTGTCGACAGCATGAACGCCGCTTCGGTCTCGAAGGCCGTGAGCCTGCTCGCCGGGCAGGATTTGACCGTGGATTTTCACCTTCCGGCCCCCGGTTCAATTACCGGCCGAATCGTCGATGAGAACAAGGAGCCTGTGCCGGACATTCGGGTATCTCTGGTGGCCAGAGAGTATCAGTTTGGTGAATTGCATTACGTGTACACGGGAGTTACCACTTCGAACGACAAGGGTGAATACAGATTAGCGCCCGTCGCGCCGGGACGTGGCTATCTGGTTGTAGCGGAGAAGAGGGCGCCACTTCACGCCATCTCGGATGCGCCGGCCGATCCCAGGCTCCGCAAGCGAGTTCCGGTCCCCACGTATTACGACGGCGCCGATTCCCCTGAAGGCGGGCAAGTGCTGGTGCTTCGCTCAGGTGAACAGCGCGAGGGTGTCGATATCCGCATGCTTCGTTCGCCATCCTACTGTCTCGAAGGCGTGCTGGAGGGCGCGAATGGACCGCGTCAGATGTACTTCGCGATTGGCGAGCGGCAACCGGCGTTTGGCATGTCCGGCGCCGGGGGGACGGCTGGGATGCCGCCTGGCGGGAGAACCGGCACTGACGGAAAAATCCGCATTTGCGATCTGCATCCCGGCGACTACGAGCTTACGGCTTTCGCGCTCGATGGAAACGAATCGGTGAGCGTTTTCGGCAGTACCAGTGTCAGCATCACCGATGGGGACGTGGGCAAGGTTGCACTCATACCCGCTCCGCACCTCACCGTGCCCGGTGAAGTTGTCTGGGATGGCAAGGCTCCCGACAAGCCGGTGCAGGCGAAGCTCGGGTTGTGGCTTATGCCGGTCGCCCGCCCCTTCTTCAAGCACGAACCGGATGGGCTTTTTCCGAAGACCGCTATCCCCGGCCAGTTCTCGCTGCCGAATTTGCTCATGGACAGTTATAATCTTCGCCTTCTTGGCGTCCCCGACGATCTCTACGTCAAGGACATCACCTATTCCGGCCAGAGCATTCTGCACAAGCCTCTTAATGTGGGGAGCGCGATTGGCAAGGCGACACTGCGCATCGTGGTGGCCACAGACGGCGGCGTCGTCGCAGGCAAAGTCACCGATAAAGACGGCAACCCGATCCCCGACGCATCGGTTACCGTAATGCCCGCCAACGCCGAATCCGAGGCGATTCTCGCGGCCGCATTGGTATCCGAACCAGCCGACCAGAACGGCGCGTGGTCCACGAAACGCCTTGCACCGGGAAAATACTACATCGTTGCGAGTACAGCGCCCTTCGACATGACCCCGGAGAGCATCGGCCGGCTTTGGCAGATGCACACGAAGGCACAGGAAGTGGAACTCGGCCCCGGCGCGACGGTGCAGATGACCCTGGTCCCGATGCCGGAAGATTAGAAAATGGCGGCGAACTTCAAAGCGGAACTGACGGCGTGTTTCGGACAGCCGGTGGCCGAGAACCCCACGAGCGTCATGCAGGAGGCGGCGTTCGCAGCGCTCGGATTGAACTGGCGCTACTTGACGATTGAGGTCCCGCCCGCGAAGCTGCGCGACGCGATCACCGGCGTGCGCGCCCTGGGGCTGCGCGGCATCAACCTGACCATTCCGCACAAAGTGGCGGCGATGGAATATCTGGATGAGATCGCGCCTGATGCCGCTGTAATTGGCGCAGTGAACACGGTGCGCCGCGAAGGCGACCGGTTGATCGGCGAAAACACCGACGGCAAGGGTTTTCTCCGCGGTGTGCGCGTAGACGCCGGCGTCGATCCAAAGGGTAAACGCGTGGTGGTGCTGGGCGCGGGCGGGGCGTCGCGAGCCATTGTCACCGAACTGGTGTTGGCAGGCGCGGCGGACGTGCTTGTGGTGAACCGTTCGGTGAAGCGCGGCGCGGAGATGGTTGCGGATCTCGTGTCGAAGACACGCGCGCCAATTCGGTTCGAGGTGTGGCAGGGAATTCACCGCGTACCCGGCAATGTGGACCTGCTGGTAAATGCGACTTCGATCGGCTTGTACCCGGACGTCGATGCCATGCCGCCCGTCGACTTGAGCGGCGCACGTGCGGGAATGCTGGTGTGCGATGCGGTGTTCAACCCGCCCGAGACGCGGTTGCTCGCGGCGGCACGCCAGCGTGGGCTGCCCGTTCTCGACGGCCTTTCGATGCTGGTCTATCAGGGCGTGATCGGCTTTCAACTCTGGACCGGCCAGGACCCGCCGGTCGCGGTTATGAAGGAAGCGCTACGGAAAGCGCTGCAGACGTAGCGGACGCGCATCCGGCTCCAGCAGCCAGACCGTACGGCCGGGATAGTGATCGATCAGCTTGCGGTCCTCGTCAGCGCCAAGGTCGCGCGCCCACACGACGCGGGCGGCATCGATATCAGCCTCGTTCCAAACCCATTCCTCCTGGAACATGTGCTGCGGCGAGTAGCGGACGAATACAAGCTGTCGCCCGGGTGCCTGGGCGAGCTCATGGTTCACGGCGATGCGGCGAGCATTTCCGTGATCCAGTCCGTACCAGGTTTCGAACCGGGACATATCGATGCCGAGAAGGTTCGCCCCGTAAAAAAACAGAAACTGCGCGAGGCACAGGAACAGGATCAACTGCGCGGCCTCGAGTCCCGCTTTGAGGCGGCTAATCTGCTGCAATCCAACTACGCTCATCAGCACGAACAGGCACGTCACTGCCGCGAGGTAATGGACCTGAAACGCGGGGAAGAGATTCACGCCGAGCGCGAACAGCGAAACAGTGCCGACCACCCAGATGAACCGGCGCTCGCGCAGGCTGAAGAAAAACGCCGGCAAAACCAGATACAGCGGCGCGAGGAAGAAGAATCGATAAAAGCGGACGCGATATTCCAGCCGTTCGAAGAAGCTGCCGATGGTTTCCGTGCCCTCCCCGTGGAATGACCGCTGCATTTTGTAATCGAGGGCTTGCTGCGGTGTGAGCTCGTTGTGAGGGACGACGTTGGCCTGAATTGTCAGCGCCGCCGGCACACCGTACTGATACTGGCTGAGCGTGTATGGGAGCGTGGCCCACGAACCGGTCACCTGCTTGTTCTGGAGAAGCGTGATTCCCACGGCGGGGAGCGTCATCAGCGCTGCGATCACACCCAGA